>RCUH01000199.1_pt1 | contig 79944 bp, 73 predicted proteins | sample 2166191 | NCBI WGS metagenome assembly RCUH01 (sample SAMN09932848, study PRJNA488358) | compost metagenome | feature: garden; material: soil; isolation source: compost soil in an enriched community after 214 h of incubation | place: Germany: Experimental Botanical Garden Goettingen | collected...
TGGAAAACCATCGTACCTAATAAAAGGCTGGCTAGTATTCTGATTGTTTTCATTCCTAATTTATTTGTCCTAATTTTATATCTACTTTTTATTTATACCATTAAAAAACAGCTTGGTAGCCAATTTCTGCTTCTGCAGCACTTCATCAAAACGATCCTGATTTGGAATCCCCGAAATGATATCAGAGATATTGCACATCAAGGATAGACTCTTCATCAGTTCCACATAAATCTCCGCAGTTTCGTAAAGATGCTCTTCATTCAACTCTCCCTTTTGCGCGCCTACCTGTAAAATTTCATAAAGCGCCTGTACATCACGATTGTGAAGGCATTGAAAAAAATCCTGCATGGAAAGCCCTTTGATCCATTCCAGATTTTCGTTCATGTGCAACATATAGTATTTCCGGACAAATGCATCGCGCAGTTCCAGTATTTTCATGATCAGCTCGTAAGTGGTGCCCACGTGCACAGCAACCATCTTCTCCTCCTCTTCCCTATATTCATCTGTCAAACGCACAATCACATCCCGAATAAGTGCATTCTTTTCCGAATAATAGTAGTACAAATTCGCTTTGGTAATTTTTATATCCTCCGCAATTTCATTCATCGTAGTCTTACTAAAACCGTAATGCATAAAGCGTCTTATCGCCGCATGAATGATTTGATCTTTTCTATCTTCCATTCTTCAAAAAACTCCTTTCTACTTTCTGACTTTTATCAAAAATTGTTCAAAAATATAAAAAGTAACATGTTGGGCAAAATAAATTTTGAAATTGTAATAATTTTGATATTAACCTGACAACAAAAAAGGCAAACTCGAGAGTTTGCCTTTTATTATACGAACAGATCCGTTAAAATGCGACCGTGTTCTGAAAATGTTTTAAGAATTTTCGTTTATCCAGTTTATAGAGCCGTGCTGCACGATAGGCAACTCCAGTCTGCACTTCGTCGAGCTCTTTTAGAAAGCCATAATTTTGCATTTTCTTTCTAAAATTGCGTTTATCGAGTGGTTTATTCAAAATTCCCTCATACACCAGCTGTAACTGGGTGAGGGTAAATTTTTCGGGCAGCAACTCAAAAGCAATCGGCTTATAAGCAAGACGCCGCTGCAATCGCTCAAGACAGAGGTCCAAAATCTGCTTATGGTCAAATGCCAGTTCAGGTACATTCCGAACGGGGAACCACTTCGCCTGTTTCATATAATTTGTAACAGGTTTGGTTTTCAATTTGGTATTATCCAGCTGTACAAGGGCATAATAGGCCACCGTCAGAATGCGCCCCTTTGGATGCCGTTTTAATCCGGCAAAGGAATGCAGTTGATCCATAAATACATCTTTCAAACCTGTATTCTCATACAAAATTCGTTTTACGGCATCTTCCATCTCTTCGTCATTATCCACGAAAAAACCTGGCAATGCCCACCAATCCTTAAAAGGATATTCATTTCTTTCGGCCAAAAGAACTTTTAATTCTCCTTCGTGAAAGCCTAATATGACACAGTCAACGGTAAAATTACTATACAAAACTTCTAAATTTATTTATGTGCAATATACTGAGCTAAATTTAGCGGTTACTAATCATCGGGTTATCTGTAACAATTATACGCTTCCTAAACGTGATGCGCAAAAAAATATTGAAAAATTTATTCAAAGTGTAGAATATACACTATAAAAATCTTATATTCGTAAAACCTAAAATATAGCGTGTGATAAAAGAAATTAAAAAAATAGGTGTATTGACGTCGGGAGGTGATGCTCCTGGTATGAATGCCTGTATTCGTGCTGTTGTTCGAACAGCATTACATAAGGGATTGCAAGTAACGGGTATTTATCAAGGATACCAAGGTCTGATCGATGCAAATTTCATAGAAATGGATACGCGTTCGGTCAGTAATATTATACAACGTGGTGGTACAATATTAAAAACAGCGCGTTGCATGGAGTTCAAGACGCCGGAAGGCCGTCAAAAGGGATATGACAACCTAGTCGCTGCCGGAGTAGATGCTTTGGTGGTCATTGGTGGTGATGGTACCTTTACAGGTGCTAACTTCTTCTCCAAAGAATTTGAAATACCTATTATAGGTATACCAGGTACGATAGACAACGATCTTTACGGCTCAGATTATACCATAGGTTACGACACGGCCAACAACACGGTTATCGAAGCAATTGATAAAATTAGAGATACTGCGGCGTCACATGAACGTCTTTTCTTTGTTGAAGTGATGGGCCGCGATTCAGGTTGTATCGCTTTAAATGCCGGAATTGCTGGCGGAGCCGAAGCAATCTTACTTCCAGAGAAAGAAACAGCCATTGACGATCTAATCCGTCATTTAGAAGACGGGGCCATTAAGAAGAAATCGTCGTCTATAGTTATTGTTGCAGAGGGCGACCAAAACGGTGGTGCTTATTATGTCGCAAAAAAAGTAAAAGAAAAGTTTGATCATTACGACACGAAAGTTAGTATATTAGGGCATTTGCAACGGGGTGGTTCTCCAACGAGTTTCGACCGCGTGCTTGCGAGTAGATTGGGCTTTGCTGCTGTCAATGAATTATTGGCCGGAAACACACGAGTTACTGTTGGGCTTCGTGGTAATGAAATCAAGACAACTCCAATTGAAGAAGCAATCAGCAATAAGGAAATTAAACTTAGCCCTGATTTATTGGAAATGGCTGAGATTTTATAATCGTAATTTGAACAGACATGATAGCAGTAGTATATAGTGGATCTCGATTTTCAGACTGGAGATTGGCCGACAAGGGGCGGATCACTACGGGGTTCCGCATGAACGGGATCAATCCTTATCTTCAAGATGAGCGCTCCATACTACAGCATTTGCATAAAAACACCAATCTGATCAACAATGCCGAAAAAATCAGACGGATCTATTTTTTTGGTGCCGGATCATCGTCGAAGGAACGTAAGGATAAAATAAAAAACGTCCTGGAACGTTTTTTCGTCAATGCGCGTGTACGGGTTGATCATGATGTCATTGCTTCGGCAATTTCGACTTTCGGCGATGAAAGAGGAATTATTGGCATCATTGGGAGTGGATCAAATGCAGCTTATTATACAGGGAAAAAAATCATTGACAACAACTATGGTCTAGGTTATATTCTGGCCGATGAGGGGGCGACAAACTGGAATAGCCAGCAGCTGCTCAAACATTACATGACAGATACCCTACCTGTTGATCTGCGGGACAAACTGGAAAGAGAATTTAACATCGATAAGAAAACCATTTTGGAAAGGGTGTATATTTCCCCACAACCGACAAATTTTCTGAATTCATTTACAGACTTTGTCCTAGAAAATAAAGATCATCTATTCATCAGTCAATTGGTTAAAAATGGGCTCCGCACGTTTATCAAAACCTACATCAAGCCTTTAATGAAAGAATATCCGGACAGTGATGTAAACTTTACGGGTTCAGTAGCGTTTAATTATGAGCACTTACTTCGTGAAGTTGCTACAGAGGAATTTAATATCAGTATTGGTACCGTTGTAAAGGAACCGATACACAATTTAATTAAATATTATATCAATAAAAATTAAGAATATGAAAATTGGAATTAACGGATTTGGCCGTATTGGTCGTTTAGCATTCAGAGCGGCTATCAATCGTCCAGAAATTGAAATTGTTGGTATCAATGACTTAGTTGAACCAGATTATATGGCTTATATGTTGAAATATGATTCAACACATGGCAAATTTGACGGTTCTGTAGAAGTAAAAGACGGTAATTTGGTTGTTAACGGAAAAACTATCCGTGTTACAGCTGAGAAAGATCCGGCAAACTTGAAATGGAATGAAGTAGGTGCTGAAGTAATCATCGAATCTACAGGTTTCTTCTTGACTCAAGAGTTGGCTCAAAAACACATCGATGCAGGTGCTAAAAAAGTAGTGATGTCTGCTCCAGCGAAAGATGACACCCCTACTTTCGTCATGGGTGTAAACCACAAAGAATTGAAAGCTGATCAACACATCGTTTCAAACGCTTCATGTACAACAAACTGTTTAGCTCCTATCGCTAAAGTATTAAACGATAAATTTGGTATCGTTGAAGGTTTGATGACAACAGTACACGCGGTTACAGCAACGCAAAAAACTGTAGACGGTCCTTCAGTAAAAGACTGGAGAGGTGGTCGTGGTGCATACCAAAACATCATCCCTTCATCTACAGGTGCTGCTAAAGCGGTAGGTTTGGTTCTTCCAGAATTGAAAGGTAAATTGACAGGTATGTCATTGCGTGTTCCTACAGCAGACGTTTCAGTTGTTGACTTAACAGTACGTTTGAACAAAGGTGCTTCATATGAAGAAATCAAAACTGCAATGAAAGAAGCTTCTGAAGGCGAATTGAAAGGTATCTTAGGTTATACAGAAGACGAAGTTGTTTCTTCAGATTTCTTAGGTGATGCACGTACATCAATCTTTGATGCAAAAGCAGGAATTTCATTGAATGATAACTTCGTTAAAGTTGTATCTTGGTATGACAACGAATGGGGATATTCAAACAAAATCGTTGACTTGGTATTAGAAGTTGGTAAATTATCGTAATCAACTCCACCAATATCCTATAAAGGGGCTATTCTACACGAATAGCCCCTTATTTTTTTTCCTTAAAAATCAGCAGGTTGGCGTTTAAACGCAAAAAAAAGCGCTTTTAGCTTTCGTAATTCAAATAATCCGTCTATATTTGCATCATCAATAAGGCAAACAGCTGAATTGAAAAGGTGCCATAGCTCAGTTGGTAGAGCAAAGGACTGAAAATCCTTGTGTCGCTGGTTCGAATCCAGCTGGCACCACCGGAAAAGGAAGAACGCAAGGTTCTGACAAATTGAAAAAATAATAATTCCAATGCGAAAATAGCTCAGCTGGTAGAGCACAACCTTGCCAAGGTTGGGGTCGCGAGTTCGAATCTCGTTTTTCGCTCACCTGCCTAGGTGGTGGAACTGGTAGACACGCAGGACTTAAAATCCTGTTCCCGTTAAGGGAGTGCGGGTTCGATTCCCGCCCTAGGTACAAGAAAGCTCATCTAACGATGGGCTTTTCTTGTTTTAGCCCCTTTCCTCCAAAGATTAATCCGAACTTAATTCGTCCGAGAAGATTATTTATTGTCCGAAAATTGATAAATTAGGTGATATGTTCCATTCAGCTTCTTCTCGTCGACATTGGCCTACACTCCTACTGTCCCTACTCTTCTCCTTAATGGGTTTAGACCTCAGTGCACAATTGTTTCATCAGGATAGCCTGAAATTAATAGCCCGGCAGTTTGCCTTTACCGAAGGACCTGCGGTGGATAAGTCCGGAGACATCTATTTTACCGACCAGCCCAATAACAAAATCTGGAAATATAATACCAAAGGGCAACTTTCGCTTTTTAAAGATGCTGCAGGCCGTGCAAATGGGCTGTACTTTAACCATCAGGGGCAGCTCCTCGCCTGTGCCGACGAAAACAACGAAATCTGGTCCATTGGCAAAGATGGCCAGGTTACCGTCTTGCTCTCTGCTGTTGAGGGGAAAAAACTAAATGGTCCAAATGACCTTTGGGCAGACAAGAAAGGCGGCATCTACTTTACAGATCCCTTTTATCTGCGCGATTATTGGACGAGGAAAAAGCCAGAGATCGCAGGGCAGAAAGTATACTACCTCCCACCAGGAAAAGGAAAAAAACCGATCGTAGTAGCCGATGATGTAACCAAACCGAACGGCATTGTAGGATCGGCGGATGGAAGATACCTGTATGTCGCCGATATCGAACGGAATAAAACGTACAGGTATAGCATTGAATCCGACGGTAAACTCAGCGGACAGACAGCGCTTATCGATCAGGGATCCGATGGAATGACTTTGGACCATCAAGGAAATATTTACCTAACAGGCAAAGGAGTTTTTATCTATAATCCAACAGGCCAGCTGATCGGCCATATTGAAGTAAATGAACCATGGACATCCAATGTCTGTTTTGGGGGTAAAGATCGTACGGTTTTATTTATCACCGCTTCAACAGCCATCTATAAGATCCCCATGCGTACCCAGCAAGTTGATTAATACCGACGGAAGAAAAAACATTTTTTATAGGATCTTATCGGATTTATGATATTTTTGAATGTTTAATTAACCGTATGAATAAACTCAAACAGTATATCAAAGACAAAAATTGGGTCGAAGTGTTAAATCACTGTAAAGTGCTAAATCCCGGTGAACGCGCAGCAACTATAGCATATTTACATTCTTTGGATATTGATCGCGATATTTTAGCACGGGATGACGATAGTTTAGAAGGATCGGCACGAAGTGATTTTTATGAGAATCGTAGTCAGGTGGACGCTACGCTCAATTTTGCACTTATTGCCTGTACCCGCCAATTTGAGGATATCGCGGAGATTAAATACTTAAATAGAACTTGGCATTCATGCCCATTGAGCTCCTACCTGAAAAATCCGACCATTGGCATAGAACCCTTAATAGCCTTTTATCAGCTTTTCCCACCAGATTACCTGCATAAGATCGTTAAGGCTTCACAAAAGGACCGCTTTGGCGGTATTGATTTCAAGGTATTATGGGCATTTTACCAACAAGGTTGGATCACTTTTGATGAAAGCTACTTTGTTACGCGTTTGCTCACGGTAACGATGTTTGACAGAAATACAGAAGAGGAGGCTGATTTTTTATTGAAAAATCCAGCGGCAATCGACAGCGTATTTCTGCAATTCCACAAACATGAAACTCCTGTGCTCGACCTTTCAAAATGGAAAGCGCGTGAGGGATTTGTCTGCAAAAAAGTGACTGAATATTGGACAGAGGTCATACAGATCATGCAGGAGATGGGTTATGTATTTGACCGTACTATTATTCCCGATTTAATGGAGTCCTTACTTAATAACTGGAAGAAACCGCATTTAGATTGGCATATCCGGCTGTTGGGCGTATTTAATACGACAAAACAGGATTATCTGCAGCAGCAACAGCTCTTGTTTTCACTACTAAATACAGGTAATACCAGCCTTATAAATTTTTCGGTCAAACAGATCAAGACAATCTACAAAATGGAAGGTTTTGATGAAAATGGATTTATTGATCATGTGAGCACTATTTTCCCAAAGGAGAAAATAGAAAAATCACTGCTGCTTTGCCTGGATATCCTCGAACACTTGCTGAAAAAAGAAGAATATAGCACACTTGACATTTCCGCAGAGCTATCCATGCTGTTACTCCAGACTGATCCAAAGGTACAGGAAAAAGGTGCCCGGCTTTTAGTGGCACAGGCTGACCCGGAAGTCCTGAAAGATTTCGTTGAACCGCACCGTAGTAATTTAAAACTCAAGACCCTCGAAATTCTCGGCTTGGCGCAAGCGCCTCCTTCCCTAGCAGAACCCACATTTGAAGAGGCGGCAGAACAATTCGAAGCAGAACAACTCGAACAGGTCACGATTCCATCGACTTGGGATGCTCTGTTATTTCAGATCGGCAACTTCATCAGAACAAAGTCTGCCTTAGATTTCGATATCTTCCTCGAAGGGCTGAATCAGTTGCAGAACGCTATCCCCAAAGACTACAAAAAGCAATTGAAACCCTATTGCAAACAGCTGTTCAGCCGTTTTTGGGACACTGACTACATGCGCTTTTTCGCTGATTTTATGCATTATTGGATTGGCGACGATAGCGGCGAAAAATCTGGACATAAAAGTGACAGCATTCCCTTTGCACACCATAAACTGGATTGGATGCGGCAAAAACTCGCGAGCAACAACAGCTTGCCATTTCTGTCGACGCCTAGTCACCGCCCCTTCTACCTGCATCCTAAGGTACTCGTAGAGCGCCTGCTCGCGTATGAACAAAAAAAGGCTGCTATTGAAATGGAAGATCTGATCGTCGCCTGTAACAGACTGTTGTATCAACGAACCGATAAAGAGACCATTCGTCTTGTGAAGACCTTAAAGGGAAATTACGCCGCTGCGATGCAGTACTTTTTGGGGGCCACAGAACAGATTAAGCCCACAGCAGATGTATTACCTCTCTGGGCGCAGGTAACACGGATCAAACAGCCCGATCAGGTATTTCCGGAATTTGAACATACTGCAGCCAAAAGCTATCCCGCTGTCGTAAATCCATTTGAGATCACATTCGAAATCGTCGTCGACAAAAATGAATACGCCACCTGGCATAGAATATTACTGGAACACAACTGGAATTATTCCTGGTATAGAGAGGAAGAAACTAAACATTACCCGCCGTTATTCTATCATACAGTGCCTTTTGCGACGACATTTCGGGAGGCTATTGCTTTTCAACTCAGCTTAACACCACAATACATTGGTCCGACTTTATGTCGCTATATTCCAGACACCGCTTCAGGAAATGAAGTCCCCGACATGGAAAACTGCCTGTACCCAATGCAGTTTCTGATGGATAATCGCCTTCAGGTACAGGGTAGCGGATGGCTCTATATAGCTGTTTGCTTATTATTTGAAAAGAAAATATCGCGGGATCTGGCCGCAGAATATGTGCAGTTTGCGCTATTAAATAGCAAACATGATCTTTCCTACCTTGCTCCTATTATCGGCAGACTACTTGCCGTCGGATATGCGCCGGTCAACAGGTTTATCGAATATTTAGATCGCCCATTTGTCGCACAGCAGATCAAAGCGTTCCAATTAGTATGCCTAGAAAAGACTTTAGAACACCTTGATGGCGAGCGTCTCCCTGTAAACAGCAAGAAATTGGTTGCTTATTATGTCGAGTTTTCGGCCCAACTTAATAAGAAAGTCAATCAGGCATTTTTAAGTAAAATAAAACGCAAATGAATGTAGACTTCGAATATCAGTATCAACATACTTCTACAATCGCTATGGGGGCGCGGGACAAATCGTTTATCCTAGCGCATTGTTCTGAAATTGAACAGGACAATCAGGTTCCTTGCTTCTTTCATGGCAACATTATCCAATCATTTGTTGCTTCAAAATGTTTAAGTACGCTCGGTAAAACGGTACGCTCTCATTTTGCGATTAGCCCCGATCAACGCATTAATATGCGCGATCCAATCGTTTCTGTTGGTAATGGCCAGCTACATTTTGAAGCATTCTCGTCCTGCAATAGTGTTTACGCGCGCATTGAAGTCCTGCAAACAGGAATAGACGGGGAGTTTATTCAAGCTGGCTGTACCAATGTCGATTTTAACGATGCAACGATCCGGGCATTCAATACCGTTGGCCGCAGCGATAAATTGATCGTCGGCGTAGGTTCCAATGAGTTGAAAGTTATCACTTCACGGGCGGAGACTACGGAGCGAAAAGTGAGTTTGCCTGATCGCTGGATTAAAGGATTGGGCAATGTCCAGGTCTACTTATCGCAAATGGAGCTTGCCTTTCAATTAAACAAAATTGAAGCCTTGCAGCTCTTTAAAACCCTACCGAAAAGCGCAGTCAAGCCCGAATACTTTTTATCTCGATCGGGCAACAGCTATACTTTTTCTGCCGTTGCCAAACCCAGCAGTTTAAAAATAGGTGGCATTCATCGGCTCAATCTCATCGAAAACCTACTCTTGCACGTAGACAGTGTTTCATTCTATAAACACGAAGATCAGCAAAGCACAGCGGTAGTACTTGATTTCAAAGACATACAAATGCTGTTTCTACTTTCCGAAAGTGTCTACCGCGGATTTTCTGGAGAAAGTAAACATGTCGAAAACCTGCTGGTTCAACTGCCCGAAGAATGGCTTTTGGGCATCAATAATTATTTTAAAACCAATGAAGTCTTTCAACCCACGCTGGTATCCATAGAACATGACATTCAGCTGGGCGCCATGGAAACTATGCAGGCCTCACTCTCCAGTATGGGATTATTAGGTTACGATTTGTGGAGCAAAAATTATTTTTACAGAAAGCTACCCTTCAAACTTTCACGCTTAAAACGTTTTAATCCAAGGTTGCAAAATGCCCTTAAGTTGGTTGATGAAGATGCTGTGCTTTTCTTGCAGCACGACAAAAATGGTATTAAGGCCGAAGTAAAAGGCAGTGCTGACCTGAGCCATATTGTCGTCGGTAAGGGGAATGATCTGCAATGTACCTGTACCTGGTTTACGAATAACAGGACAAATAGAGGTCTCTGCAAACACATCCTGGCCGTAAAGATGAAGCTCGATGACGCTTATAACTATTGAAAAAACTTCACGTTTCCTCTACTTATCTTGCTACTTATCATTCGACCACTTTACATTTCATGATCCACACTGACCTGTGCTTTATAGCGGTCGATCTTTTGGTAAGCCTTGTTAAAAAACATTTTCTTGTCCCGCGTTCCGGCGGTATTTAACAATCGCGAATTTTTGAGCTGATGCTGATAGAAATTGAAGGCGTGTCGACAGCTGTCTTTATCATTGGTAATAAAATAACCCAACATCGTATGCGGAACGAATAGCGACCTCCGGTCGTTATTTCCAACAAGGACATTATTATTTAAGATCAATAACTCATGATAGTATAGCTGATATTGGTCGTTGTTTGGCACACAACTTTTCTCCAGCGAAAACAGCAGTTCTTTAAGCTGCTCACAGAGCATCTTTCCGTTTTCGGCAGTCAGTAAACCGGCCTGAGAAAAATAGATGATCTGCTGCAACGTACTGTTAATGGTGGTATCGTTCCAGATCTCTTTCACCCGAATGGACGAATAATAATCGTGAAGCTTCTGGCCCCTACTATCGATGGGTGTTTTCGCCAAAAAAGATTCAAAAGACACCTCCAAACCGTCCGAGCCCAATAAATTGAGCCATACATATTTTTTGAATACGGACAATAATCCTGTATTGATGGTATAAAAGATCGGAACATCCTTTGCCGAATAATACAGGTAAGTCTGCAGATTGGGTTCAAACTCCGTTAACGATTTAAACGAATGCTCCAGGTAATTTGACAGGTCATTAAAGGACTGAATTTCTGCTGTTTTTTTCACTAAGATGTGGTCACTTTGCTGAAATAGCTTATCCAAAGAAAGTGAAAAGCGATTTGCAAGCTGCACCGTCTCCCCGATTGAAAATTTGCTTTTCATGGAAATTCTGCGGTGCGCCGCATCATAACTAATATCAAGCGCATCCGCAATCACCTCGATAAGAGATTTCGAGGGATCGATTTTCCGCTGTATTTCCTGAATCAATTTCTCCTGATACATAAGCCCGTTATTTTTTGCGATAATCACAAAAATAAAAAATTACATTATTGTTTACCACAATTTTAACTGCGATTATCACAATAACTTTGGAAGACAATCGATATTTTTTTATTAAAAGCCAACTATGAAAATCGTATTTAATAAGCCAGAGGGCTTAGCCAGCTCAAGTGAAACGCCAAAGGCTTTGCCATTTTTTCGAGAAATCAGTCATGAGGGGACCGCAGCATTGTTAAACTATCTCGAAAGCGCAACATACCAGCAATTTCCGATCTTAACGAACACCCGACTGGAACCAGCGTTCTTCCAGGGCAACATTGAAAATTTCATCGGCATGAGTCAAATCCCGACAGGCGTCATCGGCCCCCTTCAGGTTCATGGAACTTCGGCCAATGGAAAGTATCATATTCCGCTTGCGACAACTGAAGGTGCATTGGTTGCATCCTATCACCGCGGATCCAGAGCCTGTTTACTGGCCGGGGGCATTACATCGATCTGTCTGCAACAAGGGGTCCAAAGAAGCCCTGTATTCAAATTTGAGAACATCAAGGATCTCAGTCTTTTCGTTTCCTGGTTCCTCGCAGAGAAAGAAAACTTCCAGGAAATCATAAAACGCACAAGCCGGTTTGCCAAGTTAACCGATACCCGCATACAGATTGAAGGCAACCATTTAACCATATCCTTTGAATATTTCACTGCGGATGCGGCTGGCCAGAATATGGTTACCATCTGCACGGAGGCCATCTGCCAATTTATAATTGCCTCTTGTCCCATAAAGCCCAGTCACTGGTTTATTGAGGGAAACAGCTCGGGAGACAAAAAAGCGAGCGCCGCGGCTTTCAATCATGTCAGGGGTAAAAAGGTAACTGCCGAAATTACACTACCGCCCAACATCCTGTCCGAAGTCCTTAAAACCTCGGCCGAGCGGATGGATCGCTATTGGCGGACATCCACCATGGGTGTTATCCAAAGCGGAGCTATAGGTGCACAGGGCCATTATGCCAATGGATTGGCCGCCTTGTTTTTAGCAACGGGCCAAGATGTCGCCTGTGTGGCCGAAGCGGCAACAGGTATCACGCGAATGGAGCTGAATAAAGACGGTTCCCTCTATGCTGCCGTGACCTTGCCCAATCTTATTGTCGGCACTGTCGGCGGTGGAACAAAGCTCCCGACGCAAAGAGAGTGCCTGGAAATGATGGACTGCTATGGCGAAGGGAACTCGATAAAATATGCAGAAATAGCCGCAGCTCTTATACTCGCAGGAGAATTATCTATCGCCGCAGCCCTTTCGGCAGGTCAGTTTACGCAGGCACATCAAAAATTCGGCAGAAAAAAATCACTATAAAATGGAAACTAAAAAAGAAAACAGATGGAATGTGCCCAATGCACTTTCCGCCTACCGTATATTGGCATTGCCCTTTATCAGCTATGCGCTGTTGACGGCAGACAAGGATCTCTTTATCCTCTTATTATCCATCAACCTGATTAGCGATATCCTCGATGGACTAATTGCCAGGCTATTTAACCTTCAGACGGAATTTGGCGCCAAATTAGATTCGGTCGCGGATATCGGCACATACCTGATGGCATTCATAGGCATGATAACATTGGAGAAAGGTTTTGTAATGGCCTTTAAAATCGAATTTATCCTGCTTCTTGTCCTGTGGATTGTTCCCCAGATCTATACGCTTATCCGATTTAAACGTTTTCCTAGCTTCCATTTGTGGTCCTATAAATTAACGGGCTATCTCCAGGGCATATTTATCTTTAGTTATTTTGTATTCGGATTTAACAGCTTTTATTTCCATCTAATGTTAACCGTAAGTTATTTGGCTTATCTGGAAGAATTGGCTCTCGTGATTATCCTTCCGAAGCTGCAATCCAATCTGAAAAGTATATTCCTTATCCAATTACAAAAAAGGGCTTGATTATGTATGTATTGATGACGAATATATTGTTGTTATTTTTTGGCATTGGCGCGTTGGTCACAGGCTATCTCAATAAGCATAGTCAAGGTGCACAAGCCAGGGAGCGCTGGTCAAAACTGGTTTTTTACTTCCTGATTTTGATGCTAGTCTTTTTTTCCATTTATACGGACTATGTCATACTTTTGGCTGTTTGCATTGGAATAGTCGGTCTTTACGAAATTGTCACGGCCCACCTATATTCAAAACGACCACTGCTATTCTTATGTCCCATAGTGGTCCTTTACCTCGCTCTTATCGCTGCGTTTATAGACTTCGGGCACAGGGCATCGACAGAAAAGGTTTGTTTTATCTATTTTATGGTGGTGATTTTTGATGGATTCAGCCAGCTCTGCGGTCAATTATTCGGCAAAAGAAAACTTCTTCCCTCGGTTAGTCCCAATAAAACTGTTGCGGGTCTAATTGGCGCTTTGGTCATTGCCACTGGTACCAGCCTTTTCCTCTTTCCATTCATCGACCTGTCCATCACGCAAACTTTAAAGACCGCCCTTTTTATTTGCTTTTCCGCATTGCTTGGCGATCTATTGGCTTCGTGGTACAAACGAAGCTGTCAAATTAAAGATTACGGCACCCTCATTCCAGGGCATGGCGGAATACTAGATCGATTTGACAGCTTTATATTCAGTGGAGCCTTGTATGGGCTCATTTATCTTTAAAAATAGGATTATGAAAAACGATTTAGAGAGCATGCTCCTATTAGGCACCCTTTTCTTGCTGCTATTCGGATTTGCTGAACTATTGTATCAACAGTTTAAGGTTAAAGCCGAGTTGACCCGAAAAATCGTCCATGTAGGCACGGGGATAATCTGCATGTCATTCCCGATTTTGATCAGCAGTCACTGGTCTGTTTTCATCCTATGCGGATTGTTCGCTTTGATTTTATTGCTGTCCATCAAGTTCAGTTTATTGAAATCTATCCATGCCATCGACCGAAAATCTGTCGGTAGCCTGGCCTATCCAGCGGCAGTCTATCTTTGCTTTCTCGCACAGACATTGTTAGACAAAGGGTCTATTTTTTATTATTTGCCCTTGCTCACCTTGGCAATATGTGATCCGATGGCGGCATTATCTGGCAAAAAATGGCCTTATGGTTCTTACCGCCTATTCGGTGCACGAAAAACACTACTAGGGTCTGCAGTATTTTTTGTATTCGCTTTGATTACCGTGATTGTAATTGGACATTATATGCAAGAGCCAAGCCTGCACATGAGCGAAATCACCATAATATGTACCCTGGCTCTTGTGGCCACCATAGCCGAAGCATGTAGCAAAGACGGTTACGACAACATAAGCATTCCCGTCAGTAGCATACTCAGTATGTATGTTTTATTTCCCTGATAAGGAACAGTCTGACGCCAACTACAGCTAGGATACCCAAACTGATTCCCAAAACCCAAAGCACGACCTTTTTATCCGTCCGCTTTGGGTTTTCTTTTCGCCGATTATTTTATATTTTTGTACATCTTCCAGCAATAATCTAATTTAGTCGGGAACAACCATTATGCAGTTTAACTTCGCCTTTGATTCCAGTCCGTTTAAAACCCTGATCGCTTTTCATAAGATTATACCATCCTTTGAAGCAGCGGCCCTATCGCCGGTTGGCTTTCAGGCCAGCTATGCCCGATCGCTACTGGAAGAAATCAGTAAATACCCCGAACTTATTGATGGGGTCGAAAAAGCAGAAGACCTGCTGCGCTATGAGCCTATTATCAAAGTGCTGCTGGCCGACCTGTTCCCGAGCTCACTGACACATAATGAGATCAAGGCCATTACCATTCCCTTCCATCTCTATACGTTCAACCATACCGAAAGACTGGAAAAAATATTAGCGGATGCCGGCGATCACTATGAATTTAGTCTTCGTGATATCTCACCCGATACCTATTATATTCTCAATTGCTGCGTTATCATCAGCCAGTATTACGGCTTTAAGGTGGATGCCATGGATGCCCCCCTCTTTTTGGATATTCCAGACAAGAATAATATCATCCATCATTACCGCGTCCTATTCAATGCCGATTTTATCGATGTCCTTCCGACAGAACAGGCGCTCGATCTTACGGCTGAAGATATTACCGAACTGGTCGACAACTTTTCGGATATTGCCCTATGGAAGTCCAAATTTCCCGAGCAGAGTTGGATCCTGAAAGGCTTTTCCATTATGACGCTTTTTGATGCGACAATTGAAAATGCAGTATCCAGCTTCAAGAGCAATCTGCTGCGCGAAAAAAGCGCTGTCCAGCTGGCAGAAATAGAAAGCATTTTCAGGTCGATTTATAAAATAAATGATCTGCGCATCGGATTGACCTCCTTTGAAAAGGTCAGGAACGAGTACAACTTACGGATTGTAGAAAAACAGCTGTACAGTCATCTACTTTACGATTCGACGATCGAAGAATGTGAAAACATGCTCTGCAGCGAGACCCTGGAGAACCTGCTTACCAAGGATGAATATTTTGTTGTATCAGATATCGACAAGCTTCCGCTGGGCGATCCAAAGCAGGCCTATTTTATCAACAAGCTCAAGCAGCAACAGGTGAAGAGCTTTATTTTTGTTCCCCTCGTCGAAGGCGACAAAGTGCTGGGTCTACTGGAAATGTCCTCATCCAAGGTGAGGGAACTCAATTCGGTCAATGCCAACAAGCTCAACTTCATCTTGCCCTTTATCAAAGATAAAGTCTCGAAAGCATTTGCCGAAACTGAAAATCAGGTCGAAGCGGTGATCCAAAAGGAATATACCGCCATACACCCGAGTGTCAAATGGCGGTTTCAGGAGGAAGCCATCCATTTCCTCAACGACCGTGCCTTTGGAAAAGACTATGTCCTGCAGGAAATCGTCTTTGACCATGTTTATCCGCTCTATGGACAGATCGACGTACAGGGCTCCTCAGAATCCCGCAATCAGGCCATCCGTCAGGACCTCATCAATCAGAGCAAGGAACTGATTGCACTTTTCACAGCAGTCAACCAAACGCAGCGATTACCACTCTTTGAGCAAAAGATCTTCGATCTGGAAAGAAACCTGACGACGCTGCAGCAAGCATTGCTGACCGATACGGAACAGCTTATGCTCGATTATTTTAACCAGGATATTCACCCTATTCTGGACAATTTCAGGAAAAACAACAAAAATAGCGTCGCCACAGAGGCCATCGACCGCTATTTTGAGCGGATCAACCTTTCTATCGGCGGTTTTTATGAGGCCCGACAGGATTATGACAACTCCATCACGCTGATCAATAAAAAGCTGGTAGCCATCCTCGACGAAAAACAGGTAGAAGCCCAAGAATACTTTCCACATTATTACGAGCGCTACAAGACAGACGGTATTGAGCACAACATGTATATCGGGGCCTCCATCGCTCCCGGTCGGAATTTTGAGCTCTACTACCTACGCAATTTACGGCTGTGGCAGCTGCAGGTGATGTGTGCGATGGAACGCGAGTTTAGGCAGCTCCAGCCCGCCCTTCCGCATCAGCTGGAGGTGACCTCATTGGTGTTGGTCTTTGCCACCCCCATTTCCATCCGCTTTCGCATGGACGAGAAGCAGTTCGATATCGATGGTTCCTACAATGTGCGCTACGAGATTGCCAAGAAACGCATTGATAAAGCCAAGATCAAGGGCTCGACGGAGCGCATCACACAAAAAGGCAAACTGGTTATTGTCTATTCCAATTCACATGAAGAAACAGAATACCTGGGATACATCAACCTACTACAACACAAAGGATTACTCGACGACAATATCGAGCAGTTTGAGGTGGAAGATCTGCAGGGACTGGTTGGCCTGAAAGCGATCCGTGTGGGATTCAATTTTCAAGATCTGCACTAAAGTAATTCCTGGTGTTCCATCAGGTAGGCCAATGCCTCACGTACGGCTTCTTCGCTTCTTTTTGGATTAAAGCCAAGTTCGGTGCGCGCTTTACGGATGTCAAAATCCTGTTTCAGCCCCGAAAACATCGCAATATCCTTGGGAGTGATCACCGGAGCTTTCCCTTGCAGCCGTGCCGCAAATTGCATCAGGCCTGCAATCGTATAAAGCAATATTTTGGGAACAGCTGCCGGAATCTTGAGCTGAAGTTGTGGATATAGCTTTTGTGCCAGCCGGGTCGTCTCGCTAATGCTCATGCACTTTTCATTGGCTAGGATATAGCGTTCTCCCGGTTTTCCGTTTAGGGCGGCAAGGTAGCAGCCTTCGGCGACATCTTTAACGTCTACCCAATTAAGGGCTATCCCCGTATCGACAGGAATCTGCTTGGTCAGAATAAGGCGTAGCACATCGTACGATACATTGAGGGGCAGCGCGGCTTCGCTGCCGATCATGGCACCGGGCATGACCGAGACCAGTTCGACCCCCAATTCACGTGCTAGCTGAAAGGCCAACTTTTCGCCATCGTTTTTGGAATTGTAATAGGCATCCCTCCGATCGAGGTTATAGCCATTGCTCTCCCGTGTGGGAGTATGCGTATAATCCAGTGCAGCGATGGAACTTACATAAATGATTTTTTTGACGCCTGCCGCCGCAGCCGCTTCGATGGTATTGCGGGTCCCCTGCATATTCACGTCGTAGATTTCCTTTTGCGGATCCCGGGCCCATAGTTTAAAAGCTGCACCTACGGCATAGAAGGTATCCACTCCCTGCAACGCCCGTATAAAAGAAGCCTTATCGGTGATATCTGCCGCCACAAGCTCACAGGGCAAATCCTTTAGTGCAGCACTATTGCAGAGATTTCGCACAGAAGCGCGTACCTGAAAACCCCGTGAAAGTAAAAGTCTCACCAAGTTGTTGCCCAGGTGCCCATTTGCACCCGATACCAGTACCAATTTTTTTGTTGTCATGTGTCTGATTTTAAATAATAGCACAAAGTTCTGCTTTGACCATTCAAAACCAGTTCACAAATGTTACCTAATGATCTGTTTGCGGATACGGCTCAAACTTTTGGGGTTCATGCCAAGGAACGATGCGATATATTGCATAGGTACGTTGTGCAGCAGATCTGGCTGTTCGGCCATGAGCTTGAGGTAGCGTTTTTCGGCCGTAAGCGTGGCTAGCTCTTTCGATCTCTTCTCATTATAACTCAAGGCTTGCTGAAACACATACATACTAAAATCTTTAAATGCAAGCGATTGTGCTGTTAGCATATCGAGGTTTGCTTTGGTGATACGCAGCAGTTCGCAGTTGGTGATGCTTTCCAGGTTTTCTTCGGAACGCGTCTGATTATTGAAATTTTGGAAAGAGCATATAAATCCCGGCGGACAATTGATATGTGTCGTCAGTTCGTCGCCTTTATCGTTGTAATGGAACAGACGTACAAAGCCCGACACAACGAAATAGAGGTAAGACGGTACCTTTCCCTCCTCTTCGATAACCTGATGTTTGGCATAGCGCACTGGCTCCATATAGGTCCTACACAGATCAATTTCTGGCTCCGATAACTGGCTGTGTTGTTTGATAAGCTGAATAAACTTTGCGTGCATTGTATCTAATTTATCCGTGTCCCTCACCCTTGCGCTATGTACATTTCTAATGCTTTAAGCGTTGATATAATATCTGAGGAAACGTTTCGTTGACTAAACAAATATACTAAAAGCGATTGACATACTAATAAAATTAGTAAAAAAATATAGATTTATAGGAATAAATACTTTATTTGAATCACGATTTGAAAAAGCAAAGTCACACTTTACAAAAGCCTTTTTTGAAGCCGTGGATATTGCTCCATGTAAAAGGACGCAGTCGGGGGCTGCGTCCTTCATGAAATAGCCTATACGAAATCCCATTTAGGATTTGCGCTATTAAGACCTTGCCGATATATACCGCAAATGATGTATGTTATCCAAAATTATTGGTCTCTTTCGTTACGGTGCAAATGGGGTTGTTTGCCGGTATGTTTCTTGATGAAACCTCTGAAATTTGCGATATTACTAAAACCTATTTCGAAAGAAATCTGCGAAATGGATAGATTCGAATGTCTGATCAAGCGGATAGCCTCCTGGACTACAATTCCCGAAATGAATGCTTTTGCAGATTTTCCGCTGTTAGCTGCGCAGAGCTCGGAAAGCCTTCTGCTTACATATTTTATCTTGTGGTATACCCGCCATTTGCCGTGCACGCACTGAATTACAGGTTTAGATTCTTTCAGCGCTTATTCTGGCCTCTCAAAGCCATTTTACTCCGCTGGAATCTCTCAAACCAAATATCAATAATTGAGTTGCCAATCAAAAAAAACAGGGTTTCACAATACTATCACACTTATCAAAATAGTAGGTAGCACACTGGTTATCAACCCATATGGCTCGATAGCTAGAAAGAGTAACTAGGTCAAAGTGATTTTCATTAAACAGTTAACTAACCCGATCCGAGGTTGGAACGAAAATATAACGTCCGGAAATACCCAAAAAAAAGGACCACCCGTTAAGGTGGTCCTTATTATTTGATTAATTGTATGTGTGGGTTATCGCTATTTTACCTGCAGGATCGAACGCTGGTGACTAAAGTTTTCCAGACTAAATCTACCGTGATATTTTCCCATTCCTGAAGCACCTACGCCACCGAAAGGAAGATAATGCGATCCAACGTGGATCAATGTACTATTGATCTCCGCATCGCCGCTGGTGGTTCTTGCGATCACATCATCGGCAAATTGTTGACTTTCAGAAAACACGTACAGCGCCAATGGTTTGGGTCTGCTATTGATCTCCTTCAGCACTTCATCAATATTGCTGTAAGTTAAAATAGGAAGGATAGGACCAAAAATTTCCTGCTGCATCACCGCATCATTCCAGTTGACATCGTCCATCACAGTTGCTTCAAAATGGCGAGTTTCCATATCATATTTTCCCCCATAAATAACTTTTTCGGGAGCTGCATCCAGGTATCCCGCTAAATTCCCGATCTGGTGCTGGCTTACAATCTTGCCGATTTTCCCTAGAGATTCGTCGTTGTACGTAGCTTTAAGATAAGATTTCAACTGATCGATAAAGGTGCCCTTCACAGATTCATGCACATAAACGTAATCCGGAGCAACACAGGTCTGTCCGCAATTGATCCATTTGCCGGCAGAAATGCGCTGAACTGCTTTTTCGATGTTCGCATCATGGTGTACGATCGTTGGGGATTTTCCGCCCAATTCCAAGGTAAGCGGAATCAGTTGTTCGGCAGCAGCTTTCATGACAATTTTACCAACATTCGGACTTCCCGTAAAAAAGATGTAATCAAAAGGAAGGCTCAATAGGTAGGTGTTTTCTTCAATAGCACCCTGAAAAACGGCAACATATTTTTCATCAAAAGCTTCGGTAACAATATCTTCAATAACCTGGGCAACATGGGGCGTGTTTTCAGAAGGTTTGATGATAACTGTATTTCCGGCCATCAGAGCACCGATCAGCGGACTGAAAGTCAACTGCACCGGATAATTGAAGGGCCCTATAATATAATTTACACCATAGGGCTCATAAATGTACTTACTGATGACTTCCGCTCCCGAAGCATGCGGTTTTGATTTGACATAGGTTGGTTTTGCCCATTCTTCCATATTTTCGATCATATCATCGAGTTCATCGAGAACAATCTGAACTTCGACATATTCCGCTTCTGCCCTGCTTTTTCCAAGATCGATATTCACTGCTTCACAGATCGCATCCGTATAACTCGCAAAAACTTTACGGAAATTTTGCAACTGTCTTTTACGGTATGTGATTTCCTTCGTTGCTTGCGTGCCGAAAAATTCTTTCTGTTTTTCGAATACTTCTTTTATTCTGTTTTTAATTTCTGTAGTCATTTGTTTGTGATTTTATGCATTTTAAAACACACATAGCACATAAAGTGTTTGTTTTAATAAAGTAAAAGTGTCTAGCATGTTTTATATCTTGTAGACCAAGATTATGGTGCTTTGATACAAAACAAAGGTAAAATAATTTCATGTTGTGCAAAACATAATATTGTCATATATATCAACGGAAACCTGTATTTATAGCGCAATTTAACGTTATTATTACCCTTGCAGAGTACGTAATTTTACCCATTCAAAACTGGACTGTAATACCTATTTTAGGCTCATTAATAAAATTTTCTATCTGAAAGATCTATGGCGGACATCAATACCATTCAAGAGTTGCAACAGGAAAACCGGAAGCTTAGAAACAGCGTTTCCGAACTGTCTGAATTTATTGATAAAGCCTCCCTATCCCTGCATTGGGTCAACAGCGAAGGGCTTATCATCTGGGCCAATCAGGCAGAACTTGATCTGCTCGGTTATACTCCGCAGGAATATATCGGTAAGCCGATCAGGAATTTTCATGCCGACCAGGAGATCATTGAGGATATCTTACAGATGCTTGCCGCAGATCAGCGCATCATCGACCGCCGTGCGACACTCATTTGCAAGAATGGTGATCTGAAGTATGTCAACATCAATTCGAGCGCACTGATGAAAGACTCGGAGTTTGTTCACTCCATGTGCTTTACCAAAGATATCACCGAAGCTGTTCTGGCCGAACAAAAGAAAGATAAACTCACAGCGATGTTGGGGGAAAAGGAAGAACGCCTACGGCTTGCCATTGTCTCTTCAGGAATGGGTACTTGGGACTGGGATTCAGCATCTGCAAAGGTCAGTATTTCCGAACGTTCGCAACAGATATTGGGACTGCCCAATGAGTTATGCCGTAAAGAACAACTTATCGACCTTGTACACCCTGAAGACAGGCCCACGATCTTTAAACAGATTAAAGAGCTAAGTGAGCGTAAAACTGACGGCCATTTTGATTTTACCTGTCGGATCACAAACGGCTCCAATGGTTTAATAGCTTTCATCCGGGTACAGGGATCAGCCTATTTTAGTAGAAGCGAACATGCCGGAAGAATAATCGGTACAATCATAGATATAACAGACCAGAAAAGAGCAGTGGAAAGAAGCGCAGAACTGGTGGCCATCGTAAATTCATCCTATGACGCAATAATCGGAAAGACTTTGCAAGGAATCATCACAAGCTGGAATGCAGCAGCCGAAAAGCTCTTTGGGTATTCTTCAAAGGAAATGGTCGGTCAGTCTATATTAAAATTGATCCCTGAAGAAAGGCATGCGGAAGAAAATTACATTCTGGAGCGTCTTCGCCGAGGACATTCCATAAAGCATTTTGAGACAGTGCGTAGGACAAAATCAGGCAAACTGATCGATTTATCACTGACGATATCCCCTATAAAAAATGATTTGGGAGAAATTATCGGGATTTCCAAAATCGCCAGGGATATCACAGAGAAAAAACAAGAAGAGCATCGCAAAAATGTCTTTATCTCTATGGCCAGCCATGAACTCAAGACACCGCTGACAAGCGTCCTGTTGAGCGCACAAATTATGCAGCAACATAAAGAACTGTTCGGGGAAAAGAGTGCAGCGATGGGATCAAAAATCGAAAATCAGGTAAAAAAGATGATGCTTATGATCGGCGATTTTCTCAGTGTTGCAGAAGTTGAACAGGGAAAACTACAGCTTAACAGATCATCTTTCAATCTAAGGGAACTGATGCGAGACTGCATAGCAGATCTTGGTATGCATAACCACCGCATTGAACTGAGCTGCGATGCCTCCAGCGAACTTTTCGCAGACCGGCCAAAGATAGACCAGGTGTTGGGGAACCTATTGAGCAATGCCGTGAAATATTCTCCTAAGAGTGGCACGATAACTATCGGCGCGGAAAGCGTCGATGGAAAAATTCGCATTTTTGTACGGGATCAGGGATTAGGCATTGAAAAAAAACATCAGAAAAATTTGTTTAAGGCTTTTTATCGCGTAGATAATATGAACACCTCTTATATATCAGGATTTGGCATTGGCCTGTATATCGTGGCTGAAATATTGCGCTGCCATGGCACAAGCATCCAACTTGAAAGCGAGAAGGATAAAGGATCAACATTTTACTTTGATTTAAACATCCCTCTAAATTCCAGTGGCGTCTGAGCCGTTTTCTTTTTAAACAGTTTGCTGAAACTTTGTGCATGCTCAAACCCCAGTTCGTAAGCAATTTCATTTACGGTAAGTTGTGTCGTTGATAATTTCTCTTTTGCTCGCTCAATAAGTTTATTGTGGATATACTGCTGCGTGCTCTGGCCAATGAGCGACCGTAGCATATCGCTTAGATAACCCGCAGACACATTCAACTGCTCCGAAAGAAAATGGACCGTTGGCACTCCCTGAATTACCGAATGATCATGATCCAGATAATCATCCAGCAGCGCTTCTGCCTTCAGTAGAATATCATTGTTTATATTTCTTCGCGTAATGAACTGTCGCTTGTAAAACCGGTTAACGTAGCTCAGCATTAACTCCACCTGAGAAATAATGACTTCTTGGCTAAATTCGTCTATCCGATTGTCAAGTTCATTTTTCATGAAATTCAAAATCGCTATCATCGTTTCTCTTTCCTGATCAGATAGATGTAACGCTTCATTCACAGAATAGGAAAAATAGCCGTACTTCCTAATTTTATGGGCTAAAGCGGAACCCAGGAAAAAGTCAGGATGGATCAGCAGTAGATAAGCATAGGTATCCCTATTATATTCTGTGCTACCCACCAATTGATTGGGCGCAAAGAAAAGCATACTTCCTTCATTAAAATCATAGTACCCCCTGCCGTACTTGAGTTTTCCGCTGTTTTTTGTTATAAAAGTTATCTTGTAGAAACTCAGGACATCATATATTGGGGCCATGTCGGTATTGAATGGATTATCCTGATTGAAATGGACTAGGCTAATCAGGGGATGCTGTGGTTTTGGCAGGCCAAAAGCTTCATGACTCTCTGAAATGGATATAAAGCGTTTTAACTTACCCTCTTTTTTTTTCATACAATAAATTTATAAAAAAACCTGTAGCTTATAGCTACAGGTCTTCCTTTGTGTGATTCTACCACGGCACTTGACCGCCTTGTTCTGTGCGATAGGTCGCCGGTCCCGTAAAGCTTCCATTGGGTATATCTTCCGCCAGCGCCACGCGTATTGGCTCAAGTGAGCCTTCCTCCACCGTGTCTGTACCTTCAAAGTTATTCAGGGCTGTCGCTGTAAAACCCGGACTTACCATATTTACCTTAACATTTGTATTTTCCAATTCATTTGCTAGAGAAAGGAAAACACCATTTAAAGCGGTTTTAGAAGCGCCATATACGGCATCAAATCCACTACGGAATGTATTGTCCGGATCTGCATTCAGGGTTAGTGAGCCTAGAGAACTCGAAACGGTTACGATCCTAGATTGTTTTGCATTCCGGAGTAAGGGCAACAAGGCCTGTGTTATGGCAAGCGTGCCAAAGACATTGGTTTCCCAAACCTGGCGCATTTCATCTATGGATGTGACGCTTGCCTTCTGTGCACTAAGAATTTCCCACATCGTACGACCGGGGATCCCTGCGTTTGAAATTGCCGCATTATTGACCAGCAAAGTAAGGTACCCAAACTCATTTTCTATTTTACTGACAGCATTCCTGATTGAATTATTGTCGGTAATATCCAGCTGAATGGCATGCGCTTCACCTCCTATCTGATTGGCGGCATCCTTTCCTTTTTCTAAATCTCTTGATCCAACAAACACATGATATCCATTTTCAGCAAGAGCTTTGGCAATCTGAAAACCAACACCCGTATTGGCGCCTGTAACTAGGGCTACTTTTATTTCATTTGTCTGCATGTTAAACTTATTTAAATGTAACAGGACAAAGTTCCGCAACTATGGGCGGTCAATTGTAGCTGAATCGTGGATATTTCTAACCAAATTAAGGATAGATTCAGATTCGACGGTTGGGCGACTGTACTTTATTTATTGATGTGGAACGATTAATTGCGTGCGGGATACGTTGGTTCGGGATAATCCCTGTCGACATGCATCTGATTGATCAAAATCTCCTTGATCAGGTGATTCATTCGCTTATCATTGACTTCGATTTTTACGATTTTGTGGCTATAATAGGTATCGCTTTCAAATTCACTTTCGATTTTCTCAGCGAATGCAGGTGATAGTGATTTGTAGTTAAGTACAACTTCGGTTTCCTTTTCGGCTATTTTTTTTAACGTCAAAGTCCAGATTACCCCATATTCCGGAGAGAAAAAGACTTTTCTCGGCGGCGGCACTTTCAATTTTTTATTCTTTAACGTATACGTATACAGCAGATGAATACTTGGTTTGGAAACATCTTTTGCCGCAGCCGTGACCAATTTATGATATTCTTTTTCGTTATCCACAACCGTTTCAATGCTTATCCCCTGCTCCTCGATTTCAAAGCGGGCAGTCGAATCTGTACTTCCCAGGGCTGTGATTTTCATTTTGCTGTCGACAAACTGGCCGGACATATCGGGGATGGCCTCTTTTACGCGGTCAAAACTTGCCGCTAAACGCATCGGAACCAATTTAGTCGTCAGCGTTTGCGCATGCAGGCTACTAACTGCAGCAATAAAAAAGAGCATTATACCAACATATTTTCTCATCATGATTGTTTTAATTTAACGATTTCAAAACGATTAAACTCTGATCTTGAGACCTAATATTAATGTAAATTACACTTTTTGTCAGTTGTTTTCTGCTATTGATAAATATTTAGCTAATCACATTTACAATCCGCTGGATATTAATTCATATTCGCAACCGTCTGGCTAATCAGTCTAATGCCATAGCGCTACGGCACAGCAGCTAACTACCGTTGAACCATAGCCATGTAGAGCACAGTTGAACCGTAGCCGCGTAGCGTACAGTATCTAAAAAAGGTGCGATCAAAGCCCTAGCTATAAAAACTCGGGCTTTGATCACACCTTTCAACGCCTTACCTGCATCTTCGGCCGTTCAATAAACCAATGTAATTTTTTAACCGTTGGTACCGAACTAACGTTGGGCTATCGGCCATTCAATAAACCAATGCATTTTTAAACGGTTGCTGCCAACGTAGCGTTGCGCTACAAGTTTAGTACAAGGTGATATCACATTGATGTGTCAATAGCGGTGCTGAGGTCGCAGTTCCTGTACCCAATGATGGAAAATCGCCGATATTGCTACCGGCAATACACAGACTTTTACTTTTGTCTTTCAATAAGACAGAAAAGTTGAAGCCAACGGCCAATGCTTTAACGTTAGATTGATTCGCGATTTTTGTAATTGACTTCAATGCCAGCTCATCATTGGATGCCGAGTTAATCGTACCATTTCCCAGTTCACCATACGTATTTTCACCCCATGCATACAGGTCGCCATTCTTTTTTGTTGCCAAAAATGAAAGATTAAACGTTGCAATATTCTCCCAATCGGTATCCGATCCGACCTGTGCAAATTCAGTCTGTGCAGCTGTCGTACCCAATTGTAATAGGCCTTTATTATTACGTCCTACTGCCCAGAGTGTACCTTCTTCGGCAATGGCAACGGTATTTCTACTGCGGTCGCTGGCTACGGTCTTCCATTTTTTTCCAATCCCGACGTTGACAGGAGCAGGCTGATTACTTGTGCTACCTGTTCCTAACATATAATTCTGCCCTTTGCCCCATGCCCAAAGCGACCCGTCGTTTTTAATCGCAAAAGAAGCCCCCCAGTTATTGAAGGCATAGATTGTTTTCCAGTTGGCATCAGCACCGACCTTTGTCGGTGAAGTCGTTCGACCACTGGTCTGACCATTCCCGAGACTGCCGCTCGAGTGGCTACCCCATGTCCATAGTGTACCGTCTTTTTTGAGCGCAAGACTGTAACTGCCGCCTACAGCCAGTGTAGCCCAGTCTTTATCTGTTCCTACCTGCGTCGGAACAAGCACATCATCACCGAAATTACCCAATCCCAATTGGCCTTCGTCATTTTTGCCCCATGCCCATAGCGTTCCATCCTCGGCAATCGCCAGGCTATGTGCATATCCCGTTGTCGCTTTCACCCATTTCTGGGTGCCTGCAAGTTTAGTCGGCTTACCAATTACGGTCTGACTTCCATTGCCCAGCTGCCCTTCAGAATTATCGCCCCAGACATAAATGCCGCCCTCCTCGCTCAGTGCCAGTGCATGTGCTTGTCCTGAAGATACCGAAGCCCAATAATATTCCTGTGGCTGAGGTTCAGGATCTGGTTCAGGTGTAGTCGTTTCGTCGATCTTTGATTTGCTGCAACTGCCTAAAGCAATGACTAATGTGGTGAGGTATATAACCTGCTTGTTGATATATTTCATTGTTTTTATAGAGGTATTGTTCTGCCTATAGGACTAAAAAAATAAAAAAAGGGTGAATCAACATTCACCCTTTTTTTAAAAAGCTCGTCCTCTATATAAATCAGCATCCGTATTTATGGAATTTGACAAAAAGCAAGCTTGGCAACAAATCAGTCAGCGTATAGAACACAAAACCGCACAGCGCAGAAAAAAGGCCCGCAGCCTGTTTGCAGCAGCAGCGATTGTATGTCTCTCTGTCGGCTATATCGCTTACCATAGCTTTTTTATACAGCCGCCCGAGCAGCTGATTGAAGTGACCACCTCCAGTAAGGAAACAAAAACAATACGCCTTTCGGACGGTAGTACATTGGTGCTCAACACAAACAGCAGCCTACGCTATGCCGAACCATTGGATAAAAACCTGCGAAAAGTGGAACTACTTCATGGCGAGGCAACGTTTGACATTGCCAAAGACGCCAAGCGCCCCTTTCGTGTTGCCGTAGAACAGGCCGAGATTGAAGTGCTGGGTACATTGTTCAATGTCAATGCGTACAGCTCCAAGCTGGCAGTTACCCTCGCCGAAGGCAGCATCCGCTTTAAGAAAGGCACATTTCAATGTATGATGGTCCCTGGCGAACGCCTTTCTTTCGATCCGGCCAGTCAGAAAGCTAGCCGCGAGCAACTCGACGCTCTTGCAGTACTGGACTGGCGCAGCGGCAAATGGGTATTTCAGCAAATGCCCTTGAATGAAGTGCTCGCTCAGCTGGCTGCACAATATAATCTTTCTTTTGTCAATACCCGACCGGACAAACAATACCCTTTAATTACGATCTATCAGGATAAAGCAGGCATGAGCCTGCCCCAATTGCTCACCCTCCTAAAGCGCATGGGGAAATCCAATATTCAATTCGACCAGAAAAGCATACTATTAAAATGAACATACGATCCCAGGTCGTAAGGAAGAGTCTCCTTGCAGCCCTTTTAACCATCAGTATCCACGGGCTTAGTGTTGCCCAACAGCAAAGGCTCACCCTCGACGGTGATAAGCGTAGCGTCTCCGAGCTAATCAACATATTGCAATATCGGTATCAGATCAATGTGATCCATTTACCGCAGGAAGTAAATGCCCATCCCCGCATCAGAAGATCAGCCAAAAACGAAAACGTGAATGACTATCTGCATGCGGTACTGGACCCCAATGTCCTGCATTGGGAATGGCAGGGCAATACCCTATTGATTACCAAGCAGACCAGAGCACCCAAAAGACAGGAACTTGCTAAAATAAAAGTTCAGGGACAGGTGCGTGATGAAAACAACAGCCCCTTACCCTTTGCCACAGTCACCGTGCCGGAATTACAATGGCGGGCCAACTGCGATGAACAGGGCAACTTTTCATTCGCGGCACCGGCTCAAACAGCCCTATTGCTCGAATTCACTTATATCGGCAAGCAGAGCCTAAGCACCCAGCTCAGCCCATCGGTATTGAAGGATAAAATTTCCATCGTCTTAAAAGATGCTACCTTGAAGCTTGAATCGGTAGATATAGACGGCAACCGTGATATGCGCCGTTCATCCAACAGCTCCATTATTTTCGATCGCGAAATGATCGAAAATACACAGGCCATTAGTCTCGCCGATGTGCTTAATATGCTTCCGGGGAAATCTGTAACGGAGACCAATATGGCAAAAACCAATATGCTGACGCTTCGTTCGGTCTCCGGTGATAGCTGGGATACGGACATCTTCAATCGCAACAATGCCTTTTCGGTCAGTTATTACATGGATGGCGTTCAGCTGAGTAACAATGCCAATATGCAAAGCCTAAACCCCGGAGCCAACGGTTTTCTCAACCCTTATATCGCTGGCGAATACGGGCTCGGACTCAACAACCGCAACACAACCTCGGGCGACAATGCCTATGGTGGGATCGATATGCGCAGTATCGGTGTAGATAATATCGAAAGCATTGAAGTGGTCTCGGGAGTGGCTTCGGCTAAATATGGAGACTATGCCGATGGGGCCGTCATTATCAATACCCAGGCCGGGCGCTCCCCCTGGTATTTCCGCACCTCATTCCGCAAAGGAACCACACAGTATAGTTTAGGCAAAGGCTTTCTGCTACCGAAGAAGTGGGGAGCGTTGAATATCAATGGCAATTACCTCCTGGCCAACAATGATCCGCGGGACAACCTCAAAGCTTACAAACGCCTCACCGGTTCACTGACCCATACCCTTCAGTTGAATCCACGCTCCAAAAATAATTTTTCGATGACGCTCTCCGGTAATCTAGACGGGGCCAAGGAGGATCTTGATGATCGTGCCATGCGGAAGTCGACTTTCGAATATTTCAACGTTAGCATCACCGATCGTTATCAATATACCTTTGCTGAAAAGAGCTGGTTTGACCAGTTCAACATCAGCGCCGGCTTGTCCGCAGGAAGGCAGTATTCATCCATGCAGTACCTGATAAATGAAGAGAGCTTCCCTTATGTAGACATTAAATCGCCAGGTATTTATGAAGCTCAGTGGGCCAATGGAAGTTATCTTGGTGTTACTGCTATTGAAGGCAAACCGATTACGGCAAATGCCAACTTCAGCCTGAGTGCGCTTAAACCATTTCTCCATACCGTACATGCACTGAGCATCGGTGGTAATGCCTATTATTCGGCCAATAAGGGGCGCGGTCAAATTATTGATCTCGAGCGGCCGCTGTTCAGTAGTTCGAAAGAACAGAGCTACAACTATAAACAGGTACCGAGCATGCTCAATACCGGTCTGTACCTGGAAGACAGCTTCCGTTATAAAATCGCCGAACGTCCACTATACTTCCGAGTAGGCATGCGTGCCGATCATCAGGCAGGTGCCTGGAATCTATCACCGCGGCTGAATGCGCGTTACGAGCTCAGCAAAACCTCGAGCCTAGGTTTTGCCTGGGGCTATGCCAGCAAGGCACCTTCCCTGGCACACCGTTATCCCGGCCCCGTCTATTTTAAGATTCCCGTGATCGATTTCCCTAGCGATGATCCCGATTTACGGCTTTACCTCGTCTATGCAGATCTTGCCTATGCCAATAATGAAAACCTGAAGGCCACTACGTCCAATATGCAGGAACTGAGCTATCAATACCGCAAGGGGAAAACTAATTTCTCGCTTACCGCTTACCGTAAAGTCAGCAGCAATGGTTATTCGACCAAAAGTATTTTTAAAGAATGGACTATACCGCAGTATCAGTATAAACTCGACGGCAATGGTAAGCCTACCTATAGCCCGACAGGCCTGGCCAACAAAAAAACAAGCTCCTATTCACAGATTATTAATAGCCTTGAATCGACCAATTACGGTATTGAGCTTATGGCTACGACACCGCGCATCAGCTGGCTCGCCACTTCGTTCACCGTGAGCTCTGGCTATACAAACTCCTATTATTACGATAAGTCCCCTTATTTGAACTACGTTTCGCTGGAAGGCATAGACTATTCGCAGGAAGCCATCTTTGGCGTGTTTGCTCCCGACAATAACCGCAATCAGCAGATACGCGCCACACTGTCTTCGCAGACCCATATTCCATCCTTGGCACTGATGATCAACCTCGTGACAGATTTCCCTTTGATGACCCATACGACACGCTATGGAAAATCCGGCGAGCCCATCGGCTATTACGACAACAAGTTTAATTTCCATCCGATTGAAAACTACGAGCCTGACAATCCCATCTATGGACATCTGGCTGTGCTTGGTGAAACCAATACGAAGAACAGCGAACGCCATGCGATCAAATATGGTAATATCCATTTACGCGTATCCAAAGACATCAACAAAAAGCTGCGCTTTTCTTTCAATGTCTACAATATGCTCAACTGGCGTCCCAGCTATATCGTACCGGGAACCGAAAATCGTGTTGTGCTCAATGCTCCCCCTTCATTCGGTGGGGAGATCAGTTTAAAACTTTAATAACATTCCTATGCAAAGATTAATCCTACCTATTTTTTGCTGCATCCTGCTGGTCCTATCTGCAGCAAGCTCCTGTAGACGCGAGCTCGATTCCGAGCTTAAAGCAACTACACTGGAGGTTCATGTCTCCTACGATAAAACACTCGCTATCAACTATTATAACCAATACACCGTACAACTTAAAAACCTGATCACCAATCAGGTCGACAGCGCCCGCACAGATGCCGATGGTATCGCGCGATTTGACTATGTGAGCAATGGCAAGTACGATATTCAGGTCACCAAGCGTTTTTCTCCCGCAGCCTATCAGCAGCTGTTCGGCGAACAGGTCGACAGCGAGGTGACGTTCAATGCCGCCGCCACAAGCTATCAGATCGGTATCTCGGACGGTTCGGTCACCAAGCTCACACTGACACTCCGCCGCTCAATAACCGGCGACTGGGTGATCAAACAGCTCTATTATGCGGGTTCAGACCTCTATAAAGCTGCGGCCTTGCGGGACAATTTTTTCGAGATTTACAACAATTCCGACAAAGTGCTCTATGCCGACAGCCTCTGTATGATGTTTGTCTACGGTCGCATGTCGACCACCTACCGTGCCGCAGACAAATTGCTAGAAAGCGGTCAGTTTGACTGGACCAAGGCAGTGGGCACCGCACCTGCGGCAAGCAATGCCAATACCGACTACCTGTATGCACAGGCCATTTATATGTTTCCAGGTGACGGCAAGAGCTACCCCGTACAACCCGGCCAGGGGCTTGTCGTGGCACGCAGCGCCATCAACCATCAGGCACCTTTTACCAACAAAAACGGGAAAGTATACGAAGTGAGCCGTCCGGATCTAACAGTAGATCTGAGCAAGGCCGATTTTGAGGTCATTACCACACCTTACCTCGAGGAAGGCGAAAGTGCGTCCCTGATCGATATCCCGAACCCCGGGAAAAAGAGCCTGATTGTGATCCAAAAATTCGGCAAGACGATGATGATGGATAATATTGGCCGTATTGGCTATGCCCTTTTCAAAGCGCCGGCAGATATGGGCAGCTGGCCCAAGTATGCCGAAGTCAAAGAAAGCACCATCGAAGGGAAAACACTCTACACCCGCGTACCCAAAAAATACATCATCGATGCCGTGGAGACACAGCCTAATACCGCAGACAGAAGACTGCCCAAGAAGCTGAGTGCCGAACTGGATGCAGGATTCACCTATGCACCACTCGGTTCTTACAGTTCGCAGGCGGTGATCCGCAAGGTAAAAGAAGTCCGCGATGGCCGCCGTATCCTTGAGGATACCAATAATTCAAGCAATGACTTTGAATCGATCATGCCTGCCGTTCCCGGAGGATTTAAAGAAATTAAGTAAATAGACATGACTATCATTCGCATTATCCCTATTTGCCTAAGCCTAGGCATCCTGTTTCATGGAACGGTACTCCTGGCGCAGAATAACACAGCTGTCGTTCCAGCGGAACAAAACAACAGGAGCATACCCGATAGCAGCACCCGGACGCTACTACAGTCTATGTTGCGCAGCAGCAATTATGCCCTCAGTAAAGAATCAAGCGTACTCTTACTACAACAGGACATGGGTAAGCAAGTCAGCATAAGCAGCTTAGGATACCAAACCGAACAAGGCTTCTATCGTCCCTACCAGGAAGCCGAACATAAGCGGGGCGCATATTTTAGGGCCGAAGGTGGTAAACAAACAGCTAAAATGCTGCTTTGGGGAAGTTTTAGCTACAGCAACAGCCAGCTCGACAGCATCCGTTGGGGCCATCGTAAAGATGCCGATTTTACCACACCTTTTTATTATGGCTCCCAACGGGCGGTACATTATCAACAAACCGACTATGCCATCCGCACACATCTGATGCATCGCCTCACCCAGGGATTCACGGCTGCCCTATCTGGCGATTACGGCATGGGCGATCATTTCAGTACCAACGATCCACGTGCGGTGCTCAAGCATTTTAAACTCCGCCTGACACCCGCACTTCAATGGAAAAACAAACAGCTTGGAATTGAAGTCCGTGGTTTATGGGGCTATGGACAACAAGAGTCGCAGGTCGATTACCGGAATAAGGAATATTACGAGTCCTCCCAATATCCCGAATACCTCAACTGGCTTATCAATGGTTACGGAACCATGCGCAATGCCCTTTCCTTTTCCGATCGCGTCTATACCAACAACCAGGACTTTACGGGCGGTGGACTAGCTATCTTTTACAAGCATAAAAGCTGGACGGGTCGTGCAAACTTCAACTACGAACGTATCCACGAAGAATACGACCGCGGTAATTCCTCAGGCCGTTACGACGGCTATGACATGTATGGGGATTACAATGTGGATCAATGGAAAGGTTATATTGACTTACAGGATGTAGAGCAGCAATGGGGCATCCGCCTTGAGGCGACACAATACGAGGGGAAAGATTACAATATCGAGCTGTTGGGCAACAATTATGCGGTATTGCGGCGCGCAGCAGTGCTACAGCTCTATTATACCCTGCCCCTGTGGGGACGCCCTACTCAATTTACCTTTCGCCAGAGCTTCAGCTACCACAACCAAGTGGATGGCAATATGCTGATCCGGCGTGAAGCAGGCCGGCAGCTGGCCAATCTTCAGCTGCGCCATCCCCTCAACACAGGTCGTAACCAGCTTTTGGAATTGGGAATAGCTTATTCAAATCCCTACAATACCGCATTTAGCGAAAGTCCGCGCAGCAGCAATGCCTTTGTTGAGCAGGTTATCAAACACGATGTTGCGCTCGACAAGACCAACTATTGGCAGCTGCAGGCAGGTTTTCAGCAATATTTTCGTTTTGCTGGCATGCAATGGATGGCATATATACAAACCCAGCAGCTGCAGGCCGGCCATGCCGATGCATTGCTCGGAGGGCGTAGCCGTAATCAGAGCAGCCTAAGTTTACATCTTTACTTTTAATCCCAGCATGAAGAAAATCACTGTGCTATTCACCTTATTGGCCACGACTGTAATGCTTTCTTCTTTTTTTTCACAGCAGCAGGAAGAGCAGCCCAATTTTACCTGGCTACGTTCCCGCTATGAGCGTCCTCTGGCCGACTGGCCCAAGGCCGAGGTGGATGCTACAGTTGATTATGTGGAGTGGGCTCCCCTGCCGGCTCCACCGATATGGAGCGACCAGACTCCACAGACCCGTGCGAAAATCGAGCTTGGCAAGCGCCTATTTTTCGATCCAAGGCTGAGTGCCTCAAAACAGATCTCCTGCTCCTCCTGCCACGATCCCGATATGCATTGGGCAGATGGACGCAAGCGGGCAATTGGAGAAAGTCACCGCCAAGGGAGACGACATAGCCCGAGTTTACAGAATATATGGTCACAGAAATTGCTATTCTGGGACGGACGGGCTTCAAACCTTGAAGAGCAGGCCCATTCGCCTATTGAGGACCCCAATGAGATGAATACACCACTGCCCATTGCACTGGCACAAATCAATGCTATTGAAGGGTATCGCAGTTTTATACAGGCTGCATTTGGTAGCCAACAGCTTAAGGCGCCGCAGCTTGAAGAAGCATTGGCCGTATTTGAACGTTCAATATCAAGCAATATCACCCGTTTTGATAATTTTCTCAAGGGACGATACCGTGCACTTTCAGACCAGCAAATCTGGGGTATGCACCTCTTCCGTACCAAAGCGCGCTGTTTCAATTGTCACAATGGCCCGTTTTTTCAAGACAGCAAGTTTCACAACCTGGGTTTCAGTAACTATGGCAAAGCCAATGCCGATCTAGGGCGCTATGAGGTGACCGGCAAAAAACAAGATGTGGGCGCTTTTAAGACAGCTTCCCTCCGCGATGCCGCCCGTACTTTCCCCTGGTTCCATGATGGCCGTTTCTCCGATCTTTCTATGCTGCTCAACCAGTACACGGCAGGAATGCCCCAACCCAAGGCTCCGGCCGGTCTACTTGCCGACAGCCTCTATCCGCAGCAGTCGCCGCTGTTGAAACCTTTAGCAATAAATCTTGCTGAACGTGAAGCGATTATTCGGTTTTTGGAAGCGCTGAGCGCCCAGCCCATTACAGTGGAACGACCTAAATTGCCAAATTAAGTTGTCTGAGCCAATATTAAATCGTATCATTGCATATTATTTATAATTAATCTAAATTAATATAATAATACAAAAGAGATGTTTAGCCGAAAGAAAAGTGTAGACGTAGCAGATTTAAAGGATCATTTTGAGGAGCATTACCCCAGCCTTTGCCGGATTGCATATCAGTATATGCAAGATGAAGCCGAAGCCGAAGATATTGTCCAGGATTTTTTCTTTTCCTTATGGGAGCGTAAACTGCTGTGCAATATACAGGGAGACTTTGGTCATTATGCCAAAACCTCGGTTCGCAACCGCTGCCTTACGCTTTTAAAGAAACGGTCCAGAACCATCTATTGCAGCCTACCCGACGAGCTGCTGGACGATAGCGAGGATGCCGACTACCGAACGCATTACGAGCAGCAGCTCGATCGGCTTTACGGCGATCTTCAACAATTGCCAGAGCGGCAACGTGAAATATTACAGCTCAGCGTCTGTTCGGACATGAAATATAAGGACATTTCCGAACGCCTCAATATTTCGGTTAATACCATCAAGACGCATATTAAGCTGGCCTATAAAAAACTGCGGAAGTAAAATTGATCCCAATTAAAAAAATAAGACGACTAAGGAAAACTGCTAGCGTTTTTCCATCGCTTTCATGGCCATTCCGGCTGCAATACCACCGATGACATACCAGGCAACGGTCATTAACTTCGTACGATTGGTCTTTTTTATGGGTTTGGCATCGAGTCCGGCCTGTTCCGGAATAGTCAATGTTGCTAGCCCTACCACTGTACCAAGCAAGGCTCCTTTCAGCAGCCTATTTTTCTGCCCCCCATAGCCGATAAGTGTATATAACATGGCATTTGAGGCCATATCGGCGCCAAATGTAGCTGCTACCAGCGCGTTACCTTTGGGTGGTTTAAATCCTGCGAAGCGTACTGTTTTTTTCACTGCCGCCTCACCCACTTTATCTACTTCGGGCGCCTGGGAATCAAATCTTTTGGCAGCGCTGTGCACTATATTAAGTACGAGTGCACCGATCAATCCGCCCAGCATATTTTTATTCAATCCGTTCATAGGTTGTTTTTTTACTTTTTCAATCTTGCTTGTTAAGTTCTCAATCTTGCCGAGCCCATAGATCGACAGGTTATTTTATAACGAAAAGACCAGAAACCTCAAGAAGCACCGGTCTTTTCTAACTAAGTTATCCATCAAATGGATTAATAGAAGGACAAGAGCCAGATTGAAATCGTTTAAAAAAGCTTCAATTATCTTTAACAGAAAACAGCCCTTTTATCTCCGCATGTCGCTTTTCGATCAGAAGAACGGTATTATCGTATTCCTCCTGAACCTTCTGATCCCTAAAGAATGGCTGCAGCTCACCTTCGACCAACTTATGGTCGGCAAATTTTACCAGAAGTGATTTGAGTTTCTCCCTTAATCGACCGATCTCTTCATCATTTAATGCGGCTTCTCTAATCTTACCTCTGACATCCGCATCACCATCCTGCCATTGATCTTCAAATTTTTCCATAATTTAATTTATTTTAAAGTATTCCATTAAATACCGAATCAGTCCCCTACCTTCTCACCCCAATCTCAATTTCTTCGATCCGCTATACGTGAAGCCTAACTCCTTTCGATTTCCAATTTTTACACGTTTAATGCCGCTATTCACATACTTTCACACAACTTATCGCCCTACTTTTGGATAACAACTTTTTTGCGGGTTGTTATTTAATATAATATTAATGGACACTGGGGCGAAGGGATTCGTTCCAGTTTTTTTACACAAATCCGCACAAAAAACAGCTACTAATATACATATGGACCAATGGCCGCTCGCATTCTTTTACGGTACTGCAGTGGATTTGAACCCGAATGTTTTTTGATAAAATGCCGAAAATTGGATTCTTCTGAAAACCCCATTTCATAGGAGATCTGGGAAATAGAAAGATCCGTATTTTCAATATAGCGCAGCGCTTCTTTCAAAACGATGTCGATAATGGCATTCTTAGCCGTTTTATTCCAGACTTCCGTACATAGATTCGTTAGCTTTCTTGGTGTAATATGTAGTTTGTCTGCATAGAATTTGACGTTGCAATTTTCTTTATAATGTTTGTGTACGAGTATGGAAAAACGGTTGGCCATTCCCTGCACTGAACTGTCGCTACACCTAGTAAGTTCCTTGTCGAAATCTGTTTCCCAAATCCCTTGTAAAAGGACAGACTCGATAAAGTTATGCACGACTAGCGAAGTCACAGCGGCGTTTCTTGATGGATGACGTTGGATATTTCCCATGATTTGCATCTTCATCTCTTCCTGTTTGATCCGGTTTTTAACGACCTTGAGCAATCTTTCACTGTCAAAAAATAGTCCCGAATTGATCAATGTCCCGTCTAGAGCCGACCTTTCGTAAAACCGTGAAGTAAAGCGGATTAGATACCCGTTCGGAGTGCTAGATCCCCTGAGGGTAAAATCTTTCGCCGGACCAATAAAAATCAATGTATTGCCTTCCATGCAAAAAGAATCATTCGCCAAGCGGATCTCAATGTCACCAAAAGGTACCAGGATATTGAAAAGATCCTGACCATGATACCAGTGGGGAAACCGCTGCTGCTGCCATTCCTTTAGGGGTATAATTTCAAATTCAGCCGCTTTACTGTCCATAAATGAGCTATGCTATGTATCTATCCTTTGCTTAATGGAGATCGGATGCCGTCATCAAGCCAATATTTAATTTCGTCCAATGTCATTCTCAGATTGGTTTTATTGAAAATAAAAAGTGCACCATTGGCCTTAAACCGTTCAAGGTCCGAGGCATTATCTGTGGTCGTATACCCGAATATTTTAATCGTCGGAAACCGATCGCGGATATGAAGAGCGGCCTCATGTCCATCCATTACAGGCATATTGAGATCCGCAAGGCATACGTCAGGCAGCTCGGTGGTACATTCGAGTTTATTCAGGAGCTCCAGTCCGTTGCTGCAATTAAAACGTAGATCAAATGTTTCATTGTTGACAAGCACTATTTTCATGAGTGTCCGCTGAAAGAGACTATCGTCCACAAATGCTATTTTTATTTTTCTTCCAATCTTAGTTGCCATCTTCTCCCTTCTGCAAAATATCCAATGGGAAACATTCCTTTTCAGTCGTCGCTACCAAAGTAACCTGTATAGCTCCGAAAGCACTCTCCATCTCTACCCTGCTTGCATAAATTGCAGGTGGTATATATTCTTGCTTGGCCTCTAATTGATCCTTCATTTTCGATTCTGTTTAAGTTTGAAATATATGCGTTAGTTACATAGCACTGTAGTCCAATTCAGACTACAACTTTTTTTTAATTATCTGATTTATAAAGGATAAAAAAATGAAATTATCTGTCTGAATAGGATTTGTCATGAAATGAATAGCGATTAAGGTGTAGTTTTTAATAATATTTATTAGATTATTTTTTGTAAGGTAAAATAGTTACATTTGATTATTGGAACTGTAGTCTGAATTGGACTTCTCTGGAAAACTTATATATTTATTTTCAGAAAATTATATTCAAGTCCAATGATAAACTTCAAATTTACGCTGCTATATTCCTCCCCTTTTTCAACAATATCCCTTACGATCCTTGATGATTCTCAGACGGAACATGTGATCAATACCCCCCTTAAAATTTGCCCGGATTTATGGGATTTTGAAAAACAGCGACCCCACAATATTTACCTCAAAAAAAATAAAAATTTAAATGCCAAGCTCGATAGGCTAAAAATCGGAATCGCCGAATACCTGAGCAATGTCGCGGCAAAAAACAGCAAAATTTCGCATATCAAACTCCGCAAGATCATAAAAGAAAATTGTGATGGCACAAAGCGTTGTCGCCCAGCCAACAGCCTTCTAGATTATGTGGAAGCCTATATCCGGAGCCGTGCCCACCTTATTTCCGAACCGACTTCCAAGCGTTACCGAGTATTCCTCCATTTGCTTGAGCGATTTGAGGGACATCGCAAAAGACACATTTTGCTGCATGAAGTCAATGCATCCTTTGTTAAAGAGTTCCTTGAATTTGGCGAGCTGGAAGAATACAATAAAAGTACGATCGGCCGCACCATACATTTTGTCCGGACGGTGCTCAATTTTCTGGAAAAAAGAGGCGTCAGAACCTACGTATATGAACTTGAACTTCCCAAGGAAAAGAAAGTCAATCTATTTGTCACCCTCAGTGAGGATGAACTGGTAAAACTCAAGGAAACGGATGTCCCGCCGAGCCTGGAGGCAGCCCGGGACTGGCTGATCATCAGCTGCTACACCGGCCAGCGCATTTCTGATTTCATGAATTTTGATATCCAGAACCTCGAGATAATCAAGGGAAAACCCTGTATCTCATTTGTCCAGCAGAAAACGCAAAAAGAAATTCTGCTGCCCTTACATCCGGTACCATTAACCATATTGTCGGGCAATTTAAACGTATTTCCGGAAAGGCTTACCGCGCAAAAGTATAATCTGCAGATCAAGGAAGTCGCGGAACTTGCCGGTATCAATAGCCTGGTCAAAGTCCGCAAAAGAAAGGGCTTCCGGGCGGTAGAAATGTTTGTCCAAAAATGGGAAGCGATCACGAGCCACATCGGAAGAAGAAGCTTTGCCTCAAATTTTTACGGTAAAATCCCTACTCCGCTATTGATGGAAGCTACAGGTCACAGTACCGAGCAGATGTTTCATCGTTACATCAGTACCATTGATACCGAACGGACAAGAACGTTGGGACAGTACCTGGAAGATGCTTATAACGATAAATTCAGAGTAGCTTAGTTAGCGATTAGATCCGTAATTCAGTCACAAATTTCCGTAATTGGGGTAAACATGCTGCAGGCGCTGAGCTTTCACCGCTGGAGTTTAGACGGAAGATGGCTACAACCTAGGATAGCGTCCTCAACATCTGCTGTATATTTAACGTGCGGACCGCGATACAGCGGACTTTTGGCCTTAAAGGCGATATCGAAGCGATAAATTGCGCCAGATTTCTGTCGCAAAATGCTGATCGGAGTGTCTATTTTCAAAAAACCACTGGTCGCCTTTTTTTACGATTTTTTGATCAATTCCATCAAGCGAAATTGGCAATTCCGTATCAAGCTTTGATAAAGACTTTTTCAACAACACCAGCTGATAATCCTGTCCTTTGTAAGTTAAACGGAACACCTGTGAACGATGTGGTTCCCCGCTTATCCCGTCAATTGTGCCTTGCATAAATATAGATCTTCTAAAATTTTTAAAATACAGCAATTACGCCAATACGAATACGCCAAAAAGTATAAAATCGAGCAAAAATCAGCTTAACATTGCATTATTTTTATAACGAATATCGACAAATAATCGTGCCAAAGTCGATGATTTTTCCCCCTATTAGCAATGATTTTTTTCACATATTTTGATTTCGTCATTTTGGCTACAATCAAACTCAATTTGGCAACAGGTACCCTGTGCCTTCTTTAGACATTTGTGGTATGGAATCAAACAATAGCACCATGCAAAAGACAATTTTCATTACAGGAGCTTCTTCCGGTTTGGGAAAAGCAACTGCCAAACTATTCCAACAAGCGGGTTGGAATGTGATCGCAACCATGCGAAATCCCGAAAACGAAACCGAACTTACCGGAATCGATAACATAACACTATTAAAACTGGATGTTACCGATGCTGCCCAAATCAAAGAAACAGTAGCAAAAGCAATCGCTATAAGTAACATTGATGTCGTTTTCAATAATGCAGGTTATGGGTTGATGGGTGCATTTGAAACGTTGAGCGACGAAAAAATACTTCGCCAAATCAACACTAATCTGTTGGGTGTATTGCGCGTTACACAAGCCTTTATTCCCCATTTTAGAGCACATAAAAGTGGTTTATTTATTTCGACCACTTCGATTGGTGGATTTATGGGATTCCCGCTAAATTCCATGTATCATGCGACAAAATTCGCCTTGGAGGGATGGAGCGAAAGCATGTCCTTTGAATTGAAAAAATTTGGAATAGCCATCAAAACTGTTGCTCCGGGAGGAATAGCGACAGATTTTGCAGGTCGTTCTTTGGATATCAATCAATCTTCCGACTATCAGGACATTGAAGACAAACTGTTTGAACAAATGGGTCTGATGATGCAAAATGCATCCACAGCCGAGCAAATCGCCCAAGTGGTGTATGAAGCTGCCACGGACAATAAAGATCAGGTACGTTATCTTGCAGGCGAAGATGCACATGCGCTCTATGAAAGACGACTACAAATCGGAAAAGAAGCATTCAGGCAAGAAATCGCAAAACAATTTGAGGCCTAATTTTTTAAATCAGCAACTGCCTTGCAAGGCAGTTGTTTTTTGTAAATTTGTATAACAAAAAACAGGATGCATAGTATCAATTCCATATCCGAATTTCATCGGCAATTGTCCTTGCCGGCCCCATTACATCCGCTCGTCAGTTTAATTGATGTAGCTGGAATAAAACCCGATGAAAGCGACATCTGGGAGCAGTTCTGCGTTAATTTCTATAGTATTTCGCTGAAAAAAGACGTTACTGCAAAAATAAAGTACGGCCAACAGTATTACGATTTCGATAAAGGAACAATGAATTTCATTGCGCCCAAGCAGATTCAATCGTTGACGATTGCTGAAATCAGAAAGATGAATGCCGAATGCGGAAAAGGTTATATGCTCCTATTTCACCCTGATTTTTTGTATACACACCCACTCGCCACCGAGATAAAAAACTACAATTTCTTTTCCTATGCCCTTAACGAAGCATTACATCTCTCCGAACGCGAAGAAAAAGACATTATAGAAATTTTTCTTAAAATCGAAACAGAGTATCAGCATATCGACAAACATACCCAAGGTATTATTTTGTCGCAAATTGACATGCTATTGCAATACAGCAACCGTTTCTATGAGCGTCAATTCATTACTCGAAAGGCGGTTAACCATGCGCTCCTCACCCAATTGGAAAAATTGCTGGATGCGTATTTCGGCAACGAAGAAACCTTAAAAGAAGGGCTTCCAACCGTAGAGTATTTAGCAGAGAGCCTCCATGTTTCGGCCCGTTATTTAAGCGATTTACTTCGTTCTGTTACCGGTAAAAACACACAGCAGCATATTCACGACAAGTTAATTGAAGAAGCCAAGGAAAAACTCACGGCGACCACCCTTTCCGTGGCAGAAATTGCCTACAAACTCGGTTTTGAACATCCACAATCGTTCAACAAACTGTTTAAGAAAAAAACCAATGTTTCACCTTTAGCCTTCAGGAAATTGTTTAATTGACGAACTAGTAAATCCACCGTAAATTGATTTCTGCAGCCGGGATGTACAGCACTTTATGCTTCCCAGAAAGACAGGTATATAAACAACGAGTTTCAGAGCCTTTAGAGTGCGTTTAGATCGCATTTAAAAGTGCTGGAGGCCATACAAAAATAACCTAGTTACTAATTATTAGAGAGTCGCTTCATTTCCTCTGTCGCTTCACTATGGCCATTATGGGCCATCGATGTTGGGAGTTTACAGCAAAAAAGAAAAGACCAGAAACCTCTGAGAAGCCCGGTCTTTTCTAACTAAGTTATCCATCAAATGGATTATTATAAGAACAAGATTGAGTTGAACATCGTTTGAAAAAATTTCAATTTTCGATATGCTGTACAGAACGTCTATATCTTCTACCAATTTATCAGGTGAAATTTGACAGTTTGCTGCAAAAATTTCAGGTTATTAACCCCGGTATTTTTTTGAAAGATTTTTAATACAGTCGGCCGACTGACAATTATGCTTTATTGTTATACTTCATTAAAAGGAGGTTACTATGAAACTTGCAAAAATAAACTGGAACAATTTTTCACTTTTTTCGCCCATGTTTGATAATTATAACCGTGAGCTTTTAAGCTGGGACAACAAAAATTACTCTTCAACAAGTACTACGGATCCTCCGCTCAACATCAAGGAAAAAGCAGAAAGCTGCTAAATTAGAATAAAAACACACCAAACAAAAACAATTTAGGCTACAGTTTAGTATATTTATATACATTATAATTAACAACAGCAACAAACAATCCAGGATATGAAAATTCTTTTAAGCGGAGTGACGGGGTATATCGGAAAACGTCTTTTGCCTGTATTACTGGAACAGGGGCATGAAATTATTTGTTGTGTACGAGATAAAAATCGTTTTGATACCTCAGCAATCCCGGGTCATGTTCAAGTTGTTGAAATCGATTTTCTGGATGAAGCAAGTCTAAAAAAAATTCCACTTGAATTTGATATCGCATATTTCCTGATCCATTCCATGGCAACACAGTCAGGTGATTTCGAGCAGATGGAAGCGCAATGTGCGACCAACTTCCGGAACTTTATGGAAAAAACCAGCGCGCAACAGATCATCTATCTGAGTGGAATAATTAATTCAGATCACTTATCGAAGCATCTCGACTCGAGGAGAAACGTTGAAAACATCCTCGCTAGTGGGCGGATTCCAATCACCACCCTGCGGGCCGGTATCATCGTTGGCTCGGGCAGCGCATCTTTCGAGATCATACGGGATCTTGTGGAAAAACTTCCCGTGATGATTACGCCCAGATGGCTGAAGACGAAATGTCAGCCTATCGCCATACGCAATGTGATCGAATTTATGATCGGTGTTATCGCCAATCCGCATACCATTAACAAAAGCTACGATATCGGCGGTCCAGACATCCTCAGCTATAAAGAGATGCTGCTGCAATATGCTGCCGAACGAAAACTTAGGCGAACGATCTGTGTGATCCCGCTCATGACGCCGCGGCTTTCCTCTTACTGGCTCTATTTTGTGACCTCAACTTCCTATAACCTGGCCAAAAACCTGGTCGATAGTATGAAAGTAGAAGTGGTCTGTAAACCCAATAATCTAGCGGACGAACTCGGTATTACGTTGATCAATTACAGGCAATCCATCCAGTTAGCTTTTCAAAAAATTGAAAGCGACAATGTGGTTTCCAGCTGGAAGGATGCCCAGACCAGTCACATTTTATCGGGCGGACTCAGCAGGCTGCTGGAAGTGCCTAGCTATGGTTGCTTTAAGGATGTCCGCACGGCTCCCCTCTACAACAGTGAAGCATCATTGACCAAAATCTGGTCCATTGGAGGAAATTCTGGCTGGTATTATGGCAACTGGCTATGGAAAATCCGTGGATTTATGGATCAATTAGTTGGCGGAGTGGGTATGCGAAGGGGGCGAAAAAATAAAAGCGATCTGGCTGCAGGTGATGCACTTGATTTTTGGCGCGTACTGATCGCCGATAGAACGACGAAAAGATTACTCCTCTATGCCGAAATGAAACTTCCTGGAGAAGCTTGGCTAGAATTTAAAATCGAAGATAATATCATGCTGCAGACCGCGACCTTTAGGCCCTTGGGCCTTGCCGGAAGGCTCTATTGGTATGCCGTATGGCCTTTTCACGGTTTCATATTTAGGGGAATGATCAATAAAATAGCTAAACCTTAAAAATAAGAATTCATAAACGATGATTTATAATGAGAACGCAATTGCTGCATTTGAAAGAAGATACAAAGCTAATTTTATCAATTCGCTGGGAGGCTTTAAAAGCCTGGTATTGATCGGCACAAAAAACAGGGACGGAAGTGAAAATCTAGCCACTTTCAGCAGTTTGTTCCACCTGGGCGCAGATCCTGCACTTTGCGGGATTATACTTCGACCATCGACAATTTTTAGCAGTACGTTGGATAATATCCTGGAGCAGAAATGGTATACGATTAATCATGTCTCACCCGAATTTATCCATGAGGCACACCAATGTAGTGCAAAATATCCAAAAGGTGTTAGCGAATTTGAAAAGGTTGGACTTACCCCTGAATACCTGGAAAATATTCCGGTCCCTTTTGTCCAAGAAAGTAAAATAAAATTCGCCTGCAGCTTTGTTCAGAAAACAGCCATTGCGCTGAACGGTACAACATTGATCATCGGCCAAATAAAAACAGCTTTCGTGCCCGATAACTGTTTAAAAGAAGATGGTTATATCGATATCGAAGAAGCCGGAACAGTTACCTCAAGCGGTCTTGACAGCTATCATACCACAAGCCGGATTGAACGATTACCTTATGCAAAGCCTTAGGCAACCTTTGGGGACTTCCATAACGAAAGCAGCTGATCCGACTTTCGATAAGAGTTTACTTCCCAGAGCGGAAGATAATGTGTTACGCTATAAAATGTATTCTTTATCTTTGGTCTAATGGACATCAAGAAAAAATTTGGCAGTGCCTCTTTTGGCGAAGACCTCATCTTACAGGCGCTGAGCTGTTCTCCCGAGCCTACATCAATCTATACCGGACCAGAGATGACCATCGAGTTTGCCAATTCGGGTATGCTTAGTGTATGGGGGAAAGACGCGTCCGTTATTGGAAAGGCGCTGATCAGTGCTATTCCCGAACTGGAAGACCAGCCGTTTTTATCTATTCTTCAGGAGGTTTGGCGTACGGGCAAATCCTACTCCGTTAAGGAAGCACCAGCCAGACTTATTAAAAACGGTGTCGCGGTGACTGATTATTTCGATTATGAATATAGGGCCCTTTTAGACCATAACAATAAAACCTGGTGTATTTTGAATACCGCCCACAATGTTACTTTAAGAAGGCAGCATCAGCAACAAATAGAGGAAAAAGAAAAAAAGGAACAAGGGCTTATGGAGGAAATGGCCGCAACGCTGGAAGAATTGACCGCTACAAATGATGAACTCAACAGCTCTTTACAACTTCTGGCAGAAAGCCGTGAGCAAGTGCGGACAATTATTGAGCAGGCACCGGTTGGCATAGCGATGCTAAAGGGTCCGGAATTAATTATTGACATCGCCAATCCTACCATATTAAAAATCTGGGGACGTGATTTGACGGAAGTGCAGGGCCTGCCCCACGAAACCGCAAGGCCCGAGCTGCAAGGCCAGCCCATGATCCAATGGATCCGGGAAGCGTTTGAAAAAGGTGAAAGGAAAATAAATAATGAACTTTCCATACTCCTGCATCACAGGGACGGATTGCGGGATGCTGTCGTAAACTCCATCTATCAACCCATTTTTTCAGCTGATAACAAAGTTACGGGAGTCCTGATCATCCTTGAAGAAATCACCGACCAGGTCCTTGAACGTCGGAAAAGCGAAAAGGACCAACAAATGTTGTCCCTGGCTATTGATGCCGGAGAGCTTGCGACGTTCTATTATGAGCCTGAGGTGAACCTGTTCTCCGGAAATGCGCTATTAAAACTATGGTTCGGTTTAAGCGATGAGGATCAATTGGATTTGTCTGCCGCTATTTCTTCCATCGCAGAACAGGATCAGGAACGCGTAATGGCTGCCATAACCGATGCACTTAGCGAGGAGTCGGATGGCAATTACTTTGTTGAATACCGTATCGTTCACCCACTGGCCCCGAACGGCAGACTCGTGCAGGCACGTGGTAAAGTGTTTTACGATGCCAAGGGGAAAGCTGTAAGTCTGAACGGAACTTTACGGGATATAACCAAACAAAAAGCGGAGGAACAGCGAAAAAATGATTTCATAAGCATCGTTAGCCACGAACTGAAGACACCCCTAACCTCTATAAACGCCTATCTTCAATTGATGCAGCGCCAGGCATTCCTTACAGCGAACACGAATTACCAAGACATTACGATGAAAGCCCTTCGGCAGGTCCGCAATATGAAGAACTTAATAAATGGATTTCTAAACATCTCGCGGTTTGACTCTGGCAGAATGATTATACAAAGAGAAGTGTTTGATCTGAAGGAATTATTTACTGAACTTGAAGATGAATTTAAATTGAGGATCAACTCCCATGAGATTGTCGCTGACTTGACGCAAAGTCTATCCATTAATGCTGACCTGAATAAGATTGCACAGGTAGTCCAAAACCTGGTAGAAAATGCTGCCAAATATTCCCCATTAGGAACCCAAATTACATTTGGCTATTTGGCCACGGCAAATCAGGATATAGAAATTTTCGTCAGCGACCAAGGGATGGGAATTGCTGAGGAAGACCGAGATCAGATATTCGAACGATTTTACAGGGCAGGAAAAGATAGGGTCGGAACAATCTCTGGATTTGGCATAGGCCTTTATCTCTGCCGTGAAATTGTAGAACTGCATAATGGACACATCGCTGTGGAGAACAATTCAGCGGGCGGAACCATATTTAAGGTGCGGCTTCCCGCTCAGTAATCTAAATATCGTAAATATTATAAGTTCTTTTCTTGGTTTTTTCGGAAAACAGATACGCGGGAATGTTGGTTATTTAATTGCCTTTAAATGACTTTTCTTTTTTACGATAGGCTTACTTTTGTCGCAAATGTTTCCCGTTCGGGATTTAAGAAGAGCAAGATGAAGAAAGAATCGCGCATCATATCGCTCATTGTTGGTGGCACTTTACTTATGGAGATGCTCGACACCACAGCGATATCGACGGCCTTACCCAAAATGGCACATGATTTTGAGAGTGATGTTGTACACCTCAGTGCCGGTATTACCTCTTACACCGTCATGTTAGCTGTATTTATTCCAATCAGCGGCTGGATTGCCGACCGCTACGGCGCAAAAAAGGTTTTCAATATGGCGATTATCGGATTTATACTTTCTTCAATCGCATGTGGACTGAGTACCAACTTAACTTCTTTCGTCATTTCGCGTATTTGCCAGGGTACAGCCGGAGCTTTAATGGTGCCTGTGGGGCGTCTCATTGTGCTAAAGCACACCGAAAAGAGAGATCTGGTCGAAGCGATCGGTTATATTGCCTGGGCCGGATTGTTAGGCCCTATTATCGGTCCAGTTCTGGGCGGATTCTTTACAACCTATTTTAGCTGGCACTGGATTTTCTTTATCAATATACCCGTCGGCATATTCGCGCTGTGGGCCGTGCATCATTTTATTCCAGCGATGGATTCCGAAAATAGCCGTCCGCTTGATATTATCGGTTTTTTTATCAGTGGGATCGGGCTTGCCGGCATTATGCTGGGGACTGAAATGATCGGCGCAGCCAAAGGCGATTATACAAAACCAGCTGCGACAATTTTGGCAAGCTTTGCGCTGATGGCCGTTTCGATCTGGCACTCCAAACGTATCAAGTATCCGTTGATTGATTACAGTATTCTAAAGGTTAAAACTTTTCGGGTTACGGTATATTCAGGCTCCATCACCCGTATGGTCATCAATGTTGCTCCTTTTATATTGCCCCTTATGTTACAGCTGGGTTTTGGACTTAGCCCCTTTCACGCCGGGCTCCTCTATATGGCCAACATGTTCGGTAGTATGAGTATGAAACCGGTAGCCATGTGGATAACACGGCGGTATGATTTCCGCAAGGTCCTGATCGGCAACGGTATTATTTTAACAGTGGTAACCGCTGGCCTCTCTCTCCTTTCCATACAGGCACCGATCTGGCTGGTGGCGATTGTATTCTTTTTCTCGGGTCTTACACGCTCGCTTCAATTTACAAGCCTAAATACCCTGGCTTACGCAGACGTGCCAAACGAACAGATGAGCAATGCAAATACGCTGTACAATACAGCACAACAAATGGCACTTGGTATGGGTATCGCTCTAGGCGCAGTGACGCTGCACCTGGCGAGCAGTTATTATCAGGATACGGTTTATCAGATGCGGGATTTTAGTTTGGCACTGCAGTTAATTGCTGGCTTATCTCTGCTTTCCCTAATCGAGTATTTCAAAATTAAACCAAGCGACGGCGCCAATTTAAGGGGTAAATCAATAAAGAAAGAAGTTCAGAACGCCGCTTAGCCCTTTAAATTTTAGCTAGATTTTTGTGGCTGTAGCCAAACTGTTTTTTTAACACATGGGAGAAATGCGACAGATCTTCAAAGCCATAAATTGATCCGATTCGGATACTTTTATCCAATGTGCTTGAAGGCAGTATGGAGAACACTTCTTCTACAGGAACTATTTTTTCTGGTAACAGATCGCTGAAAAGCGCCAATGCATTTGTTGGAGTAAACCACCATAATTGGCCTTCGATAATAACATAACTTACATACAGCAAGCATCCTGTAGCAACAAGAGGCATATAATGGATCAAATAATTTATAAAAAACATATACGCACTACTGCTTCGTACAAAAGAGATTAGAAAGATAAAGCAGATCAATTAAACCCGGATGGGCATAATTTATCCACTAAATATTCAAGTTCATCCAGCTCAAATGGTTTGGCCAAAAAAGCGTCAGCCCCACAAGCAGCAGCTATCTCTTTCCCTTTGAGACTTGCAGAAATCATAATCACTTTTATTGAGCTGTGCTTTTCTGATGCCTTCAGTGCCAGCACAATTTCGTCTCCTGCGACCCATGGCATCTGCAGATCGGTGATCAAAAGGTCAGGTTGCTGCTCCTCAATTATAGTCATGAGCTCTCTGCTCTGGGAAACGATTATGACCTCTTGGCATTCGTTAGTTAATGCTAAAGCTAAAACATCTAATATAAGGGTATTGTCCTCGCAAATAATAATCTTCCTTTTCATGATCATGTTGGCTCAATTTATCGATTTTTAAATATAGACTTAATGGGCTTCTTTAATTCTTATGTGTCTCATTCGTGCAATTCTACTTTCCCATTCATTACGTTCATCATTATTTTAAAAAAATTAAAGCGGACTACACGCTGCAGCCCGCTTTTGAAATAATCAATTTTAACGTAAGATCATTTGAGGAACGCCATTCGAAGTGTTATAGTTTTGATTATTTTCTCACTGCGTCATATCTTCATATGAACAATATTTTTGGTATTAATTCACTTGAACAATTGATTCCTGATGTCTAAAATTATCCTGTCTGAATCAACCATAAATTTTACCAATATCTGACTGAAGTTTATGCTCCGCCGCAGGCATTTGTAGGCATTATTTGCCCCCTGGTCGAAGTCCCGGTCCTGATATTACTTGTCCGAGCAAGCCTTTGGTTAAAAAAGAGGTATTAGACACTGGTACGGCGCACGATACCCTGCGCCGTATGCGTTTATTGTTTAAGAAAAAATCCAATTGCGTTTTTCAATCATATTTCATGGTCTGTCATTCCGCTGGTAGCCGGACTGTTTGTACTGATTGAAGCTGTACAGCAAATAGGTTTGATCGGTATGCTTGCACAATACCTGTCTACCAGCACGCAAGAGGCACAAAGACTCAAAGAACTCAGGCGGCATGGCTACGATATCAGCGCATGGAGGTTCCTCAAATTGGGACTGATCATTATGCTACCAGCACTGCTGGCCGCTTTATTGGCGATTCTAATTTAAATGATTAGCGGTTTTATTTAATGGAAGAGTAAAAGCGATATCGGTGCCCGGCCCCTCTTTATCGAGTATATGGATCTGACCGCCGTGGCGCAATATGATATCGGCGCAGAGAAAGAGCCCGATACCGAAACCTTCAATATGACTGTGACAATTGGAGCGATAAAATTTCTCAAATACTTTTTTCCTATCCTCAGGTTTTATTCCCATCCCAAGATCGCTTATCAGTACTGATATTTCATGCTGATCTGCTGTCATCTTGATGTGTATAGGTGATTTTTTATCACTATATTTAATGGCATTATTGATCAGGTTGGTAATTACCTGCCCGATACGATTACCATCAGCCTCTAGAAATATTGGATTTTCCGGCAGATGTAAATGTAGTTCACTTTCGGGAAATATGAGTTCAGCATTTTGGCTTATTTCAAGAATAAGCTGGGCCAAATCGATCTTGGATTTATCGAGTTCTATTCCCTTGGCCATCACCATCACTGGGGCGACCATTTCATTAAGGAGACGATTGATACGGTCAGTCGCTTTGAGCGCATTTTCTAGGAGTTTATTTGACAAGGCATTTTCTTGCACTGCCAGCTGCCTATCGAGAATCTGCAAAGTTCCTTTGACGGATGATAGCGGTGTCTTGATTTCATGAATGGCGATGCTCAACATTTCGTCGCGCAAAATTTCCAGCTCCTTTTTCTCAGTGATATCAAGCGTCGTTCCCGAAATTGCCTGCGGGCAGCCATTCTCGTCATAAGTCACCCATCCACGTGCCTCAATCCAATGGATACTATTATCACCATGTCTTACACGATACTGTGCAATATAGGAGATTTGCTGCTCAATAGCCCTTGCAACAGTCGCTTGCATAGCTTCCCGATCTTCATCCACTATACAGCCCAACATATGACTATAGCTAAATTCTATCGCTGTATCCCATCCAAAATTTCTTTTGCATTGATCGGTACAGGACATGTAATTTTTTTCCAATAGGCTAACTTCCCAAAAGCCCATACGAGCCTGCGCGAGCGCCTGTGCGAGATGTTTTTGGGATACTGTAAAAGTAGAATCCGCACCGTGCAAATTAATCATACAATTGATAGGATTTAAAAGTGCTTGTCAACGAGGTAAAGATACATATTATAATAATATTAGCATTATTATTTTTACACCTATGGTGATCCTATAAAACTTGGGATTTTTTCAACTATCTTAGTCAGCAAAACTTTCGTGTTAAAGGATGCTGAATCCCCCATTCAGCCATCCTTAACAATCAGCAGAAACGTAATTCTGTCTTATAAACTAGAACAGCTTGAAATTGAGATCGTTTGGATTTAAATAAAAATACGGAAATCTAGTCGCTGTAGTATATATAAAGGACTAGTCCAAAAGATAGTTCATGCACAATAATCAATAATTGCCAAACAGCGATCAATGTTTTATATTGGAATATGGATTGCTACTGACCAGATTTAAAAATAAGCCATCACAAGATGTTTATTTGCTATTGTGTAAAAAACTAATCTCCGTGTTATGAAAACCGGCCCAACGTTAAGCGTAATACTTGTTATTTTAGTAAGCTTTTATCTTTATTATATGCTGTTTTTATTTTTCGGCCCCATTAAAAGAGAACTCGATACACTTACCCGCTAAGGGCTATTAAGCTATATACTTACTTATTACATCATCGGAGCACCTATTTTTCTAGGAACTTACGTCCTCAATAAACACGAGCGAGTATTTAAAAGTTTGGGCCTTTCTGGTGGTTTTATGGAAGAATTATATTTCAGGGGCTTTCTTTTTGACCAGTTATTCCGAAAGACAAAACTGGGTTTTATCCCAGCGATATTTTTTGGTGCACTTCTATTTGCTTCCGGGCATTTATATCAGAGTCAAAATATTAGCAGGCTGATCGGCATTTTTATCATCACATTTATGGGAGCCGTCTTTTTTGCCTGGCTTTTTACGGAATGGAAATACAACTTATGGGTCCCGATTTGGACACATAGCCTGATGAACTTAACCTGGATTTTATTTGATTTTGACAATACATCTTTAGGTGGCTCCTATGCGAATTTTTTGAGGGGATCTACCATTGCCTTTGCTATCGTATTTACCATAGTTTATAAAAAGAGGAAAAGCCAGCCCTTAGCAGTAAACAAGAGAACATTGCTTATCAGGCATGTCGATTAAATCCCATTGTTAAGCCCGAATCTATTTTGATTCTATCTAGTTATCAAGGAGTTAATTCATCCATTAAATATTCTAAAATACCCAGCTCAAATGATCTGGCCGTTTAATTCTTTTAGTATATTTACTTAAATAAGCAAGTATAACTCAAGAAACTATGTTTACAATAGAACAAATTAAATCTGCACATAGCCAAGTAAAATCAGGGGCGGACTTTCCTGCCTATATTCAGGACATCAAAAAATTGGGCGTAACATCTTACGACGTTTTTGTTGCGGATGGCCACAGTGATTATTATGGGCCTAATGACTACAAAACCAGCGCTCCAGCTAGTCATGAGCTATTGGCCATCGGTGAACCTGTTGATGCAGAACAGTTCAAAAAAGGTTTAAAAGAGCATCAGCAGGGCAAAACAAATTACCCGGCTTTTATAGCGATGTGTGCAACATGTGGTATTGAAAAATGGACCGTCTTTCTTGACGAGATGAGCTGTATATATTATGATGGGTCAGGAAATGAACTACTGGCAGAAGAAATCCCGCAATAATACGATCCGTAATTTCGTAAATAACCTATACGAGTTAAACTAAATACAAGAAAGAAAATGGGCCAGTACTTTTGGATTGCTATACCTGCGGAGCTGTTTTTTCAGTATTACAATGAAACGATGGAAAAACATGGTGCGCACGCCTATATTGAAACAATAAACCGCCAATCAGGCAAGCGCAATATTGTAAAATATAGCAAAGAAAATCAGTCTGCTTTTCTAGAAAGCTTTTCATCAGCGGATTATCATGGATTTTTCCTTTCCACCTATCCTTTTTCAGATCAGGAAACCAGCGTAGATTCAGGTGTCTTCTATGACTCGCCTGTAGCCGAATATACCATTGCAGGAAGCGGTGGTTATGAGACTGACCGGACAAGAGAAATCATCCACTTGCGTCAGATTATAAAGCAAGCAGACAAATCCGCAAAAGCATTTTTTGCCGCCTTACAGCGCAACCTCAAAAAGATCCCCGATCTGCGCGATACCCTTAAAAGCGGAAATAAAACCCATTTTTACCTGCCGACATCAAAAAGTATCATTCCTCAAAACGCGCATAGTCGGCTTATAGAAATGCCCTGGGAAGAACACTGCCTGAGCAAAGACCTCGTCTACCAACAGCAATGATTCACATTTATAACATAAACAAATGGCAAAATCTATTTTAACAATAACCCTCAATCCATCCGTAGACAAGAGTACCAGCGTACAACATATCGTTCCTGAAAAGAAATTACGCTGTGAAGCACCTGTATATGAACCTGGTGGCGGAGGAATTAACGTATCTCGGGCCTTGAAAAGACTTGGTCTAACTTCAACTGCCCTTTTTACATCCGGGGGAAAGACAGGCAGTTTACTCGAAAACTTATTGAAACTGGAAGATATTGCTATAGATCCCATTCGGGTGAATGGCGAGACCCGCGAGAATTTTATCGTGGTTGACAGCGCAACGAATCAGCAATATCGATTCGGGTTTCCAGGCAAACATGTTGAATCCAACGAGCTGGCAGGGATTAGGACTTCGATTGAGGAACTCACGGATATACCTGATTATGTCGTTATCAGCGGCAGTATGCCCGCTGGTATGCCGCCCGAGTTTATACGATCAATGATTAATACGTACAAAACGAAGGGCAGTAAAATACTAATTGATACGTCTGGTGATGCACTTCGCCTTGCATTGGAGGAAGGTGTCTATTTAATCAAACCGAATGCCGGCGAGCTCGCAGCTCTTGTGGGAAAAGAGGAATTGGGGCATACCGATCTGGATATGGCCGCCCAGCAGCTAATTTCGGAGGGGAAAGCCACGCTAATCGTGGTGTCGCTAGGTGCACAGGGCGCTATATTATATTCAAAAACAGAAAAAATCCAGCTACCTTCCCCAGTCGTAAAAGTACGCAGTACTGTAGGAGCTGGTGATAGTATGGTCGCCGGCATGGTGTCTGTCTTAGCCCAAGAGGGCGATCTCGAGCATGTCCTTCAGATGGGAATCGCATGTGGCTCGGCCACCACGATGGCGCAGGGTACCGGACTGTTTGCTAAGAAAGATGTCGATAGGCTGTTTTTGGAAATAAAAAAAAGATAAATATTGAGGATTCTGCCTTAATAATGAAGATGTTGCCTTACAAAAAGGCGCACGATCCTGTGCGCCTTTTTGTTCTACTCATTTTTTCCGTTTACCCAGTTTGGCCAGTAGCCTACTTGTAGCAAAACTGACCAGGGTACCCAAGGCAGCCGTCAGGGCAGTTTGCAGCACATCCCCCAGCGAGATACTGGCCCAAATGGAGCAGATTGTTCCGCCAATGGCTGAGACGCGGATATCATTCACTTTCATCCCTCACGCTCCTTTCCCTAGTATTTTCGGCTCCGTTCTTAGCGGACATATTATCTCCAACGCCCTCCGAAGTAAACTTATCGCTTTCCAATTCAGATGCCGGCTTCCAACCGTTCTCATCCACCGAAGCATCCCTATCGTCCCTCTCCGGCGGTGACTTATCCTCATCCAATACCGTTTCCACGATGCCAAGCCCCAGAGCCAGGTATTTTAATACATTCCCCACCTTACCCGGCAGTTTAACAGGTGCCGCCAGAACCAACTGCAGCACTTGTCCTATTTTATTGAAGATCTTTTTCATTTTTGCTTTTTTAAGGGTGATCAATTTCAGGGCAGAAAGCTCACTTACTCGACTTGTACTTCGACAAGCCCCTGCAGCAGTAGTTCGGCTACTAGCGGATAGAACTTTTTGTAGGCGAAGCCCGAGGCTAGCAGGCGGTAGTCACCATCTTCCAGTACATACTGATTGCCCACTAGCACACAGCCAGCAGTCTCTTTGTAGCTATTCCCTTTGTGGAAGTAGACATAGCTAAAGTTGGGTATAGCCCCTATCTCTAGCATACCACGATGCATGTTTGGGTAATCGTCGTAGTAACGGCCATTCATTGCTCCGTCGCGGTTAAAACCCAGCGGGTAATGCCCGGCAGGTATAGCGGTCTCGCCCCTTATTTTCACCGGGCGCGGAATATTCTCCAGCCCGTAGCAGACAAATTGATTGTTCACGTAGATCTCGGACAGCGTGCTATGCTTGCCCTGTTTTGTACGAAGTACTTTTATCGTTGATTTCATACGCTAGCTATTAATTAGAAAAGACCGAGGTATTGACTTCTGGAATACAGGTTTTCATCACGATCATGTAGGAACAGGTAAAGGTGTACCGGCCTATCATGCAGGATGGATGGCAGCTCGATAGTCATTTGCACATCCCGCCGCAACACCTGTTGTTCATTGATCGCGGCCTGCTCACCAATAATATCATAAGCACAAAGTATGATCTGATCATCCCATTGGCTATAATCTTTGATGGCGGATTCGGTTACATTCCAGCTCAGCTGAATCGTATTGGATGCGCGTACACAGGTATTCACCTCGAGCGTAGACAACATGCCATTGCTGATTTTTGCCAGGGCGGGCACTATCTCAAAATTCGGATATTCACCCTGTATCACATTGGTCAGCGTATGTGACATGGCACGGCCAAAAGCCGCCTGCACCGTGCACTTGCTATGGCCATAACCCTTGAGGATAAGTGGATACAGTGGATTTAAAAACCGGCGTGCCAGTCGAAAGCGCTCCTGCGCAGCCTCCTTACGTGTCGGATCTTTAACCTGCTTTTTAAACTCAGAAATCACCAGCATATCTTATCGTTTTATGTTCAAAAATCAGGAGGAGCATTATGCTCCTCCTGTTCATTTACTCCATTAGCGGCTAAGCCAGGTCAAATTCACCCAAATAGGTACTCTTGGATACTTTCTCGGCCTTGCGGTCTGTAAAGAAAATCCAGACATGCCCCTTGCCTCCGAGCAGGTGCGCAGGAATCTGGATGTCTATCGTACCGGCGGCACGGGTCGGCGGTGTTGGTGCTGTCATAAATTCATCCTTCTCGGGTGAATAGACCAGAATAATGACCTGATCATCGGCCTTGGTCTTGTAAAGGCTGTTGAGGATGGTATCCCAGTAGATAGAAAGAATTCCGCTATCCACAGCAGCTTCCATTCCACCGCCGTTGAGGTAAGATCCTGTACTGATTTCGATCTTGCTGTAATCCAAGCTAAAGTTTGGATAAGTACCGGTTACCGCCTGGGCGATATTGAGCTGCAGTGCCACGTTTGTGGGCGTCATCTTGTCGGTTTTAGAAAGCCCAAACCCGACCTGCAGAATCGGCGTGATCGGCATCAGAAATTTGGAGATTTTCAAAAAACGGTCCTGTTGGATCAGCTGCTCTTCGGACATCCCTTTCGTCCGCTTTTTGGGCAAACCTTTGAGGTAGTTGATAGATTTCCAGGACGAGGCGATCACCGCGCCGACTTTACCACTTGCTCTTCCGATTACACCATTGTTGATTGTTGCCATGTTGTTTTATTTAAAAAGTTAAACCCCATAAAGCTTTCATTTATACCGGTATGTATTGCTTTACTTCGACAAACATACCACATCACACAGCCCATTGTCAATAGCGTAAAACAGGTTGGCGGAGACTCGTCGGCGGCAACCCGGCTTTTGTCGGCGGACTGTCGGAGACCATAGGAAAAGCAGCAGTCTCAGGCCTTTGCTTCGGACCAGCTCCGTACCTGCTTCGGATCGTCAATAGATCTTGTACAGAGGCTGAACAGACCTTGACCAGTCTCCGAACAGGGAATTACTGTTCAGCAGTGGTTCAACAGTGGCTGCTCTTTAGCTCATCTCCGAAGGCAATACGAAGCAGGTCCGAATAGTGTAGGGATTTAAGGCATTTGCCGCGGCCATTTTTTATATTCGGTCACATACAGCTGCACCACATCTTTTTTGAGGAAGAGATCCGCATTGCCCTCTTTATAGCTAGCCTTGAGTAGGCCTTGGGCTATACGGCGCTCGATGGTGCGCACACTTTTGCTCAGAAAATAGGCGACTTCGTGGATGGTCATCGTACCTGTCAGCTTGTGGAGCTCCGTATACTGCTGCTCCTGCAGCAGGTCAAGGATACGATCCAGCTTCGTCTCTAACGGCGTATATCCGATGCATTGTTTTAGTTGAAAAGAATAGTGGATTTTTAGGCGAATACCTGTCGCATTGGACACAAAATGAGGATTAATCTCCTGCTGATCAGGAGATCCTTTAACAAAAAACATAAACGGGTAAGGTTAGCTCGACTAACCGCCGAAATCCAGCGCAGCAGCAGACCTGTTGTCTACTTTGCTCGGTCTATCTAAGTTTATAATTGGGATGATTCAATTGAGCGGTAAAAGGTAATCCCATCCCTCATGCTCTAGCTTATTGACGTTATCCAAAAAATCCTTTAACTTTTTTTCTTTGCGCATCCATTCCGTTATCTGCAGCAGGTTGCTGATCTCCAATTCCGACATATTCAACTTGAGGCTGTCAAATACTTCCTTGCGGAACTCCAGGTAAGTGGCATTTGGCAATATCGGTTGACGAACGTGCATCATATTTACCCTACAGGTGCTATTGATACGAAAATACCATTTATCAAGCCCCAATCTTTCTAGCTCCTGCACAAAATGATGGGCCTCCAAGCGGGTACCATTGATGAGGATGACTTCCTTTTTTCTTCTTTGGGAAAAATAAAAAGGAACATCAAACATACGCACAGCATCCGCCCCCAAAGTATTGGGATTGAATGGCGAATGATTGTACAGCACATCATAGAGTGATCCGATTACGATAGTCTTATCCAATACACTTGGAGGTGCTATGACAACTTCTTTTTCTGCTGTATTTTCAACAAGACTACGCTGCGCTAAAACCTCTTTCCCGAACAGTGCCATCACATTTTCAGTTGTCAGCCACCATAATTTGCCGTTACAAAAAACATAGATCACGTAGGCTACACAACCTGTAACAATAAAAGGCATATAATGCAAGAGATAGCTTCTAAACAAGCTGTACGTATCTTCCCTTCGGTGCGTAGCGAACAAATAAATAAAGAAGAGATAAATGGATAGAATCGGTGTAGTTGTAGCAAGAATTGCACAGAAGAGTTGGCCTTTGGGTATACTCTTGGTCTTGATCCTCCCCTTGCTCATGAGTATCCGATCAGGATACTGCTTCTGCCAATAAGTCCAAAAGGCTTTGAGAAACATCTGCGTGAACACGACCGCAGTACCAATCGCAATTGCAAATGCCACTGTCCACATCCAATAGGTCTGTGTCCAAAATCGATTCAGATAAATACCGTGATTTCCGATTAAATTAAAAAGCATGGAGATGAGAAAACTCTCCACCGTTAGTTTTAATACTTTCATATGCTACGTCAAGCTCTCTTAAATGGCTTAGGTTTTACTGGTTTACACACCCAATTTACTAAATAAAATCAAATATTAAGCAAAATTTATTCGCTCAAAAGAAGACTTTCCTCCAAAATCCCGGAGGTTAGGACACGGCGGTTGCTAATTTGATCTATTTAAATAAATATTTGCAAAAATACAATTTGAATGAAAGAGAACTTTGACAATGCAGGCGTGGCTCAAAAAGTAGCCATGATTCTCGCTCTGCCGATAGCGGAGCGAGCACTGGAGATGCAACTTCTTAAAGACGATTTTGCAGTCTGGATGGAACACAATTTTAATCTGAAAACACATCAGGTGTACCAGCTTTATAACAAGCTTTCAGATACCGATCGTAAACAACTTAGCACTGCGATAAGCAATTATCTCATGCAGGGCAACGTGCTTCAATTTCAAAAAGAAGACAAGGGTGATGATGATGATCCGGAATTTAAGGATCTTATGGTTCACGGCCTCTATGAATGGCAGGATGCTATGGTGCGGATGACGTTCACTCCACTGTTTATTCGGATCTCCTACAGAATGACCTAGCACCTGATCGATCCTACGTTATCCAAAAACCACTTCCCCCGATCATTCCGAAATCCTGACCGGGGGGATTATATTGACCTATACCCATTATGAAGAAAACATTACAGATCGATCTCGCAGAGGTATTTGGCGAGCCACTCAGTCCAAGCACTGATTCGCTCAAGCCGCGAATAAGTATGTCCAATGCAGACTATGAACATTACGAAAACCAAAATGGGCAGGCCTGCCTGCAGCAGTTTGATGGCATGTTCGGCTACATCAATATATTGGACGTGCATCTGCCCGGTGATATTGACATTCCTATACAAGTCACGCGTTCGGATATACATATCTTTTATCTCATCACGGAAGATCGTGCCATTCAGATCAGGGATATAAGTAAGCAGATCAGTTACAGCATCTCTTACAATCGCGGCCGTTACTTCTACTTAACCACAGGTGATTATGAAATCCATGTTCCGGCCGGAAGGTATACCCTCGTTAATTTTTATTTCCGCGGCAGCATTTTCCGCGATGGCAATGAGCGTCCCTTCCAGTTTCTTCACCCCTTGATCAATGCCTATCGACAGCAAGATCCCCGTGTATGGTGCAGCATCGATTTCCGTGCCGGCGTCCGAACTATTTCATTGATGAAAGCCATAGCGTCAAATATCAAGAAAGGCGACCTCGACAGTGAGGTCAATATCCTTTGGGGCATCAAGAAACTGATCCAGCTATCCAAGGAAAAGATCTTTGAAGAATATGACAAGATTTCGGAATCCCAAATCAAATCCAAAGAAGCCCATGCAGCCATTCAGCAGGCTACAGCCGAGCATGGTCAGGATTTTAAACTGGAAGATATTGCCTGGCAGCTCGGGATCAGTATGGACTATCTGCATCAGCTTATCCAGCTTTATTATGGACAGAGTCCCCAAGAGCTGAAAATAGAATTTATGCTGGATCTTGCCAAGAAATATATTGTAGACGGCATGCGCACGGATGCGATCGCCTATGAACTGGGCTATTCGTCACCCAGCAGTTTTGCACGCTTTTTTAAAAAGAAAACGGGCATGACAGCAACCGAGTTTTTTAAGCGCTATACCCAAGACTATTTATAAAATTCATTGTTAAATTAACCTAGCAACCTAAAAATATGAAGGAAATCATTCAAAAAACTGTAAAATTTTTCAGCGCGATCGGAAAACTTCTTATCGCTGAGCCAGCTGACAAAAGCAAGATTATTTCGAGAAAAGTCTGTGGCAAATATAGAGCCTGGAAATATGGCCCGCTACATATCTTTATCGAAATAGCCACCTCCTATTTCCCTGAAAATTATCAGCTTGATGAAGAGGTACTCAAGGCAGCAAATACTGCTGGCAACATTTATTCTCCAAAGGCTATGCTTTATTATCTTTTGTCCCATGCGAGAAAGATAGAAGCACCACGGCAGCCATTACCCTTTAAATCGAACTATAGCTATGTGGCCTGGCAGATGATCAATCTATCAAAAGTGGATGTCGTGACAACCCTCGCCCAACACCCACGTTTAATAGAAATCCGTGAGGAAACGCTGGAACTCTCTGCTGCTAAAGCCGAGATACTGATCTTGAGTAGCGGTGGCGATTATCTTGAAGTAAATCATCTTCTTTCGAAGATTGACCTGACACATAAATATGTAATTATCTGTTCTGTTTTTGAAGAAGCCTTTATACGCGATCATATTCTTTACAGGGTAGACCGGAAAATTAAGTCAAATTTTAAAAGCGAAAACGAATATTTGGCATTCATTGACGAGATTATCCAAGAAGCCACCACAATACCTTTGAAAATTTAACTGTCGCGTCCCCTCCCGAGGGGATTTTTTATTGCTATACCTTTTCATTAATCCAAACCTGTATATACTCGGCTCCAGATTCAGTCAAGCCCAGCGCTCCTTTAAGGCCGAACTTTGGTATAAGTTAACGACGTAAAAGTTAGCGGGATAAAAACGAAGAACTAATAAAAGCCCGTTGGGCAGGTCATGCTAAAGAGGCGCCGCTGCCAACAGACAAATGGATCAGGTAAAAAAAGTTGTATGAACAGAATGCACTATACATTGAACAGGATGACAGCCCTTTTCCGTTGGATCGGAAAGCTATATTCGTCCCTGAGGACGCAGGTGCAGCTGCTGTTTATGTCCAAGGCTTTGGTCTGCAGACTAGTCAAAGACCTGCTTCAGCTGGACACGTTACCGCATCGGATTGCCTTCGCCCAAAAGAGAGTTGTACAGCGAAGTTCGCACAGTCGTAAAGGGGCACTGTTCACGGAAATCCCGGATGGTCCTCAGGGCTCATCTGGGAACAGACCGGCAGCGCATCGGGATGCAAAGCCAGCCAGCGAGGTCTGCTAAAAGACAACCCACAACATAAAAATTAATGAAAGTTTTTTGAGGCAACCTTTTTTTGCTATTATAAAAAAGACCACAACCATGATTTCAAAAAAGAGCATTAAAAGAAGTCTAATTACCGTTGGCTCGGCATTGACTTTAGTACTAGGTATCGCATTCGCGGTAAATGCAATGGAAAAGAAAGTGGATAAGCAGTCTAATATTGAAAAACAATCCACATTTGTTCCGGATCAATGGTTCCAGTACACTGGACCAAATTCCTCTGATCCTAATTATGAGGACGAAATAATGGATCCAGACAACTATACGCCAGTTACATCACCTTCCTGTAGCACTGGGGCACAATTGTGTGAGGTGCATGGTGAAGATAATGGAAGCGGGAAACCTACTCAAGGAAGTTTAAATGAACTGGAAAATCAGATTCTAAAAAACGAACCTCAAGACACCAACAAAGTGCGTTTTCATAACTAAGTAGGTAAAGAATAGTGGGACAATAAATATTGTCCCACTTTCGATTATGGATTTTGTTCGATGCCACCCCGTTCAATGACCTGCAGCGGAATTTTATAAGCAAATTCCATCACACTCTTTCCCTGTATCGAAAATACTTCACCGTCAATTCTCCTTTTAAGATCAACTATCCTATTCTCAGCGGCATATCGCCTTAAGTCTGTCCACCTCAGCCCCCTAAAGACTAGTTCGCGCCGTCTTTCTAAAAGAATAAATTCCAGCAGAGACTCTTCTTTAATTGGTAAGATTGGTATCTCGGAATATCTGTTTTTTAATAATTCCAACAGCGTTGATTTTGCCTCGTTGATTTTTCCACTCCTACATTCAGCTTCTGCTTTATTCAATAAAACTTCTCCTACAGTCAATCCGATAAATATTTCCTGTCCAGAAGGGTTATAATTACCGGTAAACGCGTAGGTGCCATTAGCATTTTTCGTAAAAAACAAGTCTTTTCTCCTATCCTCCTTGGCATAACTGTTATACAGCAGCGTATCCACGGTAGCCTTATCTTCCAATAAAACACTTGTAGGGATCATCAAGGCGTAAAAGAGAATGTCATCGTTGTAGGCATCGAATGGACGAGGTCCCGTTTTTTTAATTTGATTATAATCAATTGTTTTTCCACCTGTCGCCAGCACCCTATCTGCATATGTCAGTGATTTATCATATTGTCCGATTCCCAGATATATTCTACTTAACAGCGCCAGAGCCGCTGTTTTATTAGGTCTGGTTGGGTATTCATATTTTTTATCCGATAAAAGCCCAACAGCCTCTTCCAGGTCCTGTAATATCTGATTATATGTCTCACCTAAAGTTGACCGCTGTAATTTTTCATTTATATCCGAATTGGTCTTAAGGACAATTCCCAAGGCATTTTCACTGTTTTTGTTATAATATTTACAGAATACCTGTGCAAGTGAATAAAAAGAAAAGGCACGGTGATATAAGGCCATCCCTTTCAGCTCATTACGACTAAGACCATCCGGCAGATAATTTACCTTATCAAGATAATCCAACACCACATTAGCGTAAAAAATAGTGATGTAAGAATTACTCCAAAAGCTATTTTCAGTCGGTTCTTTTGACCAGAGATAAGCCTCCCGATATTCTACCATTGAAATGGCTTTAAAATTTGCATCTGTCAGGTAATAATTGTCGGAGGCGACCTCTAGAAGTCCAGGATTTCTGAACGAATGATTGTCCAAAATAGCGACCAGTTCAATGTTGCTATTCGGCGTATTAAGTTTGGAATCGGGCTTTTCTTCCAAAAATTCTTTGCACGATGTTATAAACAAACAACAGGCAAAATAAAATAGCGATAGATAATATTTTGATTTCATGTTTTTAAAATTTTAGATTGACACCAAAAGTGTACTGTTTGGGAACCGGAATTGCATTTGGATAACTCGGATCAAGGCCCTTATCATTCTTGCGCCAGATTACTCCGAGATTACTTAAGTAAATAAAGAAGCTTAATTGACTGATGCGCAGGGGACTAATCTCACCCAACCGATATTGTAGTTTGATATCCTGCAATCTGATATGATCGCCCGGTTCAACCAACACTTCACTATTTCCATAAAATCCGTCCGCTTTGTTCAATGGATAAGTCATTGCAGGTATATTGGTCGACTTTTCATCGCCCGGCTTCTGCCATCTACTGTAAAAATCAGGATGACCATCCCCCCTGCTGTAAAGATCTGAATAGCTTATGGAAGGCCGTCTGAAAAAATATTTAAACTGATACGCCAAAGAAAAGGACAGATTAAATTTTTTGTAATCAAAAAAGCTGTTTACAGTACCGTAGATCAGCGGCCTTTTAGACCCATGTAACTTCAAATCTTCAATAGGAGCCTGTTTTCCCGCCATCTTTGAATAATCTTTTGACACTTCGCCATTAAAGTATCCCATCGGTTCACCTGTCTGCGGGTCGAGCCCCGCGAACTTATAACTGTACATGGCGTAGGGCATCACATCTTTATAGGCAATAAATGAACTGGACACCAAAGAAGAAGCTCCCGGATAATCAACAAAAGTCTTTTTTACCCAATTGTTATTGTAGGTGAAGATAAAATCAGTCCGCCATTTAAACCGTTTATTGAAGTTAATGGACGATAAACGAATATCAACACCCCTTCCGTCTACATCTGCCACATTCATAAGCTGACTGATTAAACCCACCGTCGGATCCAGCGGATAGAGATGGATCAGATCAAATGACTTTTTCCAGTACATATCCACACTTCCTGAAATACGGCTATTGAATAGGGAATAATCAAGTCCCAGGTTAAATGTTTTTATTTTTTCCCAGCGTAAAGAAGGATTGGGAGCAACAAGCACCTGCGCTGATGGCCAACTAATACCGTACAAGGCGTTAAGTGTGCTGTATTGAATCGTTGTATTCCCCGAACGTGAGGGATCAATATTCCCGCTAAAACCATATGTCGTCCGTAATTTCAGTTCATTGACAGCAATAGATTCCATAAACCGTTCCTTCTTGATATTCCAGCTCAATCCAGCCGACCAGAGCGGATTCCATTTATCATTTGTATTGACGCCAAAAACATTGGAAGCATCTTTTCTGAAACTGCCACTTACCGTATAACGGTTCAATAAAGTATAAGATCCATTTCCAAATAATGATACGTATCTATTGTCTGCCTGGCTCTTGGTTACAAAAGAAGGTATCTGTGCATTGGATGCGAGATTATTGTAAGTAGGATACCTATTCATATAATCGATTTGGGTACTATATATTAGCTTTTCCCCATCATAACCATACATTCCATCCGTAAACGCCTTAACGGCTTTCGCGCTGACTTCTGACCCCAGTATTACGTTCACCCTATGATCAGGATGATCGTTCCATTTAAAATCTACCTGAAAACGACCAAAATGTGAAACGGCATTATTGCTTCCGAATTCAAGTATCCCCCCAACAGGTATCGGTCTATTGACCACTCCATTTGTGCCGACATTGGTATATAGATTGACCATTCCTCTTGATCTTATGGAGTACTGGTCGAAAACCGTCTCATCATCGTTCTTTTGTATTTCGTTTCTATACCTAAAACTCAGTCCAAACAGTTTGTTGATCTGATAATTTAGCGAGGCGCTGGTCAATAAGCTGTTCAGCACAGCATTGCCCTTATTGTGCTGTAATTCTTCCAAGGGCTTATATGTCCAGTCCAGCAGATTAGGATCAGCTAAACTTTCGATATAGCCAATGCTATAATTATAGGGTATTGAAAGAAACTGGCCGTCTGCAGTTGCCAATGAAGAATATGGATACCTGCTCCCGGAATTGTCATAATAGCTGAGCAGCTGCGTCTGCCTGCTTTCTAATCTAGCATACATCATATCAAGCTCCGCCTCCAGTTTTCGCGTCAGCTTGATTTTATTATAAGCCTTCAGCGTAAACCTATTATTATCTGAGGACACCTGAGCACCTTTTGAGCGGTCATACCCTGTTGATATACGAAAACTATTCCTGTCACCGCCGCCACTCACTGAAAAAGAATATTGGCTACTGATTGCAGGCCGATAAAGATATTTCAATAGATCATTTCTAATATCCGTCTGACCATAATTATCCAAGAGATCATTCAATTCCTCTTCGGTTAGCAATCCTTTTTTCTTTTTCTCCATGGCCTCAATCGCCATGGGAAGGATGGGTTTGGATCTTGAATTTATATTCGAATTGTAATAGCCTTTATTGTATAATTCCAGCTGCACCGCAATCAGGTCAGCATTTGCAATAGCCTGTCTTTTAAAAAGATCAGGTTTTTGGATGACTGCGGTATTTTGACTCGCCTCTACCACAAGCGATGAGTTTTGTTTACCTCGTTTTGTGGTAATAACAATAACACCATTGCCCGCCTGTGCTCCCCAAATGGAGCTGGCGGCAGCATCCTTTAAGACAGTGATATTTTCCACATCATTCGGATTAATGGCATTTATATCACCACTATAAGGAAAATTATCGACAATGATCAGAGGGTAATTGGCCCCTCGGATTGAGCTAACCCCATGTATGTTGAGTGACTCGTTTGCAAATTTCCCTGTATTGTTAAAATTAGCATTGGCATTATCCGAATACATACCAGAGATCATGCTCTTGACACGTGTCAAAATATTAGGTGCTGGTGAGCGATTGATATAAAGTGAATCTATTTTCTCGAACGATCCAGTAGCACGTTCTTTTGGAATATACTGAAAACCTGTAGAGAATACAGCCTCCTGCAATCGGATCGAATTACTTTCCAGTACGATCAGGATATTCAGGTCATTCGACCTGACAACATACGATTTAGGGACGTAGGATATATGCGAAAATTTGAGGGTATCGCCGACCGAAAGACTGTTTATATTGAAGGTACCATTGTTCTGAACCTTAAAGTTGCCCTTTCCTACCGAAATAATATTGACATCTGAAAGCGCCTTTCCTTCTTGGTTCTGCACACGGCCTTTTAGCGTTATGGGACGCTGCGCAAACACTTCAAGCCGCAAAATAAAACAAGTTGCGACCAATAACATATAATAGTTCAACTGTTTCATCGCTGTATAATTAAGAAGTTTACAATTCTTTTGTCTTTTTCGACAATGAGACCGTTTTCTTTGAAGAAATTACAGAGCTTGTCCTTCGTCGCTAATTCCTTCACTGAATAGTTGGGAATACGAACTTCGCCTTTTATCGAATCAATAATCTGCCAATTAGGCCTACTCAGGCGAAGATCTTTGATCAGATTTTTTAGCGATTTAAATTCCCTCCCCGATTTGGCTTTCATGGTTGTCCTCCCCTTTCCTTTCTTTACAACAATACATTCAACCAATGAATCCCTTACGCAGACATTTAAGCCTAAACTGCTGTTCAAGAGATCAGCCATATTGATCCTGCCTATGGATTTTGATTCAAAGCAGATCAGGTTTTTTTTCTCCCAGTATGCTATACCCTCGCCTTTAGAAAGATAATATTCGAATCTTTCCGGATCAGAAACATTCCAGATGATCTGATTAGCGGCAAATTTGTAGCGGTCTGCATAGGCCAATCTATATAAGCTCAGAATTGATCTATTTCGATAAGAAATAATCTCGTAGGGACCGACCTTAGATTTTTCAAAAGGGCTAATGTCTTTTATATGATTAGTAATAATTGCATAGCCCAATAGACTGTCATGGGTAGATTGTACCTGCCGGTTAAGCTCCATATCCACTATAAATCGATGGAAATTCGGCTGGAGCTCAGGTTTGAGTTCCGCATGCAATACACCTTTTGTGGCGAAATTAAGCAGGTCATCTTTCGTGATTTCCTTGCTTCCTGTGAGGCCAACAACGACGCCCTCTTTATTTATCCATACCAGATGAGGTATACTTTCATGCGGAAAATAACTTTTCAATCTGCTGTCAGCTATAATGCTTCTCAGACCAGTACCTTTTAATAGATCATTCCTTTTAAAAAAGGACAAAATGGACTTTTCCGTCTGTTCTGAGACTGCAACAAGGCCTAAATCCAAATCTCTGCTGAAATCAGAAAGTTTGGCTAGCCCGGTTAAACAAGGAGCACATCCCGTATTCCAAAAGTCTAGCACCAGCGGTCTCGCCTTAAACTCTTTAAGTGAAGCTTTCTGGGTACTATTCAATTGCTCATTAAAAAAGAAAAACTCACTGTCCCATAATTTTTCGGGGATTGTATCACCGATCTGCAGCGGAGTTGGCCCATCAGCCCCGCTGCCCTTGCGGGGCGTCTGAGCCGATAAACTAAACATATGAAATACAGCAATGCAAGTAAAAAGCATTGTTGTATTCTTCAATGCCTTTAAAAAACAAGTTAAATAGGATTGAAAAACTAGAATGAACAAGATTACTAAGATTGTAATCTGTATAACTTGAATATTGACTACCTTATCCAATAAGGCAGTGCATAGATTTGATCTTTTTATCATCTGCTTATGGATTAGGCATTATTCTGCAATTCTATTAAAGAAATTGTGGATCTTTTGTTTGGCTTCCAGATCGGCCGTAATGACGTCGGCAGGTTCAGCAAAGGCAAATGGCACCGCATCGATACCGATCTTACGAAAGTGCACCAGGAAATAAGCCATCAACACACGGCACACTTTCATCAAAAAGGTATGCATGTGCTTTACGTGTGCAGCATCTACCTGCACCGCCCCCCTTCTATAGTTTTCAAATAGTAGCCATAGGTTTTCCTGACAGTCGCTGATGGTATGTTGGGACCAGAACTCCCGAATGGTATTTAATGGATCGTATCCATTGTCGTATATTTCATAAGATGCTAGCTCAAAGGGCAGCAGATTGTTTGATTTTTGGTTCATAATTTAGTTTCATCAAGTATGACAAACCTTTGGGTGCTACCGGAAAATTAGGCCAAAGCATCCCCCTTCGCGATTTTTTCGCGTTAAAAAGGCTTGTCACTGCACAGATCAAATGCGACCTATGCGAAATGGACAAATAAGATTAAAAGTCCGAAAAGCGCCGAAATACAATTTCAAGGCATAAATTAGGGTTAATTATGGCGCTCCCTGCCGGAAAGAAGAAAATACTGACCTACCACAACTATTGTATTGCAATAAAAACTACAGGTAAAAAGTTTGGACTGAATGAAAATTTGCTTAATTTTAAGGTGCGAATTTTAAATCAAGCTGTATCACTGGCCAATATTACCTTTTAATGCAATTATATTGATAAATAGGTCGGTGACAGGCGTAAAAAGAGGGAAATTAAACTGAACTTTGTTCAGTAGCCTTTTCGTTTACAGGAAAGTCAAGACCTCCCCTTTTTATTGCTCTTTACAGCCTGTTTTGATTGAGCGCAACCTATTCGGGCGCGCGAAATATGTTCTTTAAAAGTGATTTGCGGGAATACCTCGCCATGCGATCTCTGATCGAATGCAGGTGATTGGTGGTGTTTGTACTGTTCGTTCTCATAATCGTTTTTGGTTTATATGAATGAACGAGCTCTATAATAACGAAGGGTGAAACCTTACGTTTAATCATTCTTCTCACTAAGGCAAAGCCCTAGGTCAGACCTAAGAAAACTCTTAGGCGGCACCTGAAAATGATTGCACAGTAAGGCCCACCCCTACGCTATTATTATTTACAAATATAATAATATCTGTAGGAAATGAGCATAACCTTACCGTCCCATCCCAGGTGCCAATTGAGAAGTCAGAGACTCGTTATTTAATCAGACAATGTCCAATTACTGCTCAAACTTTATGATATAGCAATACTAAATCATACACAAATATATGAAAGTTGACTTTAAAAATCAACAATAAAAATAAAATAATTTATGTCTATATATAAAATCAATCGTATATCCGAAGTTTTAGATGAAAAAGGTGTTAAAAACAACGATCTTGTAGATCATCTAAATGTAAAAAAGGAAACAGTCTCTAGATGGGTAAATAATAAACAACAACCCACTCTTAATACTCTAAATGATATCGCTAGATTTCTAGTGGTAGATATAAGAGATTTACTTTATAAAAGTGAATGGATGAAAAGTGAAGACATCAAATAAAAAGAGAGTAAAATAAAATCTATGTACAAAAATTGCTACGATTTTAGATTCCAAACTTTCGAACATTACACTTGATTATTATTTGTAGCAGCTTTGTTAAAGTTTGTAGTTATTATTTTTTCAACCAGAGTACTACTGCAGTAAAATAGAAGTGGGTGAAACAATAGATGAAGGTATAATAGAAGGTTATATACCAATGTGTGTGGTCAAATTTGATTTCAAAATGGAAATGGCTGTTGATGAGAATCAATATAAATATGTTATGGAGAGCAGTCGTTGAATATATCAGTTATAAAAATAGTGAAAATTAACTTCTAATTATTATTAATGTATAAAGAGGTAAAATACCAAGATATTGAAAAGTATCTCTACCAAGCTGTTTTGATAGTAACAGCTACGGATTTAGAAACTAAAATTCTACATAAGGAAATAAAGCCAATATTAGGTCAGGATCATATTCTTCAGTTTTTTATTAAAGACAAAACATATTATTTAGGAGTTTTTGGGGTCTATTTTTGTGTACATATACAATGTGGAACTATGGGATCTGTTGGGGCTGCAAGTTCTATTGTTACTGTAAGAGATTCCCTAAACACTTTAAAATCTAAAGTCACAATAATGATAGGAATAGCTTTTGGGGTTGATAAAAACAACCAAGAGATTGGGGATGTGATAGTTGCCGATCTTGTTGTACCTTATGATAACAAAAAGATATCAAATGGTATAACGACATATCGAGCACCAGCTGTCCCTACCAGTACTCTATTGTTAAATAGATTTAGAAATGTAAGAACTTGGGAATTTTTGTTAAGCAGGCGTGCTGCAAATAAAATAGTAGCACCAATTTTTTCTGGTGAAGAGCTGGTTAATGATCTTGTTAGAAGAAATGAGATAGAAAAGATTAATCCTTTAGCAAAAGGAGGAGAAATGGAAGGGGCTGGTCTTTATGCAGCAGCAAATGGCCAATCTGAGTGGATATTAGTTAAAGGGATATGTGATTATGCAGATGGTAATAAAGACAAAGACAAAGATGATAATCAAGTTATAGCCATGTCATCAGCACTTTCTTTGTGCTTGGAAGTTTTTTCCAGTATAACATCTTTCACTCATATTAATTTATTCCCAGCTAATTCGACTCCAGTCAAAACATTAAGTATAGAACCCACTCTTGTTAATAATGTTCTGTTCGATGTCTACGATGTTAGTAAAGAAAAGTATTATTTGTTACGAGATATTGATGAAAACGTTATCAAAAGTATGAACTACACTTCAATATGGGTTAGTGGTAAATCAGGGAGAGGAAAGTCTTTAGCATTATTTCGAAATCTGATAAAGGGAAAAATAGACTATATCTCTGTAAGTTTGGCCAGTTGTACAGGTCTCTCTATTGATGAGTTCTTTTATGAGATCTATGTGGAATTAATGCTAAAGTTAAACCCCTCTGAAACTATTGAGAGAATTACAGATTACAGAACAATTGTTAGAAAGATTAATCAAATACTTTTGGCTCATTATCCTGGGAAAACTATTTTTATTTTAATTGATGAAATTCCTCTGGGTAATGATGAACGTTTTAAGGATTTCGTCTGTAAAATTTGTTCATTATTTATTTCATCTTTGTTAAGTTGTTCAGGAGTTACAGTTCGATATGCACTTTCATCCATTTATTCACCAGAAGAGCACATTCCCGAATACCAAAGCAAAGTTAGGAATTACATAAAATTTATTGACTTTGCGGATTGGAACGAAACAGAATGTCATCAATTAGTTAATATGATAGAAAGTGAACTGGATATTACGGTATCTGAATCCACAAAGAGGTCTATTGTCGAAAAATCATCCGGATCTCCGCGTTGGATTAAGAATGTCGTTAAGAATGTGGTAATTTTAGGTGATACTTCCGATACAAGTGTTGATGAGGCAATTAAACAAACTAAATGTCAAAAAGTGATCTAATGAATAAGATATTAAAACCATATACAATAGTACCATCATCTCTATATGTTGAAAGATCTGCAGATCGACAGGTTGAGAACATTATTAATGAAATGGGAAGGCCTGGCTATGTATTAGTTTCAAGGCAAATGGGAAAAACTAACTTATTATTAAACGCTCGACGCAAATATGCTAGTTTCAATGATAAATTTGTCTATGTAGATTTGAGCAATCTTTTTAATGATGAACTTAGCTGTTTTAGAAATATTATTGATACGGCTATCGAGATAAATTATGATGTATTCTCAAGCAAAGAAATGGAAGTGGATGAATTTAGAACTCGATATTCCCACTTACCTCCACATAAGCAACATGAGAGGGAGTTGAGAATACTATTAAATGGAATTCAAGGAAAGTTAATAATAGTTCTTGATGAAATAGATGCACTAACAAAGACTGAATACTCTGATCGAATATTTGCTCAGATTAGGAGTATCTATTTTGGAAGAACTAATTATCCGGAGTTTGAACGTCTTACTTATCTCCTTTCAGGAGTCGTGGAGCCTTCGGATTTGATAAAAGATCCTAAGATTTCTCCATTTAATATTGGAGAGAAAATATATTTAAATGATTTTTCAAAAGAGGAGTTTTTTGATTTTGTACGTAAAGCAGAATTAGAAAATTTAGATAAAGACGTGTTAGATAGAGTGTTCTATTGGACAAGTGGAAACCCTCGTTTAACATGGGATTTATTTGCAATAATTGAAGGTAATATCTTAGAATGTCGTTCGAAAGAAGATGTTGATACAATTGTTCAACAAATGTATTTAACTTCATACGATAAACCTCCTATAGATAATATTAGAGAAATCGTTAAGAATAATAAACATCTTCAAGATGCTCTAATTGAAATTGAATATGGTAAAGGTCAAATAGTAACAGACCAAATAAAGCAAGACCTTTATTTAGCTGGAATTGTTAATTATGATATGGGTAGTGTCGTAATAAAAAATAGGATTATTCAACATTCATTATCAAAAAAATGGCTAGAGTCTCTATATGATAGATCAGAAGATTATTTGTCAATAGGTATTGACTATTATCATAAAAATATTTACAAACTAGCTATAGAGAATTTAACAAAAAGTTTAGACCAAAATCCGAAAAAGGATGAAAACTTTGTAAGGTATTATTTAGGACTAAGTCATTATTATAGTAACTCTCTTGACTTGGCTAAATCGGAGTTATTACAAGTTAATTTTGACAGGAAGGAATTTGGAAAGCTATACTCCTCTACAAATCTCTATTTAGGATATATTTCTCAGATTATTGGAGCTTTAGAGGAGGCTAAAGAATACTATGATAGAGTTCTTAAATTTGAACTAAAAAATGAATATTATATTTCGGCTTTAGTTAATTTAGCAAAGGTGTATTTTGAATTAGCACAAGAAGAAGAGGGCGAGAAAATTCTCTTAAATTATCTTTCTTCTACTATCGAATCTTACGCTTTAGAAGATGATCCGGACAAATTTTTTAACACAAAATTTATAGCTTCTGAATTAATGGCTAAAGTTCAGTCTGAGGTGTATAATCGTGATAGCCAGTTGGAGAGCTTGGAAGAGCTTGTTGAGAAAGTATCAGTGAGGAACAAGCCGATTGTTCTGATGTCTTTATATGAATTAACGAAGAGTAACGAATACCTAGATCAAGCACTTAAGGAAATTCTAGATCAAAAGCTTAAAATTCAAAAAAAATCAAAACTTATTGAGATTAAACTTGATCATGATAAAGTTCGTTCATTAGAAATGTATCTGTTCTTGGAGCGAAAATATGAAGACTTTGAAATTTTGATTGATTATGAAAGTAAAACAATAGATGATTATTCAAAAGAAAAAATTTTGGAAAAGCTAGCAGGTTTCTTTCAGGAAAGTGATGTTTCTGATGAAGAGATATATTCGTTTGCTGAGTATTTTTATCTTTATCATCCCCCTGTTTCTCTTCAAATAAAGAGAAATCTCTTAGGCTTACTTGCTGGCCTAGGTATAACAACGAAGATAGATTCCAAACGCTATTTGTTGGAATTAGTGAACTTCCTTGAGGAGAATATTAAAGTAGAAATTTCTATTGAAATTCTAAACTTATTCATTTTAGGTATAAATCAGTTTATCGCTCAAAACAAATTGATTGATGCTTCTGAGCTAATAGACAAGATTTATAGAATAAAAAGAAATCTATCGCCCCAATTACAAGAAGTCTATTTACTGATAGATTATTTGGAGCTTATTTTATTAAAGAAGAAAAGCAGGTTCACAGATGCCAGAACCAAGGCATCGGAAATACTTCGATTAGCGGAAATTGATTACTCTTCAAAATTAGCTAATCCAATTTTATCGCATAATCTACCTCAGATTATGCAAGAGTGTAATGCGACATTGTCTGCGTCAAATTTTCTTTTTAAAATGCCCTCTACTCATAAAACTTCAAACAAAGTTGGGCGGAATGATATCGTTACAGTTCGATATTTAAATAGTGGGAAGCAAGTGACAGGAAAGTTTAAGAGAGTTGAAATTGATTATAATAATGGAAAATGTATACTAGTCGATAATTAGTTTTGTTACTATTACAATGATGTCTTTGTGATTGTAAAGCGAACTGTGTCACAACTCTAAAAGGAGTGACGTGACACAGTTTGCCTTACACTCCCCACTCCTACACTTTTACTCGCTTAGACTTATTGTATTAATTTATTTAGTGAAACTTTGTAAGTTTTTATTTATACTATTTACATTAATTGCGCCAATATTATTATTATTATTCTTATTATTATCAATTCTTGTATTTTTGCAACTTTTTGAAAGTGTAAATATTTTTTTCGTAGCGTAGATTGAAGATAATATCCCCGTAATTATAAATATAGTATATATTAATTTATAAGATTTTCTGTGTGAAAGCTGAAAATTGAATATGCCTTTCTTTTTTGATTTAATAGTTTGCTCTTCTTCAGTTAAGAAAAGTGGATACCTACAATTATTCTCTGCTTCTATTTTTTTTATTATATTCTCAGAATGCTTAATAAGAAAACTGTTCCTTTGGTCTATTTTTATAAAAATAAAAGCAATAATTATTTGAATTAAACCTAAGGCTCCTCCTAAATAATATTCTTTGTATGTTGGTTGAAATGTCGTAATCGTAGCAGTTGTCAACAGACTAGAAAATAAGATGAAATAATTAAATAGTTGAACTCTTTGTTGTGCATGTTGTATAAAATGTTTAAAAGCTAAATCAAGCCATTCCTTATCAGATATATTTGTTTCTTTCATTATTCTTTGATCTATTTATGTCTTCAACGTGATTTGGACAAATTTGCTTAACTGTTTAATAAGAGGTTTATTGCAGTAAATTTAGTGATTTTTGTCGACTATACGATGTTCCAAATCTAATATTACCATTTTGGTAAGGCTGTATATATCGGTTATTCCGGGTCAGCAATTACAAAATTATTTTTTTAGTTTTCTCATAAACATAGTATGGTGCGGACTATGCATCTGTCAATCAGCATCGCACCCTCTATTGTAATCATTCTGTTCTAACTTTTCTCTTGTCATATGGATAATTGTTTAAAGTGATTCAATTATTATTTCTAAGGCTTACTTAATACCAAAACCTTGAAATTCTTAATATATTCATGGAACACATTCTAAAATCACTCTCAAATTAAAATTCATCGTCTTCATCAGAAAATTCAATATTGTGTTGAGAATTTTCCGACCAAATGTCTGTTAATTTAATAGTTTGGCTGTTCGGTTGAAAAACCTCCTGCAAAGGATTCATTTTTACAACGACCGGCAATTTTGCCGATAGACCTGCTAAAATACATGTGCCTGTTGGCAAGATTGGTAATGACTCGAATGATATTTTGTCTAAATAAGATACTGTTTTCTCAACAGCTTCGATATCCTTATTGTTGATCAACCGGTGAAGAAAGTAATTATGCAGTTGAGAAATTATGGTCGAAGAAATATCAGACGGTCTTTGGCTTGCTATTGTTAAAAATGTTCCAAATTTCCGCCCTTCTTTTATAATTTCTTCAAAAACTTCGAGTCGATAGTCTTTCCAAGATTCACTCTCTCTGATAGATGAATATGAAAGAATATTATGAGCTTCATCAATAATGAGATTTAAATAACTAGATTTGTTTTCCCTAAATAGCAATTTTTGATGTTCATATGTTTTAAAAGCTATAAGTAATGGGATCGTTTTTTTTATATCTACATTTACGTCATTTAAATCAACGACTACCAGATTTGCATCTTGAAAAAGGTCGGCTATAGGGTTGAAATTGATTACTTTATAAAGATCCTTTGTTTTACTTCTTAACTTATTGATTGCAGGTGAAATATGTTCATTTCTAGCCCTATTAACCAAAAGATCATCAATAATTTGTATGTATAAAAAGTCAATTAAAGCGTCTAGTTTGTTCAATGGAAAATCATAATCATCAATTTTTTTAAAACTGTCTAAATTCTCTATATCTTCTACTCTTTCAAAATTATAATTTGAATTATCCCTCATTTTAAAATTTCCCTTCTGATCATGCCATTCTATCACGCTAAACAGATCTTTTTTAAAGTCGGGAACTCTATTTGACAATACATTGTTAAAAAAATCTAACAGCTCAAAAGCTCGTTCTTTATTTTTCGAGTGTAGTATAGCTTTAAATTTATTCTTTAAAATGACAATAAAATAATTCTTAGAATCCTTTTTATGGAAAACATTTTTATGCAATTCTATTGCCCTTTTTATAAACGGTTTTTGCGTTTTTTCTGTAGCCTCTGCTAAGATTGACACAATTTCCAAATCTATAATTGCGGATTCGTTTAATGGGATCTTTTCTTCGTTTTTTATTTTGGATGTCTCTTTTCGAGTGGAAAGCTTGAAAACTTTTTTATTGCCAATAATAGAATTTTCACCAGAATACTCGCCATTAAAATCAATCAATAGAAATTTAGTATTTCCTTTAAATCCTGTGTTATTTCCATATTTTTCAAATAGAGAATTGTATAAACTAGCCAAAGAATACGATTTACCACTGCCAGTATTTCCAAAGATACCAATATGACTCGCAAATAAACTGTTAACTCCTATTTCTATATCTTTGGATGTCTCTGAAGCTAAGACTCCTATACTAATTTTATCCTCCCCTGGTTTAGTAAAAGAATGTACACTGTCATATTCCTTTTTTGTAAGAATATAACATTTATTGTCGATTAGCGGCAATTCCTTTACACCTTGACAAAATCCCGACTCGTCCAAAAACCCAACAAGCTTTACTTGTAAAATCCGTTTAATTTTTTGCTTTTCTTGAATATATTGTTTTTGTGAGTCTATTGACTTGTCCTCTGCAATGAATTCGGATTCAATTACTCCAATTATTTTTTCAAAACCTTTATTAATTTTAACATAACTGCCGACTGATACATTTCTTACTAAATCACCATTGTATAAAAGATGGGGTAAGTTCTTAGATTTATCTACAGAGATATCGACAATTCTTCCCCTTACGCTTGTTACCACTCCTATTCTTAAAATTGATTCTTCCATATCTTATTTATTCGTTGGAATTGACTCAATAATTTGTGACAGATAAAGATTCAATTTTTCCAGTGTAAAATACCCCTCTTGAGGATAGATGCATTTGACATTTGAAAAAGATTTAAATATATTTTCGAAACCAATTCTCTGGCTCTCGGCACACAGTAGATAGATTATTAGTGTTGGATTAGACTTAGCCACGCGTTGCGTAATCTTCTGAATGTGTTCATCAGCAAATGAGAAACCTAAAACAAATAGTACAGAATTTTCCCTCTCAAGATGGTTAGCATACATTCTAAGCATTTCATAATAATGAACATTTCTTGTAGTATCCTCGAATTTCTGTTTTGTGGGATTGACCATTACGATTTGATTATATAAAAGCAAAAAGTCTCTAACAATTTCTTTATTATATTTATGCTCTTCTAGAAATGTAAAGTTTCCACTCACAACACCGCCATTTATCAAAGAATAATCAATAAAATTTGCCCTTTCTTTTTGAACCATTTCATAAATTTTCCTTAAATTATCTAAAGAATAATCGGCAGTAATGTTATATTCGCTGTAAGATTTTTCCTTTGATTTTAGCCAATTTAAACTTCCATGTATCTTAAATAAATTTACGTGAGGAACTTCTGATTTATATTCATAATGTGTGCTTAACTTGTGAACAGTATTATGAAAATTGACGGTATCAAAAACCAGCTCTCTCCTTCCTCCAAATCCGTCATTAAAACTACAATTATTCACTTCTAACGCTTCTTCAAAAAATACATCAACATTTGTTGTGAAAATATTAATTTGCTTACTTAAAAGTTGAATATCTCTATTGCCAAGTAGCTGACTAATATTTGATATGAATAGCTCATAAAAGTTTTTAACTTCTTTGAATTCATCGTCCTTTTCTTGACCGCTTACTTTACAGGTTTTGATATATCCTGAATGATCTTCGCTGTCGAAGAAAAGATTACCAAACAGACATTTATTGAGATATTCTATAAATACAGAAGCCTTTAATAAATCAATGTTACCCTTTATATCCTCCTCTACGGAGTCGTTTAAATAGGTTATATTCGCTTCTAAGTTATTTAGTGTCTCTAAAAATGGTCGAGAAGCACCAGATCCGAATAAAAAATTTATATGTGCGCTTTCTATAACTTTTTTCAATTCAATGATTTGTGGATCAATACCCATAGCATTTTATAATTGTAACATATTCTCTAAAAAATAGACGATATGTTGTTAATAATTCGTATTCTTCTATTCAGCACCTCCTGCACCTCTTCCGGTTTCAAACTTTTCTCGGTAAAACCTCTCTTATCTCGCGTGCAGGAGCCACAATTCAAATTGTCAAGCTTATTTGTATGACCACATTCACATCGCCACACTTCTTTTCCACTCGAAAACATTCCCTTCGATTCTTCAATATGCACAATTTCAGGGAAGAACTTTGCTAAAGCATCTCCTTCTAAACTTTTCAGTATAGCAATATCTTCTTTTGAATACCAATCTTTGTTCAAAGAGAATATTTTCAGCGCAATACGTCCAGCATGTGCATTACTATTTAAAAGGTTAATAGCTTTTGAGTAATCTATAAAATCGGATGAAGTAATAATCGCATTGATACGTTTTACTTGTAAGGTTGTCAAATTGCCTTCTAATAAAGCGTTATAAAGTATAGCAATCGCATCCTCATCGGGTAAGTAATCAAAATAACGGAATAGCATTTCCAGCTTTTCTTTTGGAGTTTGTTCTATACCGTAATCCTCATTCATCGCCTTGAACACAAGTGGTACAAATTCGCTTAAACCTGATGTAGCGATAAATTCGACGGTGTCCTTATTGATAGACTCTAGCGACTTATAATTTTCTAAGATAATATCTGCTCGGACCTTTTGCTGAATCAGTTCGCCATCCAATAGATCATCCTGCATCTCCACAGGCACGCGAGCAACCTCTTTAAGATGTACTGGTGTACCCACTGCAGTAATCATAAATAGCTGACTCCCCTTTCCTGAGATTTCGTCGATATCTACACTAAGCCCAATAATAGCATCTGCACGAATTGCCTGTGCACGCTGCTTGAGCGTTTCGGTAACACGCTTGTACATTTCCTGCATCTTCTTCTCATAGCTGGTAGAGCGACCGCCAAAGAAATCTACATAGCTCGCTCCTATATCGCTAAAGATATTGGTGCCGATGACAACATTGGCTGCTATTGGATCATTATATCGTGAAATCTCCCTCCCTTCGATGGAATTGGTCGTGGTTACT
>RCUH01000200.1_pt1 | contig 79879 bp, 71 predicted proteins | sample 2166191 | NCBI WGS metagenome assembly RCUH01 (sample SAMN09932848, study PRJNA488358) | compost metagenome | feature: garden; material: soil; isolation source: compost soil in an enriched community after 214 h of incubation | place: Germany: Experimental Botanical Garden Goettingen | collected...
AGAGTTCAACTTTTTTTGTCGACCTTCCAGAGATTATCTGTGAATCCAACCTCTGCTCTTCTATCTACCCTACTAGGGACAAAATCAAAAGCCCGTTCATCGCACAAGGCGATAAACGGGCTTCATGTATGGGGGAAATCTAACCTGAACTAATCGTTGTTACGGCGATTACGCAGGAATGTTGGAATATCAAGTTGATCTCCGCTTGGTTGGTTCCCAAATGGTCTCAAATTATTCGAACGATTTTCTTGTGGCTCTGATGTACCTACCGAAGGCTTGCGCTGCGGCTGCTGCGTAGGAGCAGGTTTATGCTCAAAACCTGTGGCAATTACAGTGACTTTTATTTCTTCCTTCATATCTTCGTCAATAATCGCACCAAAGATCATATTAACTTCGGGATCAGATGCTGAAATGACAATTTCAGCCGCTTCATTGACTTCATAAAGAGACAGATTGGAGCCACCGGTAATATTCATAATGACGCCTCTAGCACCTTCAATTGTAGTTTCAAGAAGTGGGCTCATAATGGCTTTACGTGCTGCTTCAGCCGCACGATTCTCACCGGTTGCGAGGCCAATTCCCATAAGCGCGGAGCCGCGCTCTGTCATAATTGTCTTCACATCGGCAAAGTCAAGGTTGATCAGACCCGGAACTGCAATTAGATCAGAAATACCCTGAACCGCTTGACGAAGTACATTATCGGCTTCACGGAAAGCTTCCAACATCGGAGTCTTCTTGTCCACCATTTCAAGCAGGCGGTCATTCGGGATCACGATTAGTGTGTCAACTTTCTCCTTGAGTCCTTCAATTCCAAGCTCGGCATGTGAAGAACGCTTGCGTCCTTCAAAGGTGAATGGGCGAGTTACAACACCCACGGTCAATGCTCCGCATTCTCTTGCAATCTCGGCAATCACAGGTGCAGCTCCTGTACCTGTGCCTCCGCCCATACCTGCGGTCACGAAGACCATATCAGCGCCTTTAAGCGTGTTCGCAATCAAATCACGAGATTCTTCAGCAGCTTTCTTACCGACTTCCGGATTAGCGCCCGCTCCAAGACCACGAGTCAGCTTGTCCCCAATCTGCAGTCTGTGTTCGGACTTAGCCAGATGCAGTGCCTGTGCATCGGTGTTCACCGTAATGAACTCCACACCCTGCACTCCATTCTCGATCATACGGTTAACAGCATTACTTCCGCCGCCGCCAACCCCAATGACCTTTATTTTAGCCATGCTCTCCATTTCAAAATCAAATTCCAACATACTCTTCCATCTCCCCCTCAGTGTGCGTGGATGGCCCGTCCATCATATGGTCCAGTTATATAAATTCTTTGAAGATATTCTTAATACTTCCCCAGATTCCCGCCTTAGGAGCAGTCTCCTGAGCAGCAGGAGTTGACTTTGGATTCTTGACAGTCTTCTTATTCCCAGTGCTGCGGATACGAATGTTACGAATCACATTATACAGGATTCCAACTCCGCTTGTGAAACCAGGGTCTCTGACTCCAATGTAGTCTGGCACAGCAATCCGCACAGAAGCGGCTAGTTCATTCTGAGCCACCTGCAGCAGCCCAGGCATGGATACCGTTCCCCCCGTTAGTATATAACCCCCGGGAAGCTCTGTGTAACCGAGCCGTTTAACTTCCTGACGGATCAGATGGAATATTTCCTGTACCCGCGGCTCCGAAATCGCAGCCAAATCCTCTTGGGTAAATTCCTTATCCACATTACTTCCGATACGGGTCACTTTGAACGTAACATCATGAGCAGCATCCTCAATAAGTGCGCATCCGTATTTAAGCTTCACTTTCTCAGCTTGATCAGTCAAAGTTCGAAGCCCATAGGCTATATCATTCGTAATGAATTCTCCACCAATAGGCAGCGTGGATGTCGCAGAGATTGTACCGTTCTCAAATACGGCGATCGTTGTAGCCCCGGCTCCAATATCTACGAGCACAGAACCCATAGTCTTCTCATCTTTGGATAAAGCCAGCTGACCTGCACCTAGCGACAAAAGAACAAGATCCGTGACTTTCAGACCCGCTTTCTCTACGCAGCGAAGAAGATTATGTATTGCTGTCTTTGCACCGGTAATAATGGTAGCTTCGACTTCAAGTCTTACTCCAATCATTCCACGAGGATCTTGAATCCCTTCCAATCCATCAACCACATACTGCTTGGCTACTACATCGATAATCTCCCGTTCAGGAGGAAGTGCAATCACTTCTGCGGCCTTCATGACGCGCTCAATGTCTTCTTCTCCTATTTCACGGTCCTCGTTCGACACAGCCACTACGCCGTGACTGGATTGGAGTCCGATATGATTTCCCGAAATGCCGACATACACTTCCGATATTTGAATACCCACCATGCGTTCTGCATGGTCGACCGCACTCTTGATAGACTGCACAGTCTGGTCAATATCTACAATTGCGCCTTTACGGATTCCTTCCGATTCGGCAGATCCAACCCCAATAATATTAAAGGTTCCATTCGAGATTTCCCCAATAATAGCACGAACTTTGGATGTACCGATGTCCAAACTAACAATGATGTCATTGTTGCTCAAGCCCCTGGCACCTCCTGTTATCATAAAAATTATTTACGAGAGCTAAGTACAACTCTCTACTTATTCAACGTGATTTATACTTTCCCTCTTTTTTCTACAAATTTTTTAATTGCCAAGATTTACTTAGAACCGCGTCCCAGCAACGTTTTGCCATAAAGTCCTGAAACAAAGCTACCACAAAAATAATAAGAAAAAAGAGGGAGATTGCTAACAAGCTCATAAATTATATTTTATCATTGTTCGTCACTGATTAGTAGTCTCTTTTTGAGGCTCCGTATTGTCTTCTACTGGCCCAAAGGATGAATATGAATTTGCTTCGAGCATGGTTAGTGTCCCCGGCTGCTGCGTATCAATAACCGAATTCAGATCCTCGATCTTCTCAGGCAGCAGAGAAATCGCGGTAATCACCTCAAAATGCGAGCTTGTGTACATCTTAATCCGATCTGGATACGATGCAGTCGGTGACGGGATGATCTCCGAAATATCCGCAGTCAGATTATCTGAAATTTGTCCCAGTGCACTGCAAAGCTTGGCCAAATTCGGGTCATCCTTCTTCCATTTCGAAAGCAGCGGCTTCCCGGCAGCAATCCCGCCATTCTTGGCAGGAACCTCAGTCCCGTTCGCCAGATAGGCTTCCAGACTGCCGTCTTTATTGAGAGTATAAGCCACAGCGCGGTACTCTTTGATATTTACGCTGATGAGACCTGGAAACTGCTTGTCCACAGTCACCTTTTCGATCGATGAAATAACGGCAAGACGCTCACGTATCGTGCTTTCACTCGTACCGAAGAAAGGTGACCCGACGCCGATTCCAATCTGTTTCAAGAGGTCTGCATCCGTTGTATATTTATTCCCGGTGAAACGGATTTCTGAAATTTTGCTAATCTGTGACCGAAAGAACAGCACGCCCATCAAGACAACAAACAGAAGAATCAATATGGCGATGACTTTACGGCTTGTCTTCATTTTTGGCTTGGCCTTCTTAAGGACCGGTACATTTGCTTTTGGCATCTTCACTTCTCCATAAAGCCTGATAGCCCCTCCAAATGGAGGGGACAACCTTGGCATTAATCAGGCAAAATCAAGCTGTTTGAGCACTGGAGTCTGTCTGTGCATTTGGGCTCCTAGTCGCTGAAACATATTCTCTATGCGATCATATCCCCGGTCAATGTGATGAACCTGCTCAACAATGGTCTTGCCGTGGGCGGATAGCCCTGCAATAACCAGCGCTGCGCCGGCTCTTAAATCGGTTGCTTCCACGGTCGCCCCATATAATCTCGGAACCCCTCGAATGTAGGCAGAAGTAGAGGTCACGGAGATGTCAGCGCCCATACGTACAAGTTCATCCACATGTTTGAACCTGCCCTCGAACACGGTCTCTCTCATCATACTAATGCCATCCGCCAAGGATAACAGTACCATTACTTGTGATTGGAGATCGGTAGGAAATGCAGGATAAGGTGAGGTCACAATGCTCTCTACCGCTTTAGGTCTTCCAAGACTACTAACATTGATTATATCATTGCAAGCCCCTATTTGAACACCAGCGCGCCTCAGCACGTGAAGCAGCGAGATTAAGTGAGCTGGATTGCAATGTGTCAATGTTACCGTGCCCCGGGTAGCAGCAGCGGCAATTAACGCGGTTCCAGCCACAATGCGGTCAGGAATAATCTCATACTCGCACGGATAAAGCTGCTTCACCCCGCGGATCTTAATGGTATCTGTTCCAGCCCCCATAATGCTCGCGCCCATCTCATTCAGGAAATTCTGAAGGTCCTGGATTTCGGGCTCACGGGCCGCATTGGTAATAATTGTAGTCCCTTCAGCCAGCACAGCAGCCATCATAATGTTCTCTGTTGCCCCTACGCTGGGAAAATCCAAATGAATATCCGCACCAACCAGTTTTTTCGCCCGGCACCAAATCTGCTCGTCATTCTCCTCGATCTCGGCACCCAGTGCCTTAAGTCCATTCAAATGAAGATCAATTTTACGTTCCCCGATAGCACATCCGCCTGGTTGATATACGCATACCTCACCGAACTTGGCCAGTAAAGGCCCCATAAGGAATATCGAAGACCTCATCAGCTTCATTAAATCTTCCGGTACTTGACAAGAATCCGCCCCACTTGAATCGACAACCACGGTGTCCCCTCTGTGAATCGTACTGCAGCCCAGGCGGTTCAAAATGCGCAGCATGACATCAATGTCAAGCAACCGCGGTACATTGCGCAGCTGAACCTTCCCTCCGGACAGCAGGCTTGCCGCCAGGATTGGCAATGCGGCATTTTTCGCTCCATGGATACGAATGGTTCCTGATAGGGGTTTCCCGCCTTCAATCACCAATTTGTCCAATGTATCACCTCCGAGTTTACCGCTCACCCACGCAGAACACTTCTGGAACCAAATTCACCTCAAATTTAGAGGCAACAACGGTTTGAATATGGTGCATGAGGGTGAGTACGTCCTCTGCTGTCGCTTGCCCGGTATTAACAATGAAATTGGCATGCATTTCGGATACCTCGGCACCGCCTGACCTGTACCCTTTCAGACCTGCTGCTTCAATCAGCCTTGCTGCGTGATCTCCCGGCGGGTTGCGGAACACGCTTCCGGCGCACGGCTGCTGCAGCGGCTGAGTCTGTCTTCTCCGGTCTTTATAGGCCGCCATAGAGGATGAAATCGCTGCACGATCGCCTTCCATTAGCTGGAAGACTGCTCTAGCTACGATCCAACTGTGTTCGTGCAGTATCGAATGACGATAAGCGAACTCCATTTGCTCCGCGTTATAGCTAACCAATTCCCCTGTCTCCAGTACAATCTCAGCGGATTTGAATATGCGTGACACATCAGACCCGTGCGCGCCAGCGTTCATGTACACCGCACCACCAACCGTGCCGGGAATACCTGAAGCGAACTCCATTCCTGTGAGGCCTTTCTTGCCCGCCATGATGCTTAGACTGACAAAGCTTGCGCCCCCGTCAGCTTCCACTTCTGTTCCTCGGAACTCTGACCCCTCAAGCCCTTTGCCGAATTTAATCACCGCACCGCGGATTCCAAGATCGGACACGAGCATATTTGATCCTTTACCAACAAGCATCCAAGGAACTTTCTCTTCATGCAGGATACGGATAAGATGCTGGAGCTGCTGCACTGTCTCAGGCACGATCACCGCGTCAGCGGGACCTCCGATTTTCCATGTTGTATATTTGGCCATTGGCTCGTTCGGCAGGATACTGCCGACCTCCGCCTCGGATAATTTAGAAATCCACTGCTGCATCTTAATTTCCCTCCCTGGTTCGTTACCCTCATAGCCAATTGATTGATCAACGCCTAGTAAGGATGGATATCTGGAGCATCACACCAGCACCTTGGGTAGATTGTCACGCGATTATAGAGTATCTTATGTCAGCTCTCCATAGAGTGTGACACCCGCCCAGAGCCTGGTTTTATCTCCGCTGCTGGGTAAGCCGGTGCATCTCCTCTACCAGCAGGTGTGCAGAGTCCGGCTTGCCAAGCCTGCGGGAAGCCGTGGACATGGAGACCTGTCTGGAGACGTCCTCCATAATCCGCTTGATTGACGTGAATAAAGCTGGACCGGTCAATCCTTGTTCAAGTATCACTTCAGCTGCTCCGGCACTCTCCAGCGTTCTGGCATTCTTCTCCTGATGATTATTGGTCACATTAGGGGAAGGGATCAGAATCGATGGAATGCCGAGCGAGGTAATTTCCGCGAGGAAGGAAGCACCGGCCCGATTCACGATCAGCGAAGTGCAAGCCAGCACCTCAGGCATGTTATGCACATAAGGAAGCACTTGAAGACCTCTCGGCAGATTGCCTGTCTTGGCCTTGATAGCTTGCAGCGTAGGCTCATAATAACTCTCACCGGTTACATAGACAAAGCGGACATGTTCAAGCTCATTCAACATGGGTGCCATTTCAATCATGGCATCATTAATCGCCTTGGCCCCCCGGCTACCGCCGACCACCAGTACGATTGGAGTTCCTGGAATAAGGCCTAATGTAGAATAACCCTTGGTCTTATCCGCCTCATAGACTGTAGTTGCCCGAGGATTTCCAGTATAGATGATATTCTTGGCACCGGGAAAAGCATTCTCCATGCCTTCAAAGCTCAGCGCAACGGTATCCACATACTTGCTCAAGAAGCGATTCGTGAGACCGGGAATGGCATTCTGCTCATGAATGATGCTGGGTATCCCCAGCTTGGAGGCGGCGTATACGACAGGTCCGCATACATATCCCCCCGTACCGATAACCACATCGGGCTTAAACTTTTTAAGCAATTTCTTGGAAGTACTGACACCCCGCAGAAACCGAACAACGGTTTTTATATTCTCCGGCGACAGTTTTCTACGGAATCCAGTAATATTAATAGCTTCAAAAGGAATACCTACCTTCGGAACCAGGGAAATCTCTAATCCTTTTTGTCCCCCTATATATAGAAACTCCGTTTCCGGATATTCAGAAGCACATTGCTTCGCGACGGCGAGAGCTGGATAAATGTGTCCTCCAGTGCCTCCTCCGCTTAATACAACTCGCATGATGTTCACCTCGAATGACGGGATAAGTTAAGCAAAATTCCTAGTGCCGTCAGCATCAGCGTGAGCGAAGATCCACCGTAGCTGATGAGCGGCAGCGTAATACCGGTAACCGGCATTAGACCGATGACAACGCCAATATTGATCACAACCTGAACCGCGACCATACCAATGATCCCTACAGCAAGCAGACTGCCGAATGTATCGGGAACCGTCATCGCGACTCTCATGCCTCTCCATACCAGAATCGTAAAGAGAAGCAGCACGAGCAGGCCCCCGATAAATCCAAGCTCCTCTGCCAATATCGAAAATATGAAATCCGTCTGCGGTTCAGGCACATAACTATACTTCTGACGGCTCATACCCAAACCCAGCCCGGCTAGTCCGCCTGGGCCGATCGCATACAAAGACTGAATAATCTGATAACCGGCCCCTAACGGGTCGGACCATGGATCAAGAAAGGCTGTAATTCGCTTCAGTCGATAGGGCGCGGCGAGGATCAGACCTACAAAGCCGGCCACCCCTGCCAGGGCAAGCGTGAACAAATGCTTAAGTCTGGCTCCTGCAGCAAAAACAATCAGCAGTGAGGCCCCCAGCATTACCGTCCCTGTCCCCAAGTCAGGCTGCAGCATAATAAGTCCAAATGCAAGCCCAATCATCCCAAGTGGCGGAAGCAGGCCCTTCGTGAACCTTGTAATATCCATCGTCTCCCGGCTCAGCCAATCGGAGAGAAACAGAATCATCCCCAGCTTCATGAACTCGGAAGGCTGAATACCGAACGAGCTGATGCCCAGCCAGCTTCTTGCTCCCCCGCGCACAACACCAACACCCGGTATTAGCACAATAACTAGAAGAATAAAGCAAAAAATAAGAATGGTTCTCGAATATTTACGTAAATTACGATAATCGAGGTTCATGGTAAAGAACATAGCAATCAGTCCCAGCACCGCGAACAGAAGCTGCCTTTTCACAAAATAAAATGAATCTCCATAGTCGTGAAAAGCAAGGACCGAGCCCGCACTGTATACCATGACCATGCCGATCGCCAGCAGTGCCAGAATGCAGATTAACAACCAAATATCAGGCGCATGGCGCGTCTTGCTCATAGCGGAAGCCACCTCTAACTATAATAGTAGTAGGGGCTTATCCACCCCTCTACTAAAGGTTATGCACGGCCTCTTTAAAAATGCGTCCACGCTCTTCATAGGAAGCAAACATGTCCCAGCTTGCACAAGCCGGGGATAATAGAACAATGTCCCCCGCCTGGGCGAGACCCGAAGCTTCGTGAATCGCGGTGTGGAGTACAGAGGCAGCGTCTTCCTCAGTATCGACGAGCACGATCTGGGTTAATCCGGCAAGCTCGGCTACCCGGCCGATTTTCTCCCGGGTCTCTCCAAGCGCAACAACCGCTTTGACCTTTTCTTTGAAGGAAGGTATCAGCTCCATGTAATCAGAGCCCCGATCGAGTCCGCCTGCAATCAGGATAATAGGCGCATCCAGCGCACCCAAGGCCATTATAGTGGCTTTGGAATTCGTCGCCTTGGAATTGTTATAATAGGTGACTCCGTTCTTCGCTTCCACATACTCCAGGCGGTGCTCAACTCCGCGGAATGTCTTCAGCGGTTCGGCAAGCGTCTTCGGGTTCGCGCCAGCAGCGATAGAGATTGCGATTGCGGCGAGCGCATTTTCCACATTGAAACGCCCCGGCAGACCAATTTCATCCACCTGCACTATTTCAAGTGTATTCCCTTCTGAATCCCGGTACATCACAGTTCTTGACTCGTAGTCCTGAACATCCGCTGCATACGGTGGATCAAGATACACACCTTCTACCAGCGTCTCCGTAACCGAGAAGGGAAGAAGTTTTGATTTGACGTAAGGAACCAGCTTTCGGCAGACCGGATCATCGAAGTTAAGCACTGCCATATCGCTCTCTAACTGATTGGCGAACAGCTTCGCTTTGGAGTTCACATAGTCCTCCATATCGCCATGGTAGTCCAGATGCGTCTCCGCCACATTCAGCAGGCAGCCTACGGCCGGCCGGAAGTCCCGTGTTCCTTTCAGTTGGAAGCTGCTAAGCTCCACGACCATCCAGTCTTCTGAACTGGCCGCTGCTGCGGCCTCGCACAGCGGAGTACCGATATTGCCGGCAACAATGGGATGCAGGCCTGCTGCCTCTAACAGCTTGCCTACCCACGTAGTGGTCGTGGTCTTACCGTTGGAACCGGTAATGCCAATGATGGGAGCTTCACAAATATGATAAGCTACCTCCACCTCGGTCACGACCTCAATCCCAAGCTCAAGCGCCTTCTCTACAGGAGGCACAGTATAAGGAATTCCCGGATTCTTAATCAGCAGAGAGACACCCGGATGGATAAGTCCTTCCGGGTGGCTCCCGCATAGAACAGAAATTCCCAAAGCCTCCAGTTCGGATGCCTCGGGACACTGTTCTCTATCCTTCTTATCATTTACAATCACATTCGCGCCTGCTTCATGCATTGTCTTAGCTACTTGAACTCCACTTTTGGCAAGGCCCAGGACAACAACTTCCCGGCCTTTGTACATTTCTGGATGATTCATTGTAATTACAACCCCTTGTTGATATAAAGTCCAATACCTGCGAGCACAAGTCCAACCACCCAAAACGTAATAACTACACGCCATTCGGACCAGCCGGACAATTCAAAGTGGTGGTGAATCGGACTCATTTTGAATATGCGCTTGCCCCGGGTCTTGAATGAAGCGACCTGAAGCACCACGGACAAGATCTCGATAACGAAAATTCCGCCGATGATCAGGAATAACAATTCACTCTTCGTGACGATGGCAATGGCCGAGATGGCGCCGCCAATACCAAGCGATCCCGAGTCCCCCATGAACACCCTAGCCGGGTGAGCATTGAACACGAGGAAGCCAAGTACTGCGCCAATCATCGCCCCAGCACATACAGCGGCAGGCAGGGAAGTAGCCTGCATCGCGACAACGGCATAAGCCCCAAGCGCGATGGCACTGACGCCAGACAGCAATCCATCTAGACCATCTGTAAAGTTAACAGCATTCGTAGTTGCCAGCATCATAATCACGATAAATGGATAATAGAAAATACCGCCCCAGTCAAAAGAATAATCTGTACCGGGAATCCCGATCGCTGTGCTGTGACCCTTCGAGATCAGAAGGATACATACGATCGCCGCGAACAGCAGCTGTCCAACCAGCTTCTGCCGTGCGGTAAGCCCTAATGAGCGCTTGAATACGATCTTGATATAGTCATCCAGGAACCCTACCAGTCCAAACCCCAGCGTAGCTACCAGCATGACGTAAAAATCCGTATTGATCACAGAAAATTTCATAAAGGCCAAGGTAAAAGCAATCATGATAATAATGCCGCCCATGGTAGGCGTACCTGCTTTTTTCAAATGGGACTGGGGCCCCTCGCCCCTGATTTGCTGTCCGAATTTGAGCCTGCGCAGAAGTGGTATACATAAGGGAGCCGCAATGACGGCGAGGATGAAGGAAACGCCTATGGTGAGAAGTACAAGTGAGAAATCCACGGATCTCCCTCCTTTCGCTATCATTTTTAGGATTGAAGCTTATCTATTTTAATGGCCTGTGCCACTTCTTCCAGTTTCATTCCCCGGGAAGCTTTGATTAGTACAACATCCTTGGGGGTCAATTCTTGTATAAGGGCACGAATAAGCTCAGTCTTGTCAGTATATGCATGGATATGCGTATCGGGAAGATTTGAGGCAGCGCCCTGAGCAATTTTGGACCCAAGCGGCCCATACGTATAGAGAAGATCCACTTTATCCGGAGTTATAAACTGTCCGATTTCTTCATGGTAACGCTCTTCCAGCTCACCCAGCTCTAGCATGTCACCAAGCACAGCAATCTTTCTCCGGTAACCTTTCATCTTCTCCAGCACGCCGATCGCTGCCTTGACAGAGGTAGGACTGGCATTATATGCATCGTTCAGGATAGCGATCCCGCTAACCCCCTCGATCATTTCAATCCGCATGCTTGTAAGTTCCAGATGCTCCAGACCTTTGACCACATTCTCTTCGGTCACCCCATAATGTCTGGCAACCGTGATCGCGCCTAGTGCATTAATCACATTATGCTCGCCCAGCAGAGGAATACGATAGGCTGTATCCGAATGGCCTGAGTAAGAGGTAAACACAGTTCCTCTACTTTGAAACATGATGCCTGTCGGATAGTCATCATTACTGGAATTCATTCCATAAGTTGAAATCTTCAGATTCTCCGGCTTCTTGGTCCCTGGCTCCTGCAGCACCATAGGAATCAAAGGCTCATCCCCATTGTAGACAAGCAAGCCACCCGGCTTCAGTCCGGCAAGAATTTCCACCTTAGCACGGGCAATTTCTTCCCTTGAGCCCAGCTGAAGCAGGTGAGACTCCCCAATATTCGTGATCAAAACCGTCTCAGGCTCTGCAAGCTCTGAAAGAAATTCAATTTCATAACGGGCACTCATGCCCATTTCTAATATCGCTATTTCACTATCTTCGGGCATCGATAGAATCGTAAGCGGAAGCCCGATATGATTGTTAAAGTTCCCGTTCGTCTTGTGAACTTTGAAAGTTGTAGCTAGCAGAGAGGCAATGATATCCTTGGTCGTTGTCTTCCCATTGCTGCCCGTGATCCCAATCACACGCGCTTTCGTCTCTGTAAGGTAGGCTTTGGAGAGAAGCTGCATTGCTTCCAGTGTATTCTCGACGAGAATAACAGGACCTTCCGGCGGTGTGCCGTGATCCTTCTGCCACAGAATACCCGCAGCACTTTGGCTGATAGCTTCCGCAGCAAAAGAATGTCCATCAAACTGTTCCCCCACCAAAGGGACGAACAGGCAGCCTGGAGTTATTTTGCGAGAATCAGTAATTACACCCGCCGCGGTGACTCCGGCATGCTCGGCATCTACAAGAGTCCCTCCACACATTTCTGCAATCTGAACTAGGTTTCTATTTATCACTTTCGAGGACCCCTTATGGCTTCTTTAGCAACAATACGATCATCAAAGTCAAGTACCTGTGACCCAATAAGCTGATAGGTCTCATGGCCTTTCCCCGCAATCAATACTACATCTTTAGAGCTTGCCATTTCAATAGCCTTTTCAATGGCTTCCTTGCGATCCACAACGAGCTCGTAACGGTCCCGTGTCACGCCGTGGTCGGTCAGCCCCTGCTCAATATCAGACAAAATGGCTTCGGGATTCTCAGTTCTCGGATTATCTGAAGTGACAAAGACATATTCCGAATATTTGGCAGCAATTTGCCCCATAATCGGGCGCTTCGTCTTATCCCTGTCTCCACCGCAGCCAAATACACAAATCACACGGCCTTCTGCGAATTCTTTCACGGTACGAAGCACATTCTCCAGCCCGTCAGGCGTATGAGCATAATCCACAATTACCGCAAATTCCTGTCCTTCATCCACAGCCTCGACACGGCCTTCAACACCTTGCAGCGACTCCAGGCTGGCTTTGATCTTCTCCAGCGGAATGTCTTCCAGCAGGGCAGCACTGATCGCAGCCAGGGCATTGTATACGTTGAACTTGCCGACCATACGAAGGTTAATATCGGCGCTTCCCCGGAAAGTGTCCACATGGAAAGACGTCCCGCGGGAGGTAATTGAAATGTTCGAAGCCCGAACATCAGCTTCATTCTCCACACCATATGTAATGACTTCCACTGCAGTTTGCGCTGCGTAATAGGCTGATGCTTCATCGTCCACATTAAGAACCGCATAACTGCGTTCCTGCGGATCCTCAAAGTATTGATTGCCCAGACGCGAGAAGAACAGCCCTTTGGCCGCCCGGTAGTCTTCCATCGTTTTATGGTAGTCCAGATGATCCTGGGTTAAATTCGTGAAAATGGCCGTGCGGAACCGTGTTCCCTTAACACGCCCTTGCTCAAGAGCATGTGAGGATACTTCCATTACACAATAATTGCAGTCAGCCTCTGCCATGTCGTTCAAATAACCCTGCAGGTCCAGTGACTCAGGTGTCGTGCCTGACATCGGATAACTCTTTCCATCATATCTGCGCTGAATCGTACCTATTAATCCTGGTTTATTGCCCTGATCCTTAAGAATCTGCTCAATCAGATACGTTGTTGTCGTCTTGCCGTTCGTGCCAGTAACCCCGATCACGCGAAGACGGGAACTTGGCTCTTCGTAAAAGGCATTACCGAGCACCGCCATTGCCAGACGGCTGTCCTTCACCTTGAGCTGTGGAAGATCTACATTTTCCAGAACATGCTGTACTACCAGTGCAGCTGCACCCTTCTCAGCAGCCTGACGGGCAAAGTCATGCCCGTCTACGGTATGTCCTGGCAGACAAATGAACAAGTCTCCAGAAGTCACTTTGCGTGAGTCGATTTGAACGCCTGTAATTGCGACCTCACCATCCCCGTGGATGCTGGAAGTTGCAAGATAGGCTGCTAGTTGTTTAAGAAACATGGGTTATACCTCCATCTATATCACTTATTCATTCAAATATATGGAATGAGCCTAAGATTACATACCGGAATTGCTTATTCCACATGGATGACCATACAATTGCTTAGTTTCTTAAGCTCATCCATTTAGTATCGTCAAATTAACCTCTACTCAGGCACCTTACTCCCCATGATTATGTTCTACCTCCGCCTCATTACCCATGTAAATGCGGATCGTAGACCCTCTTTCCACCCGCTCTCCGGGTTTGGGAGCTTGATTGATTACATAGTTGCCGGAACCCGAACGAGCTAAATTGAAGTTCATATTCAAGTCTTCATATAAATCCTGCACCGATGCACCCACAAGATCAGGCACTTCCACAATAGGCTGCTCGCCATATTTATAGTTCTTGGCCAGCTGGTCTTTTCGCGGTGGAATCTTCAAATAATGAAGAGAATCTTCCAAGATGTTCTTGACAATAGGTGCTGCCACAACGCCCCCGAATTGAATCCCCTGAGGGTTATCGACAGCTGTATAGACAACAATCTGAGGATCGTCCGCCGGAGCAAATCCTATAAAAGAAACAATATGCTCACTTGAGGAATATCGTCCATTAATGACTTTCTGTGCAGTCCCCGTCTTTCCCCCAACCCGGTAACCATCGATAAAAGCCGGACGCCCTGTACCGAGGGCAACCACGCTCTCTAGAGCACTGCGGACCTGCTTGGAGGTATTCTCCGAGATAACCTGTCTGACAAATTCTGGCTCCATCTTCTCTACCAGCTGTCCGGTATCCGGATTAACCCAAGCCTTGCCCACGTGAGGCTTGAACAGCTTGCCTCCGTTAATGGCTGCAGATACGGCTGCGACCTGTTGAATCGGGGTTACCGAGACCCCTTGACCAAAAGCGGTAGTAGCAAGTTCGACTGGACCTACCTTCGGCAGCTTGAACAGGATTCCGTTCTCTTCTCCGCCAAGATCGATTCCTGTCTTGCTTCCGAAACCGAAATTCCGGATATAACTGAATAATGATTCCTTGCCCAGACGCTGGCCCAAGGCTACAAAGCCCGGGTTGCAGGAGTTCTCCACCACCTGCAGAAAAGTCTGACTGCCATGCCCGCCTTTCTTCCAGCAGCGGAGACTCGCGCCGCCCACCTTCACATAACCGGGATCAAAGAAACGATCATTGACGAGATCCACTTTCTTCTCCTCAAGAGCCGCTGCGAGCGTAATGATCTTGAACGTCGAACCTGGTTCATAGGTCATCCAAATCGGCAGATTACGGTTATACACCTGTGAAGGGTACTCTTGATACTGTCCTGGTTCGTATCCCGGCCGGCTGGCCATGGCAAGAATCTCACCATTCTTGGGATTCATCGCGATCGACCAGGCACCATTAGCCTTGAACTTAGCCATCGCCTGATCAAGCTCTCTCTCCATAATGCTCTGAATGTTCTTGTCAATGGTCAATTCAAGGTTAAGACCATCTTTGGGCACTACATATTTCTCAGAGGAACCGGGCATAATCCGCCCGCCTGCATCGGACAGAAATGAAATGCTTCCGTTCATGCCGTTTAGCTTATCATCGTATTTCTTCTCTACACCTGTCAGGCCCTGGTTATCAATCCCCGTGAAGCCTAAAATGTGTGCCGCAAGTCCTTCATAAGGATAATACCTTTTGTTATCTTCGGCAATGACAATACCCGGCAGACCCAAATCACGAATTTTCTGAGCCTTCTCCATCGTAATTTTGCGCCCGCCGGGTCGTAGTTTAACAATCAGCTGTCTGGTCTTGATTGCTTTCAGTACTGCTTCTTCACTCATCCCCAGTATAGGAGCCACCTTGTGTGCGGTCGTCTCCGGATCTTTGATCTGAGCGGGAATCGCCATAATCGTTGGCGTCGTAATATTATAGGCCAGGGAAACGCCATTTCGGTCTAATATCTCACCGCGCTTGGCTGAGAATGGAATGTTGCGCCGCCACAAGTCCTCAGCTTCGGCTGATAGCTCATTGCCCTTACTAAGCTGAACGTAAGCCAGCCTGATCACTAATGCACCAAACAGCAAGCAAAGTATCAAGAGAAGCGAGAAAAGCCTGCGTCTTCTCGTTATCCCGGAAATCTTCATGAGTGTCCCTCCTGTTCATCCTCTTGTCCATGATGGCTTTGATATCATGAATATTCAGGATAAACAGGGGTTAGAACAAGCTATCCGTCAATCCCCTTCTGTCTTCTTACTCGAATGATTGCCGGTGCTGCTATCCGTATTCTTGACTGCAGCTGTCGGCGGCTGAAGTGTGAGCAGGACGCTTCGCTTCCCGCCTGTCTTAGTCACCTTCTGGCTCGCCACGTAACCCTCTCCATCGACTGAAACGGACACCTGCATGAGCGTCAGAATCTCCATGGCGTCACGCAAAGACACACCAGTTAGATCCGGAACCTCCATCGCCTTGCTCTCTTCAGTAAGGAGGAATACCCGCTGCGCGGAGGACATCATCGTCCCTGCCTTGGGATATTGACTGATAACCTTGCTGCCCTTACCCAGGGTCTCGAAGGAAATCCCTTTCTTCGTCAGACTGCTCTTGGCATCCCTAAGCTGCATCCCCTTAAGGTCTGGTGCAGCTGTTGTCGTCTCGCTTGGCTCATCTGCCGCTACGTTCGATTTCGGCACACCCATATACTCCAAGGTCTGACTTACGATTTTCTTGAACACAGGTGCAGCGGCTGTTCCGCCACCCAGGTCTGAATCCTGAGGTTCGTCAATGACAACCAGAACCAAGATCTTGGGATCGTTAACCGGCGCATATCCGATAAAAGATACCACCTGCTTCGTGTAGTCATAACCAGCTTCACCATTGGTCTTCGGTTTAACCGCGGTGCCCGTCTTCCCGGCTACACGGTACCCGGGAATGTACGCATGGCGTCCTGTACCGATCTTCTGGTCAGAAACAACCTGTTCAAGATAGCTTCCTACTTCCTTGGCTTTATCTGGAGAGATTACCTGCCGAACTACTTTCGGCTGGGTAACCTCCGGCGCACCTGTAGGCGGATCAATCTCTTTGATAATATGCGGCTCGAGCAGCTTGCCACCGTTGGCCACGGCAGCAACCGCCGCAACCTGCTGAATCGGGGTCACGGTAATCCCGTGTCCATAGGTCGTGGTGGCATACTCAATGTCCCGCTGTGGATTGACGATCCCTTTCGCTTCTCCGGAAAGCTCAATCCCTGTCTTTTGACCAAATCCGAAACTCTTAATGTAATTTAACAATCTCTCTTTGCCCAGCATTTCATAACCCAGCTTAACAAAGGCCACGTTACTCGAATGCTTAACCCCTTGAAGGTAAGTTAACGGTCCCCATCCCTCATGCTTCACGTCATACAGAGGTGTCTTATAACCAGGGATCTTGATATGTCCTGACATGTAGGTAGCGTTCGGGTTGAACAAACCCTCTTGAACGGCTCCTGCCAAAGTCACAATCTTGAAGGTCGATCCAGGTTCATAGGTAGAAGCAAGTGCATGATTCCTGAAATTATTCTTGTACTCTTCCTTCCAGTACTCATTGGGATTGAAAGTAGGCATATTGGCCATACCCAGGATCTCCATCGTGTTCGGATCAGCCGCAATGACAGTCATACTGATTGGCTTCAGCTTGGCATAAGCCTCTTTCATAGCATCTTCGATATAATACTGTATTGTATCGTCGATCGTCAGCTTGATATTACTTCCATCTTTGGGAGCTTTGTAGACTTCCTCAGCTTTAGTCAGCTTGACGCCCTTCCGGTCACTCTCATATTTAATAGATCCATCGACACCGTGCAGAATATTATCATACTTTTTTTCAAGGCCTGTTATCGCAATCCCTTCACGGTCGGATAATAACGCTTCTGTTCTTCAAGGAAGGTGATCCCGGACGCAGCAAGCTTAGGCTTGTGATTATTCTTTATTTGATCCGAAAAGGCAGCAACCTTATCCTTCAGCTCCTGATCTATCTTCCATCCTTCATTTCGAACCTCAACCTGATCAAAATTTTCTCCCTTTTTGTTCTTGGAATGGAGGAGAACTTTAATCTCACTTTCCGGTTTGTTCAGCAGCTTACTCAAACCCTGGACAACTTCGTCCTCCAGCCCGTATTTCAGAATCACCTTTGGGTTGATGGCCACTGTATAAGCGGGCGCGTTAATGGCCAAAGCGTCTCCGTTCCGGTCGGTAATCTCACCGCGTGTAGCTGTAATTACCTGATTTCGGGACCATAAGTTGTCTTTGCCGTATGCCTCCCAGAAGGAACCTTGGACAATTTGAAGCCAAAAGACTTTACCTATAATTACAAGAAAAAAGAGGGTAACAAGTCCCCCTATAAGTAGTGTCCGAAGTTTTATTCTCTTGTCCATCTCTTAAGACCTCATCTTTATCGGTTAATTCCGGGCTGTCTTCGTCCCGGATATATCCTTCCCGTCTGTAGAAGCACTTCCATTCGAGCTGTCACCCGGCTGCTGATATCCCATTTGCAGTGCGGTACCCAGAACCGCTTGCTCTAATTGCTGCTTCTTCACTTCCAGTGCCGACATTTTTTGCTTTACTTTGGAAATATCATAATCCGTTCTATGGACCTGATATTTCAGGTCATAGACTTTGGCATTCTGCCAAATGAGCAGACTGGCTACTGCCACACAGAAGACTACAGTAAAGATATACAGCAGCTTCTCGCCTACTGGCAGCGGCGCGCGTCTCGTAACGACCTTGGTCGTTTCTTTGTACTTAGGTAGAGCTTGTCCCCGTCCGGACGTTTTCTCTTTGACTGCCAGGTTACCCCGTGTGTAGGCCATATCAGATTTCCTCCGCTATAGATTGCAATTTCTCCGCTACGCGCAGTTTCGCTGAGCGCGCCCGGGGATTATGAGCTAGCTCCTCTTCTGAAGGAACAAGCGGTTTCCGGTTAATCAGTTTGAGCGTTCCCTTCCCTCCGCATACGCACATCGGGAAGTCCGTAGGACAGGTACATTTCTCTAGATATCCGGCAAAAATTTGCTTGCAGATCCGGTCTTCCAGTGAGTGAAACGTAATCACCGAAATCCGACCACCGGCCGCTGTGCAGCGAACGGCTTGATGAAGCCCGTCCTCGAAGGCACCCAGCTCATCATTTACGGCAATACGGAGAGCCTGGAAGCTCCTCTTCGCGGGATGCCCCCCGGTTCTGCGTGCCGCAGCCGGAATTCCCATCTTAATCAGTTCAACAAGCTGGCCTGTTGTCTCAACAGGGGCTTCCTGCCTGCTGTCAGCAATGACCTTGGCGATACGCCTAGAGAATTTCTCTTCCCCGTATTGAAACAGAATCCGGGCAATCTCCTTCTCCGGCCATTCATTAATAATTTCTCTTGCTGTGAGATCCGATGAACGGTCCATCCGCATGTCGAGCGGCGCATCTGCATTGTAGCTGAACCCACGTTCACCCTCATCAAATTGAGGAGAGGATACACCAAGATCATACAGAATACCGTCCACTTGAGGAATTCCTCCTTGCTGAGGAACCCATTCAATCTCTCTTAACTTCTCTTCCAAATAACGAAAATTGCTCTTCACCAAGGTAAGTTGGTCTCCATATTCGGATAACTTCTCTTTGGCGTTCTCATGGGCCCAATCGTCCTGATCAAAGGCGATCAGTCTGCCGCCAGGCCCTAGCTTCGACAAGATTACCGAACTATGGCCTCCGCCACCTAAGGTGCAGTCCACATAAATGCCGTCCGGCTTGATGCGCAGCCCTTCTGTCGCCTCTTCCTTGAGTACCGTGATGTGATGAAACAAGCTGCCGCCCCCCAGACTCTAGAATATAAATAGTATGTTCTCTTTAAAATTCGAAATTGAAATCAACCAGCTTCTCCGCGATTTCATTGAACGTATCCTCCGATTGCTGGAAGTACTGTTCCCAAGTATCGCGGCTCCAAATTTCTACCCGATTGGATACCCCAATCACTACACAATCCTTCTCAAGCTTTGCATACTGCCGGAGAGTAGCCGGTAAATTTACCCTTCCCTGCTTGTCCCATTCACATTCAGTAGCCCCGGAGAAAAAAAAGCGGGTAAAAGCGCGTGCATCTGACTTCATAAGTGGCAGTGCTTTAAGCTTCTGCTCCATAACACCCCATTCGTCCTGGGGATATACGAACAGACACTGGTCAAGTCCACGGGTAACGACAAAAGAAGTTCCCAGAAGTTCGCGAAATTTAGCCGGGATAATAATCCGGCCTTTATCATCAATGCTATGCTGATACTCCCCCATAAACATTGGATGCGCTCACTCCTTACCTCTTTCCCCCACTTTACACCACTTTCCACCACTTATAAATAATACTTATTCTCCGCCCTATTGTAAACTCCTTCTAAGCAAGCACAAAAATTTATTGGTAAATTGCGGTACAAAGGTCCCTAAATGCAGAACTCCCTTCCTGTTCGCCCAGGAAGGGAGTTCTGCATTATTATATTCATTTACTTCCAGCTATCCAGGTAAGCTTTCTGTTCTTCACTTAAGGTGTCAATATGAATCCCCAAGCTGTCCAGCTTGTATCTGGCAACCTGTTCATCAAGCTCATATGGAACATTGACTACAGCGCTGCCGATTTCTTTGTAATGGTCATTTACATATTTCAGCGAGAGGGCTTGCAGGGCAAAAGTGGTATCCATAATCTCTGCCGGATGTCCGTCCGCTGCGCCAAGATTAACCAGTCTTCCTTCTGCAATTAGATACACCTTACGCCCATCCTTGAACTTGTATTCTTCAATATTCTTCCGAACTGTGCGAATTGATACTGCACGCTCAGCAAGCTCAGGCTTGTTGACTTCCACATCGAAATGGCCGGCATTGGACAGAATTGCCCCATCCTTGATGACGTCGTAATGTTCACCACGGATGACCGAGTTGTTGCCAGTTACGGTGATGAAGAAATCCCCGACTTTAGCCGCCTCAATCATGGGCAGAACATCGAAACCATCCATATGTGCTTCAACAGCACGAATGGCATCCACCTCAGTAACGACTACCTTGGCCCCAAGGCCCTTGGCCCGCATCGCCACACCTTTACCGCACCAACCATATCCGACAACGACAACCGTCTTGCCCGCAACGACCAGGTTGGTCGTACGAATCAGGCCATCCCATGCAGATTGACCGGTACCATAGCGATTATCAAACAGGTATTTACAGTAAGCATCGTTCACGGCAACCATCGGGAACTTCAGTGTTCCCTCTTTCTCCAGTGCCTTCAGACGAATGATCCCTGTGGTGGTCTCTTCTGCACCGCCCCGAATTGTATCCAGCAGGTCTGGACGCTCTCCATGCAGGACAGAGGCGAAATCACTGCCATCATCGATAATCAGATCCGGCTTGGTCTCCAGAGCTTTAACAATAAGCTGCTTGAACTCCACCGGATCCGGGTTGTATTTAGCAAATACGGTAATTCCGTCTTCCACCAAGGCTGCACAGACATCATCCTGCGTCGATAGCGGATTGCTTCCCGTAATTGTAACTTCTGCGCCTCCCGCCTGAACTACTTTAGCCAAATATGCCGTCTTTGCCTCCAGATGCAGACAGATTGAAACCTTCAAACCTTTAAACGGCTGTTCGGCCTCAAATTGCTTGCGTACCCGGTTAAGAACCGGCATATGAGCTTCTACCCAATCGATCTTCAAGTGTCCTTCAGGGGCTAACGAAAGATCCGTAATAATACTGTTCTTAATTGCTTGTGTACTCATTTATCTATTACCTCCATCAATTTTTTTCGGTGAGCTATAGCTCTACAATGCGATGTCCGCCTGTGATTTCGTATGGAATTTGCAGCAGATCATGAATCCACCCGTGTCCGTACATATTCAAGTAATAAAACACATTCAGAACCCGCTCCTGCGGTTTATCCAGAGGGAACAGAGTAAGCCCTATACACTCCCACTGCTTCAAGGCTGCCTCATGAGCTTCTTCCAATGCACCTTGAGTCCGCTGACGCAAAAATTCGATCTGTTCCTTGATCTTATCCTTATTGGCAGCGCCTAACTTCAGAAGTCCACGTCTAATCGTCCCAATCTCCTCGATCAAGGGTTCGTACAAAGCTTCGAAGGATTGGATGACCTCATCGAAACGGCTATCTACATCCATATCCACCTGCCTTGCAAGCCAGGCTTCTCTCTTCTCGGCCAATCTTTCTTTGACATCTTCGAAAGTAAGCTCATATTTAGTCATGTACTTCTGTACGGCTGCATCCGTCATCGTGAATGACATCCTCGGCAGCAGGATTGGCATCTGCAGGCCCATTGCTGCAAAAGCTCTTCCCGTAAGCCCCCAATAGGCAATTTCCCCTGCACCAAGCACGGTTCCCAGAACTGGCAGAAGTGAATCCTGCATCAGAGGACGGGTCAGCACGTTATTGCTGAAGCGGTCAGGATGAAGACGGGCCTGTTCGAGAAGTTCGTCGAAGCTAAAGGATACCAATCCTTTACGGTCCTCAAATCTGCCTTCGCGCTTGAACAGAAGCAGTCGTTCTCCTTCATGTATGTAAAACAGGTTAGCTCCATCTTCTGCGACTTCCGCCTGTGCGCTGAAGCCAAGACTCTCCAATTGATCCGCTGACTCCCGGTAAGCTTGCCCCAATTGATCGTTATTCAGGATAATCTGTTCAAAGACAGGCTGTTCCACTTCCCGAAGTTCCTTGTCCGAGGAATCCAGAAGAATTAGACCATACTGTCCAAACCACTCACCGAGCAGCTTGGCAAAAAACTCGGTTAGCGTGTTCGAATCCGAAGCAGCTGTTCTTAAGCTAGCAAGCAGATCAGCTTTGTGCTCACTATCCTGCAACACCTCTGAGAGCTTCTGAATGACATTATTCCAGGTATCTTGGCTAACTTCCGTCTGGCCTACCTGGGTCCGCCTGTCATCATTTTTATGGACACGAATCCGGGTAACTTCCAGCTCACGAGTCAGCACATACGCATGGTTGGCTTCTTCCCAGTCATGGTCTTCTCCCGCAATCCAGAATACGGGAACCACGGGTTTGTTCAGCTTTTTGGATGCGTGAGCAGCTGCCTGGATAATCGTAATCGCCTTATAAATGACTAACACTGGCCCCGTAAATAATCCTGATTGCTGGCCTCCCGTCACTACATACGTATCCGGCTGTTCCAGCAGATCGAGAGCAGCAAATACCTCTGGAGACGGATTATGCAAGGAGTTGTAACGGCGAAGCCGCTCTACAACCGCCTTCCGATCCACGCGGGTACCTTCTGTCCGCTTCAGCCAATCTGCACGATTAATCCAGCTTGTATCTAGTCTTGCATCACTTGTATATAACTGCTGCACAGCAGCATAGTCCGAGACCAACGCTTCAGCCAGCGGCTGCTGCGATGGAAGCGGCTCAGATATGAAATTCATAGGGTGTGATCCTCCTGTCTATAGCCCAACTAGCCTTATTTGATTGTACTCAATCTAAAGCTCCTCCGTCAAAAGAAAACAGAAAAACCGCCGACAATGATCATACCACTGTCTTGTACACAGTGGAATGGCCCTTTCGGCGGTCTATCTTATGAATTAGGTATAGCAACCCAGTGTCCCTTGGTTACTTCCACAAGAGTAGAGTTATCCAAGTTATATATATCGCTGGACGCAGCTCCGTCTTTAGCAGAGTGAATCGGGCCTGAGCTGTTGTCATTCAGCAGAATGCGCGGCTTGTTCGCTTCGACTTCCGGATCGGGCACGGGAATAGCAGAGAGCAAGGTTTTCGTATACGGATGCATCGGATTCGCATACAGTTCTTCACTTTCAGCAAGTTCAACTACTTTGCCCAGATACATAACGGCTACCCGGTTGCTGATATGCTTCACCATGGATAAGTCATGGGCGATGAACAGATAAGTCAGACCCAGCTTCTTCTGGAGATCCTGCAGAAGATTGACAACCTGTGCCTGAATGGATACATCCAGTGCCGAAATCGGTTCATCACAAATAATGAATTTGGGATTAACGGCAAGAGCACGGGCTATGCCGATCCGCTGACGCTGTCCGCCTGAGAATTCGTGCGGGTAACGCGTCGCGTGGTCCGGATTCAGTCCGACCATATCCAGCAGTTCCTCAACACGCTTTTTACGTTCCTTACGGCTACCGGCCATGTTATGGATATCCAGAGCTTCCCCAATAATATCCGTTACCGTGAAGCGCGGATTGAGAGAGGCGTAAGGGTCCTGGAAGATCATCTGCATATCGCGGCGCATCGCCTTCATTTTACCGGGGGACAGCTTGTAAATATCAGTTCCACCAAACCGGACGCTTCCTGCCGTAGGCTCATACAGACGGAGGATCGTACGGCCAGCAGTAGATTTACCACAACCCGATTCCCCTACCACGCCGAGCGTCTCTCCTTCATTAATGGAGAAGCTGATATCATTCACTGCCTTCAAGACGTTCCCTTTGCCAAGATTGAAATATTTCTTCAGACCTTCTACCTCAATTAACGGCGTACTCATGAAGATTGCACCTCCTGTGCCATCGGATGCTGCAGCCAGCAGCGGGACATATGCGTGTCACTCAAATGGGTGGGAGCTGGATCAATACGCTCGCACACTTTCATCGCATGATCACAACGGGCCGCAAATGGACATCCTACCGGCGGTTTTATCAAATCGGGAGGCGTACCCATAATCGGGATAAGCGGTTCATCTTTGCGCTGATCAATTCTCGGAAGCGAGCGCAGCAGACCTCTTGTATAAGGATGCTGTGGATTCTTGAAAATCTCCATGCTGGTTCCCGTCTCAACGACTTCCCCTGCATACATAACGATAACCCGGTCCGCCATCCCGGCCACGACACCAAGGTCATGGGTAATCATAATAATGGAAGTTCCGAACCGTTCCTGCATATCCTTCATAACACCTATGATTTGAGCCTGTATCGTAACGTCCAGTGCCGTAGTAGGTTCATCCGCAATCAACAGCGTAGGGCGGCAGGCCAGAGCAATGGCAATCATAACCCGCTGACGCATACCTCCTGAGAATTCATGCGGATACTGATTAAACCGAGCTTCGGCATTCTTGATACCCACCATCTTAAGCATCTCAATTCCTCGGGTCTTCGCCTCAGAGAAAGATAGATTCTGATGCTTGATCAACCCTTCGGTAATTTGTTTACCTACTTTAATAGTCGGATTCAGTGAGGTCATCGGGTCCTGGAAGATCATCCCGATATCTTTGCCCCGAATGGCTTCCATCTGCTTGTTCGTCTTGCTAAGCAAATCCTGTCCGTTGAAAATAACCTGGCCTTGCTTAATCTTGGACGGAGGAGATGGAATCAGACGCATAATGGTCTGAGCGGTAACACTCTTCCCGCTCCCTGACTCACCGACGATCGCTACCGTCTCCCCTTTGCCTACCGTGAAATTCACGCCCCTGACGGCCTTGACTTCACCACCGCGAACAGAAAAGGACACATGAAGGTCATTTACTTCTAAAATGGGTTCCATACTAGTCTCACCTCCTATTTCTTGAGTTTAGGGTCAAGCGCATCACGCAGACCGTCACCAAATATGTTAAATGCGAGCATGGTTAAACTGATTAAGAGAGCGGGGAACAGCATCCGCCAAGGATACAGCATCCAGCCAGACAGGGAGGAGCTGATCATCGAACCCAGAGAAGCTACAGGCTCCTGTACGCCAAGCCCCAGATAGCTCAGAAACGCTTCTGAGAATATCGCATTCGGCACCGACAGCGTTAAGGTAACGATAATCGGTCCCATTGCATTCGGAAGCAGATGACGGAACAAGAGCCGTCCTGAGCCTGCTCCCATTGAACGTGAAGCCAGTACATATTCTCTGCTCTTGAGCTGCATAATCTCACCGCGAACAATCCAGGACATATTAATCCAGCCTGTGATGGTAAGGGCCAGAATAATGGTCCCGAGACTCGGTTCAAACACAACGAGAAGCAGAATCGTAACCAGCAAATAAGGAATAGAGTACAGGATTTCAGCGAATTTGTTCATGATCTCATCCACTCGCCCGCCGAAGTAGCCCATAATACCGCCATAAATAACACCAATCATAAGGTCAATTAAAGCTGCTGCAAGACCAACGACCAGAGATATCCGCGCCCCCATCCAGGTACGCACGAACATGTCACGCCCCAGGTCATCCGTGCCGAACCAATGAACCGAGCTCGGGGGCTTATTGGTATTCATCAAGTCATTGGTCTGGTAATCAAATTTGGAGATCATCGGTCCAATGATGGCCATGATGACCACAAGAGCCATAACAATAAGCCCTGCCATCGCAAGCTTATTGGAACGAAGCCGTTCCCAGGAATCCCGCCAAGCGGAGAGGCTTTCCCGCTGAATCACTTCGGACTGCTTCTCATCCGCACCGATTTGCCGGAAGTCTTCCGGTGTCAAATTTGCTGTTGAAGCCTGAGGAATTAATTCATTTTTCACTCCCAATGTTAGCCCTCCTTTCTGTTCGTCAGTTTAATTCGAGGATCCACTAACACGTAAGCAATATCAGTCAAGAAACGGGCAAGCATCAGAATGACGCCATAAAAAATAGTTACGCCCATAATCAGGGTATAGTCACGGTTACTAATACTTGAGACAAAGACTTTACCGAGACCTCCGATCCCGAAGATCTGTTCAATTACGACAGAGCCTGTAATGATATTGGCTGTCATCGGGCCCAGGTACGTAATCACTGGCAAAATTCCGTTCCGAACGACGTGTCTAAAAAGAATCGTTATCCAGTTCAGCCCCTTGGCTCTAGCTGTCTTGATATAATCCGCATGGAGTACTTCAAGCATGCTCGAACGGGTCAACCGGGCGATAAACGCAATTGGCTGTGCAGCAAGAGCAGCCACGGGCAGAACGTAGTCGAGCGGGCCATTGAAGCCCATTACATTGAAGATTCCTGCTTTCTGAGCAAAAACAAACTGCAGCATGGACGCTACCACAAAGCTTGGAACCGCAATGCCGAGTACGGCAAGGACCATGGCCACATTATCAATCAGTCTTCGGTGATAGAGTGCAGCAAGGAGACCCAGCACCACACCTACAATCAGAGACACAACAATAGCAACCAAACCCAGCTTCAGGGAAGCACCAAACGTATCGGTGATCAGCCCAGTTACCTCTTTGTTCTGCATCTTCATAGAAATCCCGAAATCACCTTGGGCAATATTTTTCAAATACTGTCCATACTGTACGATGACCGGCTTATCCAAGCCATACTGTTCCATCAGGCGTTCCCTAATTTGCGGTGGCACCTGCTTCTCCGACATAAACGGGTTACCCGGAATAGCTTTCATCAAGAAAAAGGTTGCCGTGATGAGAATAAGCAAAGAAACTAACATATATAAAAATTTACTGGAAATATACCGAACCATACAGCCTTCACCCCAATCTGCCTGTGTTATCCATTCCCTCTATAACTTCTCCAAAGGAAACAAGATATGGAAAAAGCCCTTCTACACAAAAAATCGGGATATATATGGAGGAAGTAATCCTCACATATACACCCCGAAGCAATCGTCCTGTTACAGAAGATTACTATTAATGCTCCATCAGCTTAACGCGTGAAATATCAAGCTGACCCGCATAGTCTACAATAACGTCTTTCACGTATGGCTTAACGAGCTGAATGTTCGTGTAGTAGTAGATCGGAAGGATAACCTGGTTGTCCTTGATAAGGATATCTTCCGCCTTCTTCATCGCTGCGTTGCGGGCTTTGTTATCATTGCTGGAGTATGCTTCTTTTACCAGCTTGTCGTATTCAGCATTCTTAAATCCTGAATCATTGTTACCACTAGTCGAAGTGAACAGGTCAATGAAAGTCATCGGATCATCATAGTCCGCTCCAAAGCCGGCACGTGCGACTTGATAGTTCAAGTTTCTGCGGTTCTGCAAGAACACGCCCCACTCCTGGTTCTGAATTGTAACTTCAGCGCCAAGGTTCTGTTTCCACATATCCGCAATAGCCAGAGCCAGCTTCTTATGGTTGTCGTTCGTGTTATAGATCAGAGTAATCTTCGGAAGCTTGGTAAGGCCAGATTCTTTAAGCCCCTCAGCAAGAAGCGTCTTAGCTTCATTGACATCTTCATTGCCATAAGCAGAATCCGGATTCTCCTGGCGGTATTCTTTGTCTACCCCTTTAATTCCCGGAGGTACAAGACCGAATGCCGGAATCTGGTTAGCCAAGGTCACGTTCTCAATCAAAGCTTTACGGTTGATTGCCTTCGTGAACGCCTGACGAATCTTCACATTATCAAAAGGCTTCGATGTTGTATTGAACAGGTAGTAATAAGTAGATGCAATCCCCTTAATCGTCAATTCATTCGGAACCTCGGATTTAAGAGAAGCGATCTGATCTGTAGGAATTTCACCGATAGGTTGTCCTGCAAGATCGAGCTGACCGCTCTTATAACTGCTGACTTCAGTAGCTGCTTGGTCTACAATAGAAGCCGTAATTTTATTTAAAGTAATGTTCTTCGCATCCCAATACTTATCGCTTTTTTCAACCTCAAGAGCTTGTCCAGTTGTCCAAGTTGTTAACTTGAAAGGTCCGTTAGAGATCAGCGTGCTTGGATCAGCGGCCCATTTTGGATTATTCTTCACAGATTGATGAACTGGATAGTAGGTTGTGAATGAAGTAAGACCCAGGAAATATGGAGTTTCATTCTCAAGCGTAACCTTCAGCGTCTTATCATCAACCGCTTTCACACCAACTTGACTTGCGTCAGTGATCTTCTTCTCATTGTAAGCTTGCGCATTCTTGATGTAATACAATTGGTAAGCGTACGGAGGAGCTGGAACCGTTGCCGGATCAAGTACACGTTTCCACGCGAACTCGAAATCTTTAGCGGTTACAGGATCACCATTACTCCATTTCGCATCGGAACGAAGGTGAAAGGTGTATTCTTTACCTTTTTGTTCCCATTTCTCTGCAACACCCGGAACGACGTTGCCGTCTTTATCCTTACGCGTCAAGCCTTCAAATAATGTTCTAAGCACCGCACTCGACACGTTATCTTGCGATTGGGCCGGATCCAACGTTGGCGGCTCGGAAGCCAGGTTGATATGGAACGTTTGATCGGCTGCGAGTTTCTCGCTTTGGGTCCCTGCACTGCCTTGGTTAGCAGAACCAGAATTACCATTTTTCTGACCACAGGCGGCTAGGACTGTGCTCAAAGCAAGCAATAGTGTTACAAGAACCAATAATTTCTTTCTGTTCATCTAGCTGTCTCCCTTACAATGTTGGTATGTGTGTTCTCGATTATACAACCATTGGTCAAAAAATCACAATGGGAATTCCTACCTCAATTGTCTGATTTAAATAAAACAAAAAGCATATTCTTATCGAAATATGCTTATGTTTATTGAGTTTTAGCGCTTTTTCAGTACTAAATATTCAATTAATGAAAAAAAATTCGAAATGTAATGATTGGTTTTCAATTACAGCATATTCTTGTGTTACTAAAATAAGTATGCCTAACTCACACCCCTAATATGTATGGAAAAAAACCAATAATTACAAAAACAATATAGGCAAAGCCGGCACCCAAAAAAGCCAAACGCCAAACCGCACGGACCAGTCTTTTGACATCCACCTGACCTTTCATCCGGTTCTGAGCCCCTCCAATCAATCCTCCAATGATCAGTAGCAGAAGCATAATTAAATAGAAGCCAAATCCTGAAGCAAAGATCTGATTGAACAAGGCGGAGACGGATAGGATGAGAAAGACGGTGGTCACATCTACAGCCAGCAGCAAGGATTTTCTTCTATTCCTCTTCCCATTCCAGATATAATGAATCATATATACAAGTAGAAACGGGACAATCGGCACGACACTAAAAAAGATAAACGGAGCGAGCAGTATATTCACATCTTCCACCTCCACCAAATTTGAACTTGCTCAGGTTAAAGCCTCGGATCCTCCTCAGGTTGGATCGTCATGGACGAGACTAGCCGCCAGACCATCTCAAGAGCAGGCACCTTAATATCTTTCTTTCGGGCCATCCTCACTAGATGACCATTTATGCTGTTCACTTCAGTTACCTGACCAGCCAGAACATCCTTCAGCATGGATGACATGTTATTCGCAGTGGAGCGGCATACCGCCATGACCTGGTCCTTGATCTCTGCGTCATATGCAATTCCGTATTGATTATAAATTTCAAGAGTCTCCTCAATCAGGTCAACCAGCAGGGCTCTCCGCTCTCCGGAAGCAAGCAAATCCCCATTACGGATTCTCCATAGTGCAGTCAAAGGGTTAATGGCTGCGTTAATCAAAAGTTTGCGATAAATTTCCTTATCGATGTCATTCGACAATACGGAGGGAAATCCTGCCATGGACAGACGGGAGGCTAAATTTTCAGTTTTATCCTTCAAATGCTCTGCCCCGTCATGAATTCCCGTGAGGCCTAACCTTGTCTGTCCCCTCCCCGAGCGGTAGACCGTACAACTCCCCTCTTTCCGGGCCCCCTCGGTTGTCAATGCCGCGAGAACGATTTGGCCTCCCAAAGCTTCGCTAAGCCGTTCAATATGCCCTACCCCGTTCTGGAAACATACCATATCCGTTCCCTGTCCACGGAGTGCTTGGAGGTGAGAGTACAAACGTTCATCCATATGACGCTGCTTCGTTGTCACGAGAATCCAATCCGCACCGAACCTCGGCCTCTTCGGCTTATCTATATATCTGCTGCTCTCTACCTGAAAACGATCGGCCGGGGTGAATACTTCTTGTCCATTGTCCATAATCAGCCGGATTCCGTTTCTGCCCAGATCCTCAGCCTGCTCTGGTGTGCGCGTCCAGAAACGCACCTCCTCTCCTGCTGCAGATAGTGCTGCTCCGAACATTAAACCCAGGGCTCCGGCGCCCATAATCTCCACTTTCATCCTTCTTCCCCCTTTGACCAAGTTTATCTATATTCTTTTATACCATAAAAAAATCCCCGACCTTTATAGGCCGGGAATTAGTTCTATTCTATAACGCATTTGCTATTCAATACGCTCCAAATTTCCATTCGCATCCATTTTAAACCGGGATTTCGATTCGTCATCTTCCTCATTGAGAAATGCAAGACGGCGCGCCCGGTCCATGATCTGAATCAACGCCTTGTAATCGTCATTGACTACCCGGTAGTCTGTCTGCACTTCATTTACTTGAAGCGACAATCTGCGATTCTCTTCTCTTAATGACGCAATCTCCTCTTCCTTATCCCGGATCTTCTTCTCTAAAGATCTCATATGGCGGCCGCTCTCTTGAACCGTGTTCTTCCACTGTCTTAAAAAGCGAATTACCGCATCAATAGATATGGTCTCTTCGGTTACGCCTTCACTCTTGTACAATCCTTCTTCGAAATCTACGGATGTAAGAGATGCCATACTGCTTCCACCCATTAAAGGAGACTGTTTTTTTAAATAATTTCTTTTTTGGCGCTGAGCTTTAGCAATTTGAATAGCGGCTTCATATTTTTTACGGACACAGCTGTTCCATCTAAATCCGCAAGCGGCAGGGGTTCTTGCTATCTTCTCCCCGACCTCCTCAAATGCGGTTAACTGTGTGCTGCCCTCACGAATATGGCGCAGCGTGACCTCGGCCAATATTAAGTCATCTTCTGCGCTCCATGCATCCTGTCTTACTGCTGTCATGCGATACAAACCCTCCTAACGACATCCTGATATAACCGTCTTCATAAACCGGATTGACCCGGCGGCCTGAATAAGGTAAAAAAGCTGCTTAATCCATTTCTATGCCTCTCGTAGAGTTCATAGAATCTATTTGATACTAAAATGTATTTCCAAAAATCTAGCTTGTCATACCTGCTGACCCTGATAACATAAACTCTTAATTAATCATACTTCTCGTTTACACACTAATACATTCCGGGTATAATGTAGTTAATAAAATGAGGTCGCTTACATACATACGAGAGGGGGGTAAATCATGGCACGCATGTTCCGGGTGCTTGGTTTCTTCACACTAGCCATCGGGCTTATGGCTTATGCCGGCAACTTGATTGAAATGGCCCTGCTGTTCTTCTTGCAAACTGCCTTTTTTGTTATTTTCGGTTATTTGAAATTTACGGAAAGAACATATATCCTGCTCTTCTGGGGATACATGATCGTTACATTTACCGGCTTTAGCTACTGGACGGTATTCAAGATGGGCTTGCCGCTTTAATTCGGCTATGTTTCCATCCAACTAAAGGTGATTCGGCTGCTGCCGGATCATCTTTTTTTTCGTGAAAGGTCATCTATTATGATTGGGGTTAACATATAATCATATATACTGCACGAAGCTATTACATATGTAAGTTAATTAAGGAGAGGATTTCATTGCTACGCCGTTGTTTTTTAAGCTGCAGCCTGCTGATATTCTGCACCGCCATTATACTTTTCCCCTACCGTGCCTATGCAGAAGATCCTCTATCTGAAGAAACTCGGAAGCTTCTAGAGAAGAGTCTGTCTATTGTTGAGATCGACCGGGAAATTAAGAAGACGGAACAGCTTGAAGCGCAGGCCCAGTCCAAGATGGACATGCTCTCCAGAGAGCTTGAATCCAAGCAGGCGCAAATCTCAGCCAGTCAATCTCAGACGGATGAACGCATTCGGGCCTACTATATGGGCGAGAGAGAGGACTTACTCGGAGCGCTCTTGTCTACCGAGAGCATCAGCGATTTCATTTCCGTGCTGGATATCATTGATATGATTTTTGAGAGGGACCACGATATTCTGGATGACTACCAGAAAGCCTATCGAAGTCTTGTCGATACCAGAGACAAGCAGAATCAATTACTTGCTGAGCTCACAGAACTAAAGAGTAACCTTCTGCTTCAGCGGGAGCGTGTAAGTAATCTTCAGGCTAGTGTCAACAGCTCGCTCAAAGGAAGTTCTGATGCGGAGAAGCTTAAAGCGCTTATGGAAGAGATGAATGCCTATTGGAACAATGTCGGTCTGTTTGAGGTGAGACGTCACTTCAAAGCTCTGGCTGAAGCCATGGTCGATCTGCCCGAATTCTTGAAGAATAACGGGAACAGTATCACAGCCTCCGGTACGAACTATACGATCTCGATCAAACAGGAAGATCTGAACGCTTTCCTTAGATCCGAGAATGAGATTTTCAATAATTTTGCCTTTACGTTCGAAGACGGCAAGATCATTGCAGAGGGGAAACAAGGCTCCTTGCAGCTAAGGGTTGAAGGTCACTATACAATTGAAAATGAGCCGCAGAACTCCATCCAATTCCACGTAGACAAGTTAATATTCAATGGGCTCGTACTGCCTGACACCACCTGCCGGGAGCTGGAGAATGACTTCGACCTTGGATTTTATCCTAAATTAATCATCCCTTTGGTAGAAGCCAGTGAAGTTACACTGCAAAAAGGACTTCTCATTATAAAATTAAAGCTCGCCCTCTAAGGGCGAGCTGCTTGACCGATATGTTCGAACGAGAGCATAAATGATTTCAGACTGCCTGTACCGCTTAGATAAGCCGAAGCTTCAGAAGATAATCGGTTAAGATAACCTGGCAGTTTGGCATCAATCGGTACAGAACCGGTCTTGTCTCTAGTTTGAATGTTGGAGACCCACTGCTGTAATCCTTTTAAGTCGGATTGATTGTATAGGGTCTTTAATGTTGGAAGCTTACCCTCCTCACGAAAGGTGGCCTCCTGCTGCCTGGATGAAGTGATCTCCGAAATCCAGGCGTTCGCAGTCTTCGCATTCCTGCTTTGCGCGGTTAAGCAGAAGCTTCTTCCCTTTAGCCAGAGCATACTCACATCACGCTGCGGTGAAGGCAGCTCCATCTTAAGCGTCGGCCTAAGCTTCGCGTCAAAAGCGGAGGCTTTTGTTACATAGAAGAGGATCTCTCCCCGCTCCAACTGCTTCCAGGTCAGTTGTTCTTCGGTCTCAGCCCCTGAAACTACATAGAACTTTGATTTCATTTCTTGAATTCGCAAGAAAGCCGACTTCATGTCTGCCGTCAGACTAAAGTCATGATCCTTATCGACATTCGAAGCTCCACCCATTCTCCACAATAACGAAATGGCTGCATACGCATCACTGGGGTCCAGTGCAGCCAGGTAGGGGATATGATTGTTCTTATTATAGCTGGCCACCAGCTCTGACCATTCCCCAGAGGTCTTCGGAAGCTGGGTATAACCCAGTTCCTGAAGCCTTGCCGGGTGATAGACAATGACATAGGGATCATAGTCTTTGGGCACGCCCCATACATAACCGTTCCATGTGTTCTGACTTAGTGAAGTGCTCAGTGAATCGACACCCGACTGCCCCGAATAGTAGGCCTCCACTGGTAATAGAAAGCCCGAAGAGGCGAACTCGCGAATCCAAGCATTGTCCAGAAGCAGAACATCAGGGGCCTCTCCCAAATCCATGCTATTCTTAAACGTCTGGTATGCATCCTTCTCAGGTATATTAACAAGCTGGGCTTGTACATGATGCTCTTCCATAAAAGCTTGATTTATCTTATTCAGTCGATTAAACTCTTCGGGCGCCATAGATACGGCAACCTTAATGTTGCCTGCCTCTTTCTCCGTCCTTTGCTTGGGCTGGGGGACAATGCTGGTCCCCTCCTGCCTATCAGGCTGGATAAGTGCCGAATCCTCACCAGGAGACAAGCTGATTAAGGCCAACAGCAGGACGGCAAAAAGCACCCATTGGTTTTTTTGCTTCACAACCTGATCTCCCTCTCGTGCCTTAAAGTTACCTTCAATATTATTGTAACAAATTCCCTGCGTCTTTGTCCCTATTTCTCGGCAAACTACCTCTTTCGTATGTACAAATAAACCGCCGCTGAGCCAGAGCAGCGGCGGTCTTCATGACTATAGTAGGTCAGCAGCAACTTGTGCCAATTTGGACCGTTCCCCTTTTTCAAGCGTAATATGACCGCTTATCCCTTCCTGTTGAAAGCGTTCGACCAAATACGAAAGTCCATTGCTGACCGAATCCAGATAAGGATGATCAATTTGTTCAGGATCACCCATTAGAACAATTTTACTGCCTTCTCCAACCCGTGAGACAATGGTCTTCACCTCATGGCGCGATAAATTCTGAGCTTCATCAATAATGATGAATTGTCCAGGAATCGATCTGCCCCGAATGTAGGTGAGCGCTTCGACCTGGATACTTCCAAGTCCCATTAATATTTTATCAATATCGCCTGACTTCTTAGTATCAAAGAGATACTCCAGATTATCATATATAGGCTGCATCCAAGGCCGAAGCTTCTCTTCCTTCTCCCCCGGGAGGTACCCGATGTCCTTCCCCATAGGAACCACCGGACGCGCGATTAACAGCTTCTTGTACTTGTGCTCATCTTCAGTCTTTAAGAGTCCTGCTGCAAGCGCCAGCAGAGTCTTCCCTGTCCCTGCTTTACCTGTGATGGTAACCAGAGGAATGTCATCATTCAGCAGAAGCTCAAGTGCCATCCGCTGCTGGGCATTCCGTGCACTGATTCCCCATACCGGTTCATTACTCATATACAAAGGTTCCAGCTGGGTAACATCCTCATTTACTTTAAGCAGTGCCGACTTGCCGCTTCCCATCTCATCCTTCAGAATCACAAATTCATGCGGATACATAGAGAAATTAAGGCCCAACGGCTTAATCTGTAAAGAACGATAGGTATAGAACTCATCTATGATAGAAGGATGAACTTTAATATTTGAATAGCCTGAATAGAGATCACCAGGACCTGCCGTACGGTCAGATAGATAATCTTGTGTAGTTAATCCCAGCACATCCGCTTTGATTCGCACAAGTACATCTTTACTTACCAGTACGACAGACCTTGGGCTGGCAGTCTCAAGTTCCTCCAAATGGTAATTTAACGCAACAGCCAAAATGCGATTATCATTCGTCACTTCGCCGAACATTTCTTGTACCTTGATGAAGCTTCTATGGTTAAGTTCAACCTTCAGTCTTCCACCGTGGTCAAGTTCAATGCCGTTGTGCAAATGCCCCTTCTCCCGAAGCCCATCAAGTAACCGGGATACAACACGAGCATTTCTACCGATTTCTTCCGGGTTACGTTTCTTGGAATCAATCTCTTCCAGCACAACTGCAGGAATAACTACCTCATGTTCTTCAAAAGCAAAAATCGCATTGGGGTCGTGCAGCAACACATTCGTATCCAGGACAAATATTTTCTTCATAGCTATCCCCTCCACCGCGGTCTTTGCAGCCTTTTCATTCACATACATATTTTTCTCCGGCCCGGGTAGCCTAACATTACGAACAGAGATTACCCGAAAGGAAGGAACATTCATGCGAACATGGCTGTGTCTAATATTAACGGCATTACTGCTATCAAGCTGTGGAACTGCAGCTAATAAACATGCATCACCCTCTCCTCAGAGTCAAAAGGGAAGTACACCGCGCATACTAAGCAATGATCAAACGGGAAGAACAAATATTAATCCTACACCCGGACAAGGCCAGCAGCCCCTACAGGCTCATTTGGAGTCCATTGCCAAACGGGTTCCTGGAGTCAAAAATGCTACCTGTGTCGTGTTTGGGAATACAGCGATTGTGGGACTTGACGTTGATGCGAATCTGGATCGTTCCAGAGTAGGTACGATTAAATATTCTGCAGCCGAAGCCCTCCGCAAGGATCCACGAGGAAAGAACGCTATCGTAACTGCCGATATCGACTTGTCACACCGAATTTCGGACATCAGTCAGAGTGTTCGTGAGGGACATCCCCTCTCTGGATTCGGCAATGAACTCTCCGACATCATTGGACGGATTGTTCCTCAAATGTCGAAGGATGTAAGGCCGCCTGCAAATTACGCACCAAAACCGGCCACCAAAGGAACAGGAGAACCATCCAAATTACAGCCCCACAATAAAGCTGTTCATCCACAGAAAAAGAGTCATGAATCTCCATCATCCACTTCAAAATAGATTGTCCCAAATGAACAGAAAAGCCCAGTGAGAGATCTCACAGGGCTTTTCGTCATAGCGCACACTTGTCCGTTCGACAAGTCTACAGCACTTTTATTATATTCAACCATGCATACGGCAATAGAAGCCTGCTGCGCATAATTAAACGCACGGTTCTCAGCCTCAAACTGAGCATTTAAGTCAGTCTGTTGATCGATCAGAATCAACAACAATACCTGGTTAGGGGCCTTGTGTAGAACATGTAAGGATTCATACAATTGCGCGACAGCTTCTGACATTCGGCCAGCCCTCCCGTACAGTTGAATCGATCTCTTGCTCACTACTTATTTATATTATAGCATGAGGTAAAACTTGCATTCAATTGGTAACTGTCTGTATATCCTTGCCTGCCATTTCATCCTGGAGGGCTTTCTTGGCTTTGGTGAGCTGATCATCATTAATATATACATAAGGGCTCTTCCACTCACCTGTAACCGGCATGAAGTGTACATTCTCCTTGGATATATTCCAGTACGTGGCAATCATATCCTTGAGCTGTTCGGACTCAAAGTCTGTATCCATGTTCTTACCCACCGCTTCAATTACATCTGCAGCACCCACAACCCCATTGAAAGACTTGGCTTGATCAATTAGAGCATGCAGGACTTCATTCTGACGGCGGTTCCGGTCGAAGTCATCCGATCCTTTGGTCTTTGGCTTACAATTAGACTTGCGGTAACGTACATAGTCCAGCGCATCCTTACCATCCAGATGGGCAGGACCCTTCTTCAGGTTGATATCCGTTCCGTCTGCCTTATCCCGGTAACACATATTCATATCCACGTTTACGTCGACACCCTTAAGTGCATCAACGACATCGCGGAAGCCTTGGAAATTAAGAACGGTCACGTAATCAAGCTCCAGATCGAAATAATCACCCATCAGCTTCTTCATGGTATCTCCAGCCTTCACCGGATCTTTTGTTTCAGCCAGAATGTTGGGGTAGAACGAGTTGATTTTGCCTGTTCCATACCCTTTAGCTTTGAAACGGGTATCCCGAGGAAGGGAGACAATGGTTGCTGACTTGGTGTTCGGATTGAATGCGATCACCATCATGACATCAGTCAAATGTGTTCCCGTCTCTGGGCGATAATCCGTTCCCATAAGCAGCACGGATAACGGCTTCACCTTAGCAGACTTCTCAGCCGGAACGGGCTTCGAGGTCCCCGTTGTATCAATAACCTGATTTAATTTCCAGTACAGATAACCGAAGTATCCACCAACGATAAGAACTACCAGAATGACAAGCGTAAGCAGGAGCTTCAGGAAAGTCCTGCCTTTACGTGCCTTCTTCTTGCCGCCCTGAGGGCGACCCGATTTCTTTCTTTGGCCTCCCTCTCGGGGAGGAAGACCACTGGTTCTAGGATTCATGAATCTTTACACCTTTTTCCTATCAGTTATAGTCTTCCCGCTTTTTCAGCAGGTGGGACCTTGTTTTGTTTCTTCTTCTGACGAGCTTCAACAAAGTAGCGGATCCGCACCATTAGCATTAAGCCGACAGCGACCAGCAGGCACTGGATAATCGGAAGCTTGTCGATCTGAAAAATCAGCAGCAGGAAGGAGCCGATCGCCATCAATACGTAGAGTATCGCTTCTTTCCAGAGCGGCAGCTTCTGCTGCGCACGGAACACCTTATTATACACATAGGCCACCAATACAAAGATAATCACATAGGCAATGTACGGATGATGTGAAAGCCAGTCCTGCATGGAACGCCCTCCTCACTAGGTTGAAACGGCTTAAGCGTTACAGATTTGCTTGCGCGTTCTTGCGGTGTTTCTCCGCACGTTCACGTTCGCTCTTATTCAATATTTTCTTACGAATCCGAACCGATTTCGGTGTGATTTCGCAATACTCATCATCATTAAGATATTCCAAGGCTTGCTCGAGTGACATCAAACGCGGTGTCTTCATCTTAACAGTCTCTTCTTTGTTAGCAGAACGAATGTTATTAACGGCTTTTTCTTTACAGATGTTCACGACAATGTCGTTATCACGTGTGTGTTCACCAACGATCATACCTTCGTAAATTTCTGCACCTGGCTCAATGAAAAGAATACCGCGATCCTCAATAGACAGAATCCCATAAAGTGTGGATACACCGTTCTCGCTGGATACGAGTACGCCTTCGTGACGGCCGCCCACTTGACCACCATGAAGCGGTCCGTAGCTGTCAAAAGCATGGTTCATAATACCATAGCCACGTGTCAGTGTCAGGAAGTGTGTACGGTATCCGATCAGGCCACGTGCTGGAATCAAGAACTCAAGGCGAACTTGTCCGCTTCCGGTATTGATCATGTTGACCATTTCCGCTTTACGGGAACCTAGACTCTCCATCACAGCGCCCATGCTTTCTTCAGGTACATCAATCATCAGACGTTCGATCGGTTCCATCTTCGTACCATCGATTTCTCTGACGATAACTTCCGGTTTGGATACTTGAAGCTCGTAACCTTCCCGGCGCATATTCTCGATAAGGATACCCAAATGAAGCTCACCACGTCCAGATACGATAAATGCATCCGGGCTATCCGTTTCATCCACACGTAAACTTACGTCAGTCTCAAGTTCTTTCATCAGACGTTCACGAATCTTACGGGATGTAACCCATTTGCCTTCACGACCCGCAAATGGACTGTTGTTAACCAGGAAGGTCATTTGCAGTGTAGGCTCATCGATCTTAAGAACTGGAAGTGCTTCCGGGTTGTTCGGATCAGCAATCGTTTCACCGATGTTAATATCCTTAATACCTGCAATCGCTACGATGTCACCAGCACCAGCTTCTTCTGTCTCCACGCGGCGCAGGCCTTGGAAACCGAACAACTTCTCGATGCGGGCAGATTTCTTGCTTCCATCACGAGTCATAACTGCAACCTGTTGACCTTGACGGATAATCCCGCGGTTCACACGGCCAATCGCGATACGTCCCAGGTATTCGTTATAGTCCATCAGAGTAACCAGGAATTGAAGCGGCTCCTCAATGTTCTCGGTTGGTGACGGAATATGTTCAATAATGGTCTCGTACAATGCAAGCATGTTATCATCCTGCTTCTCGGCATCCAAACTTGATGTACCGTTCAATGCGGAAGCGTACACGACAGGGAACTCGAGCTGATCATCATTAGCTCCAAGCTCAATGAACAAGTCAAGAACTTCATCAATAACTTCAGCCGGACGTGCGGCTGGGCGGTCAATCTTGTTCACGACAACGATTGGAGTCAAGTTCGACTCAAGGGCTTTGCGCAGCACGAATTTAGTCTGCGGCATACATCCTTCATAAGCGTCAACGACGAGCAGAACGCCGTCAACCATCTTCATAATACGCTCAACCTCACCACCGAAGTCGGCGTGACCTGGAGTATCTACAATGTTAATCAGATAGTCCTTGTAAGTGATGGCTGTATTCTTCGCCAAAATGGTAATTCCACGTTCTCTCTCCAAATCGTTGGAATCCATGGCGCGCTCTTGTACGGATTCATGCTCCCGGAAAATACCGGACTGTTGAAGAAGCTTATCGACTAGTGTTGTTTTGCCGTGGTCGACGTGGGCAATAATTGCGATATTACGAATCTGATCTCTAGAATGCATGGTTGTTCTCCATATCCCTTCTGGTTCTATTTAATGTTCTTTCTCCTGTGGAAAAAGTTAATCATCACAAAAGAAGCGCCGGATCTATTAAGGCCGACGCTTGACATATCCCTTATATTATACGCTATATCACGGATAATTCAAGAACTTCCATTCAATCACCATCCGCGTCTGCTTCTTCCACGTCCGGCAATTAACCAGACCCCGCAGACAATGAGCAAAAGTGCAAGCAGATAAATGATTGAGATGGACAAGAGGGTTATTCCATAGATCACGGCCGTGATCGCCGTGAGAATAACTGCAATCAGGAATACGCCACCCGGTCTTGGAAATGCCAGCATGTCATATTCAAACAATCCAATCGCGATTCCCAGAATAAACAAAGGCCATATATACGTGATTATTCCGGAACCCGAAAAATTGAGAATAAAAAATAAAATCCCGTACACGGTGAGAATTCCGCCTGGAACGAGCAGAACGGCAGAGCCTCTTCTAGCGAAGAACAGCAAATGAAGCAGAATGCCCGGGACAAGAAATATTAACGGCCAGAGCGTGAAGCCAAGAAAGCTGAATACTCCCCATTTCCCCAGAAGAATAACAATACCCGCTGCTAGAATAAATATCCCGGTAACCAGCTTATTGTTCTCCGACATTCCATCACTCACCTTCCAAAAAAGTCCTTATGAAGACAAGCCGCTGCAATAAGCGACATTCTCTTACTCTTAGTTTAAATGAATAATGCAAAAAATTCCACTCTCTGCCCCCTGTTCGCTCTGTAAATATAAGGCAAAAAGGCCGGCGGATGCCGACCTGTAATTTTTCAAATATTAAGCTCTGTTCTGATTATATTTCTTGAACCAGCCCACTATAACCACAATCCCGGCAAGGAAGACCGGAACGAGGTTGATCACCGCCGGAATGATGGATTCAAGCAGAGGACCCAGCTTAGGATCATGAAGCAGCATCTTCCCGGCCGTATAAGCAAGAATTCCTGCCCCTAAATAGACCAGCAGAGGGTATCTGTGCAGCCAATCGGCAATCAGATTGCTTCCCCACACCACGATCGGGATGCTGAGCGCAATGCCGATAACGAGGATAGCCAAATCGCCGTTCGCAAGTGCAGCAATGGCTAGAACATTATCAAGGCTCATAATGAAATCGGCTGCAAGGATGGTCTGAATCGACTTCCAGATCGTTGTTGCCCCTCTTACTTTGGATTCATCCTCATGCTCAAGCAGCAGTTTGAAAGCAATGTAGAGCAGCATGATGCCGCCAATCCCTTGAATCAGGGGAATTTGAAGCAGAATAACAGCGATCCAGGTTAAAATAATTCTTAGCAATACTGCCCCCAAAGCGCCAAGCCACACGGCTTGCTTCCTTTGTTGCAGTGGCAGATTCTTGCTTGCGAGTGCAATGACAACGGCATTATCGCCGCTTAATACAAGGTTGACCATGAGTATTTCTCCTAGCAGTACCAGCGGTTCCACGTACATCCCTCCCTTACTTATTTATGCACGGAGTAGTCAAGCTATTCCTCAGGCTTTCAATAGGGTAAGGTGTTAACTACGTCAGTTCATTCCATATAGGACTAGACAAATGAAACGTTTTGGTTAATAAATACGTATATAACACCGAAGGAAGTGACCTAAGTTGGAATTGTTCAGTGCTGCGTTTTTTGTCTCTTTGATTAACATTATCTTTATCGATCTGATTCTAGCTGGGGATAATGCCATTGTGATTGGCATGGCAGCAAGAAGGCTTCCGCAGAAGGTACAGAAGAAGGCCATTTTATACGGGACAGGCGGTGCTGTCCTGCTTCGGATAGTTGCAACTCTCGTTGTGGTATGGCTCTTGAATATCCCTTGGCTTCTAGCTGTTGGCGGAGCTCTGCTGATCTTTATCTCGTACAAAGTGCTGACAGATGATGGAGATCACGATTCAATCAAAGCCGAAAGTTCGCTTTGGCCCGCCGTTCGCACCATTGTTATTGCTGATGCGGCTATGGGACTCGATAATGTCATTGCGGTGGCTGGAGCTTCGGGTCAGCATATGATTCTGGTAGTAATCGGACTCCTGATCAGCGTACCGATTGTCGTATGGGGCAGTACTCTTTTCATTAAGCTGCTTAATTCGTTCCCTTGGATCGCTTATGTAGGTGCAGCCGTGCTTGCTTATACCGCGGCTCACATGATTACGACAGAGCCCAAGCTGGTCTCTCTATTTGGGGACAAGCCTATGGTCAGGATCACCTTTATCATTATCATTGTTGCAGGCGTGCTTCTTCTTGGACACCTTAAGAAGAAGCAGAATCAGCGTTCGGGCGGGAAGAAGACCCACTCGGATCCAGCAACTCATTCTTAAGATTCCCGGCAGCACAAAGAAAAAGGAGCTTCCTTTGCGGAAAGCTCCTTTTTCTTGTTGGGTAAGCTGCTTGTTTTGAAAGTTCAATTTTCTTCGTGTGAAAAGCACCACACTCGTGATTTAGAACCAATCTTCTTGTATTACTTCATCAGCCTCATCAAATACGGGCTGTACACTCGGGCGAAGTACGATCGTTCTTGTGCCAGCAATCGCAGCTTCAATTTCCTGAGTAAGTTCAGATGAGGTTGCTTCGATCTTTTGCACAATCCGCAGATTCGGATTCGTCGATGGCGATTTCGGAACAAACAGACTGCAGCAGTCCTCGTAAGGCAGAATGGATAAATCATAGGTACCGATCTCCTTAGACAGCTGAATAATATCAGGCTTATCCATCATGATTAAGGGTCTCAGCAACGGAAGCTCCGTGGCCCGGCCAATCACGTTCATGCTGGGCAGTGTCTGACTCGCCACCTGTCCGAGACTGTCGCCAGTGACCAGAGCTAGAGCTCCGTTCTGCTCCGCCAGTGCGGAAGCGATCCTCAGCATCGCTCTTCGCATTAACGTAATCATCAGACTGTCCTGCTTAGCCTTGGTTAGCAGGGTCTGCACCTCTGTAAATGGAACCAGATGCAGCTTGACCTCACCTGAGTAAGCGGAAAGAATATGCGCTAAGCGAATGACCTTCTCTTCAGCCTTCTTGCTTGTGAAAGGATAGCTGTGGAAATGAATACATTCAATCTCAAGCCCTCTTCGCATGGCAGACCATCCCGCTACCGGGCTGTCAATCCCACCTGATAATAAGAGCATGGCTTTCCCGTTCGTGCCAAGTGGGTAACCACCGGCTCCAGGAATGACCTCACTGAAAAGATACGTCTGATCCTCCCGGATTTCTACTCTGAGCTCAATTTGTGGATGATGGACATCCACTTTGAGCGAAGGAAGCTCCCGCAGTATCGGGCCGCTTACCAGTCTGTTCATCTCATGCGAGGAGTGAGGGAAGTCTTTCCATACTCTGCGGGCATTCACTTTGAATGTCGTTCCTTCAGGCAGTGTCTGACTTTGCATAAAAGAGGCTGCGGTGCGCAGTATGGCTTCAAGTTCCGAAGCCACTGCGATTACAGGGCTGATCGAGGCTATGCCAAATACCTTCTTCAGCTCCTTGATCAGCGCCGGAGCAGATTCTCCTCCAAGCATTATATAGAATCTCCCATATTCCTTGCGAACCGATGCGCGGGGGAAAGATTCAAGTATCGTTTGTACATGCGCCAAAGCCGCTTTCTCGAATCGCTTGCGGTTCTTGCCTTTGATGGCCATTTCGCCAAAACGCATGAGTAATAAATCATAAGTCACCATTGATTATTAAAATCCACCTTTCAAATGACGAAGCCTGCTCACCGCTTTATTCAAAGAGGAGAGCAGAAGCTGAATATGCTGCTCTGTATGTTCTTCACCAAGACTTACCCGAATCCCGCTTGAAGCGGCAGCTTCACCAGCTCCCATAGCCAGGAGAATACGGCTCGGCTCGGCGGCTTTGGATGAACAGGCAGACTTTGTGGAGACCATAAAGCCATCTTCCTCCAGCATATGAAGCAGCGCTTCGGCCTTCATTCCGGGAAGAGAAAAGCTGATGATATGCGGGGCCGCGCCATCTCGTGTGGAATTGAGGGACACCTCCGGAATTTGGGTTAATCCATCAATGAATTGATTGCGAAATGCACCCAGCCGAGCCGATCTGGCTTGTACCCCTTCACCGGCAAGGCGAACTGCCTTAGCCATCCCCACCAGGCTCGGCACATTCTCGGTACCTGAGCGCAGTCCCCTTTCCTGACCGCCACCTGCCAGCAGCGGGAATAAGGACACGCCTTCTTTTACATATAGAAGACCTGTTCCCTTGGGACCTCTGATCTTGTGTGCAGACAAGCTGTACATGTCAATTCCGCTCTCCTTCAGAGATAAAGGAACCTTCCCATAACCCTGAACACCATCGACATGAAACAGCACTTTAGGCTGTGTTTTCCTAAGGCAAATGCCTATTTCTTCAACCGGCTGAACACTGCCCGTTTCATTATTTACGTGCATAATCGAGACTAGTATCGTCTCAGGGCGAACCGCATCCATAACTTGCTCTGCAGTTACAATACCATCCCCATTTACAGGCAGAAAGGTGACTTCAAAGCCCATTAACTGAAGCTGCTTGGCACATTCATATACTGAAGGATGCTCAATTTCCGTCGTTATAATATGATTCCCTCTGCTTCTATATTGTAATGCCGCTCCCTTGAGAGCCAGATTATTACTCTCTGTTGCCCCTGAAGTGAAAATAATCTCGGCGCTCTGTACACCAAGTGAAGCTGCGCATACTTCCCGCGATCTTCTCAGCAATTTGTCGCTGTCCTCTCCAAGGCGATGAAGCGAAGACGGGTTCCCATAATGCTTGGTCATCACTTCACTCACGGTGCGAAGGACTTCTTCGCTTGGCGGGGTTGTTGCGGCATGGTCAAAATAATACATCTACATCCCCCCTCATTCCATTGTAACAGATTTCCCACCAGCGCTGAAAAAGCAGCAAAAAAGCGTTCCACAAAAGTAGAACGCTCCCAAATAAAAGTCCTTATACCTCGTACTTGGCACGGGCCCGGTCGATTTTGGTTACATATTTCTGTGTCTCCACAGGGAGTAGATGAAGCTTCTCCATCAGTTCCTTATCATTGGAGATTCCGAGCTTCTTCAGGGTGCCAGGTCCCGCATTGTATGCGGCCATAGCGGTACTTATATTCCCGTCATAACGTTTGAGCTGATAGGAAATATATTTGGTTCCCCCATCTATATTCTGGGCCGGATCAAAGGAATTACTGACCCCCAGACCTTGAGCCGTGCCGTCCATTAATTGCATTAAGCCCTTAGCCCCTGCAGAGGATAAGGAGTTCGGATCGAAGGAGGACTCGGTATCAATAACGGCCTTAATCAAAGACTCAGGAACCCCGTAATCCCGGCTGGCCTTGCTAATCAGGTCATTATAAGCAGTCGGTTTAGAGCTGTGATCCACACTGTGATCTAAAGGCGCCGTAGGAGTAGATTGTACTCCTGAGCTGGAATCTGCAGATGATTGAGGTGATAATTCAGCAGTATTTCCTTCTGTATTTGCTTTCAAAAGCTGCCATAGCTGGCCGTTCACATTAATGGTCTGCCCCAGGCTTAATGCAGAGGAGTAATCCTCCTCCGAGGTGGTTGCTGAATCGGAATCCATGAGCTGCTGCAGCACCAAATTAAAAGCGGAATCACTTCCACCTGTAGATGAAGTATTCTGAAGGGCAGTACCCTGTAAATCGATTCCGCTCATGAGCTGAAGGTCAATCAACTGCTTAGCGGTACGCGGATCTATTTGCATGTAAAGTAGCTCCTCTTCTTTGTCCAAGTCATACTTATTTTTATTGTACACGTCTGTTAGTCTGATAACCAGTATTTTGGTAAAAAAACAGGCCCTGTCCTTTATATCGGACAGGGCCTGTTAAATTTTGAGAGTAACTCAGGTGATTTCTTTAGCGTGTAAATGGAATCAGAACGAAATAACTAAGTGTTGCGATAATACCGAGTCCTGCAGCCCAGGCACCTGAAGTTCTTTTTCCCTGGCTGTATGCGTAGAACCCGAGGATAGCAGCAATTGGCCCCAGGATAATGGACCACATGAACAAGGAAGCAATCCCCAGTGCTACACCTACGTATCCAGCAGTTCGGCCAGAAGCGGATTCTGTTGATGACTCTGCTGAATTGTCGCTCCGCCCAGTCCGTGCTCCTGTATAGGTTGCTCTTGGCGTCACCTCTGAAGCATACTCCTCTTGATGAGTTCTTCGCGGATAATCTACACGGTTGAATTGGCCGGAGGCTCCACGTGTTGATGATGTTGATTGTGTTGAATATGTTGATGATGTTGAATGCGTTGATGGTGTTGAATGTGTTGATTGCGTTGTCGGTGTTGTTGATGTTGTTGATTGCGTTGTCGGTGTTGCTGATGTCACATGTGTTGAATGCTCATCATCTTTGACTTCTTTTGGATATTCACTCATCGTGCACACCTCCGTGAATTGTCAGTTTAGGATGACTTCGACTTCGCTTTGAACGTGTGACAGCAGGTAGACGCGGAGGAACGAGCTGCGTCTTGATGGTCTGTGTCAAACGTCTCCCCTGCATACTCCTCGCGGTAGCTTGCAGCTGCATGCTGATCAATGTCAATCATAATCAAATCGGCTTTACAGACGTTTTTTTCACCCCAATAATGACAGTTAGAGACACTGCACTTCACTATGGGCTTCTCGCCATTTGGCATGTTTATCACCTCAGGTACATTTTCTCCTCAGGCCAAGCCCTCTATACAGAAGCCCATCTGTCAATTCAAAGCAAAAAAAAGATACCTTGAACAGGTATCTTCGGATCGTTGCTTATTTATAATTCTGTCCCTTATGCGTTCGCTTTCTGCATACGGCGTTGGGTCAGATAGTCACTTTCATAATACGTGAGCTCATCACGGAGGTCTTCATATACTTTGGTTACATCCAAAATGATGTCACGTGCAGCACGAACTGGCTTTTTGCGGAAACGAATTGCATCTTGTCCGGTATAAGCATAACGTCCATCTTCAGAGTAACTTTCATTTTTAGGATAGAAGAAACTGTTCACGCAATCGTGATATACGTTGTAGAGCACTTTCTCTGCGGCTTCTTTATCGAAGTTAGCCCGGCGAAGTACAACACCCAATTTCTCATACACAACTTCTGAGTTAACCAGAAGATGACGCAGGTCCGTCAAAAAGCCTTTGGAGAACCGAATTGATTCCTCATCTTGTTCGGGAGCGAGCTGCGTAAGTGAATTTTCGTTCAGAAACTGTTCCAGTCTAGGAATGGCAATCTTAAGTTTCTCTTTGGCGGTTTCGCATAATTGTTGGACATTGGTTTCAGGCATAAAACTGTTCTCCTTCCGTTCTGTCAAGCAAGAGCAATGGGTACAGCAAACACAGCGATAGTCACTGTGTTCTAAATCATAGTATCACAAAACAACTCAAAACGATATCCTTTCTTGTCCCCAATCGCTTAAATATTCTTGGGTTACCATCATTTGCTCCTGACTTGCGCAGCGCTGCAGGAATAAAAAGGCGTGCCGTTTCTAACGCTATAGCTACATAGATATCTGATGGAAATTTTAAGGAGGCTTTCTGTTATGTCAAAACGTAAATGGATAGCTGCGGGCTTAACAGGAACTGCAGCTATCCTTGCAATATCCATGTTCCCATCCAAGACCCCCATGCACAATGAGGCAAGACCATCAGAATCCATAGGCCCTCGTCAGGAACAGCATCTTAAGCAGCTCCTGCTCCAAAGAGATATGGTCGCTACGGACAGGCTTGTTCGCCACGACGCCAGGCAGCACCTTAAGGTGCTGAGTCAAAAGCTGGAGCACTCGCCTGAGCAAGTGAACAGTGCATACATCCGCAAGCTTCAGGATGAACACCAGCATCTCTTGTCACTCATATGGATTGACAGCAAGCATGAGCAGGAATTCAGGCACCCTTCCTTCACTCCAGGAAGCAAGGAGGATCAGCAGGCCAAATCCTATTTTCAGTTAGCCAAAAAATCGCTTAGCCGTAATCAGTCGTACGAATCACCCGGATTTCCTGCCGGTGATCCGAAGTACTTTGTAGCTGGAGAACCAGCTAAGAAAGGGGAACATGGTGTAATCGCCCTGTATAGCCTTGATATTCTAGGCAAAGTGAAGAATCACCAACACAAAAATCTTAGGCTGATTCCATACCCAAAAGAAGGACGATACAAAATGGAATCCTTTCATCCGGATACGCTAATGGACACGACAGTAAAAACCGGACAGGATAACGAAAATGCGAGCCATTATTACGAGAATGAGGTCGTAGTTACATTTCACAAGCCACCTACACAGGCTGAATTGAAGCAGATTCGCAAGGACCTGAACAGCATTATCCCGTATCAAAAAATCAACAATACGTACATTTTTCACGCCAGCCGGAAGAGTATGAGCCAGCTTCAAGCTTATTTCACCTCAAAGTGGAACCCTAAATTTGTAGAACCGCATTACCTATATTTAACGAATGAGATTACTCCCCAGACCGGAACGATGGAGGATACTGCGGAAGCTCCAAACGATCTTCTGTACTCCGAGTATCAATGGAACCTGCCTATTATTGAAACGACAAGAGGCTGGAAGCTGACCAAAGGCAAGAGTGATGTCATTGTCGCCGTCGTGGATACCGGGGTCGATCTCTCCCACCCGGATTTGAAGGGGCGTCTGCTCCCTGGCTACAATGTCATTTCTCCAAGCAACAAGCCGATGGATGATGTTGGCCACGGTACGCATGTAGCCGGCATTATATCCGCTCAAGTTAATAACAACGAAGGGATTGCCGGAATGACATGGGGGAATAAGGTCCTTCCTGTCAAAGCACTGGATTCTTCCGGTTCAGGCACAACTTATTCGGTTGCCCAAGGGATCATCTGGGCGGCTGATCATGGAGCAAAAGTCATTAATCTTAGTCTCGGCAACTATGCCGATGCACAGTTCCTGCACGAAGCCATCAAGTATGCTTATAATAAAGATGTCGTAATCATCGCCGCAACAGGTAACGACAACACCGAGAGACCGGGGTATCCCGCGGCTTATCCGGAAGTTCTCTCCGTATCGGCAACCGACTCGAAACTGAGTAAAGCTTCTTTCTCCAATTACGGGAATTACATTGACGTTATGGCTCCAGGTGAGAGTATCGCCAGCACCTATCCGCATAATCAATATGCAGCATTATCCGGGACATCCATGGCAAGCCCTCATGTCTCGGCCCTGGCTGCATTGATCCGTTCCATTAATCCGGATCTGCACAATACGGAGGTCATGGATATTATTCGCAAGAACGTCATTGATCTTGGGGAGGCCGGCCGGGACAAATATTACGGATTCGGCCAGATTGATGTTCTGGCTGCCCTTCAGGCGGCTGGTAGCGGTATGTCCCCGCTTCAGCTGTGGCCTCAACATATTCAGGATGAAATCAACAATCTTAAGAAGAAGAGAGTTCAGCCTTAATACAAAGAAGCCCCGATCCACGAGCAAATCATTCTTGATCTGCTAATGGATCGGGGCTTCTTATAAGTTGAGGAAAGTTAGACGTAAGCCGGGTTCTGTGCTCTTTGGTGGTACGTACGGGAACTACCCTCCCACTACAAGCGACAATCATCTATCTAGGCCGTACATTGCTGCACAGCTCAAGCGACCAACCTAGACGCGCCTCGGGCAAAGGCTGCCCCCCTCAAAGAAGGAGACTGCGTCCCATTAGGTCTTGCTCCAGATGGGGTTTACCAGGAACGAAGTCACCAACGCTCCTCGGGGTCTCTTACACCTCGGTTCCATCCTTGCCTGATCCGTTCCCTGAAGAACGGCCATCGGCGGTCCATTTCTGTGGCACTATCCTTCGGCTCGCGCCGACTGGACGTTATCCAGCATCCTGCCCTGTGGAGCCCGGACTTTCCTCCCGCAAGACGAGCTTGCCGGCGATTGTCTGTCAAACTTTCCATGACTTGATCTAGTATACAGGGATTTTACGACCCGCACAACCCTAAATAACAGGGTCTCTTAGCGTAAAATGGCATTTCAGCATAAATAGATTTACATAAATTGAAAAGGTTCAGTATCGATTTTGGAGGCATAAACCTCCGTGTTGTACCTGGACTCCCCGAGCTTCTCCTTCAGCCAGCCTGCAACCTTATCCTTCATGATCTTCTCCGCATGATGACCCGGATCGATGATTGCAATTCCGGCTGCAAGCGCATCTTGAGCGGTGTGGAAATCCACATCGCCTGTAACCAGCACGTCGGCACCGCGGAACTGTGCCTGCTTCCAGTAACGGCCGCCGGAGCCGCCAAGTACGGCCGCTTTCTTGATCGGACGGTTCAAATCGCCCACGACGCGCACATGATCTACCTTCAGTCCCGTCTTCACCCGGTCTACGAAATCTTTTAATAGAACAGGTTCGCGAAGTTTACCCGTTCTACCCAGCCCCAGCGTTCTTCCCTTCAAGTCCATCGAATATAGATCGTAGGCTACCTCTTCATACGGATGACTCTTAAGCATAGCTCCTATTACCTTGCTTCGGAGACTGCTTGGCACGATCGTCTCGATTCGAATCTCTTCGGCATGCTCCATCTTGCCTTGTTCCCCGATAAAGGGGTTGGTCCCTTCCTGCGGAACAAAGGTTCCATAGCCCTCGATATTGAAGCTGCAGTGGCTGTAGTTGCCGATTGCTCCTGCTCCAGCATTCAGAACAGCATCCAGAACCTGCTTATGATGAGTCTTCGGAACAAAGACAACCAGCTTGAATAATTTGTCCGTATGCACATTCTCCAGTGAATCTGAAGCTTCAATACCGAGTGCCTCTGCCATCCAGTCATTGATCCCGCCCTCGGTCACATCCAGATTCGTATGGCTGATATAGACTGCGATATCGTTCTTGATCAGCTTCTCATACAGGCGGCCGGCAGGCGTATCTGTCTGCAGCTGGGCAAGAGGACGGAAGATAATGGCATGATGCGCGATAATTAAATCTGCCTTAAGTTCAATTGCTTCCTCTACGACCGCATCCGTCACATCCAGGGTCACAAGTATGTTCTTAATCTCCTTCTGCAGGCTTCCCAGCTGCAGACCGATCTTGTCATCAGGCACGGCTACATGCTTGGGAGCAAGCTGCTCCATCAGCCCTATGACTGTCTGTCCTTTCGCAAACATGACAAAACCTCCTTCCACTCTTCGATTTGCACTCTCATCTCTTCTTGCTTAACGCGTGAAGCCTCAAGTTCCGATTTGGCGATTTGACTGCGAACCTTCATAAGCTTTGAAATTTCCGATTCCCATTTGTCAAAAAAAACAGGAGCAGGAGATTCGCTTAGCCTTGGTCCCATTAACAGCAGCCGTTCTTCGTTCAGCACCTGGCTGCATCCCGGGATAATTCGGTCCTGATACAGCTCACGGTTAAGTGATGCCGCCTCATCCAGCCTATCTGCCGTAAGGATCTCATAGATCTTGCCATCTTCTTCAAGAATATGTTCAGCAGACAAGTACCAGCCCTCATCCAGCAGCCACCGGCGAACCAGGTCTTCTCCAACATTAGGCTGCAAAATAAGACGCTGTACTCCACTGAGCTTGGAAATCCCCTGGCTCAAAATCGAGACAATGAGCGCTCCGCCCATTCCAGCTATCGTAATGACCTGGGCCTCTCCAGGATCGATCACTTCAAGCCCGTTACCTTTACGGACTGAAATCTTGCTGTTAAGACCTGATTGCGCCACCTGCCGTTTCGCCGCTTCATAAGGGCCTTCATTAACCTCACCCGCTACCGCGGAAGCTGCTTGTCCACTAAGTATTGCGGCCACAGGCAGCAATGCGTGATCTGAACCAATATCTGCGAACCGGCAGCCCGGGAGCAGCTGATCGCATATTTGTTGTAATCTTGCTGATAGTTTCATTTAGACACCCACACAATCCATTTTTTTCGAAGAAAATATAAAATAACAAACGCTGCAGCAATTTTGAGCAGACATAATAAGGCCATTCCGTTCGGAACATGCTCACTCATTAGAAGCATATCCGCCTCAGGCATGAACCAAACCGTAATTCCAACCGCAAAAAATACCGGAGCAATCTGCTTGACCCTGTGATGGGCCAACCAGCAAAGCCACACCATCACTACACTGAGCGGAAGCCAGAACAACTGCATCATCAGCCAGGAAGCATCCGGATGAATTCTTTCAAGCATCACACCATACAGCAGGATGAAGCATACAAATCCGCAGTAATTGAGAATTCCCAAATCCAGAAAATAACCAGCAAGCCACCAGATTAATCCACATACCCCGATCAGTCCTGCGACGCCTCCAGCAGTAAGCCAATCCTGAAGCCATAGAACCCAACCGCCAAGGCCAAGTAAAACAACGCTTCCAATCGAAGCAAGAAGCAGCGCTCCCACCTTCTTCTTCGGTCTGATCACAGCAGCAAAGGTGTAGCAGATGGACGTAACCAACAGAGCAATAGCCATTTGCAATGGCCATGGAAAAAGGCTAAAATAAAATCCTATAAAGAAAATCAAGGATATTATTCCAAAACCTAGCAACCACGTTCGCATGCTTCCCTGCTGGATTGCGCCCAAAGAGAATGTCCTTTTGGAAGCTTGAATCTCTTCTTCGTGGTACAGATTCTCAAGAAAGGAGCAATACTGTTCAGGAAGAAGCCGGTTCGTGCGCCAATAATCAATCTCTTTCAAAATAATTTCGCGTCTTTCAGGATTCAAATGTCCCTAACCCCCACATGCTAAAGCGAATGAGATACTGCAATAATTATAGATGACCCTGATTCAGAAAAAAAGACCTTACTGCACATGCAGAAAGGTCTTGGATACCATGGTGTGTCTATTCGAGGAAATCCTTAAGCCGTTTACTGCGGCTAGGGTGACGAAGCTTCCGAAGTGCCTTCGCCTCAATCTGGCGAATTCTTTCCCTTGTAACCCCAAACACTTTACCCACTTCTTCAAGCGTTCTGGTCCGGCCATCATCGAGGCCAAAACGGAGGCGAAGCACATTCTCTTCTCTTTCCGTCAAAGTGTCCAGGACATCCTCCAGCTGTTCCTTAAGCAGCTCATAAGCCGCCGCGTCAGCAGGAGCAAGTGCTTCCTGATCTTCGATAAAGTCACCCAGATGAGAATCATCCTCTTCCCCGATAGGTGTCTCCAGAGATACAGGCTCCTGGGCAATCTTCATGATTTCACGAACCTTCTCGACACTGAGTTCCATCTCTGCAGCGATCTCTTCAGGAGCCGGTTCACGGCCTAATTCCTGCAGCAGCTGACGGGACACGCGAATCAGCTTGTTAATCGTCTCCACCATATGCACCGGAATCCGAATAGTTCTGGCCTGGTCCGCAATCGCACGCGTAATCGCCTGACGGATCCACCATGTCGCATACGTACTGAATTTGAAGCCCTTCTTAAAGTCGAACTTCTCCACCGCTTTGATGAGACCCATATTTCCTTCCTGAATCAAGTCCAAGAACAGCATTCCACGTCCTACATAACGTTTGGCTATACTTACCACGAGACGAAGATTAGCTTCAGCCAGCCGGCGTTTGGCTTCTTCATCGCCTTCCTCAATCCGCTTGGCGAGCTCGATTTCATCATCACCGGACAAGAGGGGAACACGTCCTATTTCCTTCAGATACATCCGAACCGGGTCATTGATTTTGATACCCGGAGGCAGGGAGAGATCATCATCAAAGTTGAAATCATCCTTGTCCTCACGTTCACGCTCATCATCGCCCGGACGGGAAATAAGCTCCTCATCACTTTCATTGGATACATCAATTCCGAGGTCACCTAATTGTTCAAAGAACTCATCCATTTGTTCAGGATCCTGATCGAAGGGGGATAATTTCTCAACAATTTCCTTATAGGATAATGAGGATTTCTTCTTGCCCTTCTCTATTAGCTGATCTTTCGCCTGATCGAGTGTAAGTTCCGTTTCTAGTTCAGCATGCTGATCATTTGCCATTCCCTCGACTCCCTCCTCCCTAGAAACATCCGCACTATTTCTCATTCATCTGTCTCTCTAGGGCTATAATCTCACTTGCTATTTGTGCAGCACCCATGAAGTCACCTGCACGTTCCGCAGAGATCATCTGTTCCTTCTTATGTTCAATCTCTTGCCGAATTGGATACTTCCGGATTTCCCGGATACAGTCATCCAACTCCTGAACCGTCCATTCTTGCGGTGTTTCCATCATCGCGATCGAGCTTACAGTTTTCTCAAGCCGGTCATCCTGTAATGAAGAAATAAATCGGCTTGCATCCGGGCTCTTTCCCTGTGCGTAATATGCGTATAGATAAGCAGCAACAGCTGCATAATCTTCAATATTGAAACTGTCTCCAAGGCGTTGGTTCACGTAAGCCGCAACCTCTTCATCCTGGAGCATAAATGACAGCAGCCTTCGCTCAGCGGCATGATAAGCCGGGAGTAATACAGGAGCCCCCGCTTGCCCTTTTTTATGCCTACCATTATTCCACCTTTTAGGGTTATTATCCCCGCCCAGCTCCTTTTTTTGCAGATCGGTACGAATCTGATTGCATTCCTGCTTCAAGCTCTCGAAGGAGACCTTAAGATCGGCCGATAATTCCTTCAAATATATTTCTCTCTCCGTTGGAGATTCAATGGGCGCGATCACTTCCAGGGCTTCCTTAATAAAGGGAACCTTGGCGTCTTCGCCTGCTCCTAGCATTATATGGTTCTTTTTTAGGTTTATAAGCTTAAATTTTATAGAAGATACACTGCCTTCAATGATCTGCCGTATGAAACGTTCAGCTCCGTACTTCTGTATGAACTCATCCGGATCCAGCCCTTCACTAAGAACAGATATCTTGACTTGAAACCCTGCTGCTTCCAGTATAGGAATGCTCTTGAGTGCCGCAGCTTGTCCCGCGTTATCCCCGTCATAACAGACAACAACTTCATCAGCCAGATTCCGTAATATAGCCGCATGACTTTCAGTCAAGGCGGTTCCCATCGTGGCAACTCCGTTATGAACCCCCGCTTCAGAGGCACTGATCACATCTCCATAACCTTCAAACAGAACAATTTGCCCGGTTTTTCGGATCGCCGATTTAGCCTGATGCAGATTGTAAAGGGTACGGCTCTTAATAAACAGCTTGCTCTCGGGAGAGTTCAGATATTTCGGTTGTCCCTCACCCAATATTCGTCCTGCAAAAGCTATTACCTTCCCTGTCCGGTTATGAATCGGAAAAATGATGCGATCCCTGAATCGATCTACAAATCCGGAACCATCTTGTCTTGAAGCCAGTAGTCCACCGCGCTCCATCGCACTGAGATCAAAGGATCTTTTGTCCAGAAACTGAACGAGTGTATCCCAGCGTGCAGGAGCATAACCAATTTGAAATTGGTCTATCGCTTTGTCAGTGAACCCTCTTGCTTTCAAATACTCCATGGCTGGTTTGCCGTGTTCCGTATTCTTCAGAAGGAAATGATACAGCTTAGCACTCCATTCATGGGCTTGCAGCAGCGCATCCAGCTCAGGATTACGCGGGGTATGGTCGGTACCGGCAGCATCCTTGAAAGGAATATTCGCATCCTCCGCCATGACTCTAACCGCTTCGGGAAAAGATAATCCTTCGATTTCCATCCTGAACTTTATGGCATTTCCACCCATACCGCAGCCATAGCAGTGAAAGATCTGCCGCTCTGGCGTTACCGTAAAGGACGGCGTCTTCTCCGAGTGAAACGGACAAAGGCCTTTTAAATATTTCCCCTGCTTGGTCAGATGAACATGCTTGCTTACCGTATCCACGATATCATGCTGTCTGAGCACAGATTCAATGATCTCTTCCGGAATTGTCCCCCGTCCGGTACTCATCTTAACCACCTTCATCTCTTTTAAATGGAATGAACTAAAAACGTCCAGGCCTGATTGCTCATTCTCAAGAGAATTTGTTATATGGATGGGCTTAATTATGCTGCACATTCCATTTAACACGTTACTTATAATTCGCTAAAATTCAGCGTTCTCCTGCAAATTAAGTAAAACTTTTGTCAATTCCTGTTGGAACGATTGCCGGTCCTCATCCGTAAAAGGTTTGGGTCCCTTGGCATATTTACCGCCTCTTCTTGCCTTGGCATGGTAATGCCTCCGCTCAAGCAGATAGTCAATATTGCCGCTATGATAGCTCTCCCCGCGGGGAGAAAGCACAGCGCAGGACTTGGCTAGCGCTAGAGCAGCTAGACCATAGTCCTGCGTAATGACAACATCTCCTGAAGCAATATGATTGGCGATAAACAAATCGGCACTCTGGGAACTCCGGTCCACCTGGATTACGGAGACCCCTTCTTCGGCACGAAGAACGTGATCGTAGGATGAGACCATAAGAACCGGAACATTCAAACTGCGGCCAGTCCGGCTGATCTCATCTTTTACAGGGCAGGAATCGCCATCCACTACAATTCTCATTGTCTTCGCTCCCGCCCTTGGTCAAGTGTATTCCGATTTATTATATGGTTCCTGCTTATTTATTATATACGCGAATTCAAAGCGATTCTCCTGCTGCCCTCTTGCAGAACTTATTCTAAGCCCAGACCAGCTTGCTGAAATCGGCAAATGCCTTCAAATCCTCTTCAATCGCTGCCAGTAGTCCAAGACGATTGGTCCGAATCTGCTCATCCTCTGCCATGACCATTACGGAATCGAAGAAGCCTGTGATGCTTGGCTTCAAGCTGCTGAGCAGTTCAAGCGCCCCAGCGGAATTACGTTCTGACAGCTGCTTGCGGTATTCACCCGACACCTTCTGCCAGGCAGAATACAAGTTCTTCTCCGCTTCTTCCTGAAGCAGATCGGATCTGACTTTCTCGGCAGATGCCTTGGAGGCGAGATTTCTAACACGGCTAAAGGATTCAACCGTAGTCTTGAAGCCCGAATCCGCATTCACCGTATCCATTAATGCCGCTCCGCGTGCCACAACAGAGACTACATCATCATAACCTGCGGCAATTACCGCATCGACCACATCATAACGGAGGCTGTCTGACAATGTCTTCTTAACACGAAGTCCGAAGAAATCAAGCAGATCCTTGCGAATCTCAAGGGCTGAACGCTTCAGGATGCCCATATCCTCATGAACGTCCAGTGCAATTGTAAAGATGTCTGAGAGCAGCAGCGGCAGCTTGTGCTCCAGAACAATCTGTACAATACCCGCAGCCTGACGGCGAAGTGCGTAAGGGTCCTGGGATCCGGTAGGGATGATGCCGATCGAGAAGCAGCCGGCAATCGTATCCATTTTATCCGCGATGCTTACAATCGATCCGACCATAGATGCAGGTACGGCATCACCTGCAAATCTAGGCTGATAATGCTCGAAAATACCTTTAGCCACCGCTTCTGGTTCTCCAGCTTTACGCGCATAGTCTTCTCCCATTACACCTTGAAGTTCTGGGAATTCATACACCATTTGAGTGACCAGGTCGAATTTGCAAATCTCAGCTGTACGGCTAACCTCTTCCGCTGCGCTAGTCTCCAGTTTCAGCTTCTCAGACAGGCTGTCCGCGATCCGGCGGATACGGCGAACTTTATCCCCAACGGTTCCAAGCTCCTCGTGGAATACAATGCTTTCAAGCTTGGAAAGGGCATCCTTAATCGGCATCTTCTGATCTTCTTCATAGAAGAATTTAGCATCAGACAGACGCGCACGAAGAACCTTCTCGTTCCCTTTGGCAATCGTGTCCAGAGCGACCGAACCGCCATTTCGAACAGTTACGAAATAGGGAAGCAATGAACCTTGACTATCAAGTACAGGGAAATACCGCTGATGTTCGCGCATGGATGTAATGAGCACTTCCTGCGGAATGTTCAGGAATGATTCTTCAAAGGTTCCGAACAGCACGGTCGGTACTTCTACCAGGAACAGCACCTCTTCGAGCAGATCTTCTTTGACGGCAATATTCCAGCCCTTGGACGCTGCGAGCTCTTCAATTTGAGAAGAAATCAGTTGTTCGCGCTCGTTCACATCCACAATAACATGCTGGGCACGCAGGGCTTCGATATATGCAGATGGCTCTGAAATCACGGTGTCCGTACCAAGGAAGCGATGTCCCCGGGTCACATTGCCAGATTTCACATCTGTAATCTCGATATCAATGATCTCTTTGCCGAACAGAGCAACCAGCCAGCGGATAGGACGCACGAATTTGAACTCATGGGTGCCCCAGCGCATATTTTTGGGGAAAGTCATCGATTGAAGAATACCCAGAAGTCCTTCAGCCAATACAGCTGAGGTCTCCACACCCGTTGTACTCTTGCTCACATAGATATATTCGGTGCCGCCCAAATCTTTAAAAGTGAACTGTTCCGGATCTACACCTTGACTGCGGGCGAAGCCCAGAGCCGCTTTGCTCCACTGGCCGTTCTCATCAAGCGCGATTTTACGGGAAGGTCCCTTCACTTCTTCATGAACATCTTCCTGCTTCTCGGCAACGTCTTGTACAAGAACTGCGAGACGTCTTGGCGTTGCAAATGCCTGAACTTCTCCATGCGTGATCACTGAGTCTGCCAGCCATTTGACCATACGGTCTTTAAGCTGATCCATCGCAGCGCGAATGAACCGGGCAGGAACTTCTTCTAGTCCAATTTCAAACAATAAATCTTTAGCCACGGGATACTCCCCCTTTCTTAAGCAGCGGGAAGCCCAGCTTCTCGCGTTCCTCCATATAAGTGGCTGCCACTTGACGGGCAAGGTTACGCACACGGGTAATATAGCCTGTTCTTTCCGTTACACTGATTGCACCACGCGCATCCAGCAGGTTGAACGTATGTGAGCATTTCAGTACATAATCATAAGCCGGGAAGACCAAATGCTCTTCCATCGCCTTGTTGGCTTCCTGTTCATACATATTGAACAACGTGAACAACATCTTGGTATCGGATACCTCGAACGTATATTTGGAATGCTCGAATTCCGGGTGCTTGAACACATCACCGTAAGTAATTCCATTCACCCATTCCAGATCGAATACGTTCTCTTTCTCTTGAATGTAGGAAGCAAGACGCTCCATACCGTAGGTAATTTCCACAGCTACAGGGCTTGTCTCAATTCCGCCAACTTGCTGGAAGTAGGTGAACTGGGTAATCTCCATACCGTCAAGCCATACTTCCCAACCCAAGCCCGCACAGCCCAAGGAAGGGTTCTCCCAGTTATCTTCCACGAACCTGATGTCATGCTGCAGGGCGTCTACCCCAAGTGCCTTCAGACTGTCCAGATAGATCTCCTGGATATTGTCCGGGGATGGCTTAATAATGACCTGAAACTGATGATGCTGATACAACCGGTTCGGGTTCTCCCCATACCGTCCATCCGACGGTCTCCGGGATGGCTCCACATAAGCCACCTTCCAAGGCTCTGGACCTAGAGAACGCAGGAAGGTCATCGGGTTCATTGTACCCGCACCCTTCTCCGTGTCATAGGGCTGTACGATAATGCAGTTATGTTCGGCCCAGAACTGCTGCAGTGTAAGGATCATTTGCTGAAAATTCATAAAACACCATTCTCCTTTACGTATTTATTGGACGCAGTGGGCGGGATTTGACTTACAACCGTTAAGCACAGCAAAAAGCTCCCGTCCCTACGCCTGCTGTACAGACATAGGGACGAGAGCTGATCCCGCGGTTCCACCCTACTTGATACAGCTGCTCTGCAGGATAACCCGCGGCTGTTGCTGTATCCACTTTTCCGTTCGCTTCATGCTCCCGGGTGCCATTTCATGAATCCGTCCTTTCGGGCTTCCACCATCCCCGAATCGCTTAATCCAAGAACCGCAATTCATTACTTTCCCGCTCAACGCATGTTCTCTGTGAGAGAATTTCTAATCAATAATAAATGATTTCATGACGTTAGTCAAACTGAGGGTCAACCTTAGGCTTCATTATTTAGCTATTCAAGTTCATATTTATCCAGCTGGTCCAAAAAACGCTGCGATTTCAGGTTAAGACTAAGCTGAGCATCCATAAAAGCGCGCATGACGACTTTCATTTCGGCTTTCGTGCTGTCTTTGACATCAACGTTCCCAAGACGTCTGAGATCAAGCTTGGCGAATAGCCTAAGCAGCTTCAGCGTCCCAGGTGTAACCGTCATAGCCGCAGGGTCGTGATGCTTGCATCTACGGCATAATACGCCGCCCAGACGTGGGCTGACCACAGCCGGCTCGTCCTCATTGCCGCAGGACACGCAGTGATCGAGGACAGGTCCGTAGCCTGCGGCTTGAAGTATTTTCATTTCGAACAAATGCACGGTCACCTGTGGATCTTTTCCCGATGTCAAAGCCTCAAGACAAGCCTTCAGCTGGTTGAACCAGAACGCCCCAACCTCCTCATCCTGCAGCGTCCGATCCAGCAGCTCGCAAGAGTAGGAAGCATAAGCCGTTAAGATAAGGTCTTCACGTAAAAGATGGTGAGATTCCAGAATCTCACCTTGATTTAAAGTACCAAGTCCGTTTCCCGTGCGGAAAAACAGATATTCACCATTCGTAAAAGGCTGGGTCAGCGCAGCGTGGCGGCTTTTCGATTTCTTAGCTCCCCGCACAAGCACCCCGATTTTTCCATGGGTGGCCGTGCAAATCGTAATTATCTTATTCCCCTCACCGTAATCCATGCTGCGGATGACAATCCCCTCCACCCTGTAAAGCATGTATCCTCCCCCAAGCTGTCCCTGATGTTCACAAGCGGTTAATTCGCTTCCTCTTCAAGGATCAATTCATCCATAGCCTCCGGTTCCTGTTCTGCATGGACAGTGGCCGCTTTATAAAGCAGGTAAGCATCGACATCCCCACTGTTGGTAAAATAATTCCACGAAAAATCACGCATACGTTCTCATCCTCTCTCAGAAAATGACGCTGCATCTACGAGATTAGGATGTGCTGTGGAATCCGAACTATGTGTTGCAATAACTCCCAGTATACAATTTCCTAGGAGTTCTTGTGGAATCCAAGGTCCTTCAAAACACGATCCTGATTACGCCAATCTTTCTTCACTTTAACCCATAATTCAAGGAATATCTTAGAACCCAAGAGATTCTCAATATCATGTCTGGCCAAACGTCCAACTTCCTTGAGCATGGCCCCTTGTTTGCCTATAATTATGCCTTTTTGTGAATCCCGTTCAACATAAATTACCGCCGAGATATGAACCACTCCATTGCCCTCCACTTTCATATCCTCGATCGTGACTGCGATGGAATGCGGGACCTCCTCACGTGTATTCTGAAGGATTTTCTCCCGGATCAGCTCAGCGCATACGAACTGCTCGGGGTGGTCCGTGATCTGATCGTCCGGGTAATATTGCGGTCCTTCCGGCAAATATTTAGCGATCTGGTCCAGCATCGTACTGACGTTGTTGCCGTGCATCGCAGAAATCGGAATGATCTCCGCAAAATCGTTCAGCTTACGATATTCCTCGATCAGAGGCAGCAGCTGCTCAGGCTCTATTTTGTCAATTTTATTGAGGATTAGAATGACCGGGGTGCTGATTCCCTTGAGGCGCTCGATTATGAACCGGTCCCCGCCTCCAAATCCTTCCGAGGCATCGGCAAGGAATAACACGGCTTCCACCTCGCCCAAAGTGTTGAGCGCTGTCTGATTCATGAAATCACCCAATTTAGACTGGCGTTTGTGAATTCCCGGTGTGTCCAGGAACACGATCTGCAATTCTGGAGTCGTATAAACCCCATGGATTTTGTTACGCGTGGTCTGCGGTTTATCGGACATAATTGCAATCTTCTGCCCAATGACCTGGTTCATTAATGTCGATTTGCCCACATTGGGGCGCCCGACGATGGCTACGAAGCCGGATTTAAATTTAGGTTTCATTTGTAATACTCCTTTTTGATTTCATACCCTCCCAAACCCTCCCTGCTTAGGGAGGGCCCCAAGGGCTCTGCCCTCTGGACACCCTGAGGTTTGGCGGATTATGGGCTGTTGTTGGTGCGTTGAGCCGCTTGCCGCCCCTGTGGGGCACGCTCTACTTACGGCGCTCCTGCCGGTACCTGGGAAATGCGTGCGGTTAGCCGCTTGTCGTCCCTGCGGGACACGCTTTACTTTTTGGAGCACCGGCGGGAGCGTTTGTTGTTGCTACGCGCTGGAAGGCGCTGTCCCTGCGGGATGCGGATCTTGTTCGAGCACAGATCTTCGTTCTGGTGGTTTTGTACATACATAAGGGCGTAACGGAGGGAAGCTTGGAACTGTAGGAGCGAACGCGAACACCTTTGTCTCTGGATTTCATCCGCTATGCGGTATAGATCAAGAAATCTGGAGGCGGGCAGTGGCCGAAAGTCCAAGCATTCCCGTAGTTACAACCTTAGAATTGGTTACTTTCCTGATAACCACTCGAGTACGGGGGTGTAGAACAGGACAACAGCGATAATCACTGCAAATATCGCTGAGACGAGAACGGCACCCGCGGCGGTGTCCTTGGCGGCTTTGGCCAAAGGATGGATATCCGGGCTTGTCAGGTCGACCACCGACTCGATGGCGGTGTTGATAAGCTCAAGCGCAATGACGAGTGCGATCGTGAGCAGCAGAATGGCCCACTTCGTCGGTGTTAAATGGAAAAAGGCGGCCGCACCGGCCGCCAGCACCGCGCAAATGACATGAACGCGTAAATTGCGCTGTGTTTTGAGCCCGTACCCTATGCCTTCAATTGCATAACGGAATGTGGAACTCCATGTTTGACTCGATTTCATTATCGTACAAGCCCGACCTGTGAGAGGGCGGATTCCTGCTTGGCCATCATTTCAGCTTCGCTGGCTTCATCCTGATGATCGTAGCCCAGCAGGTGCAGGAAACCATGTACGAATAAAAAGCCGATTTCTCGCTCAAGCGAATGTCCGTATTCCTCACTTTGCTCTTTGGCCCGTTCTACTGAAATAATAATGTCTCCGAGTACATCTGGAATATCATCCAGATTCTGACCCTCTTCGAGCTCGTACAGAATTTCCGGCTCTTCATCCACAGATTCATTCATCGCAAAAGACAATACATCTGTAGGCCGGTCAATTCCCCGGTATTCCCGGTTTAGTTCATGAATAGCCTCGTTATTGACGAAGGTAAGGTCTACCTCTCCATCCATAATCCCTTCAGCCTCACCTGCTATATCAAGGGCTTTTTCCAGCAATTCAATCAATTCCTGACTGATTTCAAAGTCTTCTTGTTCATTGTTCCAAGCCAGCTTCAGACCCACTCGCTTCACGCCCCTTGTCTTTCTCATCATTTCCTTTTGGCTTCTTAATATCCTCCGGATACTCGATCCGGGAATGGAAGATGCCCATTACCGTTTCCTTCAAAGTCTTGGCGATCACATCAAGCTCTCGCATCGTCAGATCACATTCATTGAACTGGTGGTCATCAAGACGGCTTTTAATAATCTTCTCAATCATGGATTCCACCTGCTCAACCGTGGGTTTGCGAAGCGATCTTACTGCGGCCTCAACACTATCGGCAATCCCGACAACCGCAGCCTCCTTCGACTGTGCCTTCGGACCCGGATAACGGAAATCTTTCTCCGTAAAGTCAGGCTCTACCCCCTGCTCCTCTGCAATCTTGAGCGCTTTGTGATAAAAGAAATGCAGGAATGTAGTCCCATGATGCTGCTCAGCGATATCCCGAATCGGTTTGGGAAGCTTATATTCCTTAAGCATTTCCACCCCGTCCCTTGCATGGGCCACAATAATCGACTTACTCAGCTTCGGATCAATGAAATCATGAGGGTTCTCCATATTATTCTGGTTCTCGATGAAATAGCTTGGCCGTTTCGTCTTACCAATGTCGTGATAATACGACCCGACTCTGCACAGCAGTCCGTTCGCACCAATGGCTTCCGCCGCCGCTTCAGACAGATTGCCGACCATGACACTATGGTGATAGGTTCCCGGCGTCTCCGTAAGCAGCTTTCTTAACAGCGGATGGTTGGGATTGGACAGCTCCACCAGCTTGAGGGCGGACAGAATTCCGAACGAAACTTCGAAGAATGGCATCAGACCAATAACCAGAATCGTGGTCAGGAGCCCTCCGGCAAAAGCAAAACCAATCGCATACAGCGTGTTAGACTGTGTCCAACCATTCTCATTGAGCAGAACTAGTGTAAACACAGACAGGGAACCAAACAGGCAGACCATAATCCCCGCTTTCAAAATCGTGGAACGCTGACTGGCACGGTGAATCGAGAATATGGATACGAACGAGATAATGACCGCGAAAAAGCCAAAATAGAAATCAAAGATCTGTCCCTGATGGCTGTTCAATATTATACTAGCCAGAATTCCAAGCACGATTGAGCTGATATAAGCCAGCGGGATATCAATCAGCAGAGTAATCAACATAGCTCCTGTAGCGATCGGGGCTAGATACCCAATATAAGGACGCTGAGGGCTTTGCAGAATATTAACCACATGGATAGATAGAATCGTGATCGTAAAGATTAACAGCAGCATAGTTAGCTGCACATTGTTATATTTGAACCTGGCTGCTCCCTCCGATTGGCGCATATACATAATAAGACCAAAACCGAACAGGAGCGACATCAACAGCAGGCCCAGCTGAGGCCAGTAATTGACTTCATCCTTAAGCAGCCCGTTCTGATCCAGCAAGTTATACATTTCCTCGGTAATTCGCTCGCCTTTGGCAACAAGCACATCCCCCTGTTTGATATATACGGGTTCGGTACTCTCTCTAGCCAGCACTTTGGCTTCCTTGGTCGCCTCATCATCCCTGAAATTATTCGGTGTTATCACCAGACGTATGAGCTCCTGAACTACCTCACGGGAGATTCGCTTACTCAGCATACTGGAACTAACCTGTTCCGCTACTTTAGCGCGCACCGCAGGAGCCTCGGTAACCTGATCACTCATGAGCCGGGATACAATATCTTTCGCTACAGGCTTCATTTCACTGATATCCTCAGGCGTGAGACGAGGAATCTTGATAAATGTCTCTTCAGAAATATGATAGGCCTGTTCATTAATCCGTTTCTTCATCTCTTCAAGCAGAGAGTCCGAATAGGTTGTGGACAGCTTATTGGTCAAAATAAAACTTTGCGTATATTCCTGAACCTTGCTTGGGAGCTCCTGCCGGTAGATCGAAATCTTGTCCTCTCTCGAGACCTGATCATCCTGATTCAGACGCAGAATCCGGTCAAGAAGCTGGGTTACGAGCACTTCATTACGAAGCGGCACGATTTTGTAAATATCCTTCTGTTTCTCGGCTGCCTGCTCCTGTGCCTTGAGTGTCGCTTTGTTATTAGGAATCTGGACAGGTGCCAGAATCTCTTTATCACTGGGCTGCCCAATAACGATATTGTAGCGTTCAGGCAGGAGCTTTGGAGCCAGGCTGACATAAAATAAAACAACAAACAGCAAAAACAGAACATAGCGTACAGGTACGCTATGTTTCCATCCTGCCGTTTTAGATTGAAATGTACTGCTTTTCGACTTTTCCTTCGAGGTCATAGAACAGCCCTCTCTATCTTCTGAAAGTACCTGATTATTTGTGGGATTTCTCTCTTTAGATCGACGGTTGCTCCCCTTGTGCTGCTAGTCCTGATTCTCTGCAGCCCGGTCGTAAGCGATAATGATTTTCTGAACAAGCGAGTGACGTACTACATCCGACTCATCGAAATAGACGAAGCCGATTTCATCAATATTCTTAAGAATAGACTTGGCTTCAACCAATCCAGATTTCTTGCCTCTAGGCAAATCAATCTGGGTTACGTCCCCAGTGATCACCATCTTAGAGCCAAAGCCGAGACGTGTGAGGAACATTTTCATTTGCTCTGGTGTCGTATTCTGGGCTTCATCCAAAATAACGAAAGCGTCATCCAGAGTTCTTCCGCGCATGTAAGCAAGAGGGGCAATCTCGATTAGTCCTCTCTCCAGCGCCTTAGCTGTCTGTTCAGGCCCCATAACATCATACAGTGCATCATACAACGGACGCAGATAAGGATCTACCTTCTCTTGCAAATCACCAGGAAGGAAGCCTAAGCTTTCCCCGGCCTCTACGGCAGGTCGTGTGAGTACGATCCGTTTGACCGAGCCTTCCTTCAGCGCTGTAATCGCAAGAACCACAGCCAAATAGGTTTTGCCGGTTCCGGCCGGACCTACTCCAAATACAACGTCTCTTTTCTTGATGGTTGTGACATAGTGCTTCTGCCCAATCGTCTTCACGCGGATCGGCTTGCCTCTGTAAGTTATCGCAACCTCACCTTTATATAAATCAAGCAGTTGGTCAGCGCGTAAATCGAGAGCAAGATCGATCGCATACAGCACATCACGCTCGGTTAGAACATATCCATTGCGAATGAGCTGCAGCAGGACTTCGAACAGCTGCTGAACCACATCAACGCTTCTTCTCTCTCCGCGAATCGTAATCTCAGACTCCCGCGAAACCACTTGTACTTCTACTTTCTCCTCAACCAGCTTAAGGAAGGTATCCTGAGGGCCAAATAAAGACAGCCCCTCTGCTGCACTTTGCAGCGGTATCTTGGTGCTTACAGTTTGCTCTGACAAATAGCCTCATTCTCCTTGATGGTGAACTATCGGAAGTTCTTCCGCTATATTCTGTTCCACTTCAAAAAGCACTTTCATATAAACTTTACCATTGTCTGTCTTCTCATGCAAAATTTTTTGCTGTACAATCTGAGCATCTGCGCCGTTTTTTGCCAATATATCGAGCTTCGCTCTTTCAAGTCCACGGATTACTGTCTGTTCCACAGATTGTTTGGTCTCAAGCTCCGTAACCTCCATCACGTCCTCGGACATCCATCCTATAGGCAGCTTCCAATGCCTCCAGGTCAACGGATCCACCTGGGTAAGGGTTTGGGATTGTTCATACCCCACCTTGCCGTAACCCCAGATCTGAATCGCCGTGCTGCCAAAATAAAGATACCCCTTCTCTTTCTTCTCTCCCGTATATACCTTCTGCTTAAGGACAAGCGGTGCCTCTATCGTGTACTCATGCCAGACAAGACCCCGAATTTCTCCTTTTGCCACAACGGCTTGTTCGCCCTGGATACCTGATATAAGAACACTTCCCTTCGTCACACGATCATTCTTCGATACCTCAGGCTGTCCACGTTCCGCAAAAATATGTGTAACGACCGCATCCGTCTTGCTGACCAGACTTCTTGGGCTAAGAAGCTCCGTATTTTTGGGCTGAGCCGCCTCTACCACTTCAATCGTAACCTTGGTCCCTGTCTTTGAAACACCGACCCAGGAGGTTCCGCTGAGTTTTCTTGTCAAATCCTTGGAGAGCTTGTCCTGTTCAGGCAGGCGAAAAATCCACTGAAACGGATAAATCCCCTCCTCCTTGGCGGCAAGCAAAATATCTTCCGTTGGAATTTTCACGTTGCCCTTCACCTCTACATCCCATACCAACGAAGAAAACCCAAAGATCATAAGGAAAAACAGGATAAATCCGGCGATAAACCATTTGCGTTTAAATACCCGGTTCCAAAAAAAAGGCAGTCCATCTCTCTGATTCACATGCACTCGGCAGCTTGTCTTCTTGAGGAGCGGGCGAAGCCGGTAATAATCGGAAATAACAACCTCCATCTCGAGCCGGTTTGGACCCAGCGATTTGAGATTCCAGACATCAATCCGCTCCCTGGCCAGCTCATTCACAAATGCTTCAATGTGCTCACCACGGATGGTCACCCTCACCGAACCGCGTAATTTGGTTAATCCCGGTGTCTTCATCGTTTCTCCCCCGTTCCAAGATACTGGATTCCTGCTATATCGCCTTCAATTAAGACTTCTTCAGGCATAATTGCTTTTATTACAAGACGGCTTCCCACTACCTCAAGAGAGCCTTCCGGAAGTGCCAGCCTCAAATGATCTGGTGAGAAATGCAGGACACCGCGATGATTCTCAATCAACAGCTGCCTGTTGCCAACCATCGTGAGCCTCGGCAGATCAAATACGAGATCCTGAGGTAAGTCGAGAATATCGACCGACCATTTGCGTAGTTTGCGGGTAAAACGGCTCATCGGCAGTCCTCCTTCCCATACTGTACAAAATATGCGGGAGAATGCAGATTTATGAGGGTCAGGAATCTTTTTCATTGAAGAAAGCTTGATAAGCATGATTAGCTATAGAAAAGAAAGAGGGCTGATCCATATGGATACAGCCCTCACATCTTATTTTTTATACATATACGGACGCTTCGCACGAGGCTTACCTAGAATCTCAGCCCAGATAACCCCATCTGCCAACTGACTTGCTTTCAAAGAAGGCGTACCCCCGCCTAAGGAAACAGAGGTCCGGGTCTCGGGGACATCCTTACGCTTCAGTTCACGGACAAGGGAACGATTGGTGCGTTCCAGCTGTTCAAGCTTGCGCTGCAGGCTAATAATTTCAGCCGCCTCCCGCCCTTCCTCAATTGCCACGGACTTAGGGCCGATAGAATTCTCCTCATGCTCCATCCAGCTGTTTGTAGCGGTAGGAGGTAGGATATTCTTTCCCCATTCTTCCAGTGTCTGATCTGACGGTCGGCCCGGTTCTTCAGCTTGCCCAGCGGGCTGAAGAGTACGAGGTCCAGTCTGATTGGGCTGCCGGCTAAGCTTAGGCTCATTGCCTGGATCACCTCCGAAAGTTGGCATCCGGTTAGTGCCACCACCTTTTGGCTTGCCCTTCTTACCCAGCATAGACAAGATCGCAAATCCGATAACGATGACCAGATACAGATGGCTCTGCACCCATTCCAGCAGATCATTCATTTAGAGCACCGCCTATTCGTCATCCTTGGTTGTAGAAGATGGGTCACCTGGCTTGCTAATGGAACTGCGCATATTGGTATCTGCTTCGATATTTTTGAGATTCATATAATCAAGCACTCCAATCTGACCGCCTCGGAGAGCCTCAGCCATAGCCAGAGGAACCTCGGATTCCGATTCCACAACGCGGGCACGCATCTCGACAACGCGGGCCTTCATTTCCTGCTCTTGGGCTACAGCCATAGCCCTGCGCTCCTCAGCCTTGGCTTGGGCAATCCGCTTATCTGCTTCAGCCTGTTCTGTTTGCAGGAATGCACCGATATTTTTACCTACATCAACGTCCGCAATATCAATCGAGAGAATCTCAAATGCTGTTCCTGCATCGAGTCCTTTATTCAGAACAGTACGGGAAATCATATCCGGGTTCTCTAGTACATCTTTATGCGAGTTGCTTGAACCTACCGTAGTGACAATACCTTCACCAACACGTGCAATAATCGTCTCTTCCCCGGCTCCCCCAACAAGGCGGTCGATGTTCGCACGTACCGTAACCCGTGCTTTAACCTTAACTTCAATCCCGTCTTTTGCGACTGCCGCAACTACCGGAGTCTCAATGACTCTCGGATTAACGCTCATCTGCACAGCTTGAAGCACATCACGGCCAGCCAGGTCTATTGCTGCGGCCCGTTCAAATTCCAGGGGGATATTCGCCCGCTGAGCAGCAATCAAGGCATTAACTACCCGGTCCACGTTACCCCCGGCCAGGTAATGGCTCTCAAGCTGGTTAATGGAGAGACCCAAACCCGCTTTGTGAGCCTTGATGAGCGGATTAACGATTCGAGCCGGCGTAACCCGGCGCAGCCTCATAGCAACCAAAGTTAATATACTGATCTTTACTCCGGAGGCAAGTGCGGAGATCCACAGCATCACCGGGAAGAAGCTCAAGAAGACGCTCAGTACAATAATGGCGATAACCACAATGAGCAGTATTCCAACAAATGATGAATCCAACATACAGCGTATCAGCTCCTAGTGTCTATTATTTATAGTCATAGGGATGAGCCCGGCTCATTCCATATTCCTCATGTTTCAGACTTCTGCAACCACTACTCTAGTTCCTTCAACCTTAATTACTTTTACCGGAGTGTCTGCTTTTATGAATCCACCTTCGGTCACGACGTCAATACGTTCGGTTCCGATTACAGCTGTCCCTGCAGGGCGAAGTGGAGTAAGGCTAGTTCCTAAGAGTCCCAGCAGTTCCTTTCTCTCCGTTACAGAGCTGTATCCTTTCTCGGTGGTCAGTTCGTCGCGAAGAATGAACCGATTCCATATCCCGCGTTCCTTGAAGATCCATACTACAATAGCGATGACAACTAACGCTGCAAGAAAAGCAACTCCCAGTGTCCTTAGTGCATGCTGGGTGTCATAGGCAGCCCGGACTACACCTGCAACCAAACACACTGACCCCAGAATTCCAAGGATCCCGAAGCTCGGTACAAACAGCTCAAGCGCCATTAGTACCAGACCGATAATGAATAATACACCTGTCTCAAGACCCGCGAAACCAGCGATATAATTACCGAAGAAATACAGTCCGAAAGCCGTAACTCCAAGTATTCCAGGTACTCCAAAGCCTGGCACAAGAAGCTCGATCACTACTCCTGCAATCCCCAGAAACAGGAGAAGCGTCATCACGATCGGATTCGTGAGGAACATCGCCACATTCTCAGCCAGCGTCCGTTCTACCCGAACTGTATCTTCGCCGTTGTACCCCATCCAGTGAATGACTTCTTCCGTGCTGTCAGCAAGGGTATCGGCATAACCAACTTTTAGTGCCTCACTGCTGCTTAATGAGATAATTTGACCCTTCTCTTTGGTTCGGTTAATTTCGGGCATATCTACCGTGATGGAAGGATCGACCATCCCCTCCGCAATTCTGGGGTTACGATGCTGAAGATCCGCGGCCGCACTCATTTTACTTTTCCAATAAGCAATCTCTTTGGGACTGTTCACCGCCTGTCCTGAAGAATCGACGAGTGCAGCAGCTCCTATCGCACTATCCGGTCTCATTGCAATCTTACCCGCATGCAGGGCGATGTAACTACCAGCCGAAGCCGCGTTTCCCTGAATAAAAGCAACCGTGGGGATAGAGCTGCCGGCGATCATCTGTCCGATATTCTCAGCATTATCTACCCGGCCTCCCGGCGTGTTCACTTCAAGGACTATAAGGGCCGCTCCCTGATTCTTCGCTTCCTTAAATCCACGCTCCAGAAATTTCTCCAGCCCTGACTCAATCTTCTGATCCAGAGGTATAACATAGACTGTTCCTGACCTCATCTTAGCTGGAGCAGTGGCAGCTTCAGCATCAGACGAGAATGCCGGAGCGAACCCGGATATGAGCAGAAGCACCAGCATCATTGTTGAGCACATGACTAGTCCTAGCTTGCGCTTCACTAAGAAACCCCTCCCCTTATGTAAATATTAATACTTGATCTATTATGTACTACGAACGATCTCTTGCTTCGTTTCAATCAAGAAAAAACACCCTCTATCGCTAGAGGGTGTTTCGTACTTGTTATTGCAATAGCTGTTGAACTGCCTGGTTAACAAGTTTGCCATCTGCAAGGCCTTTGACCTTGGGCATGAGGGCACTCATTACTTTCCCGATATCGGCTTTCGAAGAAGCACCGGTTTCCTGGATGGTCTGCTGTACAATGACTTTAATTTCTTCTTCAGAAAGTTGTTCGGGAAGATACTCGGCAATTATCTTGATCTCTTCTGCTAAAGGAGCAGTGAGATCTTCACGGCCTGCTTTTTGAAATTCTTGGAGGGCATCTTTGCGCTGTTTGATTTCACGACTTAGGATATCAAGCACTTCGTTGTCGTCCAGAGTTCTTTTCAAATCTATTTCAAGATTCTTAATCGTTGCACGAACCATTCGAATGGTGGAGAGCTTGAACTTGTCTTTACTCCTCATCGCTTGCTTCATATCTTCGTTCAATCGCTCGCTAAGATTCATGGTAGTTCAGATCCTCCTAAAACTTTCTCTTACGAGCAGCCTCGGACTTTTTCTTGCGCTTCACGCTTGGCTTCTCATAATGCTTGCGTTTCTTCACCTCAGCCAAGACTCCATCTTTTGCAATGGAACGCTTGAAGCGACGAAGTGCAGCATCAATAGTCTCGTTTTTGCGAACTTTAGTTTCAGACACCAGTTTTCCCTCCCTCCGACCAGACCGTCCAAGAGCACAACACGGTTCATCAACTTTCATTATAGGTGAAAAGGAAATAGGGTGTCAACCGTGAGTGGCTTTCTTTTTTATATCCAGTCAAACTCATGTTCCAAAATTAGGCATGTGATTCGGAAATTCCGGTCAATGCCCCCAGCTTCGCTCCGCCAAGCAGATGGTAGTGAATGTGATACACAGCCTGTCCGCTATCGGGTCCACAGTTATTAATCAGACGGTAGCCGCTCTCTGAAACTCCCAGTTTCTTGGCTGCATCCTGAGCTACCTTGTGCATTTCACCAATAAGAGCCAGATCCTCGGCCGCCACATCGTTCATGGTTGCAATATGTTTCTTCGGTATAATCAGAACATGGGTAGGCGCCGCCGGCTGGATATCATGAAATACCAGAAATTTGTCATCTTCATAAACTTTGTTGGAAGGTATCTGGCCTTCAGCAATTTTACAAAACAAACAATCCATCGTAGTCGTATCCTCCTTTTCTTTGATTTCGCCTGAAGAGCAGGACGAGACCGCAGTTCCTCATCTACTCCTATCATACCGAAAATAAACCCAAAAAAGAAGCACATGCTTCGAAGGAATCTGTGTCCTTCGCTTCATGTGCCCGTTATTCAAAGGTGCAATGAATAATTTATAAATTTTCTATCATTATTCGAGATCCTAAACCCGCATTCTCTGCGGGAATCACCACCAGCTTACGCGGAAGACGCGCTCTTAGCTCGGCAACATGGCTGATGACGCCTACAGCAAGATGATCATGATGAAGCTGTTCCAGAGAAGTGATGACCGTATCGAGCAGCTCCGGATCAAGCGTACCAAAACCTTCATCCAGGAAAAAGAACTGCAAAGGATATTGGCCTCTAAGCTGAATCTGCGCCGATAAGGCAAGCGCCAGGGCGAGTGAGGTCAGGAAGGTCTCTCCTCCGGACAAAGTAGATACCGGACGCTTGATTCCACCATTGGCATCGTCACATATAATGAACCCGCCTCCCGAATCTGTCTCCAGGGAATAACGCTGCTTGGTCAAGTCTCTTAGCCGCTGTGAAGCCGCCTGGCTGACGTTCATGAGCTGTTCTTCAGCAACATATTCTACGAATGCATTTCCTCGCAAGCTGGACTGCAGCTTGCTCAGGAGATTAGCAGAATGGTTAAGCTTAATTCGATTGGACTCCAGCTCTTTCCAGCGGATATGACGAACCTCAATATCCTCAAGATCCCGCTCGGCTCTGGCTTTAGATTGTACCGCCATTTCATCCGCTTCCTTGCCTGCAGCAAGTCTAATCTTGCAGTTCTCCCATTCTTCCTCTTGAATCTGCCTGCCCGCAAGTTTGGATTCCAGCTCGCGTGTCTGAATAGTAAGCTCGCGTTCAAGGTCGCGGTGAACCGTAATGCGTTCTTCCATCTTCTCTCTTGTCTTAGAGTCCAGTAGAGCCTCTTCGGTCTCTTCCTCCCGGGCAAAGGGACTTTCCTCCAATTGCTGCTCAAAACGGCTTCGGAGCTGCTGTTCCTGTTCATTCGCAGAGATTGCAGTCTGCTGTGCTGCTGCTCCTGTCTTAGCCGTCTCTTGCTTCACTTGATCCGCCTTCATATGCTGCTCTTTGAGAGCAGCAGCCTTTCTTCGCAAAAGTTCAAGACGGTCCGCAGTCTCTATAAGCAGCCTATCGACCGCTTCATCCCCGGCCAAAGCACGCAGGCGTTCTTCCTTCTCTTTTAACAAATCAGTCTTACCGGCAAGCTGGGCCTGCAACTGAACCTGCTGCTTGTCCAGTTCTGCCGCTTCCTGAGTCAAATTTCGAAGCAGGACTGTCTTCTCTTCAATAAAAGGCCCGCTGAGCTCAAGCCTTTTCTTCACATCTTCAGACACGGCATCTCTCTCATGGATGTCCTCGATCAGCCGGTCCGTATCAGATATTGAATACTCGGGCAGCTCTTTGCTCCACTCCTCTGCCAGCTCCGTCTGCTCACGCGTCAGCTCATCCTGCATCTGAAGAGAATGGTCATATTGACTCTGTAGAGAACCAAGCTCCGCGTTCAGGCCTGCCATCCGGGGCTGCAGTGCAGCATGGCTGTCGCGAACTCCTTTTACCAGTCGCTGGAGCTCTTCGAGACGAACCTGAGCGGCTTTCAGGTCCTCCTGAGCTCTATTCATCCCCACAGCCCACTCGCCATACGTCTTCGAAGCATTGGACTCGTGTTCCGGTTCTGCAGCTTGCAGTGAAGCAGCAGCCTGCGGCATAACCTGATCCTCGGCTCCGCTTGTCTCAGGACTTATTGATTCCATCAGAGCCCGGCAGGTGTCGAGCCCCCTGGACAGACTGTATTTCATGTCTCTAATAGTGGGCAGGCTAGCTGCAATCTGTTCCAGTTCACCATCAAGCTGCTGCGCTTCATCCAGAATGTGTCCGGCTGGAACAGGGTGATGATCCGATCCGCAGACCGGACACGACTCACCGTCGATCAATTGCTCTGCCAGCCGGGCAGACCATAAATGCAGTTCCTGCGACTTCACGGCAAGACGAAGTGTATTCTCACGCTGCTCCAGTCCTTGAAGCACATCTTGGCAGTACTGCATCAGACTAGTAAATGTCTCTATTAATCCGGCAGCCTGCTCCGCAGCCCGACGACGAGTATCGATTTCTGTCATTTCAAGCTGCTGAGCTTCGTTAAGTGCATTACGGGCCCTAACCAGGCGCTCCTTAAGCTCAGAGGAGGTGTTGTCGGCCTTGGTTCTCCGGACCGTAAGCTGGGTGAACCGGTCTTTAAGCGAAGCAGCCACCTGAACTTTGCGTCTTAGCAAAGCGGGAACTTCTACCTCCTTAAGCCGCTGTTCCAACTCTTGACGACGCTGAACCGCTTTGGCAAGAAGCAGCTCTTCCTTCGTGATCTGCTCAGTGTGGACATTTAGAGCACGGACGGCCTCTGTTAGCCTCGATTGCAGATCTGCCTGTTCAAGATTCACAGCATCCCGCTCGGCCTGAAGTCCTTTCGCCTGTTCAAGCTGTTCGAGCCGGACAAGCAGGCCCGGCTCTTCAGACACCAGCGCCTGCTGGGCGAGCTCAGCTGCCGCAGCAGCTTGTGCCGCCGCAGCTTCCGCCTCAGCTGCGGCCGCCATGGCCTGCTGCGCGTACACACGGCGCTCCGCAGCCAGACGCCTCGCGTCATGCCACGCGCCGAGCGCAGGACGCAGCTGCTCGGCGGCAGCGGCCTTCGCGAGCCGTGCCTCCAGCTGCGCAATCTCGCCGCTCTGCTCCTGCAGCTGCAGGAGCGACTGCTTGCGCTGCTGCAGCTCAAGGCCAAGCTCGCGCAGCTTGGAGAGCTGCGCGAACAGGCGCTCGGCTTCCTGCAGCTCGCGCCGGCGCAGCTCCGCTTCCGACGAAGCCGCCTTTAGGCGTTCGGCGGCTTCCTGGAGGGCTTCCTCCGAAGCCAGACCAAGCCCCTGCTGCTCAGCTGCCAGCTCTTTGAGCCGGCTATCGGTCTCTTTGACCTTACGGCTGAGCTTCATTCCCAGGTGATCGCCGTACTTCTCCAGATGGAACAAGCGCTGGAGCATCTGCCGGCGTTCACTGCCTTTCAGAGATAGAAATTCAGCGAATTTCCCCTGCGGTAGCACTACGGCCCGGGTGAAGTCATCCATCTTAAGCCCGATCTTCTCCTCTACGCAGCGGGTAACCTCAGCCAGCTTGTCAGCATGAACCTGATCCCCTTCCGGCAGAACCTGAATAAAACGGCTAATCGTATTGCTGACCGAGACATCCCCTGTTCGCTTGAATCTGCGCTCGACCCGGTAACATTCTGCCCCCTCTGCTGACATCAGCTCAAAAGTAAATGCGACGAAGAGACTGTCTTCCGAATGATTCATGATGCCCTGAGTACCATTTACCGCACGCTCCACCTTACCGTACAAGGCAAGTGTAATGGCATCCAGCAGCGTGGATTTGCCGCTGCCTGTGGGACCGAAGATGCCGAACAATCCGGTTTCACACAGCTTCGTGAAATCGACCTCCTGAGGCTCACGATAGCTTTGCAGACCTGAGAGTTTAAGAGAAATAGGCTTCATGATTCGCCTCCCTCCAAGCCTGCCGCGTGCTCATCCTCGGCTACAAGCTGCATAAACAGATCCACAAGCTCTTCCTCCGGCTCTGCGCCCCCGCTCTGGCGCTGATAGAACTTACGGAACAGCTCATGAACCGGCATTTGTGATCGTCCAGCCGCCGTCTGTACAAGTTCACGGCCTGGATACACCGGTCTGATATGGATAATCCCTTCACGGGATTTACGCAGGGTCTGGATATCCCCGAGTGACATCGCCTCCGTAAGGCGAATCTCTAAATCTATGAATGCATCCGCATCACGCCCTTCATCCAGCCAGCGGTGAACCTCCTCGAGTCCGCCCGTACAGGTCCAGCGAACCAGCGGTCTGCCGCTCCGTAAATAGATTTCTTCAGTTACCGGTGTACCCCCAGGTTCAACGTCTATGAGCATCACCGACTTGGCTTGTCCAGCTTCAGAGAAGCTGTAAGCGAGCGGTGAACCGCTGTATCTAATCAGTCCATTCCCTTTAACGGATTGGGCACGGTGTAGATGACCGAGTGCCGTATACTGGGCTCCTATATCCAGCGCCGCAGGATCAACGGTATAAGCACCGCCAATCTGAATCGGACGTTCGGAGTCACACTCCACGCCTCCCAGAACATAGATGTGGCTCATCGCCAGATTCACCGTGTTCTTGCTGAAGGACTGTCCCAGAAGACGCATTAAACGTCCAACCCGTTCACTGTAAGCCAATCTTAGTTCCCCTTCATCCACCTGACCTGCAAGGAGCTCGCCGAGTCTCGCTTCGGATGGATAAGGCAATGCGGCGATGGCCGCAGATTCTCCCGTTCTGGCTACATTCAGCCGAACGGGATCTGACGACGGTAGACCTACCAGTGTGATCCCGCTGCGTGTAACCAGCGGCGTCACGGATGCTACCCGCTCAGGCTGATCATGGTTACCTGCAATAGCGACCAACTGTCTGCCATCCTCGGTTAACCTAGCCGCCGCTTCATAGAACATCATTTCCGCAGCCGCTGGAGGGTTGACGCTGTCATATACGTCTCCCGCCATCATAACGAGGTCCGCCTTGGTATCCCTGGCAAGCTGTACCAGCTCATCCAGGAACATCTCCTGCTCACTTAGCCGGCTTCGCCCTTCAAGCGTTCTTCCCAGATGCCAGTCTCCTGTATGCAGAATCCGCATATTCTCCCCCCCTCTACTTTGGCAAGGATTCAATCCTGCCTATATCTATAATTGCACGGCCTCTCCTTGATCAAAGAAATACAACCATTTCTCATGGACAGGAGCTCCTGTGATCTCCTCAATGGCTCTCCCATAAAGTTCTAATTGGAATCGATACTTCTCAGCAAGGGCGGTCAGACCGCCCTGATGCTCCAGCACACGGTCGCTCTTATAATCAAGTAAAATCCACCTTCCATCGACACAGAACAGACAGTCGACAATCCCTTGGACAAGCACAGTTTCTTGATCCAGCCCTTGCTGGATTTGAAACTTAAGTCTATCTTCACCAGGAACATCATCGTCATTTCCCGTAAGCACGGGATAAGCTTCCGGAGCCGATATTCCATAACTGAATGCAAGCTCACGCTTGATCCATTCCGCTTCGCGGAGCCTAAGTCCAAGCGGACTCTTCAGGAATTCGGTAATCCGGCTGAGCTCAAGCCCCTCAGCCTGATCGGCTGCCATAATCTGCTGCTGAATAAGCCAGCGAATGGTCTCCTCCGCTGCAAGTTCCACAGCTTCAGCATCAAAAGAAATATGCTGCATGACCGTATGATAAGCAGTACCTCGCTCTGTGGGTGTCATTCTCCGCTGCTCCATAAATTTGGGCCTGCGGAGATGAAGCTTGAATGAAGCCGGCTCTGCTGGCTGCCTAGCCTCTTCCCGCATCGCCTGGCCTTCCAGAATATCAACAGGAGGTTCATCCTGCATCGCAAGCAAGGTCTTCATCTCGGTTACGGTTGTCTTGGCTGAAATCTGACTGGCCAATTCAAAGGGATACGACCAACCCAGCCTGGAAGCGACAGCTCTAGAAAGGTCCGGGTCCATCTCCTTCTTAACAAGGACTGGACGGCCGGATATCAGCGCTTGCAGTGCTGCTCTGTCTCCAGCATCGCCAGTCTCCCCCGTTTCCTCAGACGCTGCTGCAGCTTGTCTTTGCATATCCTGGGATGACAGGACTCCGATTCGCCAATCCAGGGATTGTGCCGGAAGCCTTGCACCCACCTCTTCACCAACGTCTGCAAGCTCTCTCAGCACGGAGGCGGCCGGGTGTCGGATCAAGGCAGGACCGATCCAGTCCAAATAGCTGCGTCCCCGGGCGAGCATATAGTCAGGAAGCATTTCTTCCCCATTCTGAAGCGCTTGACTCCACACTGCTGCTGCCTTTGGCAGATCTTTAACAGCAGACACGAGCACAAGCTTATCTTTGGGTCGGGTGAGGGCGACATAGAGTACCCGCATTTCTTCGGCCAGCAATTCCATGTTCGCACGTCTGCGAATGGCCAGGTTAGGAAGTGTTGGATAACTTACCCGTGTATCTGCATCAACGAATTTCGGACCAAAACCCAGCTCCTTATGCATCAGGAACGGCGCATTCATGTCCTGTCTATTGAACATTTTGGACAGACCTGCAACAAACACGACAGGGAATTCAAGCCCTTTACTCTTATGAATAGTCATAATTCGGATGCCTTCGTTCTGATCATTGCCCGTCCCCGGAGCCCCAAAGTCCCCGCCATTCTCTTTCAGTCTGGAGACAAATCGAAGGAAGCGGAACAAACCCCGGGAAGAGGTGGACTGCTCATAAGTTCGCGCCCTGTCATAGAGCGCTCTTAAATTGGCCTGACGCTGAGCTCCGCCCGGCAGGCCGCCAACCCAGTCCAGATACCCTGTCTCTCTGTATACGTTCCAGATCAGCCGTCCAAGTTCGCCTTGTCTGGCTTCAGTCCTCCAGCCTTCAAGCTGGGCGAGGAATCCACCAAGCTTGCGGGACAGCTCATCACCGGACGATTCGTCCGCTGCCGCTGTCTGAACAGCCTCGTAGAAACCGCCATTTGGGGCTGCTAATCGGATTCCAGCCAGTTCCTCCTCGGTTAACCCGTAGATCGGGGATCGAAGAACAGAGGCGAGCGGGATATCCTGCTGGGGATTATCAATAACCTGAAGCAGGGACAGCATAATCTCCACTTCAGATGCCTGGAAGTAGCCCTGGCTTAATTCTCCGTAAGCCGGGATACCTTCAAGCCGCAACTCCTGGATCATAGCCGGGGCCCAGGAGAGCGTCGACCTTAGAAGGATCACCATATCCCGGTACTGAACGGGACGGTGCTCTCGTGTAGCCTTGTCGTAGATGTACAGCGGCTTGCCGTTCTCCCCCATCATTTCATGGATGCGGGCCGCAATCAGACGCGCCTCCAGTCTAACCGCTTCCAGCTCCGCCGCGTCTTCCGCGCTGCCTTCATCTTCCGGATTCATTTCCGCTGCACTCTCATCTGGAGCCGTAACGGCTTTACTTCGGTCAACAAGCAGCAGCTCGGGCAGATAACCGGAGTGATCCGGTGAATCCTCCGGGAATCCCTCTCCATAGACAAGCTCTGCTCTTGCGTCATAGGCGATTTCCGCAACCCCTTCATTCATCATCTGTCTGAATAAATAGTTGACCGCGCCCACGACCTCTCTGCGGCTCCGGAAATTGCGTGCCAGATCAATCCGGAGTCCTTCTCCCGAGAAATC
>RCUH01000202.1_pt1 | contig 79716 bp, 81 predicted proteins | sample 2166191 | NCBI WGS metagenome assembly RCUH01 (sample SAMN09932848, study PRJNA488358) | compost metagenome | feature: garden; material: soil; isolation source: compost soil in an enriched community after 214 h of incubation | place: Germany: Experimental Botanical Garden Goettingen | collected...
ATGTCTAGGCCTGCACCGTCCCGCGGCAGCTCGCTGGCAGAAAACCCAAGGTTCAACTGGAAGTCCTGCCGGAGCATCTCGATGAGCGTCGGATTGAACCGAGGCTCGTCGTCGTGCAATGTCATGGTGAAGCCCGACCTCACGCTCCGTCGATTCATCTCGACGGGAATCAGGATGAGCGGCGCTCGATACTTCGTTTCCTCTTTGTCGACCCGATTCCAGGTCAAGAAGCCAAGAGCTAGGAACAAGGTGTTCGCGCCACCTTCCTGCAACGTCGTGCGAGCGTTGCGGTACATCTCGACCATCCGAGCGTCTAGTTCTTCTTTCGTAAGGTCGATAAAGACTTCCCGACGATTCAGGGCGTCGAGAGCGAACTGCCTTCTCAGGCTCTCTCTTTCGCGGCTCTCGTGGATGAGTTGGCTTCGCGGGTCGCCTTTGTCCATCAGGTCCGGCCGAGGCAAGAGCTTTATCTCCTTGCCATCCCACATCAGGTCCTCAAGAAGTCCGGGGTCTGGAGCATCTAACTTGAGGGCCTTCCTGCTCGTCTTGAAGTTGAGAAGATTGTTTCGCAGAGACAGATCGAGCAGTTTGCGCTGCCACCGCGCGAGCCGATCCTTCGGATCCAAAGTCGCTTCGTCTGCGTCGTGCAAATCATCTTGGGGGAGATCGGGTGCATCTTCCAATATCACCTTATCGTCCGCCGCGATGGCACTGGGCGCCTGGGGTTGCAAGACTTCGGGACTGGACAGGGGCTTAATGCGTTGAAGGCGAGCCCTCCGGATGTCGACGGCCAGTTCGAATGCATCGTCTTTGCCCTCGGCGATTTGCTCGGCGCCCACCTCGGCGGCACGGCTAAACGGAACTGGTGGGCGCTGCGTCGCCAACGTAGTCTCAAAAAGCACCAGTTCCTTTAATTTCAGGCGCTTTCGAAGTGCCGTTACATCATCAACGACGGTTGTGGAGAATTCTTCTGACTTCAGCCACACGCCCGCGAAAGCATGCCCGCGCGTGAAGACGACCAAGGGGTTCAAACCCACTTGTTCCAAGGTCGAGCAGAACAGCAGCGCTAGGTCCATGCATGTTCCCAGGCCAGAGTCGGAAATTTGGGTCGCGCCACGAATCTTCTGCCCCCGATGCTCGAAGCTCGCGGGAGGCAGCGCGTAGTCGATCTTCATCGACACGACTGCACCCCACACTGCGCCGGCAAGCTCCCATGCGCGCTTGGAACCGCCTTCCTTGTACCCGTCAAGCGCCGGGTTCTTGCCATGCTCACGCAGCAAAGCTGCAGTCTTCTTGAGCACCCGGTCAACCGCTGGGTCGTTCGGCTGTACGAACGCTGCGACCATGTCGGGGAGATGCGAAAGGCCACCCCACTGATTGCGCGGCAGCAGCTCAACCGTCCTGGATGTCTCGGAAAAGAGTTCGCCTTCGCCGCCCGCAGATCGAATCGAGAGCGTCACCGTCGCGGTCTCGGCTTCTGTGAGTCGAGTCAGAAGCGGGCCATCGAGTTGGACGTCGAGATCGCGAATTCGATAGCGCTCACCCGCCGTGACGGCATCCAGTCGCCAAGTCTTTGGTTTGACGAACGCAGGTGTCGAACTAAGGGATAGTTGGAGCTGTCCGGTGTCGCCCGGAAGGGTGCTGGCCAACGTCAGTTCGCGAATAAGCGGCACCGCGTTCTGAAAGTCGGCCAGGCTCAACTTCGACGCCAGGGCCACTTCTATGCTCAGCGTCGGCGGCTCAATAGCTGGTGGTGCGGCTTCGCTGGTTGTAGCTAGAACGACGCTGTCATCGATCGTCCCGCCTTGTGCCCGGAAGGTCCGGGAGGGTTCTATCTCTTTGGACATTTGCAGCCTTCATCGGTCTGGTTCGAATCAGTTTCCGGCCCCGATGCGCGGAATTACTCCCGCGCCTGTAATCACTTGTAATTACTTGTAATCTAACACGGTAGGTCACTAGACGGGCGACGAGCGTATCGGGACTGCTCCTTGGCTAGGCCAAGCTGAAAAGGACTACTCGATAGCTTGAGGCGAGCTACAGGACGTCCTCAAGATCTCAAGCGAAATTTAGGTGTCCCCCGGCAGGGCAGTTCGCGCTCCGTGTATCGGCCGCCTGCGCAGTCAAAGCGGGCGTTTCAAATCTCAATTGAAAAGCCAGCCATCGCAGGGGGATTCAAGCGGTCGATGCTTTCTGACTCGGTCGCTACAAGTTCAATCCGCCATTGCCGCGAGGGTATGCCAGCTTGAAAAGCAGAACCCCCGACGGTATCCAGATACGGCGCCATGCCGGCGCTGATGTGCGCGGCTCTCATCACACTCGGGTCACGCGATTCGCATTGCGCTCGCGCCCCGGCCATCAGGGCGACGGGGTCCATGCAGCCTAACGTTTGCGCTGAGCATGCGCTCCGGCGATCTCCTTCCATGGAATACTGATCCAGCTGCGTGAGGGATCGAACGCTTGGTCATCTGGGCCAGTGTCGGGTCTTCTCCGCCCTGATATTCCTTCTCACTATGCTCTTTGACCTATGTGCAAATTGACGCACCCATCACCCGCGATAGCAGGGCTGAGCTCCCATTGCGGTCGCGGTCGCGGTCGCGGTCGCGAACACGAACACGAACACGAACTCGAAGCGAGTGCTGCCCATGTTCTTTGAAGCTGCACGTAGCAGATTCTTTCGCCCCGTCAATAGCTCCCGACGAGAACTGATCGTCGCCTGCCTGAAGACGCTGCACGAGCGCCTGCACGGCCCGCGGGCGGACTATGCGCACAACCTTACCCGCGATGAACTCAAGGAGTTGCTGCTGCCTGTCGTGCGTGAGTACCGGAGCCAGATCGAGGAGGATGCGCCGTTGGATGAGTTCAGCATGCCGGACACCGACGATCCTCCGGTACTCACGGCCATGGTCATTCGGGCGCTGCTGTCGGACGGTTGGCTGGAGAGCTTCGCTGACCGGCAGGGACTCGTTCAGGCTTTCCGGTTCTCGAGACCAGGCAAGCTGTTTTCTCAAGTATTCGCCGCGCTGGATCAGCCCAGTCGCAGTCGGCAGCGGAACATGCGCAGCTGCCGCAACGCGCTCGAATCAGCGCTCAACCGTGGCGATGCCTACGATCTCATCGACGCCTACGAGTATGCGGAGCGGGTGATTGAGGACTTGAACGAGGGCATTGACTACTTCCAGGAGCTGCTGCGCCACGTGATGCAGACGGCGACGGCGTCACAGCAGTGGGATGAGTTCGTCGAGTTCCTCAAGCGCTTCCAGCGAGACTTCAAGAAGCAGCTGACCGCGGACAACATCACCATCAACCGCCAGGCCATCCGCCAGAACATTGAGAAGCTGCGCCACGTGCCGGAGGCCCGCTTCGAGAGGATGAACACACACCTCAACGAAATGGCGCACTGGCTGGTCAATGAGCACACGGGCCCATCAGCCTACGAGTGGGTGCTTACTCGAATTGAGGACATCGTTGACGCTGCTTGCGATTCAAAGCAGCCAGGCTTCCTCAAGGCGATGGAGACCTACCTCAAGCGGGTGAACGGGCTCGCCCTGCAGTCAATGATGCTGCGGTCCGGGCAATCGCGTCATTCCTATCTGGCAGCGATCCAAAAGGTGCGCGACGGTACGCCAGAACAGCAAGACACATTCCTCGCGCGTATCGGCGAGCAGATTGCGCCAGCCGAAGTGCGCCTTCTTGATCCTGCGAGCTTCAAGTTGCGTACCGCGACTCAGCGGCGCAAGGCTGTCACCGTCACGATCCGGCCACGCCCGAGCTGGGACGCGCGGCGCGAAGCTGCGATGCGCCGCGCGGAGACCGAGGCGTTCTCGGTCTCGAACATTGAGATATCTAGACGCCTGCGTGCGGATCTACGGCTTTTCCGTCGTCCCGTCCGGCTGTCGTCGCTGCCAGCGACCACTGCGCGGGAGGTGATTGCCAACATGCAATCCGTTGAGGCGGCCAGCTCCGTAGTTGAGCGCGATCTCGTGGTGCGCAAGCTTCCGTACCGGTTGGATAACGACTTCTACAGCGGGTTCGACTACGAAATCGACTTCAAGGTCAAACAACAATGAATCTGTCTTCCGTGATCCGCGAGCAACTCGCGGGCGCCAACCTGAAGGGCGAACGTTTCCGAGAAATCGTTCAGCGACTGCTGGCCTACAGCATCATCCTTCGCGACGAAGATCGCACCGAGCAGATGCTCTACGACGACCTGCGCCGCATCGATTCGCTTGTCACCGAGTTCTTTGAGGCTGCGGGTCTGACTCTGCACCACGACATCACCAACCAGTACTACCGGCTCTACCCGCCCGGTGCCCAGGTCGATGGCGTGGAGCCCGATGGCTTCGCGCCATCACCGTCGCTGCGCACCCGGTTGTCGCCAGATTTCGTGGCGGCAGCGCTTGCGCTGCGCTTCATCTACCAGAACAAGTTCAATTCCGGTGACATCGAGCCTTCGGGTGAGGCTCTCATTGGTATTGAGGACCTGGCCGCCACATTGCAGGCTCAGCTCAAGCGGCCACTACCAAGCGGCATGGGCGAGAAGATGGCGTTGCTAGGCGAATTGCGTCGGCATCGCCTGATCCGCACGTCAGCGAATTTTCAGATCGCTGATGAGGACGCTCTGATCGCCATCCGATCGACCATCCTGACGGTGGTCAGCAACGATGCCCTTGCAGCGGCAATGGACTCGGATGGCGTCATTCAGGTCGAGACGAACGTGGAAGAGGAGGGGGACGGCCAATGAAGCTGGATCGCATGGTGTTGGTGAACTGGGGGCAGATGGTCCCAGGGGTGTACGAGTTCGGCGGGAAGACGCTGCTAACAGGCGAGAGCGGGGCTGGCAAGTCGACGATGCTCGATGCATTGCAGACCGTGATGACGGCGGTCTATCAGGGCATCTACAACTACAACCCCGGTCAGGAGGAGGTGAGCCAGGGGCAGCGAAACGGCAAGACCAAGCGAACGCTCGAGTCGTTCATCGTCGGCGCCGAGAAGGACAGCTTTTCACGCGTGGATGGTGCCCATGGCTACATCGCCCTGGTTTTTCGCCCCGACCCGGGCGAGGAGACAGCGCGCGTCTTTTCTGCGATCGTGGCGGCTTCGGCGCGAGTCGACAAGACTGGCTCACGTCGCGAGGCCAAGCTTGAACAGATGGAGATGATCATCGTCGACGATGAGGCTGTGACCTTGGAAGACTTTCAGGTCGATGCCGATGCTGGCCAGTATGTTGCGGTTGAGGATATCTACCGTCGCTTGAACTCCCGCTACAAGGGAGTGCGCAAGTTCGACAATCACAAGCGTGACTACCTATGCGCTCTGTACGGACGCTTCCGGGGGCGCCAGGGCGTCACCTGGGACGAGGCGCAGAACGCTGCCAAGGCCTGGTGCCAGTCCATCGCCTACCGTCCAATTGGTTCCGTGAGCGACCTGGTGCGCGACGACATACTGGAGTTCAATGCCAAGGCACTCAATGAGAGCATCTCACGAATCAGCGAGTTGATGCAGCAAGTGACTGCCCTGAAGCTTGAGGGCGCGCGCTTGCAGGCGGCTGTCAAGCAACTGGACGCCCTGACAGATGTGGCCGGTAGGGCCTCGGCAGCGCATGAGGACGCCGTATTCCATCACGCGCTGCTTTCTCGGATTCAGCAGCGCGACGATGACGACGAAATCGATGCACTGACGAAGCGCAAGAAAGACCTGGACGAGGAGATCGAGAGGCAGAAGGCACTGGCGGAGGAGAAGAAGGGCGCCAAGAGCTCACGCGATGCCACCCGTATCCAGATCACGGCGCAGCTTTCCGGAATCCAGGCCTATGCAGACAAAGGCCGTCTTGACATCGATCTGGAGCGCGACACCCGTTTGGCCCGAGGAACGCTCAAAGGACTCGCTGAATCGGTGATGGGCGCCGCACTCTTGGAGAGTGTTGCTAGAAATCTTCTGGGCCGAGCCATCCCGGAGCAATTCCCCCAACTTCGCACCTCGGTGGAGGCAGTGGGGCGCTCGTTGGCGGCGACCGAACTTGACCGCTTGGCCGGGCTGCGCGAGGCGTTGCTCGCGATCAGTTCCGATGAACCGTTGGTCCCGGCGGACTTGGCCTCGTTGGCGTCCGGCTTCAAAGGGGCGAACGAAGGGCTTGATGAACTTTACCAACGGTTGATGGGTCCCGAGCGCAGCGTGGCGATGGCGATCGCCTCGGAAGAGCGCGGCATAGAAATGAGCGTCGGGCAAGCTGAAGCCGCGTTGAGGGAAATCAATGCGACGCTGCAGAGATTGTCGCAAGGCGGCGGCGACTACCCCAAAGCTGTGCCGCCGGCGCTGGAGTTGATCCGCAAGCAGTATCCGGGTGCCGACGTTCAGGTTCTGTGCGATCTGGTCGAGCCGTTGTCCATTGAGTGGCAGCAGGCTATTGAAGGGTATATGGATGGCGCCCGGTTCAACCTGATCGTGCGCCAGGAATATGAGGGGCGGGTCATGAACCTGCTGCAAAGCGTGAACTCGCGCGTGAAGGTGATTCAGGGATCCCACTGCCTAAAGAACGCCAGCTCGGCTCGCGTGCCAGCGGAGTCAATCCTGCACGAGCTGCACACGGACAACTCGATCGCCAAGGCCTATCTCGCCGACCAGTTTGGCGGGGTCGTAAAAGTCGAGACCATTGAGCAGTTGAGATTCACCTCGCGAGGCCTCATGAAGGATGGGCGAGGGAGCGGCTCACGCACGATGTTCGTGTCCGGGCACAAGAGTTTGGTGTTCGGCAACGCTGCGCGCGCAGCAGCCTTGGATGAATACGCCGAGAAGAAGGAAGCTGCGTCGAAGCAGCAGTTGGAGCTCAAGAAGTTCGCCGAGGATCTGAAGAATATTCAGCGCAGTCTCAGCGGCTTGAAGGAGCCGAGATTCAATGCGCAGCCGCTGGAAGCCCTTTCTAGCGATCTCGAAAACACAATCCGCGCGCTTGCCAAGCTTGATCTGACTGAAGCCTCGGACCTAGCCGATAGCTTGCAGAGAGCCACTGACGACATAAAGAAGCTTGAAGATGAGATTGCGCAGATCCATCGGGACAGCGCGGTGGCCGGGCAGAACCTGAAGGCGGCCGAAGGGGCACTCATTCAAGTCAGAGGCCGCATCGATTCACGCAGGGCCGAAGTGCAGAAGGGGATCAGCCAGCTTGGGCGACTGTGCGAGATCAACAAGCGGCTTGCATACCCCTTGCTGGCCAAGCGCGTGGATGAATATCTGCAGACTCGCATTCTCACGGCGGAAGCTGTGCAGCAGCTGCTTTCCACAAAACTGGAGTCGTTGCCGCGCGAACTGCTCGGCGAGGCACGCGGACTGCTGACGGAATACAACCTGAAGGCACGCACCGAGGAGCGATTTGAGCCGATCGAGGTGCTGATTGATCCGCCAAGCTTCGAGCCCTACTACATCGAATTGCTCAATCTTGGCAATGCGGCCAGTCATTTGTGCCAGCAGATGAGGGGTGTGGGGCTCTACAACAACCGTGAGGAGGTCGAGGGCGCCGAGCGGTCGTTCCACGACGTCTTCACGAAGCAGTTCTGCGCTGAGATCAAGACCAAAGTCGATGACGGCGTTCGAACGCTGCGCCAGCTCAACGTCGAGCTGGAGAAGCTCAAATTCGGCGGCGACCGTTTCCAGATCGACTGGGGGCAGTGGGTGCCGGAGTACGAGGAGTACTACCGCTTCTTCGAGGCCGTCATCGAGCTCGCTTCACCCGACAGCGAGGACACCGTGGACCTGTTCGGGGCGGTGGAGCTCTCCGACAAGCAGATCGCAGTGCGGGATCGTCTTCGAGACCTGTTGCTGGACGAAGACCAGACGCGAGCCGGCCGCGAACTCATGCGCATTGCCGACTACCGAAACTACCGTGTGTACGAGATCTGGGCCATCCCCGAAAGCGGCAACCGAGTGGCGTTGTCGACCTGGGGAACGGGCTCCGGCGGGCAGATGGAGACGCCGGCTTATCTGGTTCGCGCCTCGATCGTGACCAACCGGCTGAAGATTTTTGAGAAAGGCCCGAGTCTGAAGCTCTTGATGAGCGATGAGTCGTTCTCCAAGATGGACGAGCAGCGACCTCGCGAAGTGCTGCGCTTCCTCAATGAGGGCTTGAACTTGCAGGTTGTCTGCTCGATCCCGACGCGCGCCGTGGGCGGGCTTCGCGAAGAGTTCAATCGTGAGTACAGCTTCTCGCGTTTGAAGGTCCCGGCCAATGGAGAGATCGATTTCGTAACGGACGTCGACGAGCGCATTCTTAAGACCGACAAGATGCGGGAGCTCTGGGCAGCACAGCGCGCTCAGGCGCGTGAGCAGGGGCGGATCGAATTCGAGAGGATGGAGCCGCGGCCGCTCGAAGGGGGCGTGAACGGCGCTCAGGACGACGCTGCGATTGTTGGCGCTACGCCTGCGTTCCTGACCGATGAAGCGACCGAGGCTGCAAAGTGACCGTGCGGCCGCTTTGGCTGCAGTCAGCTGCTGCGCTGTCGTTGCTGAATACCCTGGTCGACAGGCTTGATGCGGCCGAGCATCGTGGAAGCATGCGCGCTGGCTCGGTCTCATTGGGTGAGAAGACCTGGCCCGCTCTGTACAAAGCTGAACGCGAGTCCGACAAAGAGTTTCTTTGGAGCCATGTCTGCGACATGGCACGCTGGAAGTGGTTGTCCGTCAAGCCTGAAATGGCCTTGCGCAAGGCTGCCGGCTACGCGATGAGCCCGAAGGTAACCGTTGTCGACGAGGCGGCGGTGAGGACCGCCATCGGTCGGCCCGAGCGGACGCGCTCCAGCCTGGAGCGGTGGCGTGCAGCGGTGGATGCGCATCTCGAGGCGAGCCCGTCAGTCAAGACTCTGGTGAGCGACTTCTGCATCGACCTACCTGGCTATGAAATGGCCGCGGTCGTGGAGCGCTTGAATGGCCTTCATGGGCTTGTCGACAAAGGGCTGTATCTGCGGGAGGTATCTAGCCGGCTATTCTGGGGGATGTCAAAGGTGCTTGATAAGCGCCAGCCGATGGTCAACGCGATCCTTGGGCTGGAGGAGTGTCCATTTCCCGAGTTGCCAATACAACTGCACGTGTGGCTCCCCGAGGGCGAATCAACAGGGATCTTGTTCATCGAGAACGCGCTGAGCTACGAATGGGCAATCGGATCTCTTGCGCCGAGCTTGAGTGGTCTGGTGCTGGTCTTCGCATCAGGCTTCAAGGGGACGGCGCAGCGATTGCGCACGCCGGCGGGAAGCTCGCTCTATTTTTCGGACAAGGGACACCGGTCGAGCAACGCGGAAGGGGAATTCAAGCGATGGCTGTACCAGGATCCCGCGGCCCGACTCGGACTGCCGGTATTCTTCTGGGGTGATCTCGATTTCGCGGGCATGGGAATCCTTGCGGCGCTCCGGACATCATTCCCGGAAGCGCAGGCCTGGGCGCCTGGTTACGAACTGATGCTCGCAGCGCTGGAGTCTGGGCGTGGCCACGTGCCAGAAGCGGCGGAGAAAAAGGGCCAACGGATCGTGGAACACATAGGCAGTGAGTTCGCCGACACCAGGCTCATCTCAGCCCTGATCCGTACAGGTCAGTTCGTTGACCAAGAGCTGTTTCGGCCGTAATACAAACAACAAGCGGGACCACCAAAAGGTCTGTCAAGGAGGAGCAATGCTTTGGAGGAAGTCAGCCGCGTGCATCTGGCGGTGCACATACGGTTTGGTCCTTGCTGCCGTTGTCGGCTGCACGTCGCCCGGTAGTGGTATCCAGCCACTGGCTCGGTCCACTGAGTCAATGCCGCAGGACAACTTGCTGTACAACGACTGGATGCAGTACCGAAGGGCCGGACTGACGCAACTTCTCGATAGCAAAATTTGCACAGCCGGTGAGAAAAAGAGCGTCTTTCTGGTCACGCTCTCCGGAGGCGGGAGTCGCGCCGCTTACTTCGCGGCACGTGTGCTGCATGAGCTCGACAAACTTGAAGGCCCTCCTCTCACGTCGAAGATCGACGGCATCTTTTCAGTGTCCGGAGGTAGCCTAGCCGCAGCGCTCTTTGCGTTGAGTAAGGAGCCGGGGACAGGCGGCTCTGACTTGCCCAGCAGGCCTGTCTGGACCGAAAACCTGACCGACACCGTGCTAGGGGCACCGCTCGTGGGCACAATGGCCGCGCAGCTCGCTCAGCCGGACAATCTGGGCGGATATCTTTTCGGTAGCTTGACTCGAACGGATCTTCTCCAGCAAGCGATCGAAAAGAAAATCCTCGCTAATACCGGCGCACCTTTAACTTTCCGTGCCCTGAACCCTGCGCGACCGCCAGTGTTCATCATGGCGACCAATGCGACGACGGAGGGTAAGGATGCTTTCGCGCCTGCGCCGTTTGGCTCTGTTTTCATCTTCGCCAAACCGGAACTCACGAGACTTGGTGTCGACATGTCCACCGTCAGGCTTTCCACGGCAATGGCGGCATCCGCAGCATTTCCCGGCTTGCTATCACCTGTCACGATTCCGCGGTACCGACTCAGCGATCGAGAGACCGACAAAGAGAAGCGACGCTTTGTTCACCTGATTGATGGGGGCAACTCAGATAACCTGGGATTGCTTGGAGTGAAGCGCGTATTGCTCGAAGACCAGCACCGGCTTTTGCGCAACTGCGAGAGCGTCGTCGTGCTTTCCGTGGATGCTTTTGGGTATCAAGGCTCGCACCACGACGATAGGTTCCACGAATCCTCTCCTATCGGGTGGTTCTTCGATCAAAAGAGCGCGCTGGCGAGCTTCGACGCATTGCTCGCAGCGAATCGCGCACGATTGCTGGCCGAATTCAAGTCACGGACGTTCATGCCCCCTGGAAATCAGGAGCTATGCGCAAAAGATGGATTGCCCGATGAGGTCTGCGGCGGTGGCGTAAGAGAGAACTGGGATGAGGTCAATCGGATGTTGAAGCAAAAGCTATTCTTCGTTCACTTGAGCTTCGACAGTCACGAACTTCTCAATCAAACATCGCTCACCAGATGCGCGGGAGCCTACGGCTCCCCAGATCCGGAGTGCGAAAAGAAGCCCGTTGACGGATTTCGTTTGTATTGCGAGCGTCGTGCCCTACGCGAGCGCGTCGCTGTAATTCCCACCAAGTTCGGATTGGAGGAGCGAGAGCAAAATGACATCGCGACTTTCGTCTCACTGCTGAATCATCCCGCCAATCGGTGTTTCCGGCAGTTGGGAGGGATCGTCGATGGAAGCAATCGACACGACTCGCGATTTTACGAATCCGCAACGGCGAGCTGCGACGAAACACGATCGGGGAATCCAAGCGAAAGCTGGCTTCGGCGCGGTCGGATGTTGGGTGACGTAATTCGCAACGATTCGACAAAGAAGCTCCCGGATATTGACGAGAGCTGTGCAAGAGTTCTGTCGTCCGATCCCGCAGATGGTGTGAAGTTTCTACAAGATGCGAAACGGAAGCTGCTTGCGCAGCCAAAGTATCTGGTGCCATAGGCCGCGCGCATGCTGCGAAGCTGGCTAGGTCTATGTCCAGCACTGAGCCAAGTGGGGTGCGCTGAATGAAGCCTGCAATGACCGTTCACGCGCCCTGCGAATTTTTGGCAATCTCGATTCGATAGCGTTGCTCAGACTTGCCCGTGCGCGGATGCTGAGACGGTGCTCCTTCCCGCTGCCACCCCGCGGCCTCATACAGCGAAACCGCCTTCAGGTTGTCGCAATAGACCTGGAGGTGAGCGCTCGAATATCCTCGAGCGCCCAGCAGGGGGAGAATCCCCTCCAAAAGAGCTCTTGCGACGCCGCGCCCCCACCACCGTGGAGAGACGCCGAGATAGTGAATTTCGGTCGAACGGCATTCAGGTGCAAATGCAACATCGGGCGCGGCGGCCGCAAAACCAACCACTTCATCTCCGTGAAGCGCGATCAAAAGGAGTCCTTCTCGTGATCCAGTCGTTACAGACTGGATGATCGGGCGCGATTGTTCTAGGGATGGAATCGAATCTTCTTGGTCCCTCGCACTGGTCGCCGCTGCCCAGATCTCCGCGGCACTATCAAGGTGGTTGTCTTCGCTGTCGACGAGCAGGGTGAACATCAGCTGCACCAGTTGGACCTGCTTGTGCACCTCGTGCACCTAGCGATCTCAGTTTCATTTACGTCCCCCGCTGCCCTCGTACAACAGAGTTTGGACAGGTAGTTGACACGACGCTTGAAGCGCCAGTTTACGGCACTTGAAATCGCTCACAACGACCTCGATCGTCAGGGGATATTTCAAGACTGATGCCTCATCGATCGATTGATCATCAGTGCAAGAAGAGTGACGGCTGACGATGTCAGGCAGTAAGCGATCAACGGCCAAGCGCTATCGCCTGGAAGAATTACGATCACTGCTGTACCAAAGCCGCCAACGATCAGGCTTTGGCCGCAGTAATAGAACGCCACCGCCGTGCCAGCAGTCTTGCTGAAATCCTGCAATGCTCCGTTTGCGGTGACCGAAACGATGAACACCATGCCGACGGCGATCAGCCACATAGGAGGCACAAACGTCAGAACGGAGAGCTCAGTCAAGAGAGAGCATCCCATCAGGATGGAGGCGCCTATCAGAATGACGAGTAACCCTCGTATGAGGCATCCTTCAATTCCCCAGTGCGATACGAAACGGCTCGCGAAGCGTGTTGTCAAAATCATGACCAAAGCAACGGTGGAGAAGATGGCGCTAAACCACATCTGCGACAGTCCCAGCCGCTCAATCAAGACTCGTGGGGCGGTGGAGAAAAAGACGAAGAACGCGCCCATTGCAGTGCTGAAGCCGAGCGTGTAGATCCAGAAGGACGCATTCCCAAGGATTGAACGAAGGACGAGCGTTTCGCTGCCTCGCCAGCATGGGCGTGTCTCATGCCACTTCGGTAGTGCGTGACCGAAGGCGAGTGATCCAAAGACACCGAGCATCACGAAGATCGCGCGCCACCCAAGTTCAACGGCGATGAATGACCCAAGTATCGGGCCGAGCGCGGGAACGAACGCCAGCATCGAACCAAATAGGCTGTAGATCACGCTGCCCTCGGGGCGATCAGCGTAGACATCGCGAACGGTTGCGAAGGTCGCAACTAACGTAGCTGACGCCCCCAGCGCCTGCAGAACGCGCAGCGTGACGAACAACGGCGCATTGCTGGTCATCGCCAGAGCAAAGGATGAAGCAGCAAAGAAAAATGCTCCGCCCAGAACAACCGGCCGCCGGCCAATGCGATCAGACAGGGGGCCGAAGAGAATCTGGCCCAAACCAAGCACGAGCATATAGACGCTCAGCGTGAGTTGAACTATGGCAGGTGATGTGCCAAGTGCCACGGGCATCTCCGGGATTACCGGCAGATAAACGTCCATGGCTAGCGAGGACAGAAGATCAAAGGGCGCCATCAACAAGAGCGCTGATGGCAGGGAGTACGCCCAAAGGGGAGGTGATTTGTTAGGCATGGCAAAGCATTCGCACAGATGAAAAATCTGCGCGGCGATCTGCCTGCTTGTGAATCACTGGATCAGCGTAGATCGCCGCAACAACGAAAAATGTTGTTGCGGCTCAGCGGTCTGCAGACTTACTGTCTCCCATGAGGTTGCCTTTGAGGTCGAATCTGACATTCAACTATAGCTTGGTCGGGTCAGGCGGACTGCTCGCGGTCCGTGCTTTCGCCCAACGCCTGGCTGGTCACTTCAGAATCCTTGGCGACGCAGCCAGACGTTCATGTCCTTCACCACCTCTGCAAAGCGGCTGGTCTTGTCCGGTGCCGCCAGCCGATGATCCAGCGTCGGGTAGGGCAGGTAGTCGACGTTGCGTTGGCCTGCCTGGTGCAGTTGAGCTACGAGCGCGAGCGCGGCCTGCGGTGAGGCGTCATCGTCGCGGCCGCCTTGAATGAGCAGCACTGGCGTGCGTACGGTCTGCAGCACGGCTAGCATGTCCAGGCCCAGCATGCCTTTCCACCAAGACTCGCCGTGGTTGCTCATCCTCAGGTCGGGCATCGGCGTATGCACGATCTTCTGCGCCAACTGCGCCAGCCCTTGAGCGGCCCGGGGCTTCTGCGCGGCCGGCATGTCCGATGCCATGACGCTGTGAGTGAGGTCGTCGCGGAACCAGCGTCCTCCCCCGCTGAAGGCAATGGTGGCGTCCACGTGCGAAGAGTTTGCTGCGAGCAGCATGGCGACAGTTGCGCCTTCGCTGCCGCCAACGGCGACGATCTTCCTGTAGCCCTGTGTGCGCAACAGATCCGCAATGACGGCGGAGAGATCCCGCGTGCGCTGTATCGGGTTATCGTGGTGCAAGTATGGGGCGGGGCAGTCTGGACGCTCGGGTGAGTTGCTGTGGGGCAGGGTGGCATCCAGGCCGTACTTTTCCACCACCAGCACATCCGCCGCGGGCAGCACGTTGATCAGGTGCTGTTGAATCGCTTGGTTGTGCGCCACGCTGTTGCAATCTGAGCCCTGGATCGCAACCAGCAGCGTGGTCGGCTGCGTAGCAGGCTGGCGGGAAAGCAGGCGGTAGCTGATGTGCGAACCATCGGGACGCGCCAGCTTGTAGTCAAGCCAGGCCGGCTCGGCGCACACCGATGTGGCTTGCAGCAGCGCAGCCACAAGCAGCCCCATCGCAGTGCGCCGTTGCATCAGCGAACGCCCCGAGCGGCGACGGACTCCGGCGTGAAGTTCGTTTCGGGATACGGCGCACGTGCTTCCCATTGCGCCGCGTTGCCGTTGACAATGGCGGCCTGGTAGCTGCCCTTCAGAAGATCCATGGTGACGAAGTTGGCGGAGATGACCGCCGGGATCTCTGGCGCCAAGAACGGCAGCGCGAGGCCTGTACGCCAGAGTTGACCCTGCGCATCCCAGCCGTCGTAGAGCGAAACTGCCCAGGTATCTTCGTCGAGGTAATAGCGTCGCTTTGGCACTGCATGGCGCTTGCCTGGCGCGAGTTCCGCTTCGACAACCCAGACGCGGTGCAATTCCCAACGCATCGGTTCGGGGTTCAGATGGTTGCCGCCCACCACGTCTTGTGGTTTCTTCTGGATAAAGCTATTCAGGTTGTACGGGATCAGCAACTCTTTCTTGCCTACGATTTTGAATTCGAAGCGGTCCATCGCACCCAGAAAGAGGGTCACTTCATCCATGAAGGCATTGCCGGAAGTTGTGGGGTCCGGCGTGTCGTAGGCGAGGTTCGGGGCCTTGCGCACACGGCGCTGACCGACGAGATATTGCCAAGCTTGCCGGTTCATTCCCACTTGATCGACGGGGTCGCGTACCAGGATCGTTTCACCGGCCTTGAACGAAGGTTCCAGAGTGACTTGATAGTTATACCAGTACTCTCCGGCAAACTTTTGCGGGGTCCCATCCTTGTAGTAGTAGGGGTAGTTGATCTCGCTGCGGATCGTGGCGGCCAGTGCCACACGCCCTCCGGATGAGGACCAGGTCGAGCCTTCAAACAGCGCCGCTTCTCCGGCCCACCTCAGCAGATGGTTCCACATCGCTTCCTTGCCGGATTTGGGAATCGGGAACGGAATACCGCCATAGGCGCCCACGACTGTATCGCCGTTGTTGGCCGTCTTTGCACGCGTCGCATTCTTGAGCGTGTTGTCGTAGACCCACTCAGGTGCCGCGGCGGTGCGCCGCGTGGGATAGACATCGATCCGGTAGCTCGGGTATTTCTTCAGCAGTGCTTGCTGGCCATCACTCAGCTTGTCGGCATGCTGGGCCATGTTCGCTGCAGTGATCGAGTACACGGGCTTGTCCGCGGCGAATGGATCGGGGCGCGGAGTGCCAGCCTTGTAGCTGGCGGAGACTGTGGTGTAGCCGCCGGTCCAGGCCGGGATGGCGCCGTCCTTGCTGGCGGCGCGCTCTGCGCCCAGCGGAGTGAGCTCACTCTTGAGCTTGGCGGCTTCCTCTGCCGTGACCGCAGCCCAGCCAGGGGTTGCGGCTGCGAACGCGAGTAAGAGCGTGGAGAGACGAGACAGTGTGATCGGTTGGGGCATAGAGGACTCCGTGTCTAGAAAGTGGTCTGAATCGACAGCGAGACGAAGCTGCGATCGGCGAGGGTTTGCCTGAAGGTCTGGCTGCCATCGGGCCCGATGATTGGGCCGGCGCTTCCGAAGAAGCGCGTATAGGTGAGGCCGAAGCGCCAGCGCTGCTGGAAGGTGCCCTTCAAGCCGACACTGATGTCGCCGCCTTTATGCGCGCCGCCGTTGAACTGCTGCACCACCGACGACTTTCCGCGCGGGTTGTAGCCGAGCGATAGCGGCATGGAAAGATCCAACTGCGGCAGGACCTGAAACCACTGCGGCTCGAAGATGACACGAAAGCCCAAAGCGTCGCGGCTGGCGTTCGGGTCCAGGGCCTGTGGATTTTTCGTAATGCTCGTTCGCCGGTTCCATCCGACCTCACCCAGCAGCATGCCTCCGTCGAACAGGGCGGTTCTGGGGAACGCATACATCGCCGACAGGTTCAGGTGCGCCGAGTTGCCGACGGCATAGAGTGCGTTGTTGCCGATGCCGCCCACGAGGCCGGGCGTGGTGATCAGCTCTGCCCCGCTGACCAGTGGCGTATTGCGCCGGACGGATGCTTCGCCGGCGACGTTGAAGTCGCCCACTGAGGTGCTGAAACTCAGGCCGTAGGAACGGATGCCCTCGGGGTAGACAAGCTGATAGTCGAGGGGGAATCCGGCGCCCAGTCCTCCAGGCGCGGGCAACCCCAGGGGGCGCACATAGGTCTGGTGTATCTTGTCGTGGTAGCGCACCGCATAGGCGCCGAACTCGGTGTCCATCCCTGAAGGACGCCAGCGCACCTGCATGCCGAATTGCCCGCGGTTGCTGGCCCGTAGGTCCGGTGCCCTCGGTGCCATCACGCCTGGAGCGAACAGAAGGTTCTCTCCGCCCTTGTCGAACAGGTCGGTGTTGGAGAAATAGCTGCCGACACCCGGGATGCGTGACTTGCGGAATTCGAACTGGTAGTACCCGCCGATGGCCAAGTTCGGCCGCGGCTGAAGCTGCAGCGAAAGCTGGTTGACGGGAAGGATGATCTCCTTGAATTGGGAGCCGGGCACCGACAGTGCCTTCACCGCATCGACCGGCGCCTGGGCGTTAGCGATCCCGTTGGCACCGAGGAAGAGGGTCTCGCCGTACAGCAGCGTATGCCTGCCGAGCCGAACGGTCAGCGGCATGTCCAGAACCTCTGTGTTGCCGAAGACGAAGGCGTCCAGAATCTCGCCCGTTCCGCCGTGCAGCTTTCGTGTTCCTTTCGGGAAAACATTGAACGGCACCGAAGTCTGGTTCGCGGTCCACGGCGCATCGTGGCTGTTGCGACGTTGATAGGCGGAGTCGTACCACGTGGCACCGCTGACTCGCGCACCGAATCGATTGCGATAGGTCAGCTCCAACTCCGACAGGACGTCGGTGCGGCTGCTGATGAGTCCTTCACCGAAGTTGCGGTCACCGTCATCCAGGTTGATGTCACCCACTAGTCGTGGATTTCGTCCCTGTACGCGTGCCGCGGCGCTGTATTTGACCGTGTTGTCCCAACGCAGCTTCAGGTCGGGGTTGCCGGTGTCGAATTCAGCGCCAAGGGCAGGCTGTGCCACGGCGAGACCGGCGGCCGCAGCGATGGCAATCGCCAAGTGAGGCGGAGGGTATTGCGCGTTTCGAACGCGTCGCTTCATTGTCATCTTGTCTCCTAGGGCGGCTCTTGGCCGCTTGTTGTTGGGATTTCTTTCGCACGACCACGTCCAGCTCCGCAGTCTGTAGACATGGGGACTGAGGGGGAACTCTAGGAATTGAGAGGCTCCCGCGCTGTGCGCGGGTTGCGCTCAATAGACGGGGATTGCTTCGGTCTCCCCGTAGTGCTGGCCTGACACAGTTAGCTCGGGACTTGACTCCCGAATGCTGTGAACCAGTCGAGGGACTGCGGGTTGGCCATGGCATCTCGGCTGGCAACCAGGGCGGCAGGACTTCCCATCAGGATCTTGCGCACCGGTACTTCCATCTTCTTGCCAGTGAGTGTGTAGGGGATCTCGTCCACCTGGACCATGACATCGGGCACATGGCGCGGGCTGCAGTTCTCGCGCAGACGTTGCGCGATGCGCGCACGAAGCTCGTCGTCCAGAATTCGTCCTGGCGCAAGTCGTAGGAACAGCGGCATGAAGAACTTTCCGCCGGGGAGCTCGCAGCACACCACCATGCTGTCCGCGATGTCCTCCAGTTCCTCCACAGTGCGATAGATCTCTGCGGAGCCGATGCGCACGCCGAAACGGTTCAGTGTTGAATCTGACCGGCCGTAGATGTAACAACCGCCGTGCGCATTGATGCGCATGAAATCTCCGTGGCGCCACACGCCTGGGAAATGTTCGAAGTACGACTCTCGATAGCGTGCGTCATCTGGATCGTTCCAGAAACGCAGCGGCATGGAGGGGAAGGGCGTCGTGACCACCAGTTCGCCCACTTCGTCGTGCAGTTCGACGCCGGCATCGTTCCAGGCTTGAACGTTCATTCCTAGCATGCGGGCCTGGATCTCTCCTGCATAGACGGGCAGTAGTGGCACCGAACCGACGAGGCCGCTGCACAACTCAGTCCCCCCGGATTGCGAGGTGACCCACAGGTCGGGTTTGACGTGGCGGTAGAACCACTCAAAGCTCTCGGGGGTGCTCGGTGCGCCGCTGAGGATGACAGACTCGAGCGCTGATAGATCGAACTGCTCGCAAGGTCGTAGCCCGGCTTTCTCGATCACTTGCACGAAGGTTGGGCTCGCACCGAAGCAGGTCGCCCTGGACGCCTCTGCGAGCCGCCACAGACAAGATGGATCAGGATGAGTGGGGCTGCCGTCATACAGCACCGCGCAGCCTCCAGCGAGAAGGCTTGCCACCAGTACGTTCCACATCATCCAGCCGGTCGTGCTGTAGAAGAACATCACCGAGCGCGGCCCGAGGTTCAGATGCAGGTGCATCAGCTTGAGATGCTCCAGGAGCATGCCTGTGTGACCATGAACGATGGGCTTGGGCAGACCAGTTGTACCCGACGAGAACAATACCCACAGTGGGTGGTCATCCGCCACTCGCTCGAAACGGAACTCCTCGCGAGGAACGTCTGGATGGTCCAGCAGGTCGGCCCAGGGTTTGAGTCCGGCCAATTTGGGAGGCGCGGCGGCTGCATCCAGGTGGGGCACCCACACGATGTGGCTCAGGGATGGCAGCGCTGCAGCGATGGCTTGGACCTCGGCACGCCGGTCGTGATTCTTCCCCGCGAAGCGGTAGCCGTCCGCAGCCAGCAGGACCTTGGGGGCGATCTGTTGGAAGCGATCGACCACTGTGCGCACACCGAATTCGATTGCTGCGGAAGACCAGACAGCGCCGATCGCGGTTGCGGCCAGCATCATGACCACGGTCTCGGGAACGTTCGGCATGTAGGAAACCACGCGATCACCCGGCCCGACACCCATCGCGCGCAGGCGAGTAGCGAGGATGCGGGTTTGCCGACCTAGCTCCTGCCAGCTCAGCGTCGTGAGCGGCTGGGTTTCGGTTGCGTAGTGGAAGGCTACCTGCCCACGCGGGGCCTGAGCCTCATGTCTGAGCAGGTGCTCCGCATAGTTCAGGCGCGCACCGCGGAACCAGCGAACTCCCTGCATGCCGTCGCCCTCAAGGGCCGAAATGTAGTTGCCGTCGTGCTGGACGTGGAAGTAGGACCAGATGGACTCCCAGAAGGCGCTGCTGTCGGTGACAGACCAGTGCCAGAGCGTTGCGTAGTCTGTGAAATCCTGTTTTCTTTCGGAGCGCAGCCAGTCCATGTACTTTGCAAGACGAGAGCGCTTCGCGAAGTCAGGACTTGGGGTCCACAGGTGTTGTCCCTCTGTGACCATGACTTATTCCGCGCCGCAGAGTTCGTGCGGCAATGCGATGCCGGCTCCGCCGGTCGCTTTGCGCAGAGCGGCGGAAAGAGCAAAAGCGCTCGTTCCGCTGGGTCGATCGCTGCTCTGCCAGGCAATGTGCCCATCTGGCCGAACCAACAACGCACCGCAACCAGCTGGATCGAGTGCGCCGAAGACATCGTCCCGCACGTCCAATGCTTGCACTCTCACAGGCATCTGGCATGTGCGGTCCGTCATTGCTTGAGCCAGCGTATCGAGGAGGTTCTTCCAAGCCTCTGCCGAGGACGAAGACACGAAAAGCGTGAATGCAGTCTTGCTCAGCAAATCAGCGCTGGCGCGCATGCCGTCTGCTGATTTGACCGGGAAGTGCGGAAGGAGTCCTCCAAGCGTGATCTTCGGGCGGTACCGACGCTCTGTGTCTGATGGTTGGGCGCTGGTGTCGTACGCGTAGCCCAATTCCATCTGCAACGACTCGAAGTGCGGGCGCTGTTGCGCGATCGCTGCGTGAATTTTTTCCAGCCTCGAGCGTGCTTGAGGTGATTCGTCGTGCAGATCTTGCAGGGAGGCTGCCACTACCGGCTGGTGCACGATGGCAGGATTGACGGGTGCCAGGGTTTGCGTGCCAATTGCCTGGTCGACATCCGCCATCTTCATCGCGTTGCTGAGGCTTCGGTCGCGGTTCTGGCTGGCTACGGGCTGGCGCTCTTCGGTGTACGAATCCAGCAGGGCGGGGCCAGCGCGGCCGTGCAACACCGCGGCAATCTTCCATGCGATGTTGTGTGCGTCCTGCACGCCAGTGTTCAGTCCGAGCCCGCCGGTGGGCGGGAAGCGGTGCGCGGAGTCTCCGACGAGGAAGAATGGTCCGGCCTGGAAGCGCTCGGCCACTTGCGCGCTCATATTCCATCCATTGACCATGACCAGATCGATCTCAGCGTGCGGGTCTCCCAGAGCTCGTCGAATCAGCTCCTTCATGACTTCGCCTTGATAGTCTTTTTCGGTGACACCCTCGGGCATCATGCATAGGAAGGCCCACGTACGCTCGAGGTCGAATCCGATAAAAGCCCCGCGGACCTCGGGTCCGGAAATGAAGTGAACCGGCCCGCTTTCCTCTCCCAGATAGGCAGAAAGATCCGCCTTGAAGTAGGCGTGTGCGAAACGGGCCATGGATGGCGGTCCTTCCATCTGGATGCCGAGCTGACGTCGGATCAGACTGCCGGCACCATCGCACGCCAGCACATAGCGAAACTGCATGAGGCGGTCCTCTTGCCCCCGGGAGCGGACCGTGAGGGTTGCCGTCTCACCCTCACGTGTTGCGCCAACCACCTCGTGATCGAAAAGGATCTCGCCGCCCAACGCCGCAAACCGGGCCCCGAGCAGGCGCTCGAAGCGGTCTTGCGCGATATTGAGCGTGCGCGCGGCGCTGATGGGTTTCGTATAGGTTTCGCGATCCAAGCCGTTCTGATATTTCAGTTTGCCGAATCGCTGGCCGCCCAGGGTGGGAGACCACGTGATGTAGTTGAGCCGGTCTTCCGGCGCTGCGATTGCTGCGACGGCATCGAACATGCCCATCTCTCGCAGGATCTCTCCGGTGCGCGTGTTGACAACGTGTGCCTGGGGATACAAGCAAGGGCCGTCCCGGCGTTCAAAAACCTTCACGTCGATGCCGAGTTGCCGCAGGAGGATCGCGGCGGTGAGACCGGCGGGACCCGCCCCAACGATGGCCACGGGGGCATCAAGCAATGGCGTTGCGGAAGAAGCGATATTTTCTGGACTGGACATGAATGGGTTCTCTGAAGTTCGAGGGGTACAGCGGCTCTGTCGTCTCTTGGGCGCGCGGACAGCCCGTTCGTGCGCTGGGAGTACGCAGGTACGGCTGAGAGCTGTACAAACTCTAGGCAGGCATCGGTTTTGAGGCTTGTCGATTTCGGGCGTCTGTTTGCATTCCTTGCCATGGGAAGCCCGGATGCCGATCGCTCAGTGGCGACTGAGGGGAATTGGGGGGGCCTCGGCGAGTGAGGGTTAACGGCGGCAAGGAATCCGAAGTCATCGCCCAATGTGGCAAGCGCAGCAGTGCCACTCACGAAAAGATCGCGGCATTCCGTTTCCCTCATGTATCAGGAGTCTGCGTGTCACCGACATTCCCATCCCAGTCCGTTCCCAGCCCGAAGAAATTGGCCCACGTGGTGATGCGCACGCCGCGGTACACCGAAATGGTGAACTTCTATCGGACCGTCTTTAACGCCAGCACAGCGTTCGAGAACGAATCGCTCACTTTCCTGACCTATGACGATGAGCACCATCGCTTCGCCTTTCTCAATGCGCCGGGGTTGGCTGACCCAGCGCCTGGAACGGCTGGGGTTCATCACATCGCGTTTACCTACGACAGCATTGGCGAACTCGTCGTGACCTACGAGCGGTTGGCAGAGGGCGGCATCCATCCGGTTTGGTGCACCAATCACGGGACAACCACGTCGATGTATTACCGCGATCCCGATGGCACGCAGCTGGAGCTTCAGGTCGACAACTTCGAGACGATTGAGGAGATCGAGCGCTTTCTGACCACACAGGACTTTATGGAAAACCCCATCGGGGTCGACTTTGATCCCGCAGTCCTGGCGAGCCGCTTTCACTCTGGGGAGCCGGAGGAAGCGCTGAAGCGCCGAACTCCCATGGGGCCGCGTTCGTTTGACGAGACTGTGAAGATCCGCTGACGGACGAGGTTGCGCCAGGTGATGCTTGGCGCCATGCGCCACCGCGCCAGAACCATGCATGCAATGACTTCCTTCTCCCGAAGAGACTTCTGTCTCCTGGCGCTCAGTGGCTTGGCCGCTGCACCCGTGCTGTCGAAGACCGCGCAGCCGTTGCGTGATCCGATGGACCGCCCCAGCTTGTCGAGCCGACGCGCAGCGCAGGTCTTGCTTACTGCAGTACGCCGAGCTGGACCGCGCCTCGTCGCCGTGGGCGAGCGGGGCGTGATCCTGACCTCCGACGACCATGGTTCGAGCTGGGTCCAGCGATCGTCTCCGGTCAGCGTGATGTTGACCAATGTCTTTTTTCGTTCAGCCGACGTAGGTTGGGCTGTCGGGCATGCGGGTGTTGTGCTGCGCACCCAGGACGGCGGCCAGACGTGGAGCCGGAATCTGGACGGCGTCGCACTTGCCAAAGTTGTTCTGAAGGCTGCCCAGACACTGGGCCATGAAGCGCAGGCCGCAGCCAAATTGCTCGTGCGCGACGGACCGGACAAGCCGCTCCTGGACGTATACGAAGATGACGAACTCGGGCTCGTAGTCGTCGGCGCGTTCGGGTTGATCCTGCGCTCTGGCGACGGCGGCATGAGCTGGGAGAGCTGGATGCCGCGCGTGCCCAATGCAGCCGGCAGCCATATCTACGCTTTGCTGCGACAGGGGCGAGCTCTGTACCTCGCAGGAGAGCAGGGCAACGTGTGGCGTTCCCTTGATTCAGGTCGAAGCTTTGAGGCGATGGCTCTGCCGTACAAGGGCAGTTTCTTCGGGGCGACCTCGCTGGGCGAGCACGATGTTGTTGCCTACGGCTTGCGAGGCAACGCCCTTGTATCGCGCCAAGGACGCTCGGCGTGGGAAATGCTCCGTCTTCCCACCACCGCCACCATCAATACCGGGATGCGAGCTAGAGATGGCTCGACGCTCCTGGCCACGCAAGCTGGCGAGTTGCTGCGAACGAAGGATGAGGGGCAAAGCTTCTCTCTGCTCGACGCAGGAACGACGGCGCCCATTCTCGGCATGGCCCAGGCAGCGGACGGAACCATCGTGCTGGTCGGCCTTCGCGGCGCGACCCGAGTTGCTGCCAGCGTCATCTTCTAAAAGGCTTTTTCATCTTGAAAACCGCGGTGTCCGAGGGGACGTTACCCCTGACTTTGCAGTACTTCGATCCGCACTCAGGTACGCGTCTGGAGCGGATGTTCTTCAACCACCGGGGCATCGTGGTGGGGCTGTGTGCGTTGGCGACGCTGATCCTCGGTTGGCTGGCCCTCGGTACCACGCTGCACACGAGCTTCGAGAGGATGATGCCCGCCAAGCATCCCTATATCGTTAACTACCTCGAGAAAAAGGACGAGCTCAAGGGGCAGACGAACACGCTGCGTATCGCGGTGCAGGCGGTGCGCGCTGGCTCGATCTACGACGCAGGCTACCTCGAAACGCTGCGGCAATTGAACGATGAAGTGTTCTTGTTGCCGGGTGTCAATCGCGCCTTCATGAAGTCACTGTGGACGCCATCTACTCGTTGGCTCGGCGTTACGGAGGAGGGGCTGGAGGGAGGGCCGGTGGTTCCGCCGGACTTTGACGGCTCGCCCAAAACGATCGCTGAATTGCGAGCGAATGTGGCGCGATCGGGAGAGATTGGTCAACTGGTCGCCGAGGACATGCGCTCTACGATAGTGCTCGTCCCTCTCCTGGACCAAGATCCGCGCACCGGCAAGCCCCTGGACTACGCTGAGCTCTCGGAGGTGCTGGAACAGTTGCGAGCGAAGTACGAGGCGCAAGGCGTACGTCTCTACATCACTGGTTTCGGAAAACTCAGCGGCGACTTGCTCGAGGGGATGCGGCAGGTCCTGGCGTTCTTCGGCGTCGCGATCCTGATCTGCACTGTCGTCCTCTATGTCTACACGCGGTGCGTGCGCAGCACACTGTTGGTTGTGTCCTGCTCTCTGGTCGCGGTCTTGTGGCTCCTTGGGCTGTTGCGGCTTCTTGGGCTGCAGCTCGATCCGTACTCGATACTTGTGCCTTTTCTGGTGTTCGCCATTGGCATGAGTCATGGCGCGCAGAAGATGAACGGCATCATGCAAGACATCGGCCGAGGGGCCCATCGCCTGGTTGCTGCACGTCACACCTTTCGGCGTCTGTTTCTTGCGGGCCTCACCGCCCTGATCGCTGATGTGCTTGGCTTCGCAGTCTTGCTGGTGATTGACATCCCGGTGATCAAGGATCTGGCGGTGGCTGCCAGTGCAGGCGTCGCGCTCTTGATCTTGACCAACCTTGTGTTGCTGCCGGTGCTGCTGTCGTACGTTGGCGTCAGTCCCCGTGCCGCAGCGCACAGCTTGAGGTCGGAGGCGGAGCAGCCAACCGCTGGCACTGGAACTGACCGCGCGTGGGTACTTCTTGGCATGTTCACGCAGCGACGAGCCGCCTTGGCTGCTCTCGCGGTGGCCGGGGTGCTGGCCATCTTCGCATTCCTCTTGAGCTCGCAGGTCAAGATCGGCGACCTGGATCCCGGTGCGCCTGAGTTGCGAGCCGATTCGCGCTACAACCTGGACACTGCCTTCCTCGCCAAGCGTTACGCGGCCAGCAGCGACATTTTTGTAGTCATGGTCACCACGCCAGCGGCGCAGTGCTCGAATTACGACACCTTGGTCAAGGTGGACGCGCTCGAGTGGGAGCTGCAGCAACTGCCCGGCGTGGAGTCCGCGCAGTCATTTGCAGGACTCACCAGGCAGGTGACCTCTGGCATGAGTGAGGGAAACCTCAAGTGGGCCGAGATCCTGAACAACCAAGGGGCGATCAACAACGTCATCCCGCGGGCTCCGTCTCAGCTGCTCAACGCGTCGTGCGATCTGCTGCCAATTCATGTGTACCTGTCGGACCACAAGGCCGACACGCTGACGGCTGTGGTGCGGGCGGTGGAGCGATTCGCCGCGCTGAACGACACGCCGGACGTGAAGTTCAAGCTGACAGCGGGAAATGCCGGAATCGAGGCGGTCACGAATATCGTGGTCAAACGGGCCAACTGGCAAATGTTGCTGCTTGTCTATGCGGCCGTGATCGTTCTTTCATACGTGACTTTCCGGTCCTGGCGGGCGGTGATCTGCACGGTGCTTCCGCTCGCTCTGACGTCGTTGCTCTGCGAGGCGCTCATGGTCATGCTGGGAATCGGCATCAAGGTCGCTACGCTGCCGGTGATCGCATTGGGTGTTGGCATCGGCGTGGACTATTCGTTGTACGTTCTCAGTGTGACGCTGACGCACCTGCGAGCGGGGCTTAGCCTTTCGGAGGCCTACCAGCGCGCACTGCGCTTCACTGGCAAGGTGGTCGTATTGACGGCACTGACGTTGGGCATTGCAGTCGCGACCTGGGTGTGGTCGCCGATCAAGTTCCAGGCCGACATGGGGGTGTTGCTTGCGTTCATGTTCATCGCGAACATGATTGGGGCGTTGATCCTCTTGCCCGCACTAGGGTATTGGTTGCTGCGTCCCGAGGCGCCTCGTCCCGCGCGCGCTTTCGCTACCGCTACAGAAGGGCACGCGGCTAATGCTTGAGGATCTCAAGCCGCGGTGCTACTGCCGACCGCGGAACTCCCGTGGACTGCAGTTCATGGCTAAGCGAAACGCACGCGAGAACTCGCCAGGCGTTGAGAACCCGAGATCGAGCGCCACGTCAGTGATTGGGCTGCAGGTGGTGTGCAAGCGTCTGGCAGCCTCGGCGATGCGCATCTGCATCACGTAACGGCCTGGCGGGACGCCAAAAGACTTGCGAAACGCACGGGCGAAATGGAAACGGCTGAGTCCAGCGACAGCCGCGAGCGTCTCGAGATCGACTGGCTTGCCCAGGTTTGACTGGATATATGTCTGGACCACACGCTGTGCTCTGGCCGACAAACCGCCTGCGGGCCCTGTGGTGCGCGTGCGACCGGTTGCGAGGTGCATCTCGTCCGCGATCTCGTGCAGCAGTACTGTCGCGACACTGCGTACGTAGTCTGCGCTGTGGGCCAGATACGGATTGCGGATGGTTCTGCGTAGGCGAACCGCGATCTCACTGACGAGTGGATTCCCGATGCCCAGTACGGGGTGCAGGCGAGCGGCGAGCATGCGGCACTCCTCGTCGGCCTCGCCGTCTCCCTGAGCGTCGATCGCCAGAATCGTAACTGCGGCTCGGCTCCCCGGGTGGGCGGAGGCTGTGAATGCAACGCCGGCCGGTACGAAGTCCATCCGGTCACCGATAGGGCCTGAAGTGCGAACAAGCCGTCCATCCATTGATCGCTCGCCATTCAGATAGCAGGTCGGGTCGTAGATCAGCAGTGTGTGATGCGCGAATTGTCCGCCGACGCTGTGTGGCTGATCGCCCAGGTCGATGTGTCTGACCAACCAGCCGTCGCAGTGCAGTTCGCCCTGGACGTCAACGCGAACGTCGCGCGCGCTGTCTTCAGGCTGAAAGTAGGACTGCCAGGCGGACATCGCGACGCCCGCTTGAGACGCAATGAGATGGGAGTCCGTCATGTGGAGCTTGTTCTTTGCTTCTGCGCGGCACAGTGGTCACCGGCTTTGAATTCGTGGGGCCGCGGTTTACAAGAAATTTATACTTGAATAAAATTCGTGTTGATGGTGAAAACCCGAATGCATGAGATCTGTCACGGGATGGCACGCTTCTGTTCGCGTCAAGAGCGTGTTGCGTGATGCCGATGAGCGCGCGGACCGCAAGGGCCTAAGCGAAATGAAGATGTAGGCTCGGAAAAAGCTCTTGGTCCAGCTTGAAGTAGCGGACCGGATGATGAGGCCATGCCTCAAGCTCGAGAGCCAATCCTCAAGCGAGCCACCGAAAGGCTGCAGCTGTAACTGTGCGGTTCGACTCTCAAAGGAAAGTCATGGATTCAGGAAATGTATCGGCAATTATCTCTGCATGCGCCGGTATTGGAGGCGTTCTCCTAGGCAACTCGTTTGTCACGATCAAGGAAGTAGTCACTAGCCGATTCAAGCGAAAGAAAGATGCTGAGTATCTTGCGATCATCGTTGTTTCTCATCTTGATCGATTCGTGAATGGGTGCCTGCAGGTCGCCCATGACGATGGGACGGAAGAAGGGATACCGGCTGGAAACAATGGCTCGTATTGGGCTCGAACGGTGAAAGAGCCCACGCTTGATCCACTGGATATCAAGGTCGAGTGGAAATCTCTCCCGCGCAATCTGATGTACGCAGTACTTCGGATTCCGGACAAACAGGAGCATCTGACGCATCAACTCTCGGGTATCTACGAGTTCGATGACTTCCCTGAGTACTCAGACTACTTCCGCGCTCGCCGGCACGGCTACGCTGAACTGGGGTTGGAGGTTTCTGCAGTCTCCGAAAAGCTGCGCAAGCATGCCGGCATGCCGATCGACAAGCTTGTACCAGGTGTGTGGAGTCGGGAAAGAGCACTGCGAGAAATCATGGAAAAGATCGTTGAAGAACGCGCTGCGATCAAGAAACGCGTTGACGAGTATCAAAGAGAGAAAGCTGCTCAAACGATCTCGCCATCCGAAGCATGACCCATTGGTCGCTCTCAGCCAGGATTCGACTTGTGGATGGAATCCAAGGCACCATAGATAAAGAATTTTTCATTGGAAGAGGAAGATGCAGCGCCTTCTTGGACTAAACGTACTCGACAAGACAAAGGACGAGTACCTACGGGACCTCGCCGAACTGGCAACCGACCCAACCTGCCTTGTTTTCATCGATACGAACATCGTCTCGTACATGTACAAGCTGCATGAGGCGGCGCGACGGGAGTTCTTTCTGTGGGCGGATGGATTGGTGGCTGAAGGACGCCTTGCGATTCCATCGTGGTGTGCTGGTGAATACCTTGCGCGCGTAAGAGACGATCAACTCAAAAGCTACTTGCCAAAAAGCAGGGAGCAAGATCAGCCTCAGAAGGCTCTTGAGGCGATGCTGGACACCGCCACTCTTTTTGTGGATGAAACGATTCTCGCAAGCATTGAATTTACCGAAGGGCGAGACGCTTTTCTTGCGCAGTTTCGAGATGCCATCAAAGCCTTGAAGCCGTTCTCAAGGGCGTTCCAGCATCAGTTTGACGCCGGTGCTGTGCACAAGGAAATCCTTGCGCATCTTGGACCGGCCGTTATTGATTCAGATGTGGTCGCGTTGTGCGAGAGGGCGAGCAAAGAGGGGCCGGCACGGGTGGCTCATCGAATCCCACCAGCTTTTCGCGATGAAGACAAACCGGAAAATAAACTCGGTGATCTGATCATCTGGTACGAGATCGTCGAGTGGGCAAAGCAGAAGAAGGATGATTTTTCCAAGGTGCTGTTTGTCACCAACGATCAGAAGTCGGACTGGGTCTATGCACCGCCTAGAAGAACAAACATTGTTCAGGGTGGAAGACGTGCAGTTGCCAACGACAAGCCTCGCATCAAGATCATTGATCCGAGATTGACTGCCGAGTTCGAACGCTTCGCGGGTCATGGGAACATCGCTATTTCCAGTTTGCCCTCTTTGGTGGAGGGGATTTCGAGAGTGAATCCCACCCAAGTTGGACAGCTTGCCGCAGCGATTCAGATCAACCTCGCAACACAAGCGCCAGAAGAGTCGCGAAACGGAAGCGATGAAAACACGCCGGCTTCCTTGCCTGCCGCCGAGGCGGATCCCAGTGGGACGACTTCTTCTTCGGAGGAGGGGGGCGAAGCGGAAACAGAAGTTCCTACGGGGCCTGACGATGCAGCCCCTGCTTCCGATGGAGCCAATCAAACCCAAGGCGACCCGGACGATGTGGAACTGCTCGAATTTGATGAGGAAGGCTATCGAGATGCGGCTTATGAGGCTGATGCACCTGGCGAAATTAATGAAATTATTGGGGCATTGAAATCGTCGAACTGGTACGTGCAGAACCCCGCCATCGAGAAGCTGAAAGCTTTGAGAGGGGGAACCTTCTCTGCAACATCCTGGTTTGTCTTGGGGCGCAACATTTACCAGGCAGCCTGCGGGAATGCGCAGAAGGCCATGAACTTCATGGTGAATCTCGACATCCAGCTCGGCCGGTTCGATGAGGATGCGGCTGATGCAACACTGGCTGGAATGGCCTTCGAGATCTACTTTGATGGGCAAGCTCAGCTGCGTGCAAAGGGGAAGTCTGGATACCTCGACAAAGTACTTTCCGTTCTCGCTTCAGATCGCTATTCGCGCGTTCGGAAGTTTCTCCGAGCCAAGCTTGTCGCGGCAGACGCAACGCTGCTTTACATGCCTGGAGAAAAAATCGAACTCACGCTTCTTTTTAAGTCGACTGATCTGCCGAAGCCCGATGCCCTAGCACAGGCCGGTGAGGAAAAATCCGATGACGAAAAAATGCGAGAGCTCGCCTCAGTCACGCTTGAGGAGGTCGAACTTGTCGTCGACAAGGACGGCGTGGAAGAGCATTCTTGGGGTGGTTCGAGACGTAGCTACACGGCGGAGGACGTTTGCTCCCGAGTCTCCACAGTGCTACTTGTTCCGAGATGGGCGCTGAAACGGAAGTTCGAGCCAAGCGTGCGCCCCGATACGATTTTTCGTCTTCCAGAAGGAAAGCGGTTGTGGGTGAAGAGCGCGGCTCCTGGTCCGCAGGAGTGAGCGTAGACCTCGATTGCGTCGTTCTACGTCCTGGCGCGGGATAGTTCGGGGCACGGGTAGAGCTGGCGCAGCCGACCAGAGCTGACCGTGTGTCACCCTTGACCTGTGCGCTCTCACTTCATTTCATTTACTGCAGCTCATGACGACTGAAATCCCCGGGGTGGCGGGCTATGGCGTGAACGCCGCCGCCTTGGCTGCCCAATATGAAAGCATCACCTTCGAAGAGGTCTACCGCGACCTGATTCATCTCCTCCCTGCATCGCCTGTCTCGGTCCTCGACATTGGGGCGGGGTCTGGCCGCGACGCTGCTGCGCTGGCTTGTCGTGGTTATCAAGTCGTTGCGGTGGAGCCAACACCAGAACTCCGGCGCGAAGGCCAAGTTCGTCACGGGGCATTGGGCATCGAATGGGTAGATGACCACCTGCCAACACTGAAAGTTACTCGGCAAGCAAAGCGCCGATTTGGCTTGATCCTGCTGGGCGCTGTATGGATGCACTTGGACTTGCCTGAGCGCAAGGCAGCGATGGAAGCCGTTGCTGGGTTGGTTGTGGATGGTGGTCAAGTCTTCATGTCTTTGCGACATGGAACGATTCCGGCCGGTAGAAGAATGTTCGATGTCTCTGCTGAGGAAACGGCAAACCTGGCCGCTGAACACGGGCTGTACTGCCACTATCGTTGTGAGCGAGAAGACGCGCTTGGACGGAGCGGTGTGAGATGGAGCTTCCTCGCATTGCAGCGGTTCACGCTCAAGCCGAGAACCGACGGATTGGAGGAGGATGCGGTGAGGGCCGGCCGCCCAGCTTGACAAGAAGGGACACAGACCTTCGGGCATCAGCCTGACATCGACGGGGCAAGTCGACAGAGGAAGCGATGCATGGGGCACTAGGCCGGTGCCCAAAGTCCTGCACGTGTTCGAGAAGTTCAGTTGAGGACCTGTGCCCCCTGCAAGCTGAGCTGCCCGTTCAGCGGGCGCAATCGCCATTGGCTGCAGCAAAGGCCAGTGCCGGCAGACTCAGCAGTCCCATGTTGCTGCCCTTGAACTGCCCCTTCATGCAGTCGCCGTGGGCTGATCCCGCGACTGCTGAGCCTAGCTTCGAATCGAAAGCGGAGCGCGCGGGGCCCTGGATGTCTTGGTTGGCGCGGTCGGCGAACGAGCGGCCGCGGGCCACGTCGCGCAAGGCTCGACGGGTGGACTCGGAATTCAAATTCAATGGAGCAGGCGGTGAAATGATTGGCTGAGATGGCTCTGCCGAGGGCGTTGAAGCGGTAGGCGCATTGGGCGTCGCGGTAGTGGCCTCGACGCGCGCTGTCTGGGGCACTCGTCTGACCGGCGTGCGTGGCGTTCTGGCCTCTGTCGCGGGTTGCGTCACGCCCATGGGGCGGGCGGGTGGCTGTGCCTTCGGCGGCGGGGTGATTTGCACGATCTCCATCGCGATACGTTCAGTCGGGCTGGCTCGTCCCCGATGGGGCTGTGTGGCACCAAGCAGCAGCCAAAGCACTACTGCATGCATGACCACCACCGCTAGCACCAGCACCATCAGGCGGGAGCGGGGCATCAGGGCTCGGAGGGGATCGAAGAAGGTTGCCACTCAAGCAAGTCGCCGGGCTGGCATTGCAGCGCTTCGCAGATGCGTTCTAGAGTATCGAAACGCACGCCGCGCACCTTGCCGCTCTTCAGGAGCGACAAGTTCTGCTCGGTGATGCCTACATGCTCCGCCAGCTCCCGCGAGCGCATCTTGCGCCGGGCGAGCATGACATCGAGGTTTACAACGATGGGCATGGTGCGCTCAAACGAAGCCCGCGTTGTCATCGGCCAAGCGCCGTGCTTCGACCATGACCCGCGCAATCGCGACGAGCACCGCACCAAGGAGGACATGCAGGCAATCGAACCAAGCGATCGTGATGGCCAGGACGCGCTGGCCCGGTGGGTTGCCGATGCTGAGCGCCACGCTCATGAGTCCGCGTGCGATGGGCAGAAGTAACGCCAGTAGCAACACCGCCCAGGCAAAGCGCATCAACGCGTCTTGCGCAACCTTACCGAAGACGCGGCCATGCCCGTATTCGCTGAACAGTCGCCACAGCTGCCGCAGCGCATACAGGCCGCCGCCTACCGGCAGCAGGCTGACCAGCGCGGTGCGCCAGCGCGCCGGGCCATCAGCAGGGGGGGCAATCAGGCCGAGGAAGCTGTCTACGCCGAACAGCTCGAGCCATGGTCGATCAAGCGCCAGCAACAACACGGGTTGTGCAAGAAGCAGGGCGACGCCCGCGAGGATGAGTGCGTGAACGACCTGGGCGTGTCGCTTTAGGTAGAACGACGGCCTGATGGCCGGTGCGGGCTCATGCTGCATGCTCTGTGGTTGTGGTTAATGTAAAACGACCAAAGTTTATCGTAAAACGATAAACAACCGCAAAAATAAGGGTCGCGGGAAATCGTGGAGCAAGGCGCCCGCCTGGAGGCCCTATGAGATGCAGTTGTCGCGTGTTCGCAAGATTCCCGTTGCACGGAAACCGAACGACGCCGGCCAAGAATCGCCGCTGGTAGACCAGCGCCAGGTAGGTGGCAAGGGTCAGTTGGGTTGTTCGCGACGGCACCAGGCGCCGACTCCGTTGCGCCTGGCCGGGAAAGTCTTAGGACAGGATGTACTCCAGCACTTCGTCATCAGCCTCGTCGATCTGGCCGGTGGAACGCCAGCCCAGGTGTCGATAAAAGCCATAGGAGCGCACCTTCGGGTCCGCGGAGCATCCAAGGTAGAGCCGAGCAAACCCCAGCGCCCTGAAGTCTTCGACCATCAGGTTGAGAAGCGTCTTGCCTATGCCTGTTCCTTCGTAGGCTGGCAGAAGAGCCAATACAACGATCTCGCCTGTTTTCTTGTCGCCGAAGCAATAGCCGGCCATTTGGTTCTCAGCTTCGGCGATGTAGCCCGGGAGCGTGCCCTCACGTATCTCGGACGCCCAGCTCTCGGGGGTGACACCGACAGCCTTCAGCTCCTCAACCGTGAAAGAATTTTCTCTGGTCTGACCTCTCAGAACGACGCACGCTTGTGCGTCGTCGGGTACTGCTTCTCTGTAGGTAATGGTCATCGGGTGCATTTGATACTCGTCAGTGAATTAATTAAATCGGGGAAGGAGTCTGAAGCAGCTCGTTCGTCGGCGTATCGACCCTCACTGGGAAGCGCGCAATTTGCGATTGCCCAAGCGATAGATGACGAATGCCAGACTTTGTTCCGCGGTCATGCTTCGCGGGGCTCAACTGCTGCGACGGCGCGCCTAGTCTTCTAGATAGATGCGTGTCGAAAAGAAGGTCGATCTCTCCGGGCGTCGAGTCTTCGCAGCGGATGCATGCGAAGCAATCATGCCATTAGGGTGAATGAGTCACTCTAATTGCAGAGAATTCTTCTGACTGTGATGCTGCAGCTGAGTTCCACTCGCTCGGGGAGCGAGTGGAACTCCTGTCATGGTGGCCGTTGGCGGCTGCCTGCTATCGCGGGGTATGCGATCACTCATCGGGAAAGAGCTGACGCGCGGTCGTGACCTTGCCGCGAGGAGTGAGTATGTGAAGTTCGGCAAGGACTCCCTAGAACACGACTCGCATCCCGAAGTCGTACCCCATTGCACTGCGTGGGGCAAAGCCCACTTGGCCGTCGCCTGTCGATATGTAGCTGGCGCTGCCGCCGGGCCGGATGCCCATCACTGCTGGATTGTTCTGGCCGTTTCGGATCTGCGTCTTCGAGACTGTCGCGTACAGGGCCGTTCTCTTGGAGAGATTGTGGACATAGCCCAGGGCCAGGCGGCTCACGGATGCGTCCGGATCGCCGAACGGCGCTGCGGCCAGCCGGTTGCCATTTTCGAACTTCACACGGCTGTAGGCCAGCTTGATCACTCCGGGGCCGACGGGGGCGCTCACTGCGATGAGGCCGCCGTTGTAGATGTCGCGTTGACGGGATGCAGTAAAACCATCCGTGCGGCGGTCTTCCATGCGGGACAGTTCGGCCCAAAGCTTCATGAAGGAGAAGTCGTAGGTTCCACCCACGTTCATGGTGCGCAGCTTCTCAGTAGCGCGTCCACCAGTGGGCGCCGCCTTGTCGGCGGCAATGCTCTCGCCCCAGGCGGCGGAGATATCGAGCCTGCCGCTCGAGAATCCTGCGCGTGCGCCCATGTAGCGGCCCTTACTGGAGCGGCTACCGGGCAGGCCACTTTCTCGAACGTTCTCATGAAGCGCGTACTGCACGTTGCCATAGAAGCCGCCGAGATTCGGGGGGAGGAAGTAGCTGATGCCGTTGCTTGTGTACACGTAGTTGTCCATCGGGGAGACGGTCGAGCCCGGACCCCGGGCCATCGCCAGGTACGCGCCGACAAGCGCGACAACATTGGTGCCAACTCCGTTGGTGACGAAGGGGTCAGATCCGATGTCATTCAAGAAGGTCGCCGTCAGGTCGCGCCCGAACCGGAACTCTCCGAATGGTCCGCTGAGGCTGACTGTGGAGCGGCGCGAGAAATTCGACATTCCCGTACCGGTGTCGATGTTCAGCGGCGATTCCAGCCAGAAGTGCGCGGCCAACCCGCCGCCGAGATCCTCGGTGCCGCGAAAGCCAATGCGACTGGCATTGGTGCCTGAGGTTGAAAGCGCGGTCTGGTGTGTGCGTACACTGGTCGCCATGGTCAGTGGTGGCGGCCGTAGTGGGTTTCGGCTGTAGGGGCTGCTTTTCAGGCTGTAGTGACTGACGCCGGCGTCGACCACGCCGAAGAGAGTGAGTGAGGACTGTGCGGATACAGCGCTTGAAGCGATGAGCGCCGCGATTGCGGCGGTTGGCTTTTTCATTCTTGTCTCCTGTAGTTCTTGACCAAATTCTTCTAGAGGAAGGCGCCCGCACTGACCCCTCGCTGCCAACCGAAATCGGTTGGCGCGATGCCGACGAAAGGACGGGATGGGAGAAGTGCGGGGCCCAGCCCGCTCAGGCTGCGGGCTCGTCTTCGATGCGGTTTCTCAGAGTGCCAATGCCGCTTACTTCGATCTCGAGAACGTCGCCAGCACGCATGAACAACTGCGGATTTCGCTTGTGCCCGACGCCGCCTGGAGTGCCCGTGGAGATCGAGTCGCCCGCCTCTAGACGGGTGAAGGTGGAGATGTAGGCCACCAGATCCTCGATCTTCCAAGCCATCAACTCAAAGGCGGTGTGCTGGACGGTGTTGCCGTTCAGCCGAGTAGTCAGTTGCATGTTGGATGGTGCGCCCAACTCGTCCGGCGTCACGATGCACGGACCATAGGCGCTTGCCGAGTCGAAATTCTTGCCGGCCGTCACGCTATGTTGTTGCCAGTCGCGCAGCGAGCCGTCCATCATGATCGAGTAGCCGGCGATGTGTGCTCCAGCCTGCTGCGGGGTGATGTGGCGTCCAGGCTTGCCAATCACCACCACGATTTCTCCCTCGAAATCGTAGCGTTCCGAGGACCACGGCCGGTACATGGGCTCTTCATGTCCCACCATCGATTGAGGCAGCTTGTTGAACATGAAGGGGTGTTCGGGGGCTTCCTTGCCTGTTTCGATCTGGTGGTCTTTGTAGGCCCAGCCAAGGCCGAACATGCGTGCATCCAAGTTCGGGATGGGGCGTTGGAAGCGGATGCGGTCGAGCGAATGCTGCGGCCCTTGGCGAACCAGCGCGCGCGCCTCGTCGACCAGACCTTTTGCGAAAAGATCTCGCAGGTCATCGCAGCGCCCCTCCAGCGCGGCAGACAGATCAACGAAGCCGTTGTCAACGAGTGCGCCAAAGGCGGCGCGGCCATCAAGTAGAACGGAGCAAAGTTTCATGGTGTTTCCTCTTAGTTGCGGTGAAAGTCAATGACGGCTTGGCGATGCGCGATCTTCCAGACGCCGTCTTCGAGCGCCATGCGATCCGCATAGCGTCCGACCAGCTCCGGCCCGCCCAGGATTGCGGGGCGCGCCGTTCCGCCGTCATAGCGGTAGACAGTGACGTAGGACTCGACCACCGCGCGGTCGGTCTCCAAAAGACGAGCGCGCAGATTGGTCAGCACGTGTCGCACCAGGACGTGCGCCGGGCGTCGTTGCATGAAGTCACGCAACGCATCGATCCCCACGATCTGGCTGTCTTGCCGAACCCAAACGCCGTTGCGAGCGAAGTGGCGCAGCATCGCGTCGGTGTCGTGCAGATCAAAGCCGGTGGTGAAATCGATGACTGATTGGATGCAGGGCTGGGGCTCGAAGTGCGAGGCAGGGTGGTCTTGAAAGGTCTGATTCATGGTCATTCGGCCTTGATGCCTAGTGCGCGCACCAGTGGGCCGTATTTGGAAAGATCGGCCTCCACCATCGAGGCGAGCGTGGAGGGTGAGGTGCTCTGTGGCGTAAAGCCGAAGGCTTCCAGCTTCTGTCGCACTTCTGGTCGCTGGGTCGCCTGGGCAACTGCCGTTTGAAGTGCATCGACGACGGCCGGCGGAGTGCGGGCCGGCGCCATGAGCGCGAACCAGAAGGTGATGTCCAAGTCCTGGTGGAAATCTTTCAGTTGTCCGATGCCGGGCAGCACGGCCTGCGCGCTCGGGCCGCTGGTTGCAAGCGCCACCAGGCGCCCTGATTGGATGTGCGGCAAAGCCTCGGCCAAGCCGGTAATGGCAACGCTGATTTCATCGCCCAGCAAGCCTTGCATTGCCGCGGCTGTTCCTCGGTAGGGCACATGCGTCATCTTCAGGTCGGCACGCTTGAGAAGCAGGGCCATCGCCAGATGCGTCGTGTGCCCGTTTCCGCCGCTTCCGTAGTTGAGCTCGCTTGCGCGGGACTTCGCGAGTCGGATGAATTCGGGCAGTGTCTTCGCGCCTAGGGCCGGTCTTGCCACCATGACCACGCTGGCCTTGCCGAGCAGAGAGATCGGTTGGAAGTCGCGGCGCGGGTCGTAGGGCAGCTTGGCGTAGATGAAGGGGTTGATCGCCAGCAGGCTATCGGTGGCCAACAGCAGGTTGTAGCCGTCTGGTGGCGACTTGGCGACGATGTCAGCGGCCAGGATGCCGGCGGCCCCCGGGCGGTTGTCGACCACCAGTGGTTGGTGAAGGTGCTCGGCCATGGCGTTGCCAAAGACGCGTGCAAGCACGTCAACCAACGAGCCCGGAGGACTGGGGAGAATCCAGCGCACCGGCTTGGTCGGATAGCCGGCGCTTTGCGCCGGGACGCGTGTGGCCCATAGCGACGCGACGGCAAGCAGCAATTTGCGGCGAGAAAACAAAGGCTTCATGGTTGTCTGGCCCGTGCGTTCACGATGGAATGCGAAGAAGCTCAGCCTTGGCCTCGCCGCGATGGAAGCGCGCAAGAAAATCGTTCAGGTCCAGGTCGATGCCGGAAGGGTTGCCTTTGAAGGTGTCCGAATTCAGGTACGCGACGAAATCGTCCAGCGAGTCGAAGTTGTTGCAGCACAGTTCTACGACGTTCTGGTCTGGATCGCGGTAGTAGAAGCTAGTCACCGGACCATGGTTGGCACTGCGGTGCGGCACGATGCCGGCGTCGCGCAAGATCTCCACGCGCTCGATCAGTTCGGCCAGTCCTCCATGCTTGAACTGCATGTGATTGAGTCCCGGGTCCTTGCCCGGTGCCGAGCCGATGCCGGGTAGGCCAAACAGCGCGAACAGCTGCCCATAGGGCACGGCCGCCTGCTCGATGTCCAGAATCATGAAGCACGAACGCACGCGGCTCGCGTGCACCTGCTTGCCGCCATCTCCATGCTGGTTGGCAATCGCAGTGGTCGGCGTGGGCTCGTTCTCGACTGACCAAGGCCGGCCGAGCACTGCGACGTACCAAGGCTTGAGTTCGTCGATGCGGCCGGTCTGTAGCACCACCTCGGCGATGCGCAGTGAAGGCAATGAGCGGGTGCGGGCCGCGAGCGCGGCCAGATCTGGTCTGGATGAAGTCATCGGAGTGAGGCCGTCATGCGGCAAGGGTTGGTGATGGTGGGCTAATGTGTAAATAGTAGTTTATGTAAATATAGACATATGTAGGTATTGACCCTAAAATTTTCCTGCCGTTGCTGCCAACGCGCCGCGACGCATCACTTCCTCATATCCCATCTCCCGGAGACACATGCGCACCATCGAAATCCCTGTACTGATCGTCGGCGGCGGTCCCGTCGGCCTCGCTTTGTCCAATGAGCTTGGCTGGCGCGGAATCCGCCACATGCTTATCGAGAAGGGCAATGGCGACATCCTCTTTCCTGCCGGCGAAGGCATCTTCTCGAGGACCATGGAACACCTGCGGCGATGGGGGCTTAGCAAGCGCGCACGGCATCACGAGGGATTTCCGGATGATCAGCCGCTGAACGTCGTGTTCGCGACATCGCTTGGCGGGCGTGCCATCGCGACCTTCAGTGCGCCATCCAACGCAGCGGTGCAGCACGCAAGTGGTGATTCGCCCGAGGGGCCCATGATCTGCCCCAAGCATGTGTTTGACCCGTTGCTACGTGCCGGTGCGCAAGACTCAGGCGCCGCCGACTTGCGCTACGAGCACGAGCTGTTGGATTTTGTGCAGCAGCAAGGCGAGGTGCTTGCCACCGTGCGCGATAACCGCAGTGGTCAGATCTCTCAGGTGCGCACGCAGTATTTGGCAGCCTGTGACGGCGCGCGCAGCGGCGTGCGCAAGCAGTTGGGTATCGCCTACGTTGGAACTTTTGCCGAGGGTCATAACTTCGCGGTCTCCTTCAAGGCGCCGGCGCTGGGGCCGCTCATCAGACAACGCTTCGGCCATCCGGTGCTGCAGCTGCACACCGTGAACACGCCGCATCGGCCTTACTTCACGACTGTCGATGGACGCGATTGGTGGCGGATGTCGATGTACATCACGCAGGATCAGGATCCCGATCCGAAGGCTGCAGTGCAGGAGGCCATTGGAACGCCGATGGAGATTGAGGTGATCCGTGCGCAACCCTGGTCAGGCCATCGCGTGGTGGCTCAACGCTATCGAGAGGGGCGCGTTTTCTTATTGGGTGACGCGGCACACTTGCGCTGGCCCAAGGGTGGCTTTGGGGCCAACACCGGTGTTGGCGACGCGGTCGACCTGGGGTGGAAGCTCGCTGCGACGCTCGACGGCTGGGGTGGCGCGGCGTTGCTTGACAGCTACGAGGCAGAGCGCCGCCCTATTGCCGTGCGTAACGTCAATGAGGCTGCTAACAATCGTGTGCTTGACGGGCGCATCGCGGCCGATGCATTGCTGGATGAGGCCTCGACGCAAGGCGAAGCCGCGCGACGCGAGGCGGAAAACCGGATCCACGCGCTGCGGCTGCGCGAGTTCAGCACTCAGGGCGTGCAATTGGGTTATCGCTATCGGCAATCACGGATATGCGTGTCCGATGACTCGCTTGAGCCACCAGACGATCACATGGTCTATCAGTCGTCCACCTGGCCGGGGTGCCGTGCGCCGCATGCATGGCTGGAGGATGGGCGCTCAACGCTGGATCTTTTTGGCCGCGGGTTCGTGCTGATGCGATTCGATGGGGCTGCCGCAGTCACTCCCTTTCAGGCTGCTGCTGAGCAGCGCGGAGTGCCTTTCTGTGAAATTTCGTTGGCCTCGTCATCCATTGCGAGCCTCTACGAGCGGCGTTACGTGCTGGTGCGTCCCGACGGACATGTTGCATGGCGTGGAGATGAGTTGCCAGCGGACGCCTTGACTGTCATTGACAGGATCCGCGGCGCCTGAGTACTCAGGACTTCGGGCGCTTACGTTCAGGGGGCGCGGCCTCGAAGTCGGCCAGGATCCACTTGTACCAGTTGATCATGAAGTGCCGACTCTCGATCGCGTATTTGATGTTCGCATACAGGCCGGAGAACTTGCTGGCTGGCGGCGGTGGAAACGAGATGCCGGCGCGCATCTCGGCATCGCTCATGTGGCTTTCGATCATCTCGATCTCAGCCTCAGTCATCTCGATCTGGCGCTGCAGTACATCGATCGCTTCTTCTTTTGGCAGCAGCCACAGCGCGTTCACCTTGGCGTTGAATTCCAGGCGGCGGGTCATGGGCGTGGGCGCGTCGCGCACCCAGTCCTTGAGTGCCAGCCTGCCTGCCTCGGTGATGTTGTAAACCTTCTTGTTTGGACGCCCGCTTTGTGCGACCTCAGTGAAGCGCACGTAGTCCAGCTCGGTGAGTAGCGCGAGCAGCGGATAGATCTGGCTGTGATTGGCCTCCCAAATGAAGTTGCGCGGCGGTCCCATGAACAGCGCGAGGTCGTAGCCGGTGTGATCCGACTGCGCCAAGCGGCTGAGTACGACGTAGCCGATGGTTGGGATGCTGCGCGTTTCCTCCTTGGCCGTCATGTCGCTGATGGCGGAGTGCTTCTTCGCTTTGGTCGCGGCTGAGGTCTTCTTTGCGCCAGGAGGCATGTTGGGGTGGGGCTTGAGTGCAGGGCGGATGACTATACCAACGCGCCTCGAGCGGCCATGTCGCGAATGCCTGTCGCTGCGCGCGCTTTCAGGCCTGGAGCAAAAACCTCTCTCCCTTATCGGGATTGGGTAAAAATGCCCATATGTATAAAATTACATAGCTAACTAATTACATATAGATCGAATCGACTGATCTTCTTGCGGGCGTACCTGTAGTCAAGGACGCCCGCCATCACCACGAAGGAGACGATGCATGGGCTACAAGTTACTCATTGATGGCGAACTGGTCAACGGTGCGCACATCTTGGACGTGATCAATCCGGCAACCGGGGAGGCTTTTGCAGCCTGTGCTCGGGCAGACGCCGCTCAGCTCGAACAGGCGATCGCCGCTGCCAAGCGGGCGTTCCCCGTCTGGTCGGCACTGTCGCATACGCAGCGGCAGGCCAAGCTCTTAGCGCTTGCCGACGCGGTGGAAGCGCGGGCAGGCGAATTCGCGCGTTTGCTCACGCTTGAGCAGGGCAAGCCGTTGGCGCAGGCTGAGCATGAGGTTGCTGGAGCCGTTGCGGCAATGCGCACCTTCGCCGATATGGATACGCCGCTAAAGACGCTCCGACAAGAGCCCGGGACTCGCATTCTCCAGCAGCGCACCCCGCTGGGGGTTGTGGCAGCCATCACCCCCTGGAACTTCCCCATGCTGATGCTGACGCCAAAGATTGCGCCAGCGCTGATCACGGGTAACACCGTCATTGCCAAGCCGGCGCCGACCACGCCTCTGACGACGATGCTGCTGGGCGAGGTGGCGTCCACGATCCTGCCTCCAGGTGTCCTGAACATTGTTGTTGACGCCAATGATCTCGGTGGCGTGCTGTCGCGGCACCCGGACGTCGCCAAGATCTCGTTCACCGGATCCACTGCCACCGGAAAGAAGGTAATGGAAAGCGGCGCGAGCACCCTCAAGCGCCTCACGCTCGAGCTGGGCGGCAATGATGCAGCCATCGTGCTCGACGACGTCGATGTGCCGACCTTTGCGCCGCGCGTTTTCCAGGCTGCCATGCTCAATGCGGGTCAAGTTTGCTTCGCCGCCAAGCGCATCTATGTTCCGTCGAAGCTCTACGGCCCCATGTGTGATGCGCTGGCAGCGCTCGCGCGCGATGCCGTTGTCGGCGATGGTCTCGAGCCCAAGACCCAGATCGGTCCGATCCAGAACCGCATGCAGTACGAGAAGCTGCTCAGTTTTCTGGACGAGGCGCGTGCACGCGGCAAAGTCATTGCAGGTGGGGCGCCTTTGGAACGCCCTGGCTACTTCATTCCACCGACGATCGTGCGTGACATTCCACACGACGCGCGCCTGGTGCGCGAGGAACAGTTCGGCCCGTTGATGCCGGTCTTGCCATACGACAGCATTGACGAGGTGATCGCGCGCGCCAACGACAGCGAATACGGTCTCGGCGGCACGATCTGGACGGCCGATCCCGAGCGAGCCTTGCCGATCGCCCAACGCATCGACAGCGGCATGGTCTGGATCAACAAGCACTTGGATCTGCCTTTCGACCTTCCCTTCGGCGGTGCCAAGTCCTCCGGGATCGGCAGCGAATATGGCCGCGAGGGCCTGGAGGAATTCACGCAGCGCAAGCTCATCAACATGGCGGTGTGAGCGCTCAAGTTCAAACGAAAGAGAAAGAATCATGACATCAGCAACTGGCGGTGAACTCGTCGCCCGGACATTGCGCGCGGCAGGCGTGGAGAAGATCTTCAGCCTTCACGGAGCCCATATCGACACCATCTTTCAGGCCTGCGCTGACCAAGGTGTGTCGATCGTCGACACCCGTCACGAGGCGGCGGCTGGACATGCCGCAGAAGGTCATGCGCGGACCACGCGCAAGCTGGGCGTGGCTCTTGTGACTGCTGGTGGTGGCTTCACCAATGTCATGACGCCCATTGCCAATGCGTTCTTGGACCGTACCCCTGTTCTATTTCTGACTGGCTCGGGTGCGCTGCGCGACGACGAGACCAACACGCTGCAGGCGGGAATCGACCAGGTGGCGATCGCAAAGCCCGTGACGAAGTGGGCTCACCGCGTGAGCAGCGCCGAGCAGATTCCGCGACTGATCATGCAGGCGGTGCGCATCGCGACCACCGCGCCCCGCGGCCCGGTTCTGCTCGATCTGCCGTGGGACGTACTGACGAACCAGGTCGACGCGGCGAGCGTCGAAATTCCTCCTCAGCCGATATCGCTTCCAGGCGGACTTCGGGTGGAGGATGCGGATGCTGTGCTCGACCTCTTGCGCAATGCGCAGCGTCCAGTGATCGTGGTCGGCTCCGACGCGGGCTACGGTGGCGATGCGGACGCGCTGCCGCGACTCGCCGATAGAACGGGTACGCCGGTCTTTTCCGACACCGAAGGGCTCGGGCAGCTTTCCGGAATCCCGGACCTCTTGCATGGTGGGTTGATCCAGGGGCTTCATGGCCTAGGCAAGACCGGCGCAGCTCCGGATCTGGTACTCATGCTCGGTCTGCGCTTTGGGCTGAGTACAGGGCATGGGACTGGACAACTGATCCCTCGGGATGCGCGGATCGTGCAGATTGACTCGGATGCTCGCGAGCTGGGCCGCCTGCAGCCGGTGCATCTTGGTCTGGTTGCCGACCCCAGCGCTGCGATCCGCTCGCTGGCCGATCGTGCGCAGGCGCATGACCGGGTGATCCACAGCGCTTGGCAGGAACGCCTGGCAAAGCATGTTCGGCGGCGCCGGGATCTCGTCTTGGATCAAGCCAAGGGGGCGAAGGGGGCGGCACTGCATCCACTTGAGGCCTCAGCCATCGTGGCTGCGCACATCGACGAAGAAACGATCGTCATTGCCGACGGGGCGCTTACCTATTTGTGGCTGACGGAGGTGGTCGCGAAAGCTCGCCCAGCAGCCTTCCTTTGTCACGGCTACCTCGGATCGATGGGCGTGGGATTCGGCATTGCCGTCGGTGCCCAAGTCGCCGCAAAGGCGAAGGGCAAGCGCGCCATCTTTGTCACCGGAGACGGCGCGGTGGGCTACAGCATCGCTGAGTTCGACACCCTGGTGCGGCATGGGTTGCCGCTGACGGTGATCGTGATGAACAACCGAAGTTGGGGCGCGACATTGCACTTCCAACAATTTACCGGCGGTCCTGAACGTATCACGCACACGCGCCTGGAGAACGGCAACTACCACGACGTGGCCTCGGCTTTTGGTGCAGACGCTCACATAGCGACCGATGGCGAGAGCTTGAGCGCGGCGCTCGCAGCGGCGCTGACGGGCAACAGACCTACGTGCATCAACGTGATCGTCGACATCGACCCAATCCCGCCGGAAGAGCTTTTCATCATGGGCATGGACCCGCTCGCGCCGCCGCCGCAAGCGGCGGCCTGAATCTACTTCTATAGGAGCAAATGAACATGGAACGGATGTTGCACGGCAAGGTTGTGATCGTCACTGGCGGGGCAAGCGGTATCGGTGCAGGGATTGCACTCGCAGCCGCACGTCACGGTGCCTCTGCCGTCATTGTTGGCGATCTTTCGGATGAGCCTCGCGAAGGCGGGACACCCGTGGTTGAGCGACTGCTTGCCGCGGGCACCAAAGCAGTGTTTCATCGCTGCGACGTCAGCTCACGAAGCGATATGGACGAGCTTGTGGCGGTGGCGAAGGACTACGGTGGTGTCGACGTGATGGCCTGCAACGCAGGCATCGCGTTGGCCAGTGATGGTCCATGGATCACGGCGGAAAATTTCCACAAATTGCTCTCCGTCAATCTCGATGGCGTGCTGTTTGGCGCACAGGCGGCGGCCGAGCAGATGATGAAGTTGGGAAAGCGTGGGAGCATCGTGGCCACGTCCAGCATGGGTGGCACCCGAACCGGTCAGTTGACTACGGCCTACTCCACGAGCAAGGCCGGGGTGAACATGATGGTCGCTGCGCTTGCGGACGCGTTCGGCCCCTCGGGGATCCGAGTCAACGCAGTGTGTCCAGGGCTCATCAACACGGCGCTGTCCCAATCCGCGCCCGAAGTCGCCAAGATGTTCGACGCGTTGAAAAGCCGGATGCCGCTTCGCCGTTTGGGTGAGCCTGAGGAGGTCGGCAATGTTGTAGCCTGGTTGGGCTCGGACCTCTCCTCCTTCGTTACGGGTACCTCGCTTCTTGTCGACGGAGGCCAGACGGCCGTACTGTGAAAGGAGCCCGTATGGCCGCTCTGCAAGACTTTGGAACGCTGCACTTGATTGACGAACGGCCGCCGTTGCCGCCGCCGTTTCAGGTGCGCGCACACCATTGCGGCATCAGTGTTCCCGACCTGGAAAGGTCGATCGCTTGGTACCGCGACCACCTCGGCTTCGGCCTTGAGTATCGGACGAGCATGCCCATGGTCCCGTTCGAAGGCGCTTTCCTGCGCCGCGGCGAGACGCGCATCGAGCTCTTTGAACTTCCCGATGCAACGGTCATGCCCGCCGAGCGGAGAGATCCCGTGACGGATCTGCGAACTCACGGAACCAAGCATCTTGCGCTCGAAGTGGACAACCTCGACACGGCCTTTCAATGGTTGTCGTCCCGCGGAGTCGACATCGCAATGCCGCCTTTTGAGGCCCACGGGCTCGCCGGTTGCTACATCCGAGACTGCGACGGCACGCTGATAGAGCTGCTTGAGCACCGAGACGGCCGGGGCCTGGTTCAGCCTTCTCAACCATCCACCTTCAACAAGGAAAAAACATGACGGAACTACGCCACCATCACATTGAAATCAACCGCTGCAAGATCCACTACGTCGAAGCCGGGGAAGGCCCCGCAGTGATCCTGTGCCACGGCTTCCCAGAACTCTGGTACAGCTGGCGGCACCAGATTCCAGCGCTGGTGCGCAACGGCTACAGAGCCATCGCCCTGGACATGCGTGGACACGGTGAATCCGATGTGCCACAGGACGTGGAAAGCTTTGGCGTAGTCCATACCGTCGGCGATGTGGTCGGCCTCATGGACGCGTTGAGCATCGAGAAGGCGGTATTGGTTGGGCACGACGCCGGCACCTCCACCGCTTACAACACGGCGTTGATGCGTCCTGACCGTGTCTTGGGCGTGATGGGGCTCTCAGTTCCGTACATTCCGAGAGGGCCAAAGAGCATCTTGGAGGCCTTCGAAGGAGCGGTGCCTCCAGGCTTCTACATGCAGTACTTTCAGAAGCCCGGAATCCCGGAGAAAGACTTGGAGCGCGATGTTCGCGAAACCCTTCGACGGCTTTTCTTCGCCAACTCTGGATTGAACCCGAACGTCCCTTTCCTCATGACTGTGCCCGAGGGCGGGAACCTCATTGATGGCTTGCCTGCGCCGAGCGCGGGCATGGATTTTCTCTCCGAGGCAGACCTTGATTTCTACGCGCAGGCCTATAGCCGCACGGGCTTTCGGGGAGGGCTCAACGGGTACCGAGTCTTTCAGCAGAACTGGGAGCATACGGCGCCGTGGAATGGCATGCCATTGCCGGTGCCTTCTGCCTATGTTGGCGGCACCGCCGACACCGTGCTGCATTTCCCAGGCTTCCGCGAGGCAGCGCAAGCGATGGGACGGGCGCTTTTCCTCGAAGGTGCAGGGCACTGGATTCAGGCTGAGCGGGCGCAGGAGGTGAACATGGCCCTGTTGGCGTTCCTCCAAATGCTAAAAAAGTAGGCTCGGCCGATCGGCTCATCTCGGCCGTATGGCAGCGTCTCTCGAGCCTCGCGCCGGCGAGGCTCCACAGCTCGCGTGCCGACAAGGCATAGGGTCGAGTGGCGGAATCCCAGGCAGAATGCTTAATTATTTCTGGGATTCCGTGACTGGTGAGTAATCGAAGCATAGAAGAGGGATCATCAGCGAGTAACGTTCAGTCGAGATGGTTAAGCGTCTCGGCGACTCTGGCGATACTGACTATCGCCGTTTCACTTTCGGTCTCCTATTGCGCCAATCATCAACTTTTTGGCCCCGTAAAGATCTCGGTCCTCAGAAGCTATGGTGGCATAGCGTTTGAAGATGTATGGAATCTTGAGCTTTGGCGTCTCGCCGCCGCCCAGCTTATCCATGCGAAGCAAGCTCACATGCTGCTCAATGCGCTTTGCATCTTTCTTCTCGGCAGTCTGCTGGAAAGCAAGCTTGGCGGGGTGTGGACGTTCTTGATCTGGCTGATTGCTGGCGGAACAGCTACCGCGATCAGCCCGATCCTGATCGAGCCACCATGGAATGTGGGAACCGGCGCCTCGCAAGCCACATTTGCGTTTGCAGGATGCGCGACGGTGCTCGCGCTCTTTGGAGTCTTCAACCGAAAGCTGGCATGGACCTTGATCGCGCTTGTGGTGCTCCCGGGGTTCTCGCTTGATCTTATTTATGCCGGGTATCCCAAGCCTGGCCACGTCGTAGGTTTTGCACTTGGAATGATCTTCGGTGGCTCTTGTTTGAGTCGCAGGCACGTTGCTGCCGGTTTGTCACAGGAAAAATGACTCTCCGCCGCGTTTTCGCCGCAGGTGAAGAGATGGGCTCCAATCGGGTCGGCGTGCTGAGGTGGACTCTCAATCTACGGTCGCGCCCGAGCGCTTTACGACTTCATTCCAGCGGGGAATTTCGGTAGTCATGAGTTTGGCAAAGTCCTCCTGACTTTGAGAGCCTAGAACGATGCCAACTTGCTCCATCCTGTTCTTCAACTCGGGGCGGGACTGAGCCTCTTTGAACGCATGATGAAGTTTGGCCACAACGTCCGGAGGCGTGCCCTTCGGGGCGAAGACGCCATACCAGGGCGCGACCTCATAGTCGGGCGAGATCTCCCGGATTGACGGCACGCCAGGCATGCTCGCGATCCGAGGGCCGGTCATCCCAAGGGCCCGCAGCCGACCGCTTTGAAACATGCCGGTCGTCGATGCAGGGGCCAGGATTGCGAAGTCGACCTGCCCGGCGGCCAGCGCATTGCTTGCCGCGGGGGCGCCGCCGAAGGGAATGTGCTGAAACTTGACGCCTGAGGCTTGCGCCAGCATGGCCGTCGCGAGGTGATTCACGCTGCCATTTCCTGGTGTGGCGTAAGTCAGCGGCGCGGAAGCCTTGCGTGCAGCCTCGAGGAAGGACTTCAGATCTTTGATTGGCGAGTCTCCACGCACGGCAAGCACGATGTTCCCCGTGCCAAGGATCACGACAGGCACAAAATCGCTCGCGACGTCATAGCCCGGCTTGCTGTAGAGGGCCGGATTGATCACATGATTTAGCGAGTTCATCACGAGCGTGTATCCGTCGGGCTTCGCTCGTGCTACGAGCGCCGTCCCGATGTTTCCGCCGGCGCCTGGGCGGTTGTCGATCACGATCGGCTGTTTGAGGAGCGCGCTGGCATCGTTTGCCACCGCCCGTGCAATCACGTCACTTCCGCTTCCCGCCGCGACGGGTACGACCATCGTGATCGGGCGGGAGGGAAAAACTTGGGCGTGCGCCACCGAGGCGAGTGCCCAGGCAGCAATGGCAAGGCACGCAGTGACCTGGCCGAACAGAGAGTGTCTTGGGAGAGCGTATGTCATGTGAAGCTCTTGCTGAGTTGGGGGCGAGATGCGCCCCGGTGGAAATCAGCTTAAGCACTGCCGGTAAATGACACAAATTCAAAACGCTCATCAGAAGAATGAGCGCGGCTCATGCGCTCTCTGAGAGTACATATCGCGGTGGAGCCTCGAGGCATGAAGACGCGATCAACTGCAGCTGCGACGCACGATGCAGAGATCTTCGCGCTCATCTCGCAGGCAACACGATTGGCTTGCAACTGTTACAAGGCTGCGCTTGGCTAGTAAACGAATGGACTTTCGGCCCAGGCCGATTTCTTGGACGCCTGCCACTCTTCGAAGATGCGCTCAATGATCCCGCGAAACCAGGTGGTGGCCGGGTCGGTCGCCATCTGTCGGTGCAATACGAGGGAGATGGTCAATGGGGGAAGCGGCAAAGGCGGAGGAGCCAGCATCACTTCGCTCTTCTCGTCCAGAAGTGGCAGGATGCTGTCGCCGCAGTGCGTGATGAGATCCGTGCCGCGCAGAACCCATGGAATGATGAGGTAGTTGGGAATGGTCGCTGCGACTTTGCGACGCAACCCCCGTTCCTTGAGCGCTCGGTCGGCAAGGCTTTCCGACATGCCATCGGCGGAGATCTGGACGTGTGTCGCCGCAAGGTATGACTCGAGCGTGAGAGGGTGCTGCAGGAGCGAGCTGCCGCGCCACATGGCGCACACCAATCTGTCCTGCCCCAGCTCCAGCTTGAGCAAGCCCGGATCCTCGACGTCGAAGTTCCCCATGATGGCGCAGTCCAGTTGATGCGAGTGAATCAATGGGGCTACTTCATCGCGCGCGGCAGGAATGACGTTCAGCGTGGCATTCGGTGCCTTCTCCGCCAACTCCTTGATCAAGTTGGGCAGGAAGATCATGGCGTGGTAGTCGATCAGGCCAACCCGGAAGTTCGCCCGCGTTTGCGAAGGATCAAAACGCTGGTGACGGTCGACTGTGGCCCGGATGCTGGACAGAGCCGTGGAGATGTCGACTGCCAACTCGATAGCTCGCGGGGTGGGCTTCATCGTGCCGCCATCGCGCACGAACAGCTCATCGTTGAACAACGACCGCAACTTCGCCAATGAGTGGCTGATCGCCGATTGCGTACGGCACAGCCGGTCCGCTGTCACGGTGACGTTGCGCTCTCGCATAAGCACATCGAACACTCGAAGCAGATTCAGGTCGATGGAGTCGAAGTTCATGCAATGTCCGAAGCAAACACCATCAGCGGCACCTTGGAAGCGGCACGTCACCAAGCAAAGGCTGCGTGCTTTCCGCTAGAGATTTTCGAGGCGAAAGTGAGGTGTTCTGGTATGACTCACACTCATTCCAATCATTAAAACACGGAATTTGCTTCATGAACTGCCGAGGCCTAGACTGCCGTGAAACGCCGTGACAGTCCGCCCATCGGTTCGGACGTGCAGGGCGCCAGACACCGAAAACGCCCACGTAAATCCATGAAGCTGATTCCCGAAATCGTCGCCTCCGCCGACATGATTCGTGCCTTTCGCAGGCACCTGCATGCTCGGCCCGAGCTGGGTTATGACGTCCACGGCACGTCTCAGTTTGTCGCAGAGCGCTTGTCCGAGTGGGGTATCGAGGTGACTCGCGGCATCGGAAAGACGGGCGTGGTGGGAACGCTTCGCCGGGGTAGGAGCACGCGTGCAATCGGCCTTCGAGCCGACATGGATGCGCTCCCCATTGAGGAGGCGAACACTTTCGAGCATCGCTCGCAGCACGCTGGAATGATGCACGCCTGTGGTCATGATGGACACACGAGCATGCTTCTGGGCGCTGCTCGCCACTTGGCGCTGGAGGGCGACTTCGATGGGGTCGTGCACTTCATCTTTCAGCCGGCCGAAGAGGGGCTGGCTGGGGGGCGTGCGATGGTTCAGGATGGTCTGTTCGACCGATTCCCGTGCGAGGCGATCTTCGGAGTTCACAACTGGCCTGGCTTGCCGGTCGGCCATATCGGTTCCCGACCCGGCCCGCTGATGGCCGCAAGCGCGACCTTCGAAGTGATTGTGACGGGCATTGGCAGTCATGCTGCAATGCCACATGCTTCTGCCGATGCGCTGCTTGCGGCCAGCCAGATTGTCGTTGCGCTGCAAAGCATCGTCAGCCGTAATGTGGACCCGATCGATTCGGCAGTGCTCTCGGTGTGCAAGATCAACGGAGGTCGTGCCGACAACGTGATCGCCAAGGAGTGCAGGCTTTCTGGCGCTGTACGGACCTTTGATGACAGTTTGCTGCGCAACATCGGAAAGCGGATCGAAGAAGTTGCGCAATCCGTTGCCAAGGCCTTCGGTTGCGAGGCCCTGGTCGAGTTCCGGCTTGCCTACCCCGCAACGGTGAATGATCCCGATATGGCTGCCTTCGCCATGGACGTCGCCCAGAGCGTCGTAGGGCGCGACAACGTATCTCGTGCCATCAGGCAGACCATGGCCGGCGAAGACTTCGCCTTCATGCTGAAAGAGTGCCGCGGGTGCTATGCATTCATTGGTAACGGCGATGGTTCTCATCGCGAGCCAGGCTCAGGCATGGGGCCGTGTGAACTCCACAACGATAGCTACGATTTCAATGACGAGTTGCTGCCGATTGGGGCGACCTACTTCGTCCAGCTCGTGAATCGATATCTCAAAGATGGTGCTCGTTCGAGTTCGGACGCGTCCTGACCTCGAGGCTAAGCGGCGCTTGTCTCGCTGGAAGACCGAGCCGTCACGGTGAATGGGTCGACCAGCACCAGAAGTGGAGCACCGCCCAAGTGAATTTCCACAGAGGCGGTGCAACGAGATCTTGAGAACTGCCGTGCCAAGCATGCCGATCTGATAGATCCGGCCGATGCGCGCACACCCGAGAGTTAGAAGTCAGATTGCGCGAGTCGCCGACTAGCGCTGTCTTTTGCCACCTTCATGAGTAAAAAAACAAGGCATTGCCTTGGGTCGTCGCGCGGGCGACTAGTCAACGCATTCGAAGATTAGAGAAATTGCCACTCAAAAATGAGCCGAGTTCATTTGAATTATTAGAACTTCGAATTTGCCGTGGAAGAGTCCGATTTCTAAACTTCCAGCACAAATTTCAACCGAGAAATCGGATCAAGGACCAACTGTGCAGACCTCCACGCTTTCGAACGATCAGATTGAGAAATCTCGTCGCGATATCCCGTATCTCCAGGACATCGTCTATGTCGACAACGCTGCCGTGTCGCCGGTGCCCTCCAGGGTTGAACAAGCCTCCAATCGATACACGGAGCTGACGGTGCGCAATCTGCGCGAAGTCACTGAAATAGCGATCGATGAATTCGACCGCGGTCGAGCGCTTGCGGCGATGTTGGTGGGGAGCTCACCGAGCAGCATTGCGTACGTTCAGAACACATCGCATGGTCTCTCGCAGGTCGCAATGGGAATTGAGTGGCGCGAGGGCGACAACCTGGTCGTTCCAGCTCAGGAGTTCCCCTCGAACTATCTTTGCTGGCTCCAGCTTCAAAAGCTCGGCGTCGAAGTTCGCAGGGTGGAGTCGACAAATGGTCGAATCGAGCCGGAAGATCTGATGCCTCACGTCGATCGCCGCACGCGGCTCGTATCCATCAGCCACGTTCAGTTCTACAGCGGTTTCCGCGTGGATCTCGGAAAGATCGCCGAAGTCTGTGCGAAGCATCACGCATTGCTCGTCGTCGACGGAACCCAATCGATCGGCGCAATGTCCCTCTCAGTTGAAGCAAGTGGCGTCGACGTCCTGGTAGTCAGCGGCCACAAATGGATGCTCGCACCCCGGGGTATTGGTTTCATGGCCATGTCCGACCGAGCTCTGGAGGTGGTTCAGCCAAGAATCGTTGGGTGGCTGAGCGTGAACGAGCCCTTTGCTTTCAAGAGAACGCTCGACCTGCTGCCCGATGCAAGGCGCTTCGAGTCGGGCACGCCCAACGGTTCAGGGATCTACGGTCTGACCGAGCGCCTGAGGCAAATTTATGAGCTCGGGCCACAGGCAATACATCGCCGTGTCCTGCATCTGCACGAGTACATGAAGCAGCGTTGCTTGCAGGCCGGTCTGGAGGTTGTCTTTGACTTCGAGGAGTGCTCCCGTTCGGGGATCCTTCTGGTGCGCAAGCCCGGCACGCCGGCAGAAACGCTGCATGCAGCATTGAACGCGGCTGGAATCTATGCGAGCGTTCGCAGTAACGCCATTCGTCTTTCGCCGCATTACTACAACACCGACGAAGAGATGGACCGAATCGTGAACACGATGTCGGAGGTTTCATCATTGACAGTCTGATCCTGAATTCGCACGGCCCTGAGGCTCAGTCCATGGGCGGTATCGCCGTGCCTTTCCGAATTGAATGGCGAGGTCACTATGACTTTCGCTCACATCGAACATGATGAACAACAATTTCATTTGTCGATGTCTCACTGCTAAATTTTTAACTTTCTAGCAATACTCAAACGGAGACAAAGATGGCCCTCAACAGATTTCATTTGATTGCGACAGCAGTCACTCTTTCCTGCGTATCGACATTGGCGATGTCGCAGGCTCTCCCCAAGAACTCCGAAGTCAAGTCCACGGGAAAGCTTCGGATCACAAACACCCTGTCCTATGCGCCCTTCGAATTTGCTGACGAGGCAGGAAACCCCGCAGGTCTGAACATCGAACTCGCAAAGGCCGCCGCCAATGCGTTGGGTGTTGAGCTGGAAGTTTCGCGTCAACCTTTCCCCTCGCAGATCCCGGGGCTGGCTGCCGGGCGAACCAAGGTGGCTTGGGCCAGCTTCACAGTGACCTCCGAGCGCCTGAAGCAGGTGGACTTTGTAACCTTCCTGCGAGCTGGAACCGTATTGCTGGTGCCCACGGAGAAGGCCGTGAACTTCAAGACCAAGGACGACCTGTGCGGTGCGCAAGTCGCAGTCCAGTCGGGGGCGGCTGCTGACTTTGCTGCTGACAAGATCAGCGCAGAGTGCAAGTCCAAGGGGAAGGAGGCGATCAAGAAGGCCATCTATCCCGACCAGAAGGAAGCCATCCAAGCTGTTGTGACCGGACGCGTGGTGGGGCGGCTGGACGATGCGACGGCAGGCTCGTACTACGCGTCGCGCAGCGCAGGGAAGATGGTTGTTGTTCCAGGCGAGTATTCGCCCTTGCCGCTCGGTGTGGCCGTAGCCAAGGGCGATACCGAGTCGGCCGAGATGATGCGTGCAGTGCTGCAACGGCTGATGGACGACGGCAGCTACAAGGCGATCATCAACAAGTACGGCATGGGACTCGCCGCCATCGACAAGTCTGTGGTGGTCACAAGCGCAGAACAACTCCCGAAGCAATAAGCACGGCCTCAGGCGAAAGAGATTCCCTGTTTGACGACAGGGCGGACCTCTGACGCCCGTTCCATCGCGTTGTCTACGCGCTTCATTGGCCTCGCCGATTCGCCTTCTCTCCAGATCCCATCATGTCAAATCAAAAAATTCGAGACCCTCGGGAGTCTTCCTTTCTTCGTCCGGAAGAGCTGGAAGTCGTCCCTCTGCGCCATCCGTGGCTGTATGTCGCCATTGGCCTCTTGCTCGTCGGGCTGGTCGCAATTGGGCACGCGGTCGTTACCAACCGCGAGTTCCAGTGGCCAGTCGTCGGGCAGTACCTCTTCCACCCTCTCATCCTGCAGGGGCTGTGGACGACGATCCTGCTGACAATTGTCATCATGGTGCTTGCGGTAGCGATCGGCACCGTCGTTGCCCTGATGATGCTCTCCACGAGCAAGATGCTCTCCACGTCGGCCACGACATTCGTCTGGTTGTTTCGCGGAGCGCCGGCACTTGTCCAGCTCATACTCTGGTACAACCTTTCGCTGGTCTTCAAGACCGTGACCCTTTGGTTGCCGGGCATCGGAACCGTCTTCTCGGTATCGATGAACGACATCATGACGCCGTTCGTGGCGGCAATCATCGCGCTGTCATTGCATGAAGCCGGGTACATGGCCGAGATCGTCCGTGGCGGGTTGAAGGCCGTCGCAAAGGGGCAGACGGAGGCTGCGGTTTCACTCGGAATGAAGCCAAGCCAGCTGCTGCGCCGCATCGTCATCCCGCAAGCGATGCGCATGATCATCCCTCCGACCGGCAACGAGACGATCAATCTGCTGAAGATGACCTCCCTGGTCAGCACGATCGCAGTGGGTGACCTGCTGTACTCCGCACAGGCGATCTATGCCCGCACCTTCGAGACCATCCCCTTGCTTCTGGTGGTCACCATCTGGTACCTGATCGCCGTGTCGGTGATGTCCATTGGCCAGTATCACCTGGAGCGCCACTTCTCTCGCGAAGAGCACGCAGCCAAGCCGAGCCTCTACAAGGACGTCTTCTCCCGCATGTTCACTTTTCAACGTAAGGGGGTATCGGCATGAACGCCACCGTCTCACACAGAGCCAAATTCGGCGTTTCTGAGAACGTCGCTGTTCACGCCAAGGGCGTCCGCAAATCGTTCGGCGCTCTCGAGGTGCTCAAGGGCGTGGACTTGCAGGTGGCAGAAGGAACGGTTGCCTGCATCATCGGACCCTCCGGCTCGGGAAAGAGCACATTTTTGCGCTGCATCAACCACCTGGAAGAGATCAACGGCGGGTTGTTGTTGGTGCAAGGTGATTTCGTCGGCTACCGCTTGGTTGGCAGCAAGTTGCACAAGCTCTCAGCCTCTGAGATTTGCGAACGGCGTGCGGAAGTGGGGATGGTGTTCCAACAGTTCAACTTGTTCCCACACATGACGGTGCTGGAGAACGTGATTGAGGCACCGATCCAGGTGAGGCACGAAGACCCTGCGAGTGCGAAGCGCTTTGCGCTGGAGTTGCTTCAACGGGTCGGTCTCGCACACAAGAAGGACGACTATCCGCGCAATCTTTCAGGCGGGCAGCAGCAACGCGTGGCCATCGCGCGCGCATTGGCCATGAAGCCCAAGGTCCTGCTATTCGATGAGCCGACGTCTGCGCTCGACCCGGAACTGGTGGGCGAAGTCTTGACGGTGATGAAAGACCTCGCGAACAGCGGGATGACGATGGTCGTGGTGACCCACGAGATTGGTTTTGCGCGAGAAGTTGCCGATGAGCTCGTCTTCATGGACGGCGGGGTCGTCGTCGAGAAAGGGGATCCGCGGGAAATGATCGCGAACCCACAGTCAGCGCGCACTCGAGAGTTCCTCGCGAGGGTGCTCTGAGTGTTTCATAGCAAGAAGCTGGACGGGCCGCCGATCTCATGAGGAAGGGCAGCTTCGGGATACTCATGTCGCTTCTGGTCGTTCTCGCGCTCTGCAGAGGAAGCTCGTACGGCTTCACAAAGCTGGCGCTGGGAACGATGACATCGTCTGACGTTCTCTTCCTGAGAATGGCGGTTGGCGCCGTGGCTTTGACCCTATGGGCCTGCCTCTCTGTGAGAAGCCTCGGATGGGTCGCAAGCGATTGGCGCTGCGCCATGGCCTACGCCATCCTGGGCAACGCACTACCGCTGGCGCTCATCACGGTTGCGCAGAAGTGGGTGGCCAGTGGTCTGGCCGCCGTGACGATGGCGGCAACTCCCTTGGTCTGCGCAGTGCTTGCGCACCTCATGTTGCCAAACGAACGCCTGACGCTCCGGGGAGTGTTTGGTCTGCTCCTGGGGCTCGCAGGAGTCCTGGGAATCGTGCTCGTACGAGGCGGGGTGCAGCTTGGCCCGGATGCGCTGATCGGTCTCGCGGCTCTTTTTGGCGCAGCGGTCGCTTTTGCCGGAAACGTTGTGCTCGCGCGTGCCTGGCAGCCGACTCAGCAAATGGGAACGGGTGCCCTCAGCCTGATTCTGGCCACAGTCGCTGTCTGCCCGTTCTGCGACGTGGATGCGGGATTGGTCGCGCACAGCTGGGATGCGTTGATGGCTTGCGTGCTGCTCGGGGTGATTTCCACGGCCATGGCAGTGGTGGCAATGCTGGAGTTGGCCAAGCGCGCAAGCGCATCCTTCATCTCAACAGTCAACTACATGATTCCGGTGATTGGCCTTGCAATTGGATGGATGTTCTTCGGGGAGCCTCTCTTCTGGTCCGACCTGGCAGCGCTGATCGTGATCGTCCTGGGAACGAGCATGGTGCAGAACAGAAATGGTACGGAGCGCAAACCGTGGATCCTGCGAGCGATCGAGCGCAGGACTTAGGTTGGACGCTTCAAGAAAGTAAGCGGCACTTCGAGTGCCGTTCAATATAGAAGGAAAGGTATACGCAGATGTCAGTTGTTGAAACAAAAAATGCTCCGAAGGCCGTGGGTCCCTATTCTCAGGGACGGATCCATGGAGACCTCTTGTTCATTTCCGGTCAGCTACCGATCAACCCGGAGACCGGAAAGATCGAGAGCGACGATGACGCTGAGCAAGTCCGGCAATGCTTGCGCAACGTCTCCGCGATCGCAGAGGCCTTGGGTGCTTCGCTTTCGAATGTGATGAAGACGACCGTGCTTGTGCGGCGACTTTCCGAGTTCGGAAAGATGAACGCGGCTTACGCCGAATTCTTCTCTGCGCCGTTTCCGGCACGCGCGACATTCGAGGTTTCTGCGCTCCCCATGGGGGCACTCGTTGAGATCGAGGCCATCGTCGCGCTGCCACGCTAGCCAGAGATGCAGCGGCTCAGGCCATGGATGAGGAACAAGACTCCTTGCCGAGGCTTCCAGTTCGAAGTAAGTGGAGCTTTTCTAGATCGAGCTCTGGCGTTTCGCCGGAGCTCGATCTAGATGTTCAGCCTGCGCACCGGCTGAGAGCGCCCGTTGCTGCCAAGAAAATGGCGGCAGCATCCGCGCCGTGCGGATGACATTCAAGGGAGAGGGCCACCCTGTGATTGCGTTCAGTCATGCGTTCTCACCTTGCCCAGAAGGAAGAAAACTACAACCGCGGTCGCTGCCGAAGCCACTGCCAGCACCAGGAGCTGGAACTGAAAGGCACTTTCGTACGCTTGCATCAGCAATGTTCTACCGATCGCAGGCAGATGGATCATGGCATTCTGAAGGTCACCAATCGCGAGGCGATTCGAGGCTTCCACCAGTGCGTTGGCAGCTGGGTGACCAGAAACCTGGTCGCTAGTTGATGCCAGCAGATTGGAATGAACACTGGCAGACAGAATGGCTCCGACCGCCGCGAAGGCAAGGCCATCTCCTGCTAGACGAATCGCATTGAAGATCCCGGTGGCCATTCCGGCCTGCTCCTTGGGAACCACGCTGACTGCCAAGCCATCCATCAGTCCCCAAGGCAAGCCGATGCCAATGCCGATGACCAGCATCGCCGTGAGGCGGCTGCTGTGTGCGGTGTCTGAAATGGTGTAGGCCAGAAAGATCAAGCCAATCGCTGCGATGACGAGCCCAACGCCGGCCAATACGCCGACATTGAACCAGCGCGCGAGTTGGCCGGCGATGAAGGGAACCAGAAGCAGGGGCGATGAAAGCGCAATCATCATTTGGCCAGCCTCCAATGCGCTGTAGCCCTCTACCCCAATGAATCGGGCGGGAAGCATGATGAGCAACACGATGAACGCATAGGCCGGCGCCACTGCCAGAAGTTGGACGCCCACAAATCGGGCGTTCGTGAACAGGGACAGGTCGAGCATCGGCTTGGCCTGCCGCCGTTCGATCATGATGAAGGCGGCGAGTAGTCCCGCAGCGCACGCAAAGAACCCAAGTACCGAGGCGTTGCCCCAGCCTTTCTCCGGTGCGAGGATGATTCCGTAGGTGAGGATCGCCAGCCCCGCTGTGAAGCTGATGGCACCGGGCCAGTCCAGACCTGTAGCTTCGGGGTCGCGTGTCTCGCGGGCGAATGTCTTGACCATGAAGGATGCAATCACGGCGACCAATGCCGGCAGGAAGAACACCCATTTCCAGTTCAAGGTGTCGATCAGAAGTCCGGCCAGGAACGGACCGAATGCTGCTCCCGCACCGAAAGTCGTCCCGATCAAGCTGAATACGCGAGTGCGTGCGTGGCCACTGAACTCTTGGGTCAACGCAGCCATTGCGCCTGCGAAGGCAGCTGCCGCACCGACTCCTTGAAGTAGTCGAAGAATGTCGATCCAGAGAACGGAGGGCATGAAGGGAATCGCTGCCGTGACCATGGCGAAGATGATCATGCCGATCAGCCAGAGCCGTTTACGTCCGTGGATGTCGGCGAGGCTCCCTGCGGCCAGCGTCGCGCTGCCGTAGGTGATCATGTAGGCATTAACGATCCAGGTGAGTTCAAGCGTACTGCCGCCCAATGCCTGATTGATGGAGGGAATTACGACTGCGGGGGCGGCGATGCTCAGGGGAATGACGGCGGCGGTCAGACATGCGGTCAAGACCAATGGCGCGCTCTGGACTGTCGACTCTGAAGTTGATGTGGTAGTGGCTGTCATCGGAAATTGAAGGGGATTCGTACAAACCCACGCGACGACCTGGCGTGAGCACGTGCAAGGCGTGGGAAATAGCGCGGCGCTATCGATTGATGCTAGATGGGGAGCAATGAAAGAAAAATAGCCCTGAATTCATTGCTAGCATGACGAATTAGTCACTAATTCGAATGCAAGATGGACAGCCTCAGTGGTATGGCGATCTTTGTTCAGGTGGCCGAAGCGCGCAGCTTCGCGACGGCTGGACGTCAGTTGGGCATCTCCGCGTCAGCGGTCAGCAAAGGGGTTGCTCGGCTGGAGGAAAGGCTGGGCGTGCGTCTGTTCCAGCGAAGTACCCGCAGCGTCAGCTTGACCGCGGAGGGCACTCTGTTCCTTGATCGCTGCCGACGAATCCTGGCCGAGATTACCGCTGCCGAAAATGAGTTGGCCAGCACCGTCGAGCGTCCGCAAGGTCGCCTGCGGGTGAGCCTGCCGCTGGTCAGTGGTCTGATGCTGCCGGTGCTCTCGAAATTTGCCGGTCGCTATCCAGAGATCGAACTTGACCTGGATTTCAGCGACCGGCTGGTTGATGTGATCGACGAGGGCTTTGATGCTGTCGTTCGTACCGGCGAGCTCAGCGACTCGCGATTGCAGAGCAAGCGATTGGGTTCCAGTCGCTTCCTGTATGTCGGCTCAATCGACTACTTCGCTCAGCGTGGCGTGCCGATGTGTCCGGAAGACCTTGTGCGGCATGACTGCCTTCTGCATAGATTTCCCACAACGGGGACACTGGAAAAGTGGCCGCTGACCCGGGCTGCATCGGAGCCGGAAGTTCGCCTGTCGGCGAGCATGACCAGCAACCATGTGGAGACGCTCTTGCATATGGTTGTGCAAGGGCATGGCATCGCCTGCCTGCCAGACTTCGCAGTCAAGCAGGCTGTGGCAGATGGTGCGCTGCGAACGGTGCTGGATGATTGGGCAAACAGTTGCAGTACGTTTCAGGTGTTGTGGCCCTCCAATCGGCAGTTGTCACCCAGGGTTCGGGCATTTGTCGATTTCATGGCCCAGAACCTGTTCCCGGAACAGAATTGCGATCAGACCGAGCGTGCGAATTGAGTGATGGCATGCGCTTGTCTCAACTCGCAGCTGAATCCGAGAGCCAAGGGGGCACTACAAGAATGGGGGGCAAAACTCGCGGCGTGCTCGTTAGAGCAAGAGCTTGCCTTACCATTAGTCCCTGCGCGGCGCCATCGGCTCGCAGTCAGGCGCGATCGTCAGCGACCGACGAAGTTCGAATCAGAGGCGCTCATGACATACCGACCGATGTTCCCCGCTGTGCTGCGGCCGTCCGCGTCAACGCTGTTACTTTCGCTTCCCGCAGGGGAGCTTGCACCAGCAACGAACGGGTTCACCGTCCTCGTGCAGGGCGAGCGGTTGTCCGTTCCGTACCGCGTCTACTACTCGCCGAGAAACCTTCAATCGGTCATCGCCCGCTCGAGTGAGGACACTCGAATGCTCGCGCTTTGCATCGGCACCAGGCATTGGAATGGCCACGTTCGCGAGGATTGCCTGCGGCAACTCCTCGGAAATGATCGACCATGGATTGTTCCGTTCGTCGTTCAGCTTTTGGGTGAATATGTAATCGAGATCGTGGAGACGATTACTGCATCTGTCTCTGATGCTGGCCTTGAATTGCTGTGCGCATTCGCGCGAGAGAACCCCGAATTCATGGCGACCACAAGACGGCGGGCTGCAAGTTACTGGGATTGCTACCACCGTGGGCGCTTTCCAACGCTGCAGTCCTACCCGGCCTTCGTTACGCTCGAAGCGATTGGAAAAGCGGTTCGCGCATCGTAGTTTCCTCTTGAGATCACGATGTGTGCGCAGTGTGCACCCGTCGACCCGCACGAATGCAGTCCTGCCAATGAACGTTGCGGGGTCCTTGTCCCACGGGCGCCGGTAGCGTGGGTTCGGGCACGCAGCTACGGGAGTTCCGGGAGAAGGGCGGCTGCACCGGTGTGCGGCAGCACTTGAAGGTGCGTCATTCAGATCGAATGAGGGCAACTTCTCTGAGCAGGGCATTCAATTCATTCCTCTGGGGCGAAGCTACATGGATAATTTTGTCGTCATTTCCGGCTGCTCGGGTGGAGGAAAATCCACGCTGCTTTCCGAGCTCCATCGGCAAGGCCATGCCATTGTCGAAGAGCCTGGGCGGCGCATCGTGCAGGAAGAAGTTCAGGCCGGCGGGCATGCCCTGCCGTGGACCGACATGGCCGCATTTCTGCGCCGGGTCATCGCGCGGGCGCTGGAGGATCACGAAAACGCTAGTGCTAGACCCGGGAAATGGGTGTTCTTCGATCGAGGCCTGGTTGATGCGGCGGCAGCACTCCAGGAGCTGACGGGGGAGCCGCATCTCGCGAGGATCGGACGGCGCGGCCGCTATTGCCGTAGCGTATTTCTCGCTCCGCCGTGGCCGGAAATCTATGTGCAAGACTCTGAGCGTCGCCATGACATGCATGCGGCTCTGGTCGAGTACGGGAGACTGCAAATGGCCTACCCAGCGCTTGGGTACGAGGTGTTCGTGCTGCCCAAGGTCAGCGCGCTGGAACGCGTCGATTTTGTTCTGGATACTCTGTCGGACGCATAGCATTTTCGGGTTGTCAACGCGAAGAGATGCGTCCATCTATCCGCGGAGCTCGCTGACTACCGGTTGACAGGGCCGTTGCATGGGTCATACCGGGCCACAGAAATGACGGGTCCTGGATCAAGGTGTATCGCATGCCGGTGGGCCTGTCGTCTGTACGGCTCAGTGGCAAACCTTGATGGGGGCGACCAGAAGAAGGTTCGACTGGCGGTCTATGCGTAGCAGTGCAAGAAGGTCGTGCGAACGGATTCCAGAATTTCTTGGCCCCATATGACAAAGCTGATCTACATGGAATCTGAGGCGACCTGAGCAGGGAAAGCGCTGTGATGCTGGCTAGCCAGCCTTGCGTTTCCTGCTGCGAAACCACGTCCGATCGTCTTTCGGCTCCTTCCCCTCCGTGCAGCGATGTTCAAAGTGGCCGCAGTCGTTCAGGACTTGCCGCCAGCTTGTTCGCCCGTAGCGCTCCAGCGTGTACTCAGGGTGTAGCGTCTGCATCCGATGCACCGCCTGACGCAGTGGTGCCCACCCATCCACGGCGAGAGCCGCTTCCGCCTCGAGCAAATGCTCGACCATCGAGCTCTGTTTCCAATCAACGATGCCATCAGGCTGGATGCCATGTAGGAGCCAGTCCGACCAAGCGTCGCTCGCCATGAACGATGCCAGTCGGCGCCTGCTCTCATCCATAGTCCGAAGCCATTCCTGCGCCTGTGTGCAGTGCAGGTCAATCTGGGCATAACTGCTGTCCAGAAAAGTACCGGCCGCCAAGCAACCTTGCATCAATCCAAGGTCGAACATGTCGATGAAATGGTGCACCAGGCGATTGCGAAGGGCTACCAGTTCACGGAGGCCCGAGACCAACTGGCCGTGGTCTTCAGGGGTGAGCGAGATGCGCATCTGCATCCGAAGCCAGATCTGCCGATCGTCTGGCGGCTCCCATTCAGTCTCGACCTCGGCCTCTCCATCCGCAGGGCGAGTGCACAGATAGCTGCTACTCAATGCCGTCACCAGGCCGCCCAGTGTCTGGTTGGCGAGTGCAGCCTCGCGCTTCTTGCGAATGTCTTGAAGTTGTGCCGCAGGTCCCTCGATCTCGAAGTTCGCGGCCAGCACCTTCACCATCTTTTCGTATTGCTGCAGGCGCAGCATGCAGCGCCCGAGTTTGCGCTGAATGTCTTGCTGCAATGTACTCACCGTGTCTGGTGCGGGCGCTGGCGGCAGCTGCGCCATTTGCTTGCTCTCCACCTCCATCAGTCCCTCGACGATTTCTTGTTTGAAGGGCAGACGTTACACAGACAGAGAAGGGGCGTCAAAGCCCGCGCCGCGCTCCCCGACGTCTGGCACTGCGGGAGTAGTGAGCCGCTCGACTGCCTTCCTCGTCCGCATCGTCCCATCTTCTGCGCCCGGCATGCCCTGCCGGGCATATGCCGTTTCCTCACGCGCTGACCTCACCGCCCGGAGGCATCCGCGTGCCCATGCCATTCATCCACCCTACCAGAGAGGATCTTCTTTCCCATGCTCATCTGTCCCTACTGTGAATCTGCTCGCGTCGTCCCTCGGGACCGCGGCAAGAAAATAGGCGCTGTCCTCGGCGCAATCACTGGCGTTACCTATGCCGTGCGAGATGCCCAGGCAGGAGCCTTCGAGGACTCAGCGATGGCCCCGGTAGGCGCTGTGCTGGGCTCCGTGACCCGCGCAGCACCTACGGGGTTGGCTAGCGGGGCCACGATCGGCCAGGTCGTGGACGCCAATTTCCTGGATAACCGCCAGTGCCTGGTCTGCGGCCATTCCTTCGCCCAAAGACCGGCTGATGCCGATGGTTCCGTGAAGGGGTCTGAATGACGCGCCTTTATGTGGTGTCGGTGACCGCGGGGGGAACAGGGGCGCAGGAGTTTCCCACCGAACGTGCGCGCGCCGAACACCTGCGACGACAGGACGACCGGTTCGACGACTTCTACTGCTTGGACGTGGAGGGTGAACTCAAGGATGTGTACATGGCGCCCACCGGCGCCAGCGTCGATCCGAAGGACTACCCCGAATGACGACGCACCCAAACCCCCCCTTCATCGACCCGCACCTGCTGGCGATGTTCGTGTGGCAAGGATTTCTGCAGGCGAGGCCGTGGGGCCAGGCGGATGCTGACCTGTACGGCGGGCAGATCGGCGCGGCGGTCGAACTCTCCGACTGCGTCACCGAACTGCACCAGGCCCTCAACAGGCGGTTGACCGATGTGGTGATGCCGGGCTTTCCTGGTGTCATGGACTACGAGGTCAGCGAACCCTTTGGCGCGTGGTGCCGCCAGAACTTCCACTGCAATCCCAGGGATCGACGTGCTCAAGCCAAGCGCTTGGTTGATCGGTTCTTCGATCAAGGAATGATCAAGCGCTGAGCCACGGCCACGCGCCCACATGGTTCTTTGGTTCTTCTCGTCGCCCACGGGGCGCTGCCTGTCGCAGCGATCCAACGTGGGCGTTCGTGCTTCTGCGCTCGCTCTTTTAGTAAGGAAAACCAAACCAAACCCCAAAAAACCCATGGCCTGGCGGTGTGACTGCACATCGATCCACCACAACTTAGCTCTCTGCCCGAAGCCCCGTCTCTCCCTCAGGAGTGCGGGGCTTCGGGCTGATGGGCTCAACCTTCAAGGATGAAATCATGATTCATACGCGCGCAGAACGACTGCGGGCAAGGCCCCTTTCATCGATTGGGCGTGCGGCACTGCATCTGGTGCCAACCCCCGAGCGGCCGGCAGTGGTGCCAGCTTCCGAACGTCGGCCTGCCATTCCCGAGGCAGGAGTCGGCGCTCTCGATGCTGCTGCCGCCCTCGGGCGCGATCCCTTCAAGTCCCCGGTCCGCCTCTGGATGGAGAAGACAGGCCGCCAGGACCTGTTGCACCCGGCGCCACGAGAAGACGAAGACATTGCGTACTGGAGTCGCTCGCTCGAGCCGATCGTGGCCGCGCACTACACCGTCAGGACGGGTCGCCAGATTCGACGGACGCACACCACACTTCAGCATCCGAAGCACCCTTGGATGCTAGCTACTGTCACACGCGAGGTCTTGGCCTCGGCTGAGGTCCAACTGCTCGAATGCCTATGCGTTGGGATGAACGCTGCGCCGCTGTGGAATCAGGGTGTGCCCGAGCACATCCGGCTGCGGCTGTTGCACCTTCTGGCCGTCACCGGCCAGCGCGCGGCCGATGTGATCGTGCTGTTGGGTGGGCAGGACCTGCAGATCTACCGGATCGAGCGCGACGAGGCCGAGATCGCACGCCTGATCAGGCACGAGCGGATGTTTTGGCGCGGTGTTGAACGCGACGAGGCGCCGCCTTCGCAGGATGAGGCCCCGCCGTTGTTCTTGCCAGTGTCCTGAAGCGCGGGGACGTCAGCGTCCCCGCCAGAACGTCCACCACCGACGTGGCGTTGATCGCATTTCCCAGGGCCGCAGATCCAAGGTGTCGTAGTTCGTAAAGGGCGCCCCTGCGCGCCGGCGCAGCTCGGTCTCCAGCTCGTGGGCGATACCGCGCGCGTGTAGTTCTCCCTCCAGTGCCTTCTTGCGCCATTCGATAGCCATGGCGCTCAACACCTCGTCGGGCAGCTCCTGATTCGTCGTCATGCGCAGATTGTGCCGCGTCTGCAGGTTTTCCTTGACAGATGTCCTGAGATGGCTGGGCGACATCGCGCGCAGGTCAGGCGGCGCGCCTTTCCTTTTCGTCTTTTCCTTCTTCTTAACAACCCGAATAGAAATGAACAACGGATCAATCACTCCCGCCCCATGGGGGCACGGGCCCGGCACCTTGCAGTCGGTAGGCCTTCATCGCTACATCGCCCGAACACTGCGCGTCAGTGCACTGCATCTGCCGTGGGCGATCGCCCAGCAACTGAACGCCGAGCACCAGGCGGGCGAGGGCGATGAGACCACGCCCTCACATCACGCTGGCCTGCGAATTGTCGAGCTCGACGACTTCAATTGGCGCGCTGATGTCACGGCCGACAACATCGCTGCGGCCCAGGCGCTGGGATGGCATGCGCTGCGTCGGCTGCTGCGCTTGGCGCAGACGTACCAATGCGAGGCGCTGGAAATCGCCCGCGGCAGCCCGGTGTTACCGGCCATTCTGGAGTTCGAGGTCTTCCCATGGCCATGATGAATTCAACCAACCCAGCCCGCTTTGTGCGGGCTTTTTTACGTCTACACGATGCACTACTTCATTACCTTTCTCTTCTCGTCGATGACTGCGGCCTTGCAGTCCATCAGCCTTCACCCTCATGACCTGGTCGACGCTCGCCTCGCGCGGATGCATTCGTCCACGGTGGGCGATTGACATGGGCTCCATCGTCTACCGCGCCACCAAGACTCAGGCGATCCACGATGAGCTCGCCAGCGTCGGGGCTTCTTCCACGGTGCTGGCGCATCGCGTGATCGGCAACCGGCTGTGGTTCCTGGCCCAGACCCGTACGGGCGAGCGCGCCGGGCGCAAGTGGATCGGCCTGACGCTGATCGACTGCAGACACGGCGAAGCCGCCGTCAAGTGCCTAGATGAGACCTGCGGGCCTTGCTACTACGACTGCCCGCTTTCATTCCTCGCTCAAGCCGATGCGCCCATGGGGCCGTACGCGGTCACTTGGCGCGAGAAGGTGCGCGCCTTTCACGTCGCTCGGACTGCCAAGCGTGCAGCCATCCGCCAGGGTGCACGTATCTCGTACGGCGGGAGGACCTACGTGCTGTGTCGCAGCCTCGGGCGTCGCGGATGGGAGGTCGCACGCGAAAGCGACGGCTACGTCTTCCGCCTGAAATCCAGACAACTCGGCAACGCGACGGTGTTGCCTTCCCAGGAGAAACATCCATGAAAACCAGATTCCGGCGGCACGCTACAGTGCCGCCCCATGCCCGCGACCCCTTCGCTCAAGACCTTCTGAAGTGGTCAGCCGACTTCGAGGTTCCTTCGATCGGCGAAGACGTGATCATTCGCATCAACGGCATCGGCCGCGCCAAGGTGGTGGGCTACGCCTCGCAAGGCGGCTACCTGGGCGTGATGACCGTGCCGTACAGCCCGCCCGACTGGTGGATCCGCCAGAACGGGCCTCCCAGCCCCGACAACGCGGCGCTGGCATTCGGCATCGAGATCTCGCGTATCGACGCCGGGGAGGGTGCATGAGCGGCGCGTCATCCATGCCCCGCACGGTGCTGGTGTTCAGCGTCGAACTCGCCGTCTTTGATGAGGAGGCGTTGGCTCGTGCCGCCAAGGCTCGTGCGCGCGAGGATGGTCTGAACGATGAGGTGTGGGCGTCGATGCGCTCGGGCATCTCGGATGACCTGGTCATGTTGCTCGATCCGGGTCTCATTGCCGATGCAGGCTTCGAGATCCTGCAGTCGACATGTGAGGTGTGCGAGGCGACTGAGGTGAGCGAGCATGCCGTCGACCAACGTTGAATTCGTCACCGAACTGATGGAGTTCAGCGCTCATGGCGCGCTCATTCAAGCGTTCGTGATGCAGGCGCTGGAGCAGTACGCCAGGCGTGTGGCTGAAACGGATCCCCAGGCGCTGGACACGCCCATGGTCAGCGGCCGTGCCTGGCATGGCTGCGCTGTGGAAGTGCGAGACAAGCTGGCCAGAAGGCTTGGTCGCACCAACGAAAACCAACCGGCCACTGCACCCACGCAAGAGCGTTGACTCTCGGCGGCCGCTGACTCGCTGCCGCTGCGCAGAAGAGCGAAAAGGGCGCACTGCGCCCGCATCGGACCTCCGGTCCGCCTTCATCCCCCACACACGCACCCACCACGCCCCGGCCTCTCTGGCCTGGAGCGGGGCGGACGTGCGCGCGTGGGTCTGGCTCGCCCCTTGGGGCCGGCACTTCATGGCGCTGGCCTTCAACGGCCGCGCTCACAACATAGAGGATCAACTTTGTCCATTCCGATGATGGTGCGGGCGCAAGCTCGCCTGCAATCAAACCGGCCGTCTCAAAAACGGCTGAATCACTCTCTTGGAACTTCCACCAAACAGGACATCTGCACCTATCACCTGGTGCGCGTCAGTCGCAACCGAAAGACCGGTCCGATCCCGGTGACGACCACGAGTGCGAACTCGTGTCCTCCGAGCTGCAGCTTTAAAGGCAATGGCTGCTACGCCGAAAGCGGTCCCTTGGCCATTCATTGGCACGGCGTGTCCGAGGGGCGGCGAGGTTGCACCTTCGACGACCTGCTCCTGGAGATCGCTACCTTGCGGCGCCATGCCCTGTGGCGCCACAACCAGGCTGGTGATCTGACGCCCGAAGCGCCTGGAGTCATCGACGCCCGAAAGCTCACGAGGCTGGCCATGGCGAATCGGGGGCGTCGTGGGTTCACCTACACCCACTATCCGCCGACACCCGGCAATCAGGCGGCGATTCTCAACGCGAATCGACTGGGTTTCACGGTCAACCTGAGTGCAGAGACCTTGGACCAGGCCGACGAGTACGCGGAGCTCGGTATCGCGCCGGTGGTTGTGGTTCTGCCGCAGGGCGCTGCGAAGGCCACTAGCACGCCAGCTGGGCGCCAAGTGATCGTTTGCCCTGCCAGTACCGGAAATTCCGATTGCCTGAACTGCGGCATCTGCCAGCAGCGAGACCGCGCGTCGATTGTTGGGTTCCCGGCCCACGGGAGTGGCGCGGGGCGCGTGCAGGCCGTGTTCTTTCGGGCGAATTCGCGATGAGCGCGTCCCAAACGACCGATTCAGCGAAGCCCGAGGAACTTGAGCTCGACGAGGCCTTTCTGGAGCGTGTGGATCGGGCGGTCCTGTTGTCCAAGCAGCGCGACCCATTTCGCTTGGAGGAGGTCCATCGCGCTCTTGAGCACGAGGTCCGCCTTACGGCATTCGAAATCGCACAGAAGGATCGGCGGCCTCGCGGAACCACTCATGAGGCTCATTGAACGCGGCCATCGCTTGTCGATCGATTCGACTCCAGGTCGAGGAGATCCGGGATGCGCCTGACCTATCGCAGTACTACTAACCACATGAAGGAAGTATCAGTGACATTCAACTCAGGAAAAAATATGACCCGAACCCAGGGGCGATGGCCGATTCAGGCGCGGTTTGAGCAAGCCGAAAGGGCGAATCGGTCGGTGCTATTGATGCAAGCTCTTGGAAAGAGGAAGCCATCATGAATATCTCTGCCGGCCCACTGGAATATCTCGTCGTGTACGCACTGGTCTTTCTCGTTGGAATGATCGTTGGCTTGACATCAAATCTGCGGGACTTGTTCTGCAACTGATGGCTGACTTGCGGCGAGAAATATTCTCGACTCTGCAAGAAGGTCCCGTCTGAGGTTGGCTTCCGACAGTCTCAACCTACTCCGAGTGTTGGTCCGCGACGCGGTTTGTACGAGCCAAGAGTCGTGGGACAGCAAAGGTGGTTTCCAGTCAGGAAGCCAATACGGAGGGCGGCGCCGAGAGGTGCCGCCCTCTTGTTCTCTCAGCGTGCGAGCAGGCAAAAAAACCAGCTGTCAGGAGGTCGATCGGGCTGATACTTTTCTCGGTGCTTCGAGCACTAATTAATTCCCTGGACTGAGTCGCCTTCACTTCTCCTTTAATATCCTCGAGAGCGCACAGTTTGTTGCACCTTTTGACTTGTTTTTGAGGAGTGAGGTAATGGCGATTGAGAACGATGATGCTATCGCGGTAGGAGCTGGAGCTTTGGCGGGAGGCATCGGGGGTGGGGCTGCTGGCGCCGCTGTACTCGGGTCATCAATTGCTGCCGGAGCTGCGGGCACGGCCACCGCGGCGGCTGGCGTTGGCGCAGGCGCTGCGGCTGTGGCCACAACCGGAGCACTTACCGCTGCTGGGGGCGGCGCTGTGGCGGCAGGTGGTGCCGGCATGGCGGGCGGCGTCGCAAGCGTTGCGACTACAGCGGCGACTGCTGCCGCTGGGACTGCTGCGGCAATGACTATTGGCGCAGTTGTTCTCGGTGCGGTGGTGGTCGGCGGCGGGGCGTACTTTGGCTATCGAAAGGTCAAGGAGTTGAGAGGGAAGCCCTAGTACGCAGCCGGGCTGATGGCCTGTCGATGTTCGCAACGTTCATCGACGCACCACAGCCAATGCGAATGTGAAGTTGGCGGCGGCACAGAAGGCCGGGGTCGTCGCCAAAAAAGTCAAGCGGGTCACATCATTGCCGCGGGACACTGCTGCAAGGATGCCAGAACGACCCTGGCCACAGGTTCGTTGGAATGCCTGCTTGCCGGCGCGCTGGCCTTCTTGGCTGGACTGATCGTCGGCGATACGTCACGTCTGCACCATCATTTTGGCGGCAAGCGACTCCTTGCTTCAACGCTGAAACTGCATTTTCTCCAGCGAGACCGCTCGGTCTAAGCTATTTCCCGGACTTCACCAGATAGCTCTCATAGCGCTGGTCCACCCGCTGCACGAAGTCCCCTGGACTCAATTGGAGAGCTGCTGCCAGCCTCCACAAAACGCTGACCGTCGGTTGCTTCCTGGCCGCTTCAATCATCGTGATGAACGGTCGATCAAGCTCAGCCGCTCCGGCTACGTCCTCTTGCGTCAAGCCAAGTTCATTCCTCCGCTCTTTGAGAGCAGTACCGAGAGCTTGCAGAAGGAGCGCGTTGCGGCTTGGTCGCATCGCGCACAACTCTCGGGCAAATGTTGCCAATAGACACGTGTCTATTGATAACATTATGACGTCTCGAATTTCGAGTTCTCAGGAGGCTGTATTACCCACGTCCCCTCGTCACGAAAGCGCTGCAAGAGCGCGACAGGTGCACCGCAAGACGAGTGCTAGCTCGTCACGGTCGGCTACCTACGCCGCTTCCGATAACGCTCCTGCTTCAGTGCCTCCAGGCCTGAGATCGCCCTTTCCTTTCACTTCACAGACCCATGAAATCCACTACCAACATTCACTTCGCCAAGAACAACCAAACGCGCTTCGTCAAGCACGGCTTCTCATGGCAGCTCTTCTTCTTTGGGCCGATCGCACTCCTGATGCGTGGCCAATGGCCGCTGGCGTTGTTGTGCGCTGTCTTCCTGTACGCAACCTTCTTCATCGTGGGTATAGCCATCTTGCTGGTGCTCGATCCGGCCGAGGACTGGGTGGCACAGACCTGGGCGATCCTCGTCGCCTGCGGCCTCGTGGGTCACTTCGGTAACCGGATCTCGGCGCGCTCCTATGTGAAGAACGGCTGGGTGCCCGTCGATACCTTTCCGCCCGACTGGAACATCCCGCAGCTGATTGCGCCCAAGCCCGCCGACACCAAGCTCGGTTGAACGGCCTCTGCCCCGTTCCATTGCACTTGGCTGGCCTCGTTTCAAGCTCCTCTTCTTTCAAGGCTCCCCATGAGAACCATCCTCGGCACCGTCTTCGCGGTGCTCATTGCGATCGTCTTGATGCCTTTGGCGCTCGCCAGGAGCATCGACCCGCTCATCAATCCCGATGCCGTGAGGCACCAGATCGACCGCTCGGCCATGGAGATTCAGATCCAGGGCTGGAGCCGTGACCTCAAGTACCCGGTCTATCCGATTCAGGTTCGGGCAGGGGCCAACGGCGTGTACTACACGACTACGGACCGGGCGAGTTCCTACAAGGAATTCGACTTCGACGAGTTGCGCTGCGAGATCGGTGACGCCGATCCCGCCGTGCTGAAGGCGTCTGGCTACGCCTGCGCTGACGGCGTATGCATGACCAAAGAAGGTGCGGTCCTCGGCACCGACCCGCGCCGGCGCGTCAACAAGAAGCATCGCTGCTGAGCAAGCAGGGAGCGGCGCACCTTCCGCACTCGCACCGCGGTACCGACACGCTCGGCTTCCACCACCTCACAACTATTCCTCATCAAGAAAATTTCATATGACTTCTCTCGATACGATCAAGCTGATCGCCCTCAGTCTCTCTTTTGCTGCGTTGTCCGGCTGCGGCGACAGCAAGATCTCCGCCGTCAAAGACACCCGCTTGGGCAGCGACGAGTTCACCGTCGGCGAGACCTTGAGCAAAGTCAAAGAGTGCAAGAGCTCCGACTGGACCAGCGAGATCGTGAACAACTCCACCATCGTCACCCACACCTGCACGGTCAAGCTAGATGACGAGCTGCTCAACCTTGCCAAGCAAGGAGAGTTGACTGCCTTGAAAAGCAGAGCGGATCTCGCAGACCTCTCAGTGACTCAGGCCGTATCGCAAGCTCGCGGCACTCATGCAGATGCACTGCGCCATGGCCAGGAGCGTGCGACGCAAGCAGCCCGAAGGGTGGCTGAGGTCGATCGCCGGATCCAAAACGTCGCAACGCAGCAGCGATCACCGTTCATTTCGATCAATGGCACCCCTTTGAGGCGAGGGGAGGCGCCGCCGGATGAAGCGACCTGGGAAACTCGCCGTGCCGAGAATCTGGCCGTGGTGAACGGTGAAAAGGAAAAGCTGCTTGCGGAGATCGAAGCCGAAAAGCAGAAGACTCAAGCTGCCATCGATGCGGCCCTCAAGCAGATCGACGATGCATCGACTTGGAATGAGAAGTACACGCAGGAAATCCAGCGAACCTATCAGACCATGGTCAAGGAAGTGGATGCTTACTACGAGAAGAGCCACATCCTCAAGGTAAAAACCGTCTTTCGATACCGTGAAGGCGGTAATGCGGAGCCTGTCTCAGCCGCCCTGTTCATCGATGAGCTTGAAGGACGAAGCGCTACTCCGGTCTATCTGATGGATCCTAAGCGCATGCGGGAATACCTCACCTACCTGACGAAGAGCGGGATTGGGATGGAGGCCAACCGGTTGTTCGAGGAGCGCTTCCCGATTGAACACATCAGCGGCCCTGACGGCGGCTTCAGATACAAGTCTGCCAAATCCGCGACCTGATTCGCCAAGGAAGGCAAACAAGCATTTTTTCCCAGAGAGCTTCGAGAAGCTGAGCGCAAACCGCTCAGCTTCTTTTTTTTGCTGAAGGGAAAGTAATTTGCCCCCGCGACTAGATCGCGGAGCAACAACCCTTCCGCTGCTTCCATTCAGACCAGGTAGTCGCTGGGTTGTCCGGGAACTCTCGCAGAAGGCGCATCTCGCCGGCCTTCTTCCGCTTAGCGTTGTCAGTCCAGGCGCTCTCGCCGCCAACCTTGACGGCGGTATAGATCGTCAAAGCGACTGCACTTGATACCTTCATGTCATCCATGCCGTAGCGAAAGACGCTGTCTGCTACTGCTCGAGGATGCATCTGGGTCCAGTACAGATAGTCATGAATGATGGCCGGAAATGTGTAAGCCCCATCACTGGGGAGCAGCGACCAGAACACGCGAGGAATACTTGCCAGATCGGTAACGAAGCCGGCGGGAACGACGACGGCAGGGCCGTCTTGGCCCGGGCCTGGCGACCACTTGATCTCCTTGTCGAGATAGTAGATGCGATCTCGGAACCGGCCCATGTGCAAGGCACCAGCAACGGCGCCCGGGGCGTGCAGCAGCGGCAGTAGCCACTTGTCCGCTGCGGCCGGGTCAGAATAGGGCTCCTCGGCTCGCAGCGTCAGTGGTAGCGCGCTAGCGCTCAGTGCAACTAAGAGGCTTCCACCGTGCTGAAGCACCTGTCGGCGCGAGTTCATGTCTCTCATGTCGTTCCCTTTCGAGTTACTAGCTACGAGATTGGAAGTCGCTGAGTTCGGGCCGGATGCGTGCCGCTCAACGCCCTTGAAGGTCATTGAGAATGACCTGCTTGGATTCCTCGGCGAGATTTCGGACGTATTCCCGGCTGTGGTTGGCCGAAGAGGCGCAAGAACCGAATCCCAGAACTGATGCGGAGACGCTGCCAAAATTTACCTGCACGTCTTTCTGCCCCTCGAAGGTGAAGAGATATGCACCTACCGCACCTCGACCGCCTTGTGTGCAGGGGAGACCCGAGTCCTTCATCAGGATTCGAAACTGGAGCGTCCGGCCGTTGAAGAAGTTGCGCGCGCCGAATGCTATTTCCTTGAAGATGGCCTCATTCATCTCTTTCCGGGTCTTCCCCGTGTGCTTCTCCAGGGTCTCATCACTCATCTCCTCGAACCCCTCATCCTCTAGCCTTGAGGCAACGAGCCTCGAAAGCTCCTCTGGCAGGGGCGGGTTCTTGGGAAGTGCCGAGGCACGCGGTGACCGCTCAATGTCGACGTCGAATGCGGAAAGATAAGTAGGCAATCCCTGCCGCTTGAGGGCCTTGACGAACGGTGCTGCGAAATCGGGTGAGGTGTCCAACCGCAGTCTCCAGTTTCCATGGGGAGTGCGCGCGGGCAATTCCTTCATCGGGCCATCGGAGAACACAAGGTACTCAATGGCATCGGGTCCTCGCTTGGAGACTTCCGGCGCTGTCCTGGCGAAACCATGACTGACCAGGGCGGAACCGGGCTTTGTGTCTCCATACTGAACATTGAAGCCGAAATCGTGCTCGGCCACTGGCCTGAATACAGGTGGGAACGTGGATTCAATGATTCGTGATGCATCCCCGTTCGAACCTGGACACCTCTTCGCTTCCTCGATGTAGGACGACGCTTGGGAGGCGTACTTTTTCACGTAGTTTGTTTTGTAGTCGGCTAGCAATGAAGAAGGGGCGGTGCGATAGCACGAGATGGATCGTCCGCCGCGATAGGACGATTGAACACAGCGGAAGCTGGCAAGAGACGCGGCCGGTGGGCGTTCCATGAAGCAGAGGTTCGCCTCACTACCAGAGGCGAAGTCACGAATGGCGCGGTCAATTACCCCCATCTCTGTCCTGCAACCAGTGCTTGGACCGCGCAAGCGCGAGAAGACGTCGGAGATGTCCTTGCACGCGTTAATTCTGGTGAGCTCAATCTCATTCGCTAGTGATGTGCACGAACCAGCCAGGCTGAAGAAGCCCAGGAAGACGTGAAGCGCTCTAGCGACTGATGCGCGCATAGTCATTTGCATTCCAATAGGCTAATGACTCAAGAATCGTCAGCTGTGGATAGGGATAGGCACGAACCTGCCCGCGTCGGAACGCCTGGGTGCGATGCTCTGGTAGTCCGTGATCGTCAGCTTCAACCTTGTATGAACCCGCCAGTTGCAGGTTTGTCTCGAAGTCCGCGCCGTTGAGACTTTTCAACGATATATTGAATGCGAGGCCTGCGAGAAAATCGGCAGCAAGCTCAATGCGGCGTGAACTCTCTTTTGACCGAAGTGCAGCAAGACCGCCTGCGCTACGCATTTGAACCACATGCGCAAGCTCGTGGACAATCGGCGCTAGGAAGTTGGCTTTCGCAGTGCTGGGATACCGGACCAGAAATCTCGTGGAATCGGTGCTGTCAGGCATCGCCGAAAAGCGCCCGCCGGGGCAGGCCTGGAAGACAACGACGTTTGTTGGAATGTTGAATGTCCGCATGGCTGCCAGCACGCTCGGGTCCGCCCCGATGCCTTTGATGTCTGCTCCGCATGGCTCAATAGGCGTTTTCTCGTCGCCTTGCGTGAACGTGCCATACAGGCAGCTCGGAACTGAGTCGTCAGCAGCTGCCAGGTGAGTCGTGTGCGTCGCGAGCAAGGCAGAAAGCATTGCTACTGCTACGAGCCAGAAGTCGTGTCGCATGGCGTACAGCCTCGTGGCGGAGCGGTTGCCTAGCCACAGACTCCTTGCCAGGCATAGCCGCCGGCTGGACACATTTGCGGGCACATGCGAGGCATCGCATAGCCGCTTCTGCATGCCTGGTTTGACTCCCGATAGTTCGGGGGGACTGGTCCCCAGCAGCCGCAAGCTGCAAGTGGCGTTCCTGGGCCGAGGCCGGTACCCTGTGGAGCTCCTTTCGGCTGCTTGGAGGGCCCTTGGTTGCTGGATGTCGGCTCGGCTTCGCCGTCCTCCTCTTCAAGGATTTCCCGAACCTCGTCGGCATCCATGTCGCACGTTCGGGCGATCGAGGTGACGGTTTTCCCTTGACGGGAAAGGCGCTTGACTCTGCTGTCCGAGCAAGCTGCTGACGCCTCGATGGGAAGGTACGCCATCGGCAGAGCCAAGGCGAACAGGACGACGGGTTTGCATAACCACATTGAGCATCGCGACATTTCCACCTCTGTCCGAGTTGATGGTCAATTGCACAGACTGCCCTGTCGTGACGTCTTCTGCGTCTACGACCACGTGAATCTAGCAGGGTGCTTCGAGAAGCAAATACCACATATGTGGGAGGCGAAGACTTCCTGCGGACTGACGTTCTAAGCCCTTGACTTGCAGATTCGCATCGGCCGTCATTCGACATCGCCCAGGGAGGATTTCAGAACGCTGTTTCTCGGCGCGAGCGATGGCTCACTCAGGACGCATTGCTTCGCTGTAAGAAATGCAGCTACGTTGGCTGAAGAAGGTCTTGTACTTGGGAGTCAATCGAAGACGTTTTCTATCAATCGCTCTTGTGAGTGGTGGAATCACGATCTGGACAAGAGCCTTGCTTTCGAGCGTGTATATTTTTATTTGCTTGTCTATTGGTATAGGACTCTCATATCGAGAGACCAAGGAGGGATGGTAAATGAGCACGCGCACTTACCGTTTCTCCAATTTCAATTAGGAGCAAGCATGGCTAGTTTTCACATCACAATCAAAACGGGTAAGAAAGGTAGTGCGGCACGGCATTCGAGCTATATCGCTCGCGAAGGTCAATACGCTCGAGAGGATAGATCTGCGGATCTCATCTCAACCGGGCATGGCAATCTCCCGTCATGGGCCAACGGCTCGCCTCGAGCGCTGTGGAGCGCTGCCGACAAATACGAGCGAAGCAATGCTGCGGCCTACCGAGAATATGAAGTAGCTTTGCCGATTGAGCTGACGCCCGAACAGAACGATGAATTGGTGAACTCCTACATTCAGGAGAGTTTCAAGGGCAAGCCCTACCAGTACGCCATTCATTGCCCCACGGCCTCCCTTGGAGGCGTTCCTCAGCCACATGCGCACATCATGATTTCTGAGCGCCTTGACGATCAGTATGATCGGGAGCCGACTCAGTATTTCAGGCGCTACAACCCAGTGAATCCTGAACGAGGTGGGTGCCGGAAAGACAACTGTGGGCGTCCGCGTGGGGTTCTTGGGGCCGAGGCGACCATGCGACGCAAGCACTGGGCCGGCAAACAGAACGAGTTCCTGGAGAGGTTCGGGCACGCCGCCCGGGTGGACCATCGCAGCAACCAGGAGCGAGGACTGCCGGACGCTCCGGGCAAGCACTTGGGGCAGGCCGCAGTACGAAGCCTGACCCTTGGGGGGGAAGCCCCGCAGACGCAGCGTGCGAGTCCAATATGAGTGCGCGCAAGCAATAGCAAGGCACTTAAATCAAAGTGCCGCTACTCCTGCTACAAAGTAGCAGGAGTAGCGGCTTCATGTGGCGCAGTCCGCTCAGAGCGATTCGACAGAGCCCTTCTCGCAGAACCAGCAAACCACAGCCTCAGCCTAGATCCGACCCGTTGGGAGGCCACTGAACGGCGGCGGAAACCAGGCCGGCGGGTTCTGGACCGGGAAGAACTCCGGGTTCAAGTGCACGAACGTGGTCTTGTTGCTGAACTCCAAGCGCACATGTCCAGCCCGGACCATGAAGATCAACGCGGCCTCGCGGCGCACGGTGTTGCGAAGAGCGGCCGGACCGAACTTCAGGATTTCATTGCGGCGAAAGCGCGACATACCGCCATAGCGCTCGCACTGCCTCCAGAGCCAGCGACCCAAGCTGCCCGCATCAATTTCGTCCTGTGGGATCTCCGGCTTGGCGCCAAAAATCTCCTTATGCTGCATAAGATATCCGCGGGCAATATTGATCCCGCGCTCCGCGTTGACCGCATTGATCGGAGATGGGCCGTGCTCGAAATACTGAAGGACTGCGCTGATGCGCGCCGCCTGCTCCCCGATCTTGGAGGCGGCCTCGGGGATATCGGCGAGCGAACCTCCGGGGGCCTGTGCTAGTTCGGTCTCATTGAAGAAGTCGATCCAGGGCTTGTAAGCCGACGGCTCATATTCCATGACGTACTTGCTGGCCGGCTCATCGAAAACATGCGTTGCCTTCAGGATCTCCGTGATCCGGGCCTTGAATTCGTCCGAGCCACTGCGAGACAAATCCTCGCCCGTGATGATTCGGGAGCCGCGCTTGGGCAGGGACCGCGAGATCAGAAACCGGGACATGAATCCGCTGTTGTGGATTTCGCTACCCTTGCGTTTCAGAAATTTCTTGATCACCTCTTCCTGGACGGCAATCGTTACCCCGAAATTTGGGCTGATGATCTTCAGCGTTTCCTTGGTCCTGCGCACAATTTCCAGGTCCTCGTTGCTCCAGAGTGAATTGAACATGCCGAGTGATCGGAAAAGCGCCGATTCCAGAACTAGGCCGCCTTCGGAAGAAACGATCGCAGCAGTGGGATGTTCCTCGTGCAATCGCTGGGCTACCGCTTCAGCGGTGGCATCTTGCATGAGCAGTTTGAAGCCCTTTGGGCGCTTCGGTTTTTCCTCAAGCATCTGCTCGATTTCATCTTCGGCCCCCTGCGTCGACTTGCCCGACTTCTTCAGACTCGACTTCCGGCGATAGAGGTCTCTGATTTCGACTTCCCATTCAGAAAGTGCGAGGTGATAGTTGTCCATCTGCGGCTGCATCCGCATTTCCTCTTCGCGCTGGAAATCGACGATGGGCTGAAAAATGTCCTTGTGCACCGTGGTCTTGCGTTCACCGCTGGGAACGATATCGATAAAGGACAGGCTTACGGGGCCTTCTTGTCCACCAGGGCGTCGAACGCGGAGGAAGTGTTGACATGCGAGGGACGCGGCAGACAAGTGTGCGGACGCAATCAAGGACTCGGGTGCCTGAGCGGTGCGCTCCGTCTCGAGGACAGACTGGCGAAGTACGGGCGGGAGGAAGAAAGTCGGGAAGTTCATGAAAGTCAAAAAATATGAGGAAACGATGTGCCGCTTCTGAGCTCAGAGTGGCGGATCGAAGTCAAGGACAGTTGGCTGACGAGTCAGCACTCCGAACCTCAAGGGTCCGGGGCCGACTCTTATCGGGACGCTGGCGCTCTAGTCCGAGGTGCTGATTCGCTCGCTGCTGCGTTGTGCGAGCCACGCGTCAACTTCGGATTCGATCCAGCCAACTGCGCCTCGGCGGCGGCCAGATGAATGCGCGCCATTCAGCGGTGCCGCGAGGGACACAGGGCGCGGAAACGAGGGGTCATATTGCTTGCTCTTCTTGTCAAGACGGGCATAGATGCTCGACCGGAGCAGGCCGACTCGACGCTCGAATTGCGGGCGGCGCAGGATGACGATGGAGCGTGGTGTAGCAGAAATCTGCTGCAGCGACGCGTAGGCGCTGACGGTGCCTAGGCCGCAGTGCAACGTCTTTTCGGGCGTCGAGGTGTGGTCGACGCGCGGTAGCGCTGAGCGGCGTTCTGAGCGCGACAGACGCGCGGCCTTCGATTGGACTTGAGGGGAGGGGGATGCTGCGTTGGACATGCAGGTTCACTTTCTTTGCGACGAATGGCCCTATGCCATTCGTTGCGTACCGGCCGAAGCCGTTGTTGAGGAAAGCGAACTGTCTCAGTCCAAAAAAAGCGGGAACAAATGTGAGGCAGAGCTAGAAAAAAAATCTAGTTGCGACAGGGATTTACGGAGATAAACCGGAACAAATTTGTCGCTTCCGGTTTGTTCCTCGGTCCGGGCGGGGCGTGGGCTCCGCCCGTGGTCCTGTCACTGTCGTGCGACTTTGCTTAAGCGCTTGGCCAGAGCGAAAGGGTCGTCGGCGGTGCGGCTTTCAGCTTCGGCCATATCTGCGAGATGTCTCTTTGCAACCAACTTGAGGTACTTCAGTGTTTTTCCGAAGTACTCTTGGGCTTGCGCGGCCTCGCCAGCCTTCAGCAGGCCACAAAGCATCTTCTTTTCCGACATTGACCACTTCCTGTTTTTTCGCACCGGCTTTGAATCGCTGTGCCTGGCTTCAAGCTGAGGTTCCGCAATCGGGGCGGCGTCAGTCGCGGGCGTGAGGATTGCCAGCGCAGGGGCGGTGGCCACAGCGCGACCAGTATCTGCAACGGGAGAAGGAAGAATAGGCGCGACGGGAGACTCGTTCATTAAAGCTCGCAAGGACAGTCCCGCGCCAGAAGCGTACGACTGTGCGTCTTCCCTTGGCAAGAAGGAGTGAACGGCGGCCTGAAGGGCGATTTGGGGAATCCTGTAGATGTCGAAGATGCGAATACGTCCCTTTGCAATCTCGCTCTTCAGTAGTTCGGCATGGACGTGACGAATCTCGGCTCGTTCTTCGCGTCTCTTCATGCGGTCTTCGTCCGAATCAATCTTCGGCTCCCAGTCCGGCCGATCGACGAGTGCACGATAAGCCGACATGAATGCGGCGATATCGCCGTCGCTCATTTTCGGTCGGAGTGCCGGCAAAGCGTCTCCATGCTTGGCGATCAATGCTTGCAGAACGGCTGCGTCTGAGCTTGAAAGCCCCTTGGTCGGGACTGAGTAGAGTCCATTTCCTGGCCCCGGCTGAAAATACTGCCGACCCAGTACGCAGGCGATACCAGGTTCATTTGGGGGCTCTGGGCAGAGATGGTTGGCAATCGCGTAAACAAATTTCTCGAAGTGAATTGGTGACGTTGAGTCATCAGGCATCGACATTTTTCAGGCAGTTGACTAGTTAGAACGAAGAGTCAGTACAGGTTTGCTTGCTGCAATCCCGAGTAGAAGACGCTGACCATGTCCTCGGGTTGAAGTGAGTTTCCAGA
>RCUH01000203.1_pt1 | contig 79672 bp, 80 predicted proteins | sample 2166191 | NCBI WGS metagenome assembly RCUH01 (sample SAMN09932848, study PRJNA488358) | compost metagenome | feature: garden; material: soil; isolation source: compost soil in an enriched community after 214 h of incubation | place: Germany: Experimental Botanical Garden Goettingen | collected...
GCTACCTACAAAGATCTTCGACAAGCCCCTCCAAAGATCCAAACCCCAAGAAAAGCCCACGAACACCGAACGAAACCCAGCCCCCTTAAAGCAGCTTCCCCGGATTCATAATCCCCGCAGGATCCATCACCTTCTTGATCTCCCGCATCAACCGCAACTCCACAGCATCCTTGCTATGCAAGAAATGCTCCCGCTTCAACTGCCCGATTCCATGTTCCGCGGAAATGCTCCCGCCATAGCGATTCACCTCATCCAGCACGGCATCCGTGATCGCCGCCCCATGCTCCGACACCCAGGTGCGCTCGGCTCCCGCCGGCCGCGACAGGTTGTAGTGCAGGTTGCCGTCACCAAAGTGGCCGAAGATGAAGGGGCGGACGTCCGGGTACAGGGCGCGTACGCGGGCTTCGGCCGACACCATGAAATCGGGAATGCGTTCGATGGGCAGCGAAACATCGTGCTTCAGATGCGGACCATCGGCGCGTTGCGCCTCGGAGATTTCTTCGCGCAGCTTCCACAGCGTCTGCAATTGCGCGAGCGACGCCGATACCGCGGCGTCCAGGCACAGGCCACGTTCCAGTGCCGTGCCGATCACGTTTTCCAGCAGCGTGTTCAGCCCGGCTTCGTCCGCCGTATCGGCCAGTTCCACCAGCACGTAGGCGGGATAGCGCTGGTCGAACGGTTCCTGCACGCCTTCGGCATGCGTCAGCACCAGTTCCAGGCAGTCGCCGGAAAAATATTCGAACGCCTGCAGGCGCGCGCCGCATTGCTCGAACAGGATCTCGAAAAGCTGCAAGGCCTGGGCGGGGGATTCCACGGCGGCCAGGACCACCGAGCGCACGTCGGTACGCGGAAACAAGCGCAAGGCCACCGCGGTGATCACGCCCAGCGTGCCTTCGGAGCCGATGAGCAATTGCTTCAGGTCGTAGCCCGTGTTGTCTTTGCGCAGGGTGCGCAGGCCGTGGAAGATCTCGCCCGTCGGCAAGACCGCTTCAAGACCCAGCACCAGTTCGCGCGCCATGCCGTAGCGCACCACGTTCACGCCGCCGGCATTCGTCGCCACGTTGCCGCCGATCTGGCTGGAGTCTTCCGCGGCCAGGCTGAGGGGCAGCAGGCGTCCCGCGTCCTGTGCCGCGCGGCGCAGATTTCCCAGGATGGCGCCGGCTTCGGCCACCATGGTGTTGGCCACGGTATCGATCGAGCGGACCGCGTTCATGCGGTCCAGGCTGAGCACCACGTTGCCGGCGCCGCCGTCCGGGGTGGCGCCGCCACATAAGCCGGTGTTGCCACCGCGCGGCACGACCGGCACGCCGGCCGCCTGGCAAAGCGCCAGGCAAGTAGCGACTTCGGCGGTCGTGCGTGGGCGCACCGCCGCCTGAGCCTGGCCGTTGTACAGGCCGCGCCAGTCGGACAGCCACGGGGCGATATCCGCCTGGGCGGTGAAGACGGTGTCGGGGCCCAGGGCTTGGACCAGGCGTTGAGAAAAGTCGGATGCGCTCATGATGTTTGCTTTGCGGCGGGAAAGAGTGGATCGAGTTGCAGGCGGTGGGCCGCCTGCCGCAGGTGAAGGATGGCGGCAAGCCGTGCGCCTTCGGGATCGCGCGCGCGGATGGCCTCGAACACGGCCACGTGCTCGCGGTGGACGGCGGCGGTCAGCCCCTCTTGCAGGCGGCTGTTGGACCGGGCGGTGCTGACCGCCAGGCGCAGTTGCAGGTTCAGGTACTGCAGCAGATCCTGGTAATAGCGGTTGTGCGTGGCGGCCGCGATGGCGACGTGAAAAGCGATGTCGTGCTCGACGCCCTGCTCCGGATGCTCCAGGTGGGCTTCCAGGGCCGCCAGCGCCTGTTCCATTGCGTGCAGATCGGCGGCGTTGCCGCGGACCGCCGCAAGGGCGGCCGCGCCGCCTTCAAGTTCCATCCGCAATTCGTAGACACTGGCCAATTGTTCGCGGTTCACGGCGATGCCGGAAGACACCTGGAAGCCTTGCACCCCCGTGCGCGAGACGACCGTGCTGCCGGAGCCTTGGCGGCTCTGGATCAGTCCCTGCGCCCGCAGGCGTTCGGTGACTTCACGGATCACGGCGGCGCTGACGCCGTATTTTTCCGCCAGAATGCGCCCCGGGGGGAGTTTGGCGCCGACGGCGTGGACGCCATCGGCGATCTCCGCGGCGATCTGCCGGGCGACCTGCTCGGTAAGGGTTAGGCTCTTGGTCAACATGCGCCGATTATAAGCAGACTTTTCAGGTTATCTGATAACTTTCGGCGAATTGCCCCCCGGATTGGGTGCTGCGACAGGGAACGCTATGCGGCCCTCAGGCCGCGACGGAGGCGCCGCCGGGCAGCGGTTCGCCCTCGGGCTGGGCTACCACGTCGACAACGCAGCGCCGGCCGCCTTGCGCCTTGGCACGGTACAGGGCGGCGTCCGCCGAGTTCAACGCCGCCTGGGGCGTTCGATTGGCGCCCGACATGATCGAAATGCCGATGGACAGACCCACGCTGACACGCGTGCCGTCCGCCAGCGTAATGGGCTGCGAGGCGTCGCGAAGCAGGTGTTCGCCCAAGCGCAAGGCGGCGGTGGCATCGATGCCGGTCACCAGCACAATGAATTCGTCGCCGCCGATCCGGGCCGCCACATCATCCACCCGCAGCATGGCGCGCATGCGCTCGGCAATGGTCTTGAGCACATGGTCCCCTCCGGCGTGGCCGTGGGTGTCGTTGATCCGCTTGAAGTCGTCCATGTCCATGTACAGCAGCGCGGCGGCGCTGTCGTGGCCACGCTCGCTGCTGCACACCCGCTCCAGCGCCGCTTGCAGTCCCGTGCGGTTCGCCAGGCCGGTCAGCGCGTCCTCGCTGGCCCGCCGGTCGCTGTCCCGTTCGGCCAGCATGGTGGACACCAGGATGCGGTTGAGCCGGTGTGAAGCAATGCTCATGCTGATCAGGTAGAAAGGAATCTGGATGAACACGATGGCCGTCACGTATTCGCCGGTGAACAGCGCGCCCAGGCACATCGGCCCCATGCTCAGGAAGATCATGACCCCGACCAGCCGGGGCGCGCCGTAATTGCGAAAGCAGATGCCCCCGGCCATGGCGCCGCATGACACCCCCGCCAGCGTCGCCGCCAGCCAATCGCCGTTGATGAAGGTGATGAAGACGCCGTAGCCCACGCTGAACGCCCACAGCAGCGCCAGCAGGATATAGAAGTCGGTATGGGTGTTGCCGCCTGTGCGCGCGGCGCTCAGAGCCCTGCGCAGGACCGTCACCCGGACGATGGCCAGCACCAGTTCCAGGATCAGCCATGAGACATACAGCGGTTCCGGACGGCGCCAGGTCACCACGCCGGCGATCATCAAGGTGTTGATGACCCCGCCCGCAAAGATGGGGAGCGTACCGAACAGACTGGCGATCAGCGCCGCGCGGATATCCTCGGGCGTGTCTTGCCCGCAATGCGTCAGCCAACGCGTCAGCCGCCATTTGGGCAAGCTGAACTTAAGTCCTATATCCACGCCGTCACGTCCATGGCCCTCTACCCGATTTCAGTAGGCTGGCTGGCGTTATAGCAGGTATTTGAAACCTTTAGTATTGTCCTTGGGGGCAATACGGCCGGGGATCACCCGTGGCCGCGATGGCCGCACACCGCGCATTCGGGGTCGCGCTGCACATTCACGCTGCGCCATTGCATGGTGCGCACGTCCAGCCACAGCAAGCGGCCGGACAAGCTTTCGCCCACGCCCGAGAGCAGTTTCAGGGCTTCGGCGGCCTGCATGCTGCCGATGATGCCGACCACCGGCGCGAAGACGCCCATGGTGGCGCAATTGGCTTCCTCGACCTCGTCGGCCTCGGGAAACAGGCAGTGGTAGCAAGGCGCGTTGTCGTCGCGCAGGTCGTACACGCTGACCTGGCCGTCGAAGCGGATCGCCGCCCCGGACACGAGGGGCTTGCGATGCTGGACGCAAGCGCGGTTGATGGCGTGCCGCGTCGTGAAATTGTCGGTGCAGTCGAGCACCACGTCCGCCTGCGCAACGGCGTCGGACAGGGCCTGGCTCTTCAGCCGTTCGACGCGCGCATGGACCCGGGTCTGGGGATTGAACGCGGCCAGCATGTCGCGCCCGGATTCGGCCTTGGGGCGGCCGACGCTGGCGGTCGTGTGCAGGATCTGGCGTTGCAGGTTGCTGAGTTCCACGACGTCGTCGTCGGCCAGCGTGATGTCGCCCACGCCGGCGGTCGCCAGGTAAAGCGCGGCGGGCGACCCTAGGCCTCCCGCCCCTACGATGAGCACACGCGCCGCCAGCAGTTTTTCCTGCCCTTCGATCCCGATTTCGTCCAGCAGGATGTGGCGGGCGTAGCGCAGCAGTTGCTCGTCGTTCATTTGTCCTTGCTGGGCTCGACTCCGGTCGGCGTGATCTTGATGCGCTGCGGCGTTCCGCCGCCGGCCTTGGCGTCGGCCTTGGCCTGGGCGCGGGCGGAGCCCTTCTGCACCGGTTTGCCGGCCAGCAGGTTCAGGGCCTGCTGAAGCTGGAAGTCGTCTTTGCCGCCGAATTCGAACACCTTGGCCGGCAGATCGGGGGCGTCCTGATCGGCGCTGGACTTCACTTCGTTGGCGGTCTGCTGGTTGGACAGGTGGCGTTGCAGGTCGGCTTCGCGGGGCAGGCGGAACAGATCGCCTTCCGCCGTGTCCGCAACCACGTAATCGGGTTCGATGCCGGTAGCCTGGATGGAACGGCCGCTGGGCGTGAAATAGCGCGACGTGGTGAGTTTGACCGCGGTGGTTTCGGACAGCGGCAGGATGACCTGCACCGAGCCCTTGCCGAACGTGCGGTTGCCCAGCACCTTGGCGCGCTTGTGATCCTGCAGCGCGCCGGCCACGATCTCGGACGCCGAAGCCGAACCCACGTTGACCAGCACGACCATCGGGACGGTCTTGGTCCAGGCCGGCAGGCCCGACAGGTAGTTGCTTTCGCCGCGGGCGTATTCGGAAGGCGTGGCCATGTACTTGTGGCGGGCGTCCGGCGTGCGGCCGTCCGTGGACACCACCAGGGCGTCAGGCGGCAGGAACGCGCCGGACACGCCAATGGCGCTGGTCAGCAGGCCGCCCGGATCGTTGCGCAGGTCCAGCACCAGGCCCTTGGGCGGTTCTTTCGCGCCCAGTTCCTTCAGTTGACGGGCCAGGTCGGCGCCGGTCTTTTCCTGGAATTGGGCGACGCGCACGTAGGCGATGCCGTTGTCCAGCATCTTGCTGCGCACGCTGCGCACCTTGATGATGTCGCGCACGATCTTCAGCACGATCGGCTGCGGACGGTCGGCGCGCATGATGGTCAGCGTGATCGGCGACTTGGGCGCGCCGCGCATGAGCTTGACGGCGTCGTTCAGCGTCATGCCCTTGGTGGGCGTGTCGTCGATCTTGATGATGAGGTCGCCAGCCATCACGCCGGCGCGCGCGGCAGGCGTGTCTTCGATGGGCGAGATCACCTTTACGAAGCCGTCTTCCGCGCCGACCTCGATGCCCAGGCCGCCGAACTCGCCTTGGGTCGCGGTCTGCATTTCGCGGAACGCATCGGCATCCAGATAGGCGGAGTGGGGATCCAGGTTCGACACCATGCCGGAGATGGCATTGTCGATCAGGGTCTTGTCGTCGACGGCCTCGACGTAGTTGTTCTTGATGGCGGCAAATACATTGCTCAGTTGCCTGAGCTCGTCCAGAGGCAGGGGGCTGCCGCGCTGGGCGACCGCAGTCACGCCCACGCTTAACAACACACCAGCCACCGCACCGATGGCAATCAGACCGAAACCGCGAAACTTACGAGTGCCCATGCACACTTCCCGAATTATTTGCCAACGATGTATTTGCCAACGATGCTTTTGCCAACGATGCTTTTGCCATCGATGTCAATCTACTGGGCCAGCCACTGGGCTGGGTCCACAGGAGCGCCACGATGGCGAATTTCAAAGTATAGGCCGGATTCCACTTGGCCGCCGGTTGCCCCTACCGTAGCGATAGTATCGCCACCCGTCACCGAATCTCCCACCCTTTTGAGCAGGCTTTGGTTGTAAGCATAGACGGTGAGGTATTGCTGCCCATGATCCACAATGATGAGATTGCCGAAACCGCGTAGCCAATCGGCGTAGACCACCGTGCCGGGGGCCACCACCTTGACGGGCGTTCCCTCGGCCGCGCGCAGCACCACGCCTCGCCATACGCCGCCGTCCGGGCGGTCCACCCCGAAGCGGCCCTGCACCTGGCCGCGCACCGGCATCGTCAGCCCATGGCGCAGGCCGTTGCCCCCGCCGACCGGCGCCGCGCGGGCGGTCTGCTGGGCCGGCGCGCCGCGGGTTGGAGTGGTGGACTCGTCCGTGGGTTCCGTCTTTTTGGGCGGATCCGCGGGTTTTACAGGAGGAGGCGTCTCGGCGGGACCGGTCACGCGGGTCTGCCGCTGGTCAGCCGGACGCAATCCGGCGGCGTCCGGGTCGGCCACGGCCACGGGGCCGCGCCCCTGGCGGGCGGCCGCCTCGACCTGTTCGCGCGCCTGGGCGGCTTCCTGGGCCTCGCGGGTGTCGCGGTCGCGGCGGGCGCTGTCCGCGGCGACCTTGCGGTCAGCCTCGGCCTTCCTGCGGGCCTCGTCGGCCCGGCGCTCGGCCTCGGCGCGCTTCTTGGCCTCTTCGGCCGCGCGCCGCGCTTCCTCGGCCCGGCGGGCTTCTTCGGCTTTCTTGCGCGCCTCTTCCGCCTTGCGGGCCTCTTCGATCTGCTTGGCGATGGCCGCATCCAGATCCGTGATCAGGCGCGACAGGCGCTGGTCGTCGCGCCCGAGCTTGTTGGCCTCGGCGCGCTGGGCTGCGATCTGCCCTTCAAGCTGGGCCAGCAGCGTGGCTCGCTCTTTCTGCTGCCCGACCAGCGCGGTCTTCTGTTCGGAGGTTTCGGCGACGACTTGTTCGATCTCGGCGCGCCGGGCGTCGGCACGGCCCTGCAGGGCAGCCAGGCGGTCGATATCCGTCCGCAGCGCCTGCACGGCGCTGGCCCGGGCTTGGGACACGTAATCCAGGTAGCCCAGGTTGCGGCCCAGCACCTGGGGATCGTCGCCCGACAGAAGCGCCGTCCAGGGCGACAGGCCGCTGGTGTATTGGGTGCGGAGCTGGTCGGCCAGTTCGACGCGGCGCTTGGCCAGCACGGCCTCTTGCGCGCCGATCTGTTTTTCCAGGCTGGCCAGGTCCGCCTGCGCCTGGCGGTTGGCATCGGCCAGTTCCTTCAGGCGCAGGTTGATCTTGGAGATGGACGATTCCGACTGCTTGAGCGCATCGGCCGCTTCCTTGCGGGCGGCCTCGCGGCCATCGATGTCCTTTTGCAGCGTCTCGATGCGGTCGCGCAAGGCGGCCTGCTGCTTTTCGGCGTCGGACTGGCGCCCGGCAAGGTCATTGGGCGCGGCGCGAGCCGACAACGCCCCACCGGCCAACATGACCGCCAACAACAACCCTGCCGTGCGACGCATAGAGATATCAGTCCTTCTTGGCCTTGCCCTGGGCTGCCACCGCAGCCATGGCCGCCTCGATCTCGGCGGCATCGCCCAGATAATAGTGGCGGATGGGGCGCAGGTCATCATCCAATTCGTAGACCAGGGGCTGGCCGGTCGGAATATTCAGGTTGACGATGTCGTCATCCGACACATTGTCCAGATGCTTGATCAGCGCGCGCAGGCTGTTGCCGTGAGCGGCGACCAGCACCTTGCGGCCCGAGCGGATGGCCGGGGCGATGGATTCGTTCCAGAACGGCAGCACGCGGGCCACGGTGTCCTTCAGGCACTCGGTGGCGGGCAACTGATCGGCGGGGATCTTGGCGTAGCGGCTGTCAAAGCGGGGGTGGCGCTCGTCGTCCAGCGACAGCGGCTCCGGGGCGATGGCGTAGGCACGGCGCCAGACCAGCACCTGCTCGTCGCCATACTTGGCGGCGGTTTCGGCCTTGTTCAGGCCCTGCAGGGCGCCGTAGTGGCGTTCGTTCAGGCGCCAGGTCACGCCCACGGGGGTGTACATGGCGTCCATGGCGTCCAGGGCGATCCACAGGGTGCGGATGGCGCGCTTGAGCACCGACGAGTAGGCCAGATCGAAGGTATAGCCTTCTTTCTTGAGCAATTCGCCGGCCTTGAAGGCCTGTTCGCGGCCGGTTTCGGTCAGGTCGACGTCGGTCCAGCCGGTGAAGCGGTTTTCCAGATTCCACTGGCTTTCGCCGTGGCGCATCAGAACGAGTTTATGCATGGTTTGGCACGCTTGCGGCGCGGGTTAAAGTTAGAGGATGGTTAAAGAATGCGCTCATTTTATAATTGACTGATTTTGCCCTTGATTTTGCCCCGGCGCACCCGTCCACTTCCCGGACGCGGCGCATCAGGGTTCGCCCATACCAGGCTAGTCGACGCACTAGTCGACGCACTACAGGATGCCCCGTGGATCTTCTGCAATTCTTGCTCGATAAAAACAACATCTTCATTGTCGCCGTTACGGTGGTTTCCGGCGTCATGCTGGCCATTCCCGCCTTGCGCAAGGGCCGGACCGGATCGGCCGTCAGCACGACCGAAGCCATCCAGATGGTCAACCAGCGCAATGCCGTCTGGGTCGACGTGCGCCCCGTCGAGCAATTCCAGGCCGGCCACATCGCCCAGGCGCGCAACGTGCCGGCGGCCGATCTGGAACAGAAGGCCAGTTCCTTGCCCAAGAACAAGCCGCTGGTCGTCGTTTGCGACAATGGCCGTGATTCGGCACGCGCCGCCGCCAAGCTGCGCGCCCAGGGCTTCGCGGACGTCGTGCCGCTGGACGGCGGCATGCGCGCCTGGTCGGCCGCCAGCCTGCCGGTAACCCAGAAGGGTTGAACCCGGGGGCCGCGCCCCCATCTACCTATTCTCGTACCCTCAGGAGCGCCTATGAACAAAGTAGTCATGTACAGCAAGGACTATTGTCCCTATTGCGCGCGCGCCAAGGCTTTGCTGGAGCAGCGCGGCGTGGCCGACCTGGAGATCATCCAGATCGACCGGGAACCGTCCCAGCGCGATGTCATGATCGAACGCACCGGTCGGCGCACCGTGCCTCAAATCTTCATCGGCGATACCCATGTCGGCGGTTGCGACGACCTGATGGCCCTGGACCGCTCGGGTGGCCTTGCCCCCCTGCTGAACGGCTAATCGCCCCTTTTTGCCTCTCCCTCCAACGGAAACACTCATGGCTGATCAAGACCAAAACACCCAGCAAGAAGGCGGCAACGACGCGCCCTCGTTCAATCTGCAACGCGTCTACCTGAAAGACCTTTCGCTGGAAATGCCGAACGCGCCGCACATTTTCCTGGAGCAGGAAGCGCCCCAGGTCGAAGTGAGCATCACCGTGGGCGGCCAGCGCCTGGCCGAAACCGTGTTCGAAACCACGGTCACCGTCACCGTCACCACGCGCATCAACGACAAGGTCGTGTACCTGGTCGAAGGCACGCAAGCCGGTATCTTCGAAGCCTCGAACATCCCCGAGGAACAGCTCGATCCGCTGCTGGGCATTGTCTGCCCCACGATGCTCTACCCGTACCTGCGCGCCAACATCGCCGATGCGATCACCCGCACCTCGATGCCGCCGCTGCACCTGACCGAAGTGAACTTCCAGGCCCTGTACGAGCAGCGCATTGCCGAACTGCAACAGCAGCAAAGCGGCGCCAACGGCAGCGACTCGGGCATCATCCTGCCGCCCGGCGCCACCCGCCAGTAAGCACGCCGCGGCGCCCCATGAACCAACCCGCTCAGCCGCGCTTGCGCGTCGCCGTCCTGGGTGCGGGCAGTTGGGGCACCGCGCTGGCGGCGGCCGCCAGCCGCCGCCACCCCACCCAGCTCTGGGCGCGCGACGCCGCGCAGGCGGCCGACATGGCCGCCACGCACCAGAACGCGCGCTACCTCCCCGGGGTTTCCTTGCCCCCGGCGCTGCACATCTCCTCCGATCTCGACGCCACGCTGCGCGGCCTGCAGGACGACGGCGCCCGCCGCCTGATCGTGCTGGGCGTGCCGGTCGCCGGGCTGACCGCCATTTGCAGCGACCTGTCGCGCCGGCTTCCCGCGCTCGGATTGCAGGACACTCCTATCGTCTGGACGTGCAAGGGCTTCGAAGCCGACACGGCCAGGCTGCCCCATGAAATCATGCGCGAGGCCCTGCCCGGCGCAACCGGCGGCGCCCTGTCGGGCCCGTCGTTCGCACGCGAAGTCGCTCAGGGCCTGCCCGTGGCGCTGACCGTCGCCAGCAGCAGCCCCGCCTTGCGCGAAGCCACCACCGCCGCTTTCCACGGCGCGGCGCTGCGCGTCTACGCCAGCACCGATCTGGTCGGCGTGGAGGTGGGCGGCGCGCTGAAGAACGTCATCGCCGTCGCCTGCGGCATCTGCGACGGACTCGCGCTGGGCACCAATGCCCGCGCCGCGCTGATCACGCGCGGACTGGCCGAAATGACCCGTTTTGGCGTGGCGCTGGGCGCGCAGCCCGAGACCTTCGCCGGCCTGACCGGCCTGGGCGACCTGGTGCTCACCGCCACCGGCGAACTGTCGCGCAACCGGCGCGTCGGCCTGGAAATCGGCGCCGGCCGCAAACTTGCGGACATCCTGGCCAGCGGCATCACCGCCGAGGGCGTGCGCTGCGCCCGCGCCGCGCTGGAACGCGCCCGCGCCATCAATGTCGAACTGCCGATCACCGAGGCCGTGTGCGCCGTGCTGTTCGAAGGCGTGGCGCCCATGACGGCGGTATCCGCCCTGCTGGCCCGCGACGCCCGCTACGAACGCTCCGATTCGGACGACCCGCCGGGCGACCCGTCCGGCGCCGCCTAGGCCGGACGTCCTGGCCCTTCAACGACAACAAGACACCACACACTACCCCGAGGAGACATCCTGCATGATGCAAACCCGCAAATTCCGGGTCGGCCCGCTGCTGCGCGGCCTGTGCCTGAGCCTGGCCGCCGTCCTGCCTGCCGCCGCCCAGGCGGATTGGCCCGACCGCCCGATCCATATGGTCGTGCCCTTCCCGCCCGGTTCGTCTCCCGACATCCTCGCGCGCACCATCTCCGAGCCGCTGTCCCAGGCGCTGGGCCAGCCCATCGTGATCGACAACAAGCCGGGCGCGGGCGGCAATATCGGCACGCGCATGGTGTCGCAGGCCAAGCCCGACGGCTATACGCTGCTCTATACGATCAATGGCCCGCTGGTCACCGCCCCCACGCTATATAAGAAGACGCTGGGCTACGACCCGCTGACCGATCTGGATCCGGTCTCCCTGGTGGGCACCAGTCCCAACGTGCTGGTCGTGCCGGGCAGCCTGCAGACGGACAACCTCCAGGACTTCGTCAAACTGGTGAAAGGCCGCGGCAACGCGCTGAACTACGGTTCGGTCGGCCCCGGCAGCTCGGCCCACCTGGCGATGGAGATGTTCAAGGAAAGCGCCGGCATCGACCTGGCTCACATCCCCTATTCCGGATTTCCGCAGGTCATCACCGCCATCATTGGCGGCGACGTCCAGGCCGGCTTCATGGTGCCTGCCATCGCCGTGCCCCAGGCACGCGACGGCAAGGTGAAACTGCTGGCCGTGACCAGCCTGCAACCCAGCGACGCGCTGCCTGGCGTCCCCACCATGGCCTCGCAGGGCTACCCGGACTTCGAGGCCATTTCCTGGAACGCGGTGCTGGTGCCGGCCGGTACGCCCACGCCCATCGTCGAACGGCTCAATAGCGAACTGGCCCGCGTCATCGGCAGCGAGGCGGTCCGCAAGCAGCTTGCGCTGCAGTACTTCACGCCCGCCCCGTCCACGCCCGAAGCCCTGACCGCGCGTATCAAGAACGAAAAGGCGCGCTGGGATCAGGTGATCGAAAAGCTCAAGCTGTCATTGGATTGAGCGCCCGGGCGCCGGCATGCCGGCGCCTGCAACGAGCCAGCTCCCCACCCCGCGCGGGGCTATGAACCGCCTTCGTAGCCTTGCTGCCGCCAGGCTTCGAACACCGTGACCGCCACGGCATTCGACAGGTTCAGGCTGCGCTGACCGGCCCGCATCGGCAGCCGCAGCCGCTGCTGCGGCGCGAACATCGCCTGATGTTCCTCCGACAGGCCGGCCGTTTCGCGGCCGAACACAAAGACGTCGCCCGGCTTGAAGCTGATGTCGGCCACGCTGCGCTGCGCCTGGGTGGTCAGCGCGTAGATACTGGATGGCGCCGCGCCGGTATCCGCCAGCGCTTCTTCCAGGGTGTCATGCACACGCACCGGCTGCCATTCGTGATAGTCCAGCCCCGCCCGCCGCATGCGGGCGTCATCCAGCTCGAAGCCCAAGGGACGCACCAGGTGCAATTGCGCCCCCGTATTGGCGCACAACCGGATGGCGTTGCCGGTATTGGGAGGGATCTCCGGGCAGACGAGGATGACGTGGAACATGGCGGGTAGAAAGATGAAGTGGGCCGCGGCCGGAAAGCGGCCGCAAGGGTGTGATTGTCGCCGATTTGCCGTGCCCGGCCGCGTAGGCCGCCCCGTGGACCGCCCCACCCTGGCGGCTCAGGGCGTACGCGCGGCCACCAGCACTGTCACGCTGGACGCGCCGGCCTTCAGAAGCGCATGGGCCGCGGCGTTGACGGTACTGCCCGTGGTCATGACGTCATCCACCACGGCCACATGCCGGCCCCGCACCCGTCCCGTACACAGGAACAGGCCGGCCGCGCCCCGCTGCCGGGCGCCCCTGCCCAGCGTGGCCTGCCGGGGGGTCTCGCGCCGCCGGGCCAGCGCGTGGCTGGGCACGGGCAGGGCCAGCTCCGCCGCCAGGCCGCGGGCGATCTCGGCCGCCGGATTCATGCCTCGCTGGCGCAGGGACGCCCGGCTGGCCGGAACGGGGACCAGCAGGATTCCAGCGGGCAGGGGCGCGTCGGCGCGGACCGCCGCGGCCATGAGCCGCGCCAGCACCGGCGCCATGCTGAGCCGAAGCTGTGTCTTGAGCATCAGGATCAGGGCGTCGGCCGGCGGTTCATAGTCGAACGCCGCCACCGTGCGGGAAAAGGCGCGGGGTTCGCCCAGGCAGGCGGCGCAGTGGCTTGCACCCGCCGGCGGCCGCAAGCCGCACCGGGGACATCGCGGCGGCGCGCCGGTTGGGGCGGCCGTGACGTCGGCCTGGCAGCCCGGGCAGAGGCGCGCGCCCGCCACCCTGGCGCCGCATAGCGGGCAATCGCAGCCTAAGCGCGACAGCAGCCGTCGCCCCATGTCCAGTAGGGGCAATCGGCCCCTGGGACCCGGATGCGCAATAATGTGTGCCATCCCTCATCAAACCATGTTCCGCCCCGGCGCTACCCCGCGGGCGCGACCGAAATGTCCCTGCCAGAATCCGCAACGCTTCCCTCCCTGCCCATCGTCAGCGCCGACGTGCCCCGGCAGTTCGCCCGCCGCGGCGACCTGTCCGACGCCCAGTTCCTCTATGGCGAGGTGGCGCGCCGCATGCTGGGGCGCCTGCAGTACATCCGCGTGCAACCGCAGGCCATGCTGGATGCGGGCTGCGGCGCGGGCGACAACCTGCCCCTGCTGCGCGAACGCTATCCCGAGGCCGCCTACACGGGCCTGGACAATTGCGAGCCGCTTTTGGAACAGGCCCGCAGGCGCCATGCGCCCGCCGGCCTCTCGGCCTGGATCGGCAAGCTGGCCCGCCGTGGCCCGGCGGCCCCGGCCTTCATCAACGCCGACCTGGCCCAAACCGGCCTGGCGCCCGAATCGCTGGAGCTGGTCTGGTCGAACCTGGCCATGCACTGGCACCGCGCGCCGCACGCCGTGCTGGCGGAATGGCGCCGCATCCTGAAAGTGGGCGGGCTGGCGATGTTCTCCTGTCTGGGGCCGGCCACGCTGCGCGAACTGCGTCAGGCGCTGACCGACGCAGGCCTGCGCACCGCCACGCCATCCTTCGTGGACATGCATGACTTCGGCGATCTGCTGGTGGAGAACGGGTTCGCGGACCCGGTCATGGACCAGGAGCTCCTGACCTTGACCTACCGTAGCCCGGAAAAGCTGCTGGAAGACGTGCGCGCGCTGGGGGGCAACCCCGCCGAAGGCCGCCGCGGCGGCCTGGTTGGACGGGACTGGCGCGCACGGCTATGTGCCGCGCTGGAAGCGCAGCGCCGGCCCGACGGCCTTATTGGATTGAGTATCGAAGTGGCCTATGGCCACGCCTGGCGCGCCGCCGCGCATCGCACGGGGGCCGGAGAGACCCGCTTGTCCATCAGCGCGATCGGCGGCAGGCACCGCGGAGACTCCTGAGCAGGAGCTCCGCGCTGGGCAGGCTTAGTGCAGGCGTTCCGGCACGGTGACGCCGGGTTCGGACGCCGACAGGGCCTGCATGGGTTCGGACGTGGCGCGGATCCGGCGGCGCAGCACGGCCGTGGGCTCGGCGGGGGCGGCGGCAGGCGCCGATTCGCCGCGCCAGGCATTCGACATGGCTTCCACCACCAGCGGCAGATCGCGCAGCCGATGGTACTGGCTGCGCAACCAGCGCGAATCGTTGCCGCTGCGCATGGCCTCGTCGCGCAGGGCGGCGATCATGTCACCCGTGCCCAGTTCTTCGGCCACCGGCATCAGGCGCTGGAACACGGCGCGCAGATGGTCGATCAAGCGCAGGCGCTGCCCGTCCGGCGTCACATAGCTGCCCTGCAGCCCGAAGCGGCAGGCCTGGAAGTGATTGCTGCGGTAAGACAGCCAGGCGTTGTCGTTGGGGTCGTCCTCGCGCATCAGCAGAACGGCCAGGGCCTGGGCAAACGCGGCGATCTGGCAGGCGCGTTCCACCGTGAGCGGCGTGTCGCAGACCCGGATTTCGACCGTGCCGAACTCCGGCTTGGGGCGGATATCCCAGTAGAGGTCCTTGATGCTCTCTGCCAGGCCATAGGCCCGAAGCTGGGCCAGGTGGGCTTCGAACTGGTACCAGTCCTTGACCTCGGGCGGCATGTGGCCGGCCAGCGGGAAACTGTTGACCGCGTTCAGGCGCGAGCACGAAAACAGCGTATCCACACCCTCGCAATACGGCGACGACGCCGACAGCGCGATGAAATGCGGCACATAGGGCGACAGGCGGCGCAGCAGCTTGATGGAGTCGTCGCCGCTTTTCACGCCCAGGTGGATGTGCTGGCCAAACACCGTAAATTGACGCGCCAGGTAACCGTACATTTCGGCCAGGTACTGGAAGCGCGGGGTATCCGAGATGGAGCGCTCTTGCCAGCGCATGAAGGGGTGGGCGCCACCGCCCGCGACAGACACGCCAACGGCATCGGCCGCCTCGACCAGAGCGTCGCGCATTTCGCGCATTTCGGCCAGCAGGCCCATGGGGTGCTCGTGCACCGAGGAGTTCAGTTCGATCATGGACCGCGTGATTTCGGGTTTGACGCGGTCGGCTATGGGGTGGTTGGCCATCTGGGCCAACAGTTCGTCGGAGGCTGCGGTAAGGTCAAAACTGCGCGGGTCGATCAGTTGCAGCTCGAGTTCGATGCCCAGGGTGTTGGGGGCCGACGAAATGAACGGGATCTGTTCCATCTCGGACTCCTTTTGAATGTTTGGATGAGGGTACGCGCCGTTCGACCTTGAAGCCCGGCAACCTCCCGGGGGGCACTAGACGGCGACTTGTGAACGCATGATAGCCGCAGCTTTGTGGCAAAAAGAATGAAAATCGTGACATTTGTGTGCAACATCGCGAAGCATCCGGTTTTTCCCTCTGAGAGAACGTGAGCGAGCGCTTACAACATAGAAACGACGCGGGCTGCCGGCCCGCGGCGTCCGCGAAGCCAGACAGAGAGGGGGTTTCAGATGGGGGCGGGAGAACCCTTATCAGGGTTTACCCCAGTAAAAAATCGGCCAGGGCGGCCTATTTGCGCCAGAAGATCGGCGTGAACAACACCAGCACGGTCAGCAGCTCCAGGCGGCCTATCAGCATCGCGAAGGTGCATACCCAGATCTGGAAATCGGACAGCACGGCGAAGTTGCCCATGGGGCCTACCGGCCCCAGCCCGGGACCGGTGTTGTTGATGCTGGCGAACACGGCGGAGAAGGCCGTGATGGGGTCCAGCCCCGACAGCAGCAGCAGGCTGGTGAACACCGCGATCGACAGCCCGTAGAACAGCATGAAGGCGAGCACGGACGACATCGTCCGGGTTTCCACCGCGCGGCCGTTGATCCGGACAGGGCTGACCGCGTGCGGGTGCAGCATGGTCACCAGCTCATTGCGGGCCTGCTTGACCAGCAGGATCGCGCGGATCATCTTGATCCCGCCCCCGGTCGACCCCGCCGACGTGGCGAAGCCGGACAACAGCAGCATCGTCAGCGGCGCGAACAGCGGCCACTGCGCGAAGTCGGTGTTGGCGTAGCCCGTGGTGGTGGCCATGGAAATGGTGTTGAACATGCCGTAGCGCAGCGCTTCGAGGGGCTCGGCATAGACGCCCTTCAGGTACAGGAACACCGAAATGACCAGCCCGACCCCCAACACCACGGCCAGGTAAGGGATGGCTTCCGGGCAGCGCAGATAGGCGCGCGGGCTGCGCTGCCGGAACGCGTTGAAGTGGGTGGCGAAGTTGATGCCCGCGATCAGCATGAACACCATGGCCACCATTTCCACCGCCACCGAGTCGAAATGCGCAAACCCGTCGTCCCAGGTGGAAAACCCGCCAAGGCCCATGGTGGTGGCCATGTGGCACCAGGCCTCGAACCAGGACAGCCCGGCTGCCCGGTAGGCCAGAAAGCACAGGATCGAAAACACGAAATACACCGCGTACAGGGCCTTGGCCGTGCTGGCGATGCGGGGCGTCAGCCGTTCGTCCTTCATGGGCCCGGGGGTCTCGGCCCGCACCACCTGGTGCCCGCCGACCCCGAGCAGGGGCAGAATCGCCACGGCCAGCACCAGGATGCCCATGCCGCCGATCCAGATCAGCGTCGCGCGCCACAGGTTGATCGACGCGGGCAAGGCGTCCAGGTTGGTCAGCACGGTGGCCCCGGTGGTCGTCAGCCCCGACATGGCCTCGAAGTACGCGCCCGTGAACGACAGCGGCAGCCCCGCGCCATGGAAATAGAGCAGCAGCGGGATCGCCGCCAGCAAAGGCAGGCCGGCCCACACCGCCGACACCAGCACGAAGCCGTCGCGCGCCCGCAGTTCGCTGCGGTTGCGGCGGGTCAGCGCGGCCAGGCCGCCGCCGATGCCCACCGAGATCAGAAAGCCGTTCAGGAAGGCCTCGCGCGCCGCATCGCCGCCCACATACGCGACCAGCAGCGGAATCAGCATGGTGAGGGCGAACATCACCATGGTGAGGCCCAGGATGTAAAGGGTGGCCAGGATGCGCTTCATGGGGCTTATCCGGCCGCGCGGGGCCCGCGAGACGGTGAGGGGCGGCCGCGCATCAGAAGAACGACGCCGAGACTTGGAACAGCTTTTCCACGCGCGGCATCTGCCGGCGCGAGGGCACGAAGACGATCACGTGGTCATCGGTCTCGATCACGGTGTCGGCGTCCGGCAGGATGATTTCTTCGCCGCGCACCAGCGCCCCGATGCTGGCGCCCTTGGGCAGGCTGATCTGCCCCACCGCGCGCCCCACCACCTTGGAGGTGGAGCGGTCGCCGTGGGCGATGGCTTCGAGCGCCTCGGCGACGCCCTGGCGCAGCCGGTGGACGGCGGCCACGTCGCCGCGGCGCACGTGGCGCAGCAGTTCGCTCATGGTGGCCTGCGACGGCGACACGGCGATATCGATATGGCTGCCCTGCATCAGTTCGCCATAGGCCTGGCGGTTGATCAGCGCGATCACCTTGCGGGCGCCCAGGCGCTTGGCCAGCAGCGAGGACATGATGTTGTCCTCGTCGTCGCTGGTCAGGGCCAGCCAGGTGTCCATGTCCTCGATGTTCTCGCGTTCCAGCAGGGCTTCGTCGGTGCCGCTGCCATGCAGGACCAGCACGCTGTCGGGAAGCTGGGTCGCCAGGTACTCGCAGCGCTTCAGGTCGTGTTCGATGATGCGGACGCTGTATTTTTCTTCGGCGAGCTGGCGCGCCAGGCGCAGGCCGATATTGCCGCCACCCGCGATCATCACGCGGCGCACGGCCCGTTCGGCGTCGCGCAACTGCCGCACCGCGCGGCGGGCGTGGTCCGAATCGACCACCAGCACGACCTCGTCGCCCGGGGCTATGACGGTGCCGCTGCCGGCTCGCAGGGGCCGGCCGCCGCGCAGCACGTCGATCACGCGCGCTTTCACGTCGGGCCAGACATCGCGCAGCTTGTCGACGGGCGAATGCGCCATCGGGCTGCCATGCCCCACCCTGACGGTCACGACGCAAACGCGCCCTTCGGCGAATTCCACCACCTGCAAGGCTTCGGGAAACTCGATCAGGCTGTGCAGGTAGGTCGTGACGCTGCGTTCGGGGCTGATCAGCGCGTCGATGCAGAAACCGTCTTCGCTCATGAGTTCCGGATGTTCGGGGAACTCGGCGGAGCGGATCCGGGCGATGCGCCGGGGAATGTTGAACAACTGGCGCGCGATCTTGCAGGCGACCATGTTGGCCGTGTCGGAGGCCGCACAGGCGATGAAGAGGTCGGTGTCGGCCGCGCCCGCGTTTTCGAGCACGGACACCTGCGAGCCGTCGCCAAGGACGACACGCAGGTCGAAGTGTTCTTGCAGATACTGAAGCTGGGCGGGGTCGGAATCGATGACCGTGATGTCGTTTTGCTCGGACACCAGGTTCTCCGCCACGCTGGTGCCTACGCGACCAGCGCCCATGATCAGGATCTTCATGTGCTGCGCTTGCGCGCCGACTCGATGCCCAATTGCTTGAGCTTGCGGTAGAGGTGGGTGCGTTCCAGCCCGGTCCGTTCGGACACGCGCGTCATGCTGTGGCTTTCCCTGACCAGGTGGTATTCGAAATAGATGCGCTCGAATTCGTCGCGCGCTTCCCGCAGCGGCTGGTCGAGCGAGATGCTGCCCAGCTGGCCGTTGGAGGCCACCGGGGCATCGCCGACGGGCGCCGCGGCTTGCACGGGAGGATCCAGCTCGTCTTCCAGGGCCACCACCGGGCTGATCGCGGCCGGGTGCGCGGCGGCCGGCGCCGGATGCGGAGCCCGCCCTCGTGCCAATCCCGCGGCGACGGTCTTCAGCAGACGTTGCAGCGTGATGGGTTTTTCCAGGAAATCCATGGCGCCGATGCGCGTGGCCTCGACCGCCGTATCGATGGTGGCGTGGCCGCTCATCATGATCACCGGCATGTCGAGCAGACCTTGCGATCCCCATTCCTTCAGCAGGCTGACGCCATCGGTGTCGGGCATCCAGATGTCCAGCAACACCAGATCGGGCCGCATGCGAAGGCGCGCGGCGCGCGCTTGCGCCGCATTTTCGGCCAGTTCGACCGTGTGTCCTTCGTCGTAAAGGATTTCCGACAAAAGCTCGCGTATACCGACTTCGTCGTCAACCACCAGAATTCTGGCCATAAAGCATCCACCTATTGCGTAGCCGCATTATCCTTTTCTTGCGCGGTCGCGTCCATAGTGTCGGACCCGGGAGCCAGCCGGGTCAACAAGATGGAAATCCGCGCGCCCCCTTCCTTGCGGTTTGCAAGGTCGATACGTCCGCCATGCTCTTCCACAATCTTGCGGACGATTGCCAATCCTAACCCAGTCCCGTGGGACTTGGTGGTTACGTAGGGCTCGAACGCGCGCTGCATGACCTGGGGCGGAAAGCCCGGCCCGGTGTCCGCAACCGTGAACCGCAGGGCCTGATGCTCCGCGCGATCGGGCTGCTCGCTGCGCATGAGCTGGGTCGTCACGCTGACGCGCCCCTGCCCGCCCAGCTCCGCGATCGCGTCGCGGGCGTTGGACAGCAGGTTGTGTATCACCTGCCGCAACTGGGTCGGGTCGCCTTCGATGTCGGGCAGGTCGGCCCCCAGGCTCACGTCCAGATTCAAGGCTTTTTCGGTCAGGCGCGGCGAGCCGCCGTCGGGTTCCCAGCCATACAGCGAGAGCACGTCCGCCACCAGGGCGTTGAAATCGATGCGCTGCATGACGGCCGGCGGCGTACGCGCATACTCGCGGAAGTCGTCCACCATCTGCTTCAACGACGCCACCTGATTGACGATGGTGTTGGTGGAGCGCTCGACGATCTGGGCCTCGGCCGGCGGCAGCTTGCCTTCCAGCTTCATGGCCAGGCGTTCGGCGGAGAGCTGGATCGGGGTCAGCGGGTTCTTGATCTCGTGGGCCAGGCGGCGCGCCACCTCGCCCCAGGCCACCGTCCGGTTGGCCGAGATCACTTCGGTGATGTCGTCGAACACCACCAGGTAGCCGTTGCCGCGCCCGTCCACCCGCAGATGGGTGCCGCGCGCCAGCAGCGTGAGCGGCTGCGGCGCGATGAGCCCATCGCCCTGGACCGGGCCGATCTCGAACTGCTGCTGCCAGTGCTGGCGTTCAGAGCCGACCGCCGCGTGGGTGGAAAAGGCCTGCCGCACGATATTGGCGAACTCCAGCATCCCGTCCACGGTCTCGAGCGGACGGCCGATGACCGAGCGCAGGTCCGCCCCAAGGATGGTCTGGGCGCCCTGGTTGACGGTGGTGACGCGGAACGACTCGTCGAACACCAGCACCCCGGAGGACAAGTTGGAGAGCACGCTTTCCAGGTAGACGTTGGAGCGTTCCAGCTGCTGGCGATTGCTTTCGACCATGCGCCGCGCCTCGTCGAGCTGGCGCGTCATGGCATTGAACGAGCGGGTGAGCTGGCCCACTTCGTCGCGCTCGGGGGGTTCGGGCAGCGGCCGGTAGTCGCCCACGCCCACGGCCTGCGTGCCGCCCGCCAGGCTGAGCAGCGGACGCACCAGACGCTTGGACAGCGACAGCGCCACCGCGATGGCCCCGAAGGCGGCCAGCAGCAGGGCCAGCGTCAGGGTGATGCCATAGAGCTTGCGCAGGCCCAGCCGCGACAGCGCCAGTTCCTGGTAGTCGCGAAAGCCCTGCTGCACGAGGTTGGCGTTGTGCGCGATCTGCTCGGGCACCGGCTGCAGCAACTGCAGCCAACGGGGCTCCGAGGCCGGCCCCAGCAGATTGTCGTACCGGTCCGGCCCGTTGAGCGGAATCACCACGCGCAGGTGCAGGCCGCCTTCGGCGCCCGCCGTCACGGGATCATCGGCCTCGGCCGCGGAATATCCGCGCGACAACCGCAACTGGTTCATGACGGTGGAAGGGGGCATGGCGGGCAGAAGCTGGCCGTATTGGCTGGTCGAAAACGCCACCATGCGGCCGCTGCCGGTGAACACCATGGCTTCCTGCACGCCATTGGCCTCGCGCAGGCGCGTCAGGGCAAGCATCACGCCGCTGTCGGTGCTGCGATTGAGCTCCATGGCCATGGACCGCGCGCGCACGTCCAGGTCCGCCAGCAGCGAATCGAGCGCGGCGCGGCCCAGGTTCAAGCCGGCTTCGAGGGCCGTGTCCACGCGCACGTTGAACCAGGATTCGATCGACCGCGACATGAACTGCACCGACACGGTGTAGATCAGCGCCCCGGGCACCACGCCGATCAGCGCGAACGCAAGCGAAAAGCGCGCGGTCAGCCTGGCGCCGAACTGCCGGCGGCGAATCTGCCGGGCCAGCCGCACCGTCAACGCCACCACCCAGATGAAGAGCGCCAGCGCAAAAATGCCGTTCAGAACCAGCAGCGTGTCGTAATAGCGGGCAAAGCGCGAGGCGTTTCCGGTGGACCATGCCAACAGGCCCAGCAGCGCCAGGCCGCTCACGGCGCCAACCATCAGGGCCAGCCGAAGCAAGAGCCTCATTTGGGATTCTTCTCCTTGTCGCCAAGCCTGAACGAGAAGTCCATCCACGGGGTGCCCTGCGCCCAGGAACTGCTGTTCAAGGCATTGACCTGGAACGGCCGGGGCAGCAGCGAGGTGTCCAGGCGCAGGCGCAATTGCCCGCCGTAAACCACCCCTTCGTCGAAATCGGCCGCATCCGCCACCCGCCAATTGCGGATATGGCGGATCACGCTCATGGCGTCATCCAGCGAGGCTACCGGGAAAGACAGTTCACCCACGCCGGCGCGCCACTGGCGAGTCAGCGCGTTGTACACCACGCGCCAGGTCCGGGACGTGTCCACCAGGGATGCATCGAACCAGTACCAGCGTTCGCGGGTAATGGTCAGGTCGGCGGTGAAATACAGCGGCACGCCGCGTTGGGCGGCGTCCCGCAACTGCTGATTCAGTTCAAATTCGATGTCCGCGTCGATTTCGAGATTGCCCTCGCGAATCACCGGCTCCACCCTGGCGACCCGGGGTTCGGACGCATGAGCTGCGCCACCCGGCGCTATGGAAACCAAGGCAGATACCAGCAACAACCCAAGAATTAAGCGCGAAATAATGGACATACGGCACCGGAACTACGTCATGCCCCTATTCTTGGCGATTCAGGACTGCTTGGCAAACAAGGCGTAGAAAAACCCGTCGTGTTGCGCCGCGGGTGTTGCATCGACCGCAACTGGCAGCAATTGACCGGGTGCATCCAGCCGTGTCGCCTCGGGGTGGCGCTGCAGGAATTCCAGGGCCTGGCGCGCGCCTTCGATCGGGAAAACCGAGCAGGTCACATAGAGCAGGCGGCCGCCGGGTGCCACCGTCGACCACAGCGAATCAAGAATCCGGGCCTGCAAGGTGGCCGTGCGGCGCACGTCGTTTTCCCGGCGCAGCCAGCGGATGTCCGGATGCCGGCGCACGATGCCCGAGGCCGTGCAGGGCACGTCCGCCAGCACTGCGTCGAAGGGCTTGCCGTCCCACCAGGCGTCCAGGTCGGCGGCGTCGGCCGCTTTCATCTGGACGCGCTTGCTTGCCAGCCCCAGACGCTCCAGGTTCTGCTCCACGCGGACCAGCCGGTCGGCATCGGCGTCCAGCGCCAGCAGGTCGATATCGGCCAGTTCCAGCAGATGCGCCGTCTTGCCGCCCGGCGCCGAGCAGGCGTCCAGGACCCGCATGCCGTCGGCGGGCGCCAGCAGCTCGGCCGCCAATTGCGCGCCCGCGTCCTGCACCGACCACCAGCCTTCGGCGAAGCCGGGCAATTGCATCACGGGTTTGGGCGTGCCGAGCACCACGCCGGCCTGGCCCACGGGTTCGGCCGCCAGGCCCGCGTCCTGAAACGCGGCCAGCACCTGCTCGCGGCTGGCGCGCCGGCGGTTGACGCGCAGGGTCAGCGGCGCCGGCAGGTTGGCCGAGGCCAGGATCTCGCGCCATTGCTGCGGATAGGCCACGGTCAGTTGCTTGACCCACCAGCCGGGATGGTTCCATTGCGCCTCGGGGCTGTCGGCCACCGCGGCCTCCAGCGCCGCGCGCTCGCGCAGGAAACGGCGCAGGCAGGCGTTGAGCATGCCCTTGAAGGACGCCAGGCTGCGCGTATTGGACGCCGCCGTCACTGCCTGATCCACCACCGTGTGCGGCGCGTATACGGGCATGCCCGGCAAGGCCGCGGCGGCGTCGCCTTCTTCCTTCAGCAGGGTCAGCGACACCAGCAGCAGGGATTCGAAGAGGACGCTCGGGTAACGCTGCACCAGCTCGCGGCCCACGGCGTCGGCCCAGCCCAGGTAGCGCATCGCGTGGAACGACACGGCCTGGGTGGCGGGGCGCAGGGCGGATTCGACATCGGTCAAGGCGTCCGTCAGGGAACGGCCGTCCAGCACGCCCTCGACCACCCCCGCGCTGGAAAGAAGAACGGAGGAAAGCGGAGGGGCCAGATGGGGGGAGTCGGAACGCGTGGACATGGTGCGAAATCAAAGGATAAGACCGCTATGGTAGCCGGACCTGGACGAACGGCGGCGGCCACGGCAAACTGGCCGCCTGCCACGGAGTCCCGTCATGACGCTTGCCACGCTGCTGCTCTTCATCCTGGCCTCGGCCGTGACGATCATCACGCCCGGCCCCACGGTCCTGCTCGCCATGAGCAACGGCTCGCGCCACGGCGTACGGGCAGCCTGCTGGGGCATGGGCGGGGCGGTGCTGGCGGACCTGATCCTCATCGGCGCGGTGGCCTCCGGCCTGGGCGTGGTGCTGGCGGCCTCCGAAATCGCCTTCCAGATCATCAAGTGGGCAGGCGCCGCCTACCTGGCGTGGCTGGGCTGGAAGATGTTGCGCTCCGACGCCGCGCTGGTGCTGCCGTCCGCGCAGCCCGGCGCCGCCCGGCCGAAGGGGCCGGCCCTGGGGCTGCGCAGCTTCGTCGTCGCCCTGACCAACCCGAAGGCGCTGCTCTTCATGTCCGCCTTTCTGCCGCAGTTCATCAACCCCGCCGCGCCGCTGCCGGCGCAGTACGCCATTCTGGCCGGCGTCATGGCGCTGATGAATGTCGCGGTGATGCTGGCCTACGCGGCGCTGGGCGCGCAGATGGTGCGCGCATTTCAGGCCGGGGGCCTGCGCTGGCTGAACCGCGTCTGCGGCGGATTGCTGATCGGGCTGGCGGGGACGCTGGCGCTGTACCGCCGCGCGGGGCCCTGAGCGGCAAGGCGCCCAGGCGTGAAACGGGGACGCACCATCCGCGGGCGATGCGCCGCGTTACCGTCAAAATAACGGCCCCCCGCCCTGCCGCGCTAAAATTGCGCACGTTTTGATCACTGGCGCCGGCACACGCGCCCACCGAGGTATTCCATGTCTTCCCCCAAAGTCGGCTTCGTCAGCCTGGGCTGCCCGTAAGCCAGCGAAGATACCCGAGGTCAGTTCACGACGGCGGCGGTCGGACTGATTCTGAATCTGACGAATCGGCCTCATTATGTTGGACAAAGGCGGTTGCAGGACGCCTGAAGCAGGCCGAGGCCGCGGAGATCCTGATGGTGTCTAGGCCGCGCGTGTCCGACGTGGTGAACAAGAAGACAGCAAAGTTCACCATCGACGCGCTGGTGGAGATGTTGAGTCGGGTCGGGAAACCGGTCCGGCTGGCGATTGGATGAGCGCCTCCCCCTCTTGCCCTACGGCAATGCCGTATAATTTAAAATTAGCCTTCGCCATCATCGTGGCACGACGGCCTACCCCCTGGGACGCCACATACAGGCCCACCCGACTTTTGAAGAACTATGAAGAATGCAGCTGCCCCGACAGCGCGCAGCGCAGGATGGCAGGCGTCGCATATCAGCGAAGCACGCAGCCGCGTGGGCCTGCCGCAGACGGATTTCGCTGAACTGCTGGGCGTGAGCGTACGCACTCTGCAAGATTGGGAACAAGGACGCCGCACCCCCTCGGGCGCGGCGAAGACCCTGCTGCAGGTGGCGATGCTTCACCCCGAGACCCTGCGAGAGCTGCCCCCGTGGCGCGCTAACGAGCACGCTGAATCTTGAAGCCTGCCGCCCCGGCTTCACCCGACACGAACAACACATCCGCCACGCAACACGCTTGCCGCGCGATTTTTTGGTGAACGACATTGGAAATCCTCGAAACCTCCCGGCCTGGCAAGGGCCCCGGCAAAACCAACAGCGCTGACGCGAACGCGTCCGTCGCCGCCCCCCTGGCCGACACCATCGCCGCCGCCAACGCCGCCGGCCGAACCCCACGCGTGGGGTTCGTTTCCCTGGGCTGTCCTAAAGCCCTGGTCGATTCCGAACGCATCCTGACCCAACTGCGCACCGAAGGGTACGAAGTCACGCCCGACTACAACGACGCCGACGTCGTCGTGGTCAATACCTGTGGTTTCATCGACAGCGCCAAGGCCGAATCGCTGGAAGCGATCGGCGAGGCCATCGCCGAAAACGGCAAGGTCATCGTCACCGGCTGCATGGGCGTCGAGGAATCGGTGATCCGCAACGTCCACCCCAGCGTGCTGTCGGTGACCGGTCCGCAGCAATATGAAGAAGTGGTGCGCGCCGTGCATAGCGCCGCGCCACCCAAGAAGGACCACAATCCCTACCTGGACCTGGTGCCGCCGCAAGGCGTCAAGCTCACGCCGCGCCACTACGCCTACCTGAAAATTTCGGAAGGCTGTAATCATCGCTGCAGCTTCTGCATCATCCCCTCGATGCGCGGCGACCTGGTCAGCCGCCCGGTGGGCGACGTGCTGAGCGAAGCCGAACGCCTGGTGAAAGCCGGCGTGAAGGAACTGCTGGTGATCTCGCAAGACACCAGCGCCTATGGCGTGGACATGAAGTACCGCAGCGGCTTCTGGAACGGCCGGCCGGTCAAGACCCGCATGACCGAGCTCTGCGTGGCCTTGTCCGAAATGGGCGTCTGGACGCGCCTGCATTACGTGTATCCCTATCCGCACGTGGACGAGGTGATTCCGCTGATGGCCGAAGGCAAGATCCTGCCCTACCTGGACATCCCGTTCCAGCATGCCAGCCCGCGCATCCTGAAGGCCATGAAGCGTCCGGCCTTCGAAGACAAGACGCTGGCGCGCATCAAGCGCTGGCGCGAGATCTGTCCGGACCTGACGATCCGGTCGACCTTCATCGTCGGCTTTCCCGGCGAAACCGAAGAAGACTTCCAGTACCTGCTGGACTGGATGCAGGAAGCGCAGCTCGACCGCGTCGGCTGTTTCCAGTATTCGCCGGTGGAAGGCGCGCCCGCGAATCTGCTGGACGACCCGGTGCCCGACGACGTCAAGCAAGACCGCTGGGAACGCTTCATGGCCTTGCAGCAGTCCATCTCGACCGCGCGCCTGGCCCTGAAGGTAGGCCGCGAGATCGATGTGCTGATCGACGAAGTGGACGAGGACGGCGCCGTGGGCCGCAGCGCCGGCGACGCTCCGGAAATCGACGGCTGTGTCTACGTCAGTTCGGAAACGCCGCTCAAGGCGGGCGACATGGTGCGCGTGCGCGTCACGGACTCGGACGAGTACGACCTCTGGGCCGACGCGCTGTAAGCGTCGTTCAAACAAGCGCCGTTCAAACCAGCGCCGGCATGCGGAATTCCCGCATGCCGGCGCTGGATCCTCACCTGCCGCCGTCTTGCGGCGCTCAGGTCTTGGCCAGGAAGTCCGACATGTCGTCGGCGTGCTCTTCTTCCACCGCCAATATCTCTTCAAGCATGCGGCGCGTCGTGGAATCCTGCTCGCCCAGATATTCGATCATCTGCCGATAGCTGTCGATGGCGATGCGCTCGGCGATCAGGTTCTCCTTGATCATGTCTTCCAGCGAATTGCCTTCGACGTACTCGGAGTGGCTGCGTTCCAGCAACCCCTTGGGCGACAGGTTCGGCTCGCCGCCCAGCTGGACGATGCGTTCGGCCAGCATGTCGGCGTGCTCCTGTTCCTGCGTGGCATGCGCGGCGAACTCGGCGGCGACGGGCTCCGCATTCAGGCCGCGCGCCATGAAGTGGTGGCGCTTGTAGCGCAGCACACAGACGATCTCGGTGGCGAGCGCTTCGTTAAGCAGCTTCAGCACCGTTTCCCGGTCGGCGCGATAGGTGTCGGTGACGGCGCCGGACTCGATGTCCTGGCGCGCCTTGGCACGGATCGCCTTCACATCCATCTCGAACGGGCGGCTCGCTTGCTGCGGGGTGCGCGTTGCTTGTTCCATATCGTTAGCTCCTCTTGGTTAGTGAAAGCAGGACGACGCTGGACTTCCAGTCGTTTTCGCAAAGTTCAGTCTACCGATCATGGCGGAACATGCTGTGTCCAAACATTGCCCATGACCCCGAATCGCCTGCGATGGCGGCCGTCCGAAGGCCCTCTCAAACCTTGCGTAAACTAACGGCTTCCCGAAAGACCCGTGACGCATTCTGTAACGGGACCGGCAACCTTCCACCCTGTCATGACTCTGAAGAACATCTGCGTGTACTGCGGTTCCAACCCCGGAACCCGGCCCGAGTACATCGAACAAGCCCGCGTGCTGGCTCGCGAACTCGTCAAGCGCGACCTCGGCCTGGTGTATGGCGGTTCGGTGGTCGGCATCATGGGCGTGGTGGCCAATGAAGTGCTGGCCGGCGGCGGCCGCGTGATCGGCGTGATCCCGGAGCTTCTGCTGAAGAAGGAACAGGCGCACCTCGGGCTGACTGAATTGCACATGGTGCAGAATATGCATGAACGCAAGGCCATGATGATGGAAAAGGCCGACGGGTTCGTCGCCTTGCCCGGCGGCGCCGGCACGCTCGAAGAGTTCTTCGAGGTCTGGACCTGGGCGCAACTGAACATGCACCAGAAGCCCTGCGGGCTGCTGAACGTCGCGGGGTATTACGATGCGCTGATGCAATTCGTGGACCACTCCGTCGAAGAAGCCTTCATCCGCCCCCAGCATCGCGACATGCTGGTGGTGGAAGAAGACCCCGCCCTGCTGCTGGACCGCTTTGCCATCTACGAGCCGCCCAACGTCTCGAAGTGGTTTGACCCGGTCAAAGCCTGACCTTTCTCGAGCCCCTAACGGAAGCCCCCGCAATGCCCACCGATTCGTTGTTCCCTTCCTGCACCGAGTCCGTATTGCGCGACTATTTTCACGCCAAGGACGAGAACCGCCCGCACTACATGGCGCGCGCGTTCGCACCCGACGCGGTGCTGAAGATGGCGCTGCGCACGCAGGCCATCGCCTTTCCGCCCGAATCGCACGGCCTGGCCGCCATCGCGGACACGCTCGTGCGCAAATTCGGCCAGACCTACGACAACGTCTACACCTTCTATCTGTCGCGCCCCGACGCCCGCGCATGTCTTCCCGCCTACCAGTGCGACTGGCTGGTGGGCATGACGGAAAAGGCCACCGGCAACGTGCGGGTGGGCTGTGGCCGCTATGACTGGACGTTCCAGCCCGAGCCCTACCGGGCCACGCGCCTGACCATCACCATCGAGACCATGGTGACCCTGCCCGCCCACGACATGGCGGCAGTGTTCGGGTGGCTGCTGGCATTGGACTACCCCTGGACCAGCGCGGCGCGCGTCGTCGCCAGCGCCCCGCCGCTTGAAGGCTTGGCGCCCGTCGTGCAATATCTGCTGCACCCGCACGGCATGTAGCCGGCGAGCCGGCATTGGATTCCTTACTTGAAATACGACATTGCAGCATTTGACTTCGACGGGACCTTGGCCGACACCATGCCCTGGTTCAACTCCATCTTGAACACGGTGGCCGACAAATACGGCTTCCGCAAGATCGACGCATCCGAACGCGAGCAGCTCCGCAGCCGCGAAGCATCAGAGATCCTGAAGTTCCTGAACATCCCGCTGTGGAAGCTGCCGGCGATCATGGCGCATGTGCGGTCCCTGATGCAGGAAATCGACCCCAGCGTCCAATTGTTCGACGGCATTCCCGACGCGCTGGCCCGCCTGAAGGCGGGCGGCATGCGGCTGGCTGTGGTCAGTTCCAATTCCATCGAGAACGTGCGGCGCGTGCTGGGAGACCCGACCGCCGCGCTGTTCGACGACTATGAATGCGGCACCGACCTGTTCGGCAAGGCCGCCAAGATCGATCGCCTGCTCCGGCAGCACGGCACCGCGCCCGAGCGTTTCCTGCTGGTGGGCGACGAAATGCGCGACATCGACGCCGCCCGCAAGGCCGGGGTGCGCGTCGGCTCGGTCGCCTGGGGCTACAACCACCTTGAAGCCCTGCGCGGCCGCGGCCCCGATGAGTTATTCCTGACCGTCTCCGATCTGCCCAATCTGACCTGAACCGGATCCCCGCCATGCACATCGATCCCGCCCACCTCATTGCCGACGCGCACGTTCTGCAAGCGCTTTACGGTTCGTCCGGCGAAGCGTCTCTCAAGAAGGAAGTGGACCACGTGCATCCGCACTACCGCGCGTTCATCGAGGCCGCGCCCTTCGCCGTGCTGGCGACGGCGGGACCGGGCGGACTGGACGCCTCGCCGCGCGGCGACCCGGCGGGATTCGTGACGGTGGAAGACGAAAAGACACTACTGCTGCCAGACCGCCGCGGCAACAACCGCCTCGACAGCCTGCTGAATATTCTTGCGGAGCCGCGCGTGGCTCTGCTGTTTCTCGTGCCGGGCGTGGGCGAGACCCTGCGGGTCAACGGCACGGCGCGCATCAGCGTGGATCCCGCCCTGCTTTCGCGCTTCGAGATGGACGGCAAGCTGCCGCGCTCGGTGCTGGTCGTCGACGTGCAGAAGGTTTACTTCCAGTGCTCGCGCGCGCTGCTGCGCTCCCGGCTCTGGGATCCGGAAACGCAAGTGCCGCGCAGCGCGCTGCCCAGCGTCGGCCGCATTCTCTCCGACCTGACCGCCGGCACCTTCGACGGCGCCGCCTACGACCGCGACCTGCCCGCCCGCGTGGCGGGTACGTTGTATTGATCCCGCAAACAGATTCAGGACGACGCACATGGCACGCAACGTTGAAATCAAGGCCCAGGTCGACAGCCTGGCCGCCATCGAACCCCTGGCGGCGGCCCTGTCGGGGCAGGAACCCGTCGTTATCGCGCAGGACGACACGTTCTTCGCGTGCGCCAGCGGCCGCCTCAAGCTGCGCGCTTTCGCCGACGGCTCGGGCGAACTGATCTTCTATCGCCGCGCCGACGACACCGGCCCCAAGGAAAGCTTCTACATCGTCTCGCCCACGAATTCGCCGGACACGCTGCGCGAGGCGCTGGTCCTGGCCTACGGCGCGACCGGCCGCGTGAAGAAGCACCGGACGGTATTCATGGCCGGCCGCACCCGCATCCATCTGGACCGGGTGGAAGACCTGGGCGAGTTCCTGGAACTTGAAGTGGTGCTGCGCGAGGATGAAAGCGCGCAAGCGGGCATGGAAGAGGCCCATACGCTGATGGCAGGGCTGGGGATCGCGCCCGGACAGCTATTGTCGGGCGCCTACGTGGATCTGCTGGCCGAACGGCGCAAGCCCTGAACGTTCAGGACGGCTGCCAGCCGCGCACGAACACATCCACCGGCTGGCGCTTGCCGCCCGCTTTCTGCAGCTCCAGCAGCCGCAACACGCCACGGCCGGTGGCGATATCGATGCCTTTGCTGTCCACGCGCAATACGCTGCCCGGCGTGGCCGCCGTGGCTTCGTCCAGCGCCTGCGCGCGCCAGATCTTCACCGCATCGGGTAGGCCGGGCAGGCGGATGCTGGCGCCGGGAACGGGATTGAACGCCCGCACGCGGCGCGCCAGCAGTTCGGCCGGCTGGGCGCAATCCAGCGCGGCCTCGGCCTTGTCCAGCTTGGCGGCGTAGGTCACGCCCTCTTCCGGCTGCTTGCGTGGCGTCAACCCGCCCTGCGCCAGGGCCTCCAGCGCGGCGACGATGGCCTCGCCGCCCGCAAGCGCCAGCGCGTCGTGCAACTGGGCCGCGTTGGTCTCGCCGGTGATCGGCACCACCCGCTCCAGCAGCATGTCCCCCGTGTCCAGGCCCTGATCCATCTGCATGATGGTCACGCCCGTCCGGTCATCGCCGGCTTCGATGGCGCGCTGGATCGGCGCCGCGCCGCGCCAGCGCGGCAGCAGGCTTGCGTGGATGTTCAGGCAGCCCAGGCGCGGCAGGTCCAGCACCCATTGCGGCAGGATCAGGCCGTAGGCGGCCACCACCATGACATCGGGCGCCACGCTTTCCAGCAGCGCGCGGGCCTCCGCGGCCTCTTCAGGATAGCGGCCGTCCAGCCGCAGGCTGCGCGGCTGGGCGACTTCAATGCCCGCGTCCAGCGCCGCCTGCTTCACGGGGCTGGGCGTCAGCTTCAACCCCCGCCCCGCGGGACGGTCGGGCTGCGTCATGACCAAGGGAATGTCGTGACCGGCGGCCCGCAGGGCGTCGAACGCGATACGGGCAAATTCCGGCGTACCGGCAAAAACGATGCGCATGGGATGAAGACCAAAAAATGAGATGGAAGCTCAAAGGACACCGAAGATCCACCAACAGAAGCTCCGCCAATCGCGGACGCTGCGGATCCGGCTCCGCCGGTCCGCAGGCGTCGCCCCCTTGAGGGGGCCCGCGCAGCGGGTAGGGGGTGGGCTCTTCTAGACGCGCAACGCTTCGCGTTCGGCCTTTTTCAGCCGGGTCTTGATGCGGTTCTGCTTCAGGTTGGACAGGTATTCCACGAACACCTTGCCTTCCAGGTGATCCAGTTCATGCTGCACGCACACGGCCAGCAGGCCGTCGGCTTCGAACTCGAACGGCTTGCCGTCGATGTCGAGCGCCTTGCAGCGGATGCGCGACGCGCGTTCGACCTCGTCGTACACGCCCGGTACCGACAGACAGCCTTCTTCGTAGATCTTGTAGTCGTCGCTGCGCCACGTGATCTCGGGGTTGATCAAGGTCAGCAATTGATTGCTGTCCTCGGACACGTCGATCACGACCACGCGTTCATGCACGTCGACCTGGGTCGCGGCCAGGCCGACACCCGGCGCGTCGTACATGGTTTCGGCCATGTCGCGCACCAGTTGACGAATGCGGTCGTCGACCTCGGCGACCGGCTTGGCCTTTTTGTGCAAGCGCGGATCCGGGTAACGGAGGATGGGAAGTAAAGCCATTGAAAGGGAATCGCCAGTAGTGATGCTTAGCAATGAGTTTAATTCATTAGAGTCTTGATTTCTAATAGTTTTCGGCTAACTCCGGGATTGCGGGCATTGCTGTGCGCCCGCATTTTTCCGCACCAGCGCGGCCGCGCATAACGGTCCAGCCGCCCCCGCGCGGACGGTCCGCGCATGCGACACTCTTGCACCCCCGACGCCTCTTCCGCGCCTGCTCCATGCCGCTTACGCAAACCTCCGCCGAACTGTCCGCCTGGCTGCGGCTGTCCCTGGAGCCGAATATCGGCTCCGCCACCGCCTGCACGCTCCTGAGCGCGCTGGGGCTGCCCGACCAGATCTATGCGCAACGCGCGACCGCGCTGTCGCGCCACGTGCCCGAGGCGCTGGCGCGGCAATTGGCCGCGCCCATGCCGGCCGACATGGCGGCCCACGTGGAAAGCGCTTTGGAATGGGTCGAGGCCCCTGGCCGCCACATCCTGACGCTGGCCGACCCCACCTATCCCCAGAGCCTGCTGACGATCGCCGACCCGCCGATCCTGCTCTACGTGGCAGGCGACCCCGCTTTCCTGCAGGGTCCGTCGCTGGCCGTGGTGGGCGCCCGCAATGCCACGCCCGGCGGGCAGGAAAACGCGCGCGCCTTCGCCCGTCATCTGGCCGCGCACGGCTGGCGAGTCGTCAGTGGACTGGCGCTGGGCATAGACGCGGCGGCGCACGAAGGCGCCCTGGACGCCGGCCCCGAAGGCGCGGGCACCGTGGCGGTCATGGGCACCGGCATCGACCGCATCTACCCGGCCCGCCACCGCGATCTGGCCCACCGCATCGCCGCGCACGGCGCCCTGGTGTCCGAACTTCCGCTGGGCACCGGGGCCCTGCCGCAACATTTCCCCAAGCGCAACCGCATCGTGGCCGGGCTGGCGCGGGGCGTGCTGGTGGTGGAAGCCGCCAGACAGAGCGGCTCGCTCATCACGGCCAGGCTGGCGGGCGAAAGCGGGCGCGAGGTCTTCGCCATCCCCGGTTCCATCCATTCTCCCCTGTCCCGCGGCTGCCATGCGCTGATCCGCCAGGGCGCCAAGCTGGTGGAAACCGCCAAGGACATCACCGACGAGCTGGGCGGCGGCCCGATTCCGGCGGCAGCGGTCCGCCCCGAGGCTGCCGCGCCGCCGCCCGGCCATCCCGTGCTGGATGCCCTGGGCTTTGATCCGCTGCACCTGGATGCCATCCAGGCCCGCTGCGGCCTGGACACCGCCCATCTGCAGACGCAGCTTGTCGAGCTGGAACTGCAGGGCCGCATCGCCCGCCTGGACGATGGCCGCTACCAGCGTTTGAACTAGGGACCGTTCGCGGCTCCTTCTTTCGGTGCGAGCCGGCCGCCGGCCACGCTCGAGTATCCCGCCAAGCAGCGCGCCATGCGATGGCGCTAATATTGTCGGTAGCGCGGCAGTCTTGTTGCGCCGGTCATCCCATACCGATACAGGAAGAGACATGGCATTGCCCTCCCGCGTGAAGATCGTCGAGGTGTCGCCTCGCGACGGTCTGCAGAACGAAAAAGAATTTGTCCCCACCGACATCAAGGTGGAACTGATCAATCGCCTGACCGCCGCGGGCTTTCCCAATGTGGAAGCCGCGTCGTTCGTGTCGCCCAAGTGGGTGCCGCAAATGGCTGATGGCGCCGACGTGATGGCGCGCATCGAACGCCGCCCGGGCACGATCTACTCCGTGCTCACGCCCAACATGAAGGGCTTCGAGGGCGCGCTGGCCGCCGGCGCGGACGAAATCGTGATCTTCGGCGCCGCCAGTGAAGCGTTCTCGCAAAAGAACATCAACTGCTCCATCGCCGAATCCATCGCGCGCTTCGAACCCGTAGTGCAGGCCGCCCGCGAGGCCGGTATCCGCGTGCGCGGCAGCATCAGCTGCGCGCTGGGCTGTCCTTACCAAGGCGAAGTTCCCGTCGAGTCCGTGGTGGACGTGGCGCAACGCTACCTGGCGATGCAGGTCGACGAGATCGACGTTGCCGACACCATCGGCGTGGGCACGCCCAAGCGCGTGCGCGAAGTGATGGCCGCCGTGACCCGCGTGGTGGATCCGGCGCGCATCTCCGGCCACTTCCACGACACCTACGGCCAGGCGTTGGCCAACATCCTGGCGGCGCTGGAAACGGACATCTCCATTTTCCACACCTCGGTGGCCGGACTGGGCGGCTGCCCCTACGCCAAGGGCGCCACCGGCAACGTCGCGACCGAAGACGTGCTGTACATGCTGCGCGGCCTGGACATCGATACCGGCGTGGACTTCGACGCCGTGGTCGATATCGGCCAATGGATGTCGGCGCATCTGAACCGCAAGGGTTCGAGCCGCGCCGGCAACGCGATCGCCGCCAAACGGGCCGCATGACAACTACCCCCGGCACTCCCCCGCCCGAAGACCACGCGGAGCTGCTGCGCGTCATCGGCCCCCTGCCCCTGGCGGGCCAGGCGTGGCCCGACTGGGTGCGCATCCTGACCTGGGTGATCCTGGCCATCCTGGGTGTGCAGGTCGTGACCACCGCGATCCGCGCCCCCTCGCAGCCGTTCGATACCGTCCTGGCCGTGGTGGTGGTGCTGTGTTTCGTCGGATTGCTGTTCGTGTCCTGGCACATGCAGACGTCCATCACCACCATAGACGAACGCGGCCTGCGGCAGACCTGGTTCACGCGGCGCGAGGTGGCCTGGGAGGACGTGCGCTATGCGCGCTTTGTGCCGATGCTTTTTTCGAAGCGCCTGGTGGTGTTCACGCATCGCGGAAAGCCGGTGATTTTCCAGGGAGGCACGCGTGAACTGCGTGCTGCCTTCGTGAAGATCGCGCAAGTCTACCGGCGCGGATAGCCAAAGAAAAAGCCCCCTCGGGGGCTTTTCTTTTTTCCGGACTGGCCGAAGACGGCCAGGGCCGTCCCGGCTCAGCGGATCGGCAAGGCGTACAGCAACCCGCCCTGCGTCCATTGCGCATTCAGGCCGCGCTTGATCTTCAGCGGACTGCCCTCGCCCACGTTGCGCTCGAAGCTCTCGCCGTAGTTGCCCACCTGCTTGACGATGTTGTAGGCCCACTTCTCGTCCAGCCCCAGGTTGGCGCCGCTGCCGGGCGTGACGCCCAGGATGCGCTTGATGTTGGGGTTGGCGCTCTTGGCCTGCTCGTCCACGTTCTTGGACGACACGCCGTATTCTTCGGCTTCGATCATCGCCGACAGCGACCAGCGCACGATGTTCAGCCAGGCATCGTCGCCCTGGCGCACGAACGGACCCAGCGGCTCCTTGGAAATGATCTCGGGCAGCACGACGTAATCGTCGGGGTTCTGCAGCTTGGAGATGCGAATCGAAGCCAGGCCCGACGCGTCCGTCGAAAAGACGTCGCAGCGGCCGGACGCGAACGCATTGACCACTTCGTTGAAGGTCTCGATCACGACGGGCTTGTAGCTCACGTTGTTGGCGCGCGCCCAATCGGCCAGCGTGTTCTCGTTCGAGGTGCCGGTCTGGAGGCAGATCGTGGCGCCGTTGATTTCCTTGGCGCTCTTCACGCCCAGCGACTTCGGCACCAGGAAGCCCTGGCCGTCATAGAAGTTGATGCCCGCATGGATGATGCCCAGCGCCGTGTCGCGCTGCTGCGTCACAGTGGTGTTGCGCGTCAGCACGTCCACTTCGCCGGATTGCAGCGCGGTGAAACGCTGCTGCGAATTGAGCGGCACCACCTTGATCTTGTTGGCGTCGCCGAAGACCGCCGCGGCAACGGCGCGGCACAGGTCCACATCCAGGCCCTGCCACTTGCCTTGCGCATCGGGCGCGGAAAAGCCCGCGAAGCCCGTGGTCGTGCCGCAAGCCACCGCGCCGCGCTGGCGCACGACGTCCAACGTTGCCGCCTGCGCACCCTGCGCCGCCGCCATCAATAGCGCCGCGCCCGCCAACCCTTTTGCAATGTTCATGACCTGGTTTCCTGTTCTGCTACCGGGCGCGAAGACGCGCCGAGGCAAGAAGCTTATAGACATGAAGCGCCCGCGCCAAATAACAAGCGCTTATTTAGGTATGTCCGCCGGCAAGGCCAGCGGACACCGGGCAAGGATAGCAATACGCGACGCGCGCGCGGATGCGCGCCGTCAAGCCGCCAGCGAGATCGAGACTGGTTCGTTGGCCTGGCACGCGTCCAGCGCACGCCCCAGCCGGACCATGCCTTGCGCGATCTGGCCTTCGTTCATGGTGGCGAAGGACATCCGCATGGCGAACAGGTCGGCCTGCGCCGCGTCGGCGTAGAAAGCCTTGCCCGGCACGTAGACCACTTCGTGTTCGATGGCGTAGGGCAGGAGGCGCGTGGCATCGATGTCGCCCGTCAGGCGCGCCCAGAAGAACATGCCGCCCTCGGGCTTGCTGAAGGTGACGCGGCCGTTGAGTTCCCGGGCCAATGATTCGGCCATGGCGTCGCAGCGCAAGCCATAGGCGGCGCGGATGCGCGGCACGTGTTCTCCGTAGCGCCCGTTGGCCAGGTACTGCGCCACTACTTCCTGGATCCAGGCCGACGAAGCCATGTCGTCGGCGGCCTTCGCGCTGACGCAGCGGCGGCGGATTTCGGGCGGAGCGATCAGCCAGCCGATGCGCAGCGCGGGCGCCATGGTCTTGGACATGCTGGCCAGGTACACCGCCCAATGGCGGGCTTCGCCTTCGGCCAGGGCCGCGATGGGCGGCACGGCCTCGCCGGCGAAGCGCAGTTCGCTGTAGGGATCGTCTTCCACGATCAGGAACCGGTGCTTGACCGCCAACTCCAGCAGGCGCAAGCGGCGCTGGCGCGTAATGGTGGCGCCGCAGGGATTCGAGAACGAGGCGACGACGCAGACGATCTTGGGCTTGACGCGGGTGGCCAGCGCATCCAGCGCATCCACGTCGATGCCGTCGGGCCCGGAGGGCACGGTATGCACCGTGGCGCCCGTGTAGCGCAAGGCCTGCACGGAATTGGGGAAGGCGGGCGATTCGATGACGGCGTGGTCGCCGGGCTGCAGCATGACCCGGGTCAGGAGCGCCAGCGCCTGCTGCGATCCGCCCGTCACGACGAGTTCGGTGTCGGCGTTGCAGTGCAGGCCGCGCGCCGCGGACAGGGTCGCCAGTTCATGGCGCAGGCTGGCCTGGCCGTCGATATTGGAATACTGCAGACAGGCGCCCAGACGGGCCATGACCTGCGTCGACGCGATGGACAGCCCGTCCACATCGAAAAGTTCCTGCGCGGGATACCCGCCCGCCAGCGAAATGGTGCCCGGGCGCATGGCGTAGGGCATGAGCGATCGGATCGGCGAAGCGGGGGGATTCAGGAAGGGCGTGGCAAAGGCGTATTCGGGCGCTGCACTGGACATGGCGGAGGGACTGGGAAGGGAGTAAACCGTGTCGCCCCGAGGGCGGCGCCGGACGGTATAGAACTTTGAAATATAAACAAATCCCTTCAAATTCTAAGCCTGCCGATTATGCAGGGTCAACGCTGGACGCGGGCAATGTGGTGAAACGATCCTGGCGCGTCCTACACTATGGGACACCCTGTTCCTGCAAGAGAGCTGCATGACCGCCGTAGACACCATGGCCGGGCGCCTTGCCCAGATCCAGCAACGCATCACCCAGGCCTGCGAACGCGCGGGCCGGCATCCCGACAGCGTGACGTTGCTGCCCGTCAGCAAGACGTTCGATGTGGAGTCCATTCGCGAGGCCATGTCGCTGGGGCTGACCCGCTTTGGCGAGAACAAGACCCAGGAGATCCGCCAGAAGGCGGCCGCGCTGGCCGGCCAGGGGCTGCAATGGGTGCTGATCGGCCATCTGCAGACCAACAAGGCCAAGGATGCCGCCCGCGACGCCACCGAGGTCCAGTCGCTGGACCGCCCGGACCTGGCCGAAGCCCTGCATCGCCGGCTGCAAAACGAGGGCCGGACCCTGGACGTGCTGGTGCAGGTCAAGACCTCGTCCGAACCCAGCAAATATGGGATGGCGCCGGAAGACGTGTCCGCCTTCCTTCGCCGGATCGCCACGGAATTCCCGACCTTGCGCGTTCGGGGACTGATGACGCTGGCCGTGAACTCCCCCGATCCCGCCGAAGTGCGGGCCTGCTTTCGCGCGCTGCGCGAATTGCGCGACCGGCTGGTCCAGGAGAACATCGCCGGCGTTTCGCTGGACCGCCTGTCGATGGGCATGAGCGGGGATTTCGAGCTGGCCATCGAGGAAGGCTCGACGGAAGTACGCATCGGCACGGCCATCTTCGGTGCGCGTACCTATCCCGATCCGCAGTGACGCGGGGGGTGCGGACATTGAGAGGGGTCCAATCGACGGACCCCTTTTTGCGTAAGCGCAAGGCATAATAGCGACGCAAAAAAATCGCGGCGCAAGTTGACGTCGATCAACGACGCAAGCGCCGCACTCACTCTATCCCGCACGAGGAGACACTTCATGCACAAGCACGCAAAGCGCTTGCTGGCGCTTGCCGCCCTGTCGCTGGCCGCCACCGCCGCTTCCGCCCAATCGTGGCCCACGCAGCCGGTCCGCTGGATCGTTCCCTACCCCGCCGGCGGCGGAACCGACGTGGTGGCGCGCACCGTGGCCAGCAGCCTTGAAAAGGCGCTGGGCCAGACCATCGTGGTCGAGAACCGCCCCGGCGCCGGCACCATCATCGGCGCCACCGCCATCGCACAGGCGGAACCCAACGGCTACATGGTCGGGACGGCGGACTCGGGCACGCTCGCGTTCAATTCCTCGCTGTACGCCAAGCTGTCCTACGATCCGTCCAAGTTCACCTACATCGGCGGCATCGCCAAGTTCCCGCTGCTGCTGGCCGTGAACGTCAACTCGCCCTACAAGACGGTGGACGACGTGCTGGCCGCCGCCAAGAAAGAGCCCGGCAAGCTGTCGGCCGCCTCCGCCGGCGCGGGTTCGCCCCATCACCTGGCCCTGGAGCTCTTCAAGCAGCGCACGGGCGCCAACCTGCTGCACGTGCCGTACAAGGGCGCCGCGCCCGCCATCCAGGATCTGCTGGGGGGCCAGGTGGACATGATGTTCATCGACCTGGCTTCGGGCCTGCCCAACGTCAAGGCCGGCAAGCTGCGCGTGCTGGCCGCCGCCACGCCCGAGCGCGTCTCGGTGCTACCCGACACGCCCACCATGGCCGAACAAGGCGTCGCCAACTTCACCGCCTATGCCTGGCAGGGCCTGGTCGGCCCGGCCGGCGTGCCGGAAGCGGTGGTCAAGAAGCTGTCGGCCGATCTGGACGCCACGTTGAAGACCTCGGCCGTGTCACAGAAGATGCTGGACATGGGCGTCATCCCCATGCCGATGTCGGCCCAGGATTTCAAGTCCTACGCCGAGCAGGAACGCGACGCCTGGGCGAAGGTGATCAAGCAGGCGAACATCAAGCTGGAATGACCGTTCCGCAAGACCTCGCGGTCGGCAAAAAAGCCGCGGTCGGCATGACCGCGGCTTTTTTCATGGCCGCCGCCGCGGGGCGACGGACCCGGCTCAGCCGGCCACGACGGGGATCTGCCGCGGCTGCGCTTCGCGCGCGCGCGGGATGCGCAGCGTCAGCAGGCCCTGCTTCAGGGTGGCGTTGATCTGCGAGCGGTCAAACTCCTGCCCCAGCTTGAAGGCCCGCCGGAACAAGGGCGCACGCATCTCGCCAAGCACCAGCCGGAAATCGGCCGGCGTGGCGACCGAGGCCTCGCCTTCGATCAGCAGCACATCGCCTTCCACGTTGATGCGCAGCCTGTCCTTGGACACCCCGGGCAGGTCGGCGATCAGGCTGATCCCTTCCTTGTCCTCGAAGATATCCACGGCGGGCAGGGTGACGCCCCGCGTGTCGCGCTTGTCGGAGACCGCCGCTTCCGCGGGCACGGTCAGGTCTTTGCGTTCATTCATGATCGATACTCCTTATGCGGTTGCGGGGAAACGTCACTGCACGGTGACGACGCGAGGCTTGGCCGATTCCTTGCGCTTGATGGAAATGGCCAGGCAGCCGTCCGTGTAGCGCGCCTGCACGTTGTCGGGGTCCGCATCGGCGGGCAGCTCGACCACCCGCGTGTAGCGGCCTTCCGCGCGCTCTCGCGCGTAGTACCGGGCATTTTCAGGAAGCTCCGGCGCCTTGCGTTCGCCGCTGATCGTCAACAGCCGCTTTTCGATCGATACGTTCAAGGCATCGGGTTCCATGCCGGGCACGAAGGCGACGACCTCGATCGAATCCGAGGACACGCCGACATTGACCGGCGGGAAATACGCCCGGGGCGTTGCGCGCAAGGTGGCGGGAACACCGGCGCCGCGCAGCGCGTGGTTCATGTGTTCCTGGATGGCGTCGAACGCGGCGGCCAAGCCGCTGTCGCTGAAGGAAAAGTTGCTCATAAGGATCTCCCGAGTAAAAAAGGGACCGACCTAGACCCGCCGCCATCGCCAGAGCCGTGACTGAGGTCTGATCGCTTCGATACGAACATGGGCGCTGTTTTTCCGGTTTCAAGGGGGGTAGAAACGGGCCGGTTCCGGCGGCGCGGCCGTGAAAAGAAAAAGCCGCGGTCATTGCCGACCGCGGCTTTCTTTCAATAGCGATACCGGATTGCCCGGGGCCGGCGGCCCCAGGCGGGCTGCCGAGGCGCCCCTTTAGACCAGCACCCGCTCGATCCCGCCCGCATTGGCGCGGCGGACGTAGTCTTCCATCCAGCCTTCGCCCAGGATGTGGCGCGCCATCTCGACCACGATGTAGTCCGCTTCCATCCCGGTGTCGCCTTCATAGCGCGACAGGCCTTGCAGGCACGACGGGCACGAAGTCAGGACCTTCACGTCGCCCGTGAAGCCGTCGCTGCGCATCGCGGCATCGCCCTTCAGCAGCTCTTCCTGCTTGCGGAAGCGCACCTGCGTGGAGATGTCCGGACGGCTGACCGCGAGCGTGCCCGATTCGCCGCAGCAGCGGTCGCTCTTGACGGCATCGTCGCCCACCAGCGCGCGCACGGTCTTCATGGGTTCCTGCAGCTTCATGGGCGTATGGCAGGGGTCGTGATACATGTACCGCACGCCCGTGGCGCCCTCCAGCTTGATGCCCTTTTCCAGCAGGTATTCGTGAATATCGATCAGGCGGCAGCCCGGGAAGATCTTCTCGAATTCATAGCCGGCAAGCTGGTCATAGCAGGTGCCGCAACTGACCACCACCGTCTTGATATCCAGGTAGTTCAGCGTATTGGCAACGCGGTGGAACAGCACCCGGTTGTCGGTGATGATCTGCTCGGCCTTGTCCGTCATGCCGTTGCCGCGCTGGGGATAGCCGCAGCACAGGTAGCCCGGCGGCAGCACGGTCTGCACGCCCGCATGCCAGAGCATGGCCTGCGTGGCCAGGCCCACCTGCGAAAACAGGCGCTCGGAACCGCAGCCGGGGAAGTAGAACACCGCTTCCGTGTCGGCCGTGGTGGCCTTGGGATCGCGAATGATCGGCACGTAGTTCGCGTCTTCGATGTCCAGCAGCTTGCGCGCGGCCTGCTTGGGCAGCCCGCCGGGCATTTTCTTGTTCACGAAATGCACCACCTGCTCGCGCAGTGGCGGCTTGCCCACCGTGGCCGGCGGCTTGGCGGTCTGCTTCTTCACCAGGCCAGAAAACAGGTCGTGCGCGGCGCGCTGCACCTTGTAGCCCACGCCCACCATCGCCTTGCGGGTGGCGTTGATCGTGGCCGGATCCTTCGCGTTCAGGAAGAACATCGCGCTGGCCGTGCCCGGATTGAACGATTTGCGGCCCATGCGGCGCAGCACGGCGCGCATGTTCATGGACACGTCGCCGAAGTCGATATCGACCGGACAGGGGTTGTAGCACTTGTGGCAGACGGTGCAGTGGTCGGCCACGTCCTCGAATTCTTCCCAGTGCTTCAGGCTGACGCCGCGCCGGGTCTGCTCCTCGTACAGGAAGGCTTCCACCAGCAGGGACGTCGCCAGGATCTTGTTGCGCGGCGAATACAGCAGGTTCGCGCGCGGCACATGGGTGGCGCACACCGGCTTGCACTTGCCGCAGCGCAGGCAGTCCTTGATGGATTCCGAGATGGCGCCGATATCGCTTTGCTGCATGATGAGCGATTCGTGGCCCATCAGGTTGAAGCTGGGCGTCCACGCGTGGCGCAGGTCCGCGCCCGGCATGAGCTTGCCGGCATTGAAGTGGCCGTTGGGGTCCACGCGGCGCTTGTAGTCCTGGAAGGGGGCCAGCTCGGCCTCGGTCAGGAACTCGTATTTGGTCAGGCCGATACCGTGCTCGCCCGAGATCACGCCATCCAGGTCGCGGGCGATCTGCATGATGCGTTCGACGGCCGCGTGGGCCTCGCCCAGCATTTCGTAGTCGTCCGAGTTGACCGGGATATTGGTATGGACGTTGCCGTCGCCCGCGTGCATGTGCAGCGCCACGAACACCCGGCTCTTGAGCACGCGGCCATGGATGGCCACCAGCTCATCGACGATCTTCTTGTAGGCGGCGCCCGAGAACGTGCGCTGCAGGGCGGCCAGCACCTCGGTCTTCCAGGACACGCGGATCGTGCGGTCCTGCACCACGTCGAACACGCGCGCGCCCGGTTGCGCGGCAAGGCGCTCCGACAGCGCGGCGCGCAGATCGCCCAGGCCCAGGCCTTCCAGTTGCGGCAGCGCCTGCGGCAGGGGCAGGTCCAGGTTGTCCAGCAGCCATTGCCAGCGCTGGCGCGCGCCGCCCAGCAGTTCCAGCGCCTGGCGCGTGCGGTCGGCCAGCACCTCGGCGCGCGAGGTCTCGACGTCGGCCTCGTCCGCCTTGCCCACTTGCAGCGGCGTGCACAGATAGGCGTCCAGCTCACCCAGCAGCTTGAGCTTGTTGCGGGTCGACAGTTCGATATTGATGCGCTCGATGTGATCCGTGTATTCGCCCATGCGGGGCAGCGGGATCACGACGTCTTCGTTGATCTTGAAGGCGTTGGTGTGGCGCGCGATGGCGGCGGTGCGCGAGCGGTCCAGCCAGAATTTCTTGCGCGCCTCGGGGCTGACGGCCACGAAGCCCTCGCCGTGGCGGGTGTTGGCCAGGCGCACGACCTCGCTGGCGGCCGCGGCCACCGCGTCGTCGTCATCGCCGACGATGTCGCCGATCAGGACCATCTTGGGCAGCACACCGCGCTTGCTCTTGGTGGCGTAGCCCACCGCGCGCAGGTAGCGTTCGTCCAGGTGCTCAAGGCCGGCCAGGATGGCACCTCGTTCGCGGCCCTCGCCGTCCAGGTAATCCTTGACCTCGACAATCGACGGGATGGCGTCGCGCGCCTGTCCGAAGAACTCCATGCAGACGGTGCGCGTGTGGCGCGGCATGCGATGCAGCACCCAGCGCGCCGACGTGATCAGGCCGTCGCAGCCTTCTTTCTGGATGCCCGGCAGGCCGGCCAGGAATTTGTCGGTGACGTCCTTGCCCAGGCCTTCCTTGCGAAAGACGCGGCCGTGGATCTCCAGCGTTTCGGTCTTGAGCAGGCGTTCGCCGGGCTTGCCCTTGCCGTCGAACCATTTGAGTTCAAAGCGCGCCAGTTCCACGTCATGGATCTTGCCCATGTTGTGGTCCAGGCGCGTCACTTCGAGCCAGTTGCCGTCGGGGTCGACCATGCGCCACCAGGCCAGGTTGTCCAGCGCGGTGCCCCACAGCACGGCCTTCTTGCCGCCCGCGTTCATGGCGATGTTGCCGCCCACGCAGGAAGCCTCGGCCGATGTCGGGTCCACGGCGAACACGAAGCCCGCGGCCTCGGCCGCTTCGGACACGCGCTTGGTCACCACGCCGGCGCCGGCATGGATCACCGCCACGGGCTCGGTGAGCCCGGGCAAGATACAGGACTCGACCTTGCCCAGCTTGTCGAACTTTTCAGTGTTGATGACCGCCGACTTCCAGGTCAGCGGAATCGCGCCGCCGGTGTACCCGGTGCCGCCGCCGCGCGGGACGATGGTCAGTCCCAGTTCGATACAGGCGGTGACCAGCGCGGCGATCTCGTCCTCGGTGTCGGGCGTCAGCACGACGAAGGGATACTCGACGCGCCAGTCAGTCGCGTCCGTGACGTGCGACACGCGCGACAGGCCGTCGAACTTGATGTTGTCTCGCGCCGTGATGCGGCCCAGCACCTTCTGAGCCTGCTTGCGCATCATGGTGGTCTGGTCGAATTCACCTTCGAATGCAGCGATGGCGGAACGCGCCCGCGCCAGCAGGCCGACGACCTTCTCGTCGCGATGCGGATCGTGGCCTTCGGCGGCGGGAACGCCCGGCTCGCGGCGGCGGTCGATTTCGCCCAGCCTGTGATGCAGGGCGTCGATCAGTTGCTTGCGGCGCTTGGGGTTGTCGAGCAGGTCGTCCTGCAGATACGGATTGCGGCGCACGACCCAGATATCGCCCAGCACTTCATACAGCATCCGGGCGGAACGCCCCGTGCGGCGCTCGCCGCGCAGATCGGTCAGCAGGCTCCAGGCGTCTTCGCCTAGCAGACGGCCAACGATCTCGCGATCGGAGAACGAGGTGTAGTTGTAGGGGATTTCGCGCAAGCGCGCGGGTGCTGCGGGCGGCATCGCCCCGTTCAAGATGTGGCTAGCGAGTGGGGCGTTCATGGCGGCAAGAGGGGGCCCTTAAAAAAGTATTTTATGCCATAGTCCCGAGTTGACCCCTAATACCCCCGGAAAGCCGGTCCAAAGCGCGGGGAAAACGTGTCAATACGTCCCCTTTTTTACCGGTGCCGGCGCTACACCTGCCCGGGAAAGAACCAGAGCAGACCGGCGGTCATGAACAGATAGCGCATGAATTTGCCGATGGCCATATAGAACACGCATGGCCAGAAAGACAGCCGCAGCCACCCGGCCACCGCGCAAAGGGGGTCGCCCACCGCGGGCAGCCAGGACAACAGCAGGGCCGGCGGCCCCATCCGGTGCAGCCAATCATGGGCGCGTTCGTTCCAGCGCCCGCGCATGCGTCCGCGTTCGGTCGCCTTCGGATGCGGATGCGGGTGTTTTTCCTTCCAGCGCTCAACGGCCTTTTCCGCGCCCAGACCCATGGCGTAGCTGATGGCGCCGCCTACCGTGTTACCCGCCGTCGCCACCAGGATGGCGGGCCAGAACATGTCCGGCGCCAGCTTGATGTAGCCGAACACCGCGGGTTCGGAACCCAGGGGAAGCAAGGTGGCGGACACGAGCGACACCGTGAAGATGGCCGACAAGCCGACCGAGGGCAGTGCAAGCACGCCCAGCAGCCAATGAACCGCGGTGAGGAGACTTTCTTCCATAGTTGCGGCAGTGTAGCCGCGAGAAACCTGGAAGGCGACACGACTTTCCCTGTAATAATCTGCCCCACGTCTTCACTCTTGCCCCTGCGCGCGGTCCATGTCCACTGATTATCTGAAACGCATCCTGACTTCCAAGGTCTATGACGTCGCGGTCGAATCGCCGCTTGAAACGGCGCCCCTGCTGTCTCAGCGGATGTCGAACACGATCATGCTCAAGCGTGAAGATACCCAGGCGGTGTTCAGCTTCAAGCTGCGCGGCGCGTACAACAAGATGGCCAATCTGACCCCCGCGGCCCGCAATCGCGGCGTCATCGCGGCATCGGCAGGCAATCACGCCCAGGGCGTCGCGCTGGCGGCCAGCCGTCTGGGCTGCCGCGCGGTCATCGTCATGCCCACCACCAGCCCCCAGGTGAAGATCGACGCGGTCCGGCGCCTGGGCGGCGAGGTCGTGCTGGCCGGCGAGAGTTTTTCGGACGCCTACGCGCATGCGCAGATCCTGGAAAAGAAAGAAAAGCTGACTTTCGTCCATCCGTTCGACGACCCCGACGTGATCGCCGGCCAGGGCACGGTGGGCATGGAGATCCTGCGCCAGCATCCCGGCCCGATCGACGCCATCTTCGTCGCCATCGGCGGTGGCGGCCTGATCGCGGGGGTGGCTGCCTACATCAAGCAATTGCGGCCCGAGATCAAGATCATCGGCGTGCAGACCGAAGACTCCGACGCCATGCTGCGCAGCGTGCGCGCCGGCCGGCGCGTCCAATTGAATGACGTGGGCCTGTTCTCGGACGGCACGGCGGTCAAGATGGTGGGCGCGGAAACCTTCAAGCTCGCGCGCAAGTATGTCGACGACTTCGTGGTGGTCAACACCGATGCGATCTGCGCCGCCATCAAGGATGTCTTCCAGGACACGCGCAGCGTGCTGGAGCCCGCGGGCGCGATGGCGGTGGCGGGCGCCAAACAGTACGCGGCCGAGCACCACCTGAAAGGCAAGACGCTGGTGGCCATCGCCTGCGGCGCCAACATGAACTTCGACCGCCTGCGCTTCGTGGCGGAACGCGCCGAGGTCGGCGAAATGCGCGAGGCCGTGTTCGCGGTCACGATGCCCGAGCAGCGGGGCAGTTTCCGCCGCTTCTGCGAACTGGTGGGCGAGCGCAGCGTCACCGAGTTCAACTACCGGATCTCGGACGCGGACCGCGCCCATGTATTCGTCGGCATCCAGGTGTCGTCGGCAGCCGAGCCGGACAAGATCGCCGCGAATTTCCGCCGCCACGGCTTCGATACGCTGGACCTGACCCACGATGAAATGGCCAAGACCCACTTGCGCCACATGGTGGGCGGCCGGTCGGCGCTGGCGCGCAACGAGCTGCTGTACCGTTTCGAATTCCCGGAACGTCCGGGCGCGCTGATGCGGTTCCTGAACGCAATGAATCCCGACTGGAACATCAGCCTGTTCCATTACCGTAACCAGGGCGCGGACTATGGCCGCATCCTGATCGGCATCCAGGTGCCGCCCGCGGACAAAAAGCAGTTCCGCAATTTCGTGGCCGAACTCGGTTACCCGCATTGGAACGAAACCGACAACCCGGCCTACAAACTGTTCCTGTAGAAACGCCGGCGGAAAAACGAGAGGGCCTCCTTGCGGAGGCCCTTCCCTTCTGCGCTCAATATGCGCCTGGCTGAACCCAGTTAGGGGGGTTCGCTGTCACTCGGCGGCTCACGGAGAATGGGCCGCGCATTCAGCAAGGTTCAGCCAGACGTTCAGTCGCTTAGAAACGGTGACGCACGCCAACCGCGACCGCGGTGTCGGTGGCATCGTGCTGGAACGCGTAGTTGTCGCCATAGGAGGCGTAGGCGTACAGGTTGGTGCGCTTGGTAAAGTCGTACGTGTAGCCCAGGCTGTAGACGTTGAACGTCGCGTCGTCGCCGGTCAGCTTGTCGTTGTTGGCGGTCGCGCGCTGCCAGGAACCGAACACGGCGTGGCGGCCCAACGGCACGGTGGCGCCGATCATGTACGAATTGGCGCGAAAGCCGTCAGCCAGCTTGAACGTGCCCAGGTTGGTCATGCCCTCCGGCGTGGTGCCCATGTTCTGGCCCAGGAACCAACCGTCACGGGTCTGGCCAAACGCCGCAGCCAGCTTCACGACTTCAAAGTCATAGGTGCCGCCAACGATGTATTCCTGGATACGCGCGGCATCCTTGCCGCCCGCGCGGTCATTGGACGGATTGAAGCGGTCGTACGAGGCGGCCAGGTTCAGCGGACCGTTTACGTACTGCACACCGGCAGTCAGCACGCGGTTGTTGTTACCCGTCTGGAAACCCGTCTGCTTCGTGTCGCTGACGCTGTCGTCGGCGCTGAACGAGTAGCCGATGCCGGCCTTGAAGCCGCTCATGCTGGGGGTTTGATACAGGACCATGTTGTCCAGGCGCAGCGTGTTGGCGCTACCGAACGTGGTGCCCATGTTGGCGGTGTTGTAGCTGGTCGAGAACGGGTCGATCGAACCGAAGTACTTGGAAGCCAGATTCGTCTGGCGGCCGAATTCCAGGCGCCCCCACGAATCGCTGTCCAGGCCGACCGTGGCCTGGCGGCCGAACAGGCGGTTGCTTTGCAGCGACTTGCCGTTCATCGGACCGAAGCCCCCTTCCAGGGTGAACACGGCACGCAGGCCATCGCCCAGGTCTTCAGTGCCGCGCAGGCCAAAACGCGAGCCGCTGCTCACGCCCTGCACGCCGCCGAAGCGGCTTTGCGAATCACCCTTGAACTTCACTTTTTCGTAGCCGACACCGGCATCTATCAAGCCGTACAGCGTAACGGAGTCGGCGGCCTGCGCTGCCCCGGCAAAGCCGGCCAGCAACGTCACGGCCAAAAGCGTCTTCTTCATATAAATCCCCAAAATGGCGAGATGAAAGGCACATTGCGGATATGCCGCGCGAATGACGGATACCTGCGTGCCGCTGCATACAGGCGAGCGGCCCATGCATTGGAGCTAGTGTCCGGTTTGTAGCCATTTGTAGTAACCAGGATTTCGAGGAACTACTTTCCACTAGCGGGACAATGACCTTTTCCTTACATCCCGCCCGCCCTGGAGAGTCACGATAATGTCTTGATAATTAACGTGAATGCCATGCAAATCCAGGAGGGACCCCGAGGGAAATCATCCTCCTGCCCCATTCGGATCGACAAGAGTTATTGGGCTGCCGGGATAATCTTTGCGGCGTAAATGCCACACTTCAGGGAGGTTCCAACAAAAAACCCCTCGGCGTTGCAAGGGGTTTTCCATGTTGTTCCCGGCTGCCGGGGAACCGGCCCTGCGATTCACCGGCCCGTGGGCGGGTAGTCCAATTCGCCAAACGTGTATTCCCCGCGCGCCTTGGCATCCGCAAGTTCCTGGCGGACCTGATCGCGGCTCTTGCCTGCCGATTGCGCCACGGTCTTGGGCGGGTAGTCCAGTTCGGCGGACGTCACCTGGCCGGCGGCCTTGGCGCTCTGCAGTTCCTGCTGGACTTGTTCACGCGACAGGGTGGTGCGCGGCGCGGCGGCGGGCGGGTAATCCAGCTCGCCGAACGTGACCTGGCCGGCGGCCTTGGCGGCCTGCAGTTCCTGTTGAACCTGTTCACGCGTCTTGCCATCGGCGTGTGCGGCGGACATTCCCACCAGCGTGGCGGTAACCATAAGTGCGGTAGCTAGGGCTTTCATTTCGATGACTCCATCCTAAACCTTGCACATCGTCTTCTGCCAGGCTGGCAGGTGCGACATGTCGGTTGATTGCTGGGGACGAAGTATCTGGCGATTGCAGCTTAGTAAAAACCCTTATTTTGGTGAACATATTTGCACCGATGGGACAATTGCAGCATGTATCGGGTAACGCATGCGCGCACCTTGACCAGTCCCGGCGTCGATCACCCCGCTGCAAGCCCCGGCGGCGTTCAGCCTTCAGCAAGCTAGGTAACGCAGCGTGAAATCGCCACGCCAGAAGGCTGCTGTCCGGGATGGGGAAATAGACATTTCTGCTGGCGGGACAATAAATCCATTTATGATATGAATCTGCCAGAAATGGAATTTTGAGTCTCGAGGGCCACATGGATATCCAGCTTAACGACATCGCGCTCTTCGTCGAGGTCGCCAAGCGCAAGAATTTCAGCCACGCCGCCGAAGCCTTGAATATTCCGACATCCACGCTCTCGCGCCGGGTCAGCGAACTGGAACGAAGCGTGGGCATGCGCCTGCTCAACCGCAGCACCCGCAAGATCGATCTGACCGAAGCGGGCGCCATCTACTTTGAGCGCTGCCGGCACATCGTGGAAGAAGCGCGTATCGCGCACGATCAGCTCCTGGACATGGCGGTGCAGCCCAAAGGGCGCCTGCGCATTTCCCTGCCGACCAGCCTTGCACAGTTGTTCCTGCCCGCCGTCATCAGCGAATTCCGCGAACAGCATCCGGACATCGAATGCGACTTCGATCTGAGCATGCGCCCGATCGACCCCATCAGCAATCCGTTCGACCTGATCCTGCGATTTGGCCAGCAGCCCGATTCCAGCCTGATTTCGCGCAAGATCGTGCTGATGGCGCACCAGTTGTATGCGTCGCCCCAGTACCTGGCGCGCCACGGAGAGCCGCGCGTGCCCGCGGACCTTGCCCATCACGAATGCTTGCGCCCGACGATGCGCGAAGAGTCATCCTTCTGGATGCTTCATTCGGCCGACAAGGTCGAGCGCGTGCAGGTGTCGGGACGCCTGTCCGCGAACAACGTCGGCATGCTGGGACGTCTGGCCGGACAGGGCCTGGGCATTACGCCGCTGCTGGTCTTTGACGCGATGGAACGCGCCATCGAGCAGGCGGGCCTGGTGCGCGTGCTGCCCGAATGGAGCCTCACGCCCCTGCCGCTGTTCGCGCTGCTGCCGTCACGCATGCTGCCCGCCAAGACCAAGGCCTTCCTGGATTTCATCCAGCCCCGGCTGTCGGACGCCTGAGCCCCTACGGTGCGGGGTCGGTTCCGTACTGACAGACGGTATAGAGCGGCGTGCCCGTGGCCGCGACCTTGGCGGATCCGCCCAGGTCCGGCAGGTCGATGATGGCAGCGGCTTCCACCACGTTGGCGCCCAGGCGCTGCAACAGCTTGATCGCGGCCAGCATGGTCCCGCCCGTGGCGATCAGGTCGTCCACGAGCAAAACGCGCTGCCCGGTGCGGACGGAATCGGTATGCATCTCGACCGCCGCGTTGCCGTACTCGAGCGAGTATTCCTCGGCAACGGTGCGGTAGGGCAGTTTGCCCTTTTTACGCACCGGCACGAAACCCAGGTTGAGCTCGTAGGCAAGCACGCTGCCCACGATGAAGCCGCGCGCGTCCACGCCCGCCACCAGATCCAGGCGCTGGCGCATATAGCGATAGACGAAGAGATCGATCAGGACCCGGAACGCACGGGGATCCTGCAGCACCGGCGTGATGTCGCGGAAGATGACACCGGGTTGGGGCCAGTCCGGAACGCTGCGGATGGTGCGCCGGATGAACTCGGCGTTGTCGGTCTGCATGGAAGACGGCCCTGAAGAATTGAAGCAAGGCGAACTATAACCTTGCAACCGCGCTTAAGCCAGGATCGCGGGCTGCGATGACAAGTCATGCAGCCGTCCGCCGCGCAATGCAAGGCAACGATGGACTGCGCCCTCGGGCAAGGCCGCGTGGGTCGCCAGCACCACCGTGCGTCCCCGCACCGCGCCGGCCAGGTCCGCGAAGAACGCCGCCTCGGCCTCGGCGTCCAGCCCCGAGGTGGGCTCGTCGAGCACGATGATGGCCGCCGGCGCCAGCAGCGCCCGCGCCAGGCACAGGCGGCGCGCTTGCCCCGCCGACAACCGCGACCCGGTTTCGCCCGCCCAGGTATCCAGTCCGTCGGGCAGGCCGCGCACGAAATCGCCCAACCTGGCCGCGTCCAGGGCCGCCCACAACGCGGCATCGCTGGCGTCGGGATCGCCGATCAGCAGATTGGTGCGCAAGGTGCCCAGGAACATCGGCGCATCCTGCGATAGCAGGGCGATGCGGCGGTGCCAATCGGCCTGCGCGCATTCGCGCGCATCGCACCCGCCAAACCGCACGTGCCCCGCCTGCGGATCTTCCAGGCGCAGAAGCAGGTGCAGCAAGGTGGACTTGCCCGCCCCGCTGGCGCCGACGATCGCGATCCGCTCGCCGGGCTCGACCCGCAGGCTGATGTCATCCAGCACCAGCGGGCTGCCGTCCGCGGTACGGGCGGGATACGAGAAGTGGACGCGCTCCATTTCCAGCACTCCGCTGCGGGGCAACGCGCGCGGCGTCGCCGGATCCTGCATGTCGGGTCCGCATTGCGTCACCTCGCGGATGCGCGCGGCAGCCGACATCGCGGATCCCATTCGGGACGCGCCGCGCATGATCGGCCCGGCCACCTCGAAGATGCCGATGACCGCCAGCAGCAGGCCGGCCAGCACCGGCCCCGTCATATGGCCGGTCTCGAGCCTGGCCAGGCCGAACCACAGCATTGCCAGCACGGCCAGCCCCGCGGCGACTTGGAGGAACCACTGCCCTCTTACCGCCACCCGCGCCTGGCTGCGGCGCGCCAGCGCGCTGGCCTCGCACAGGCGTTCGAAATGCGCCAGGGTCTGCGCCTGCGCATGCAAGGCGGCCATGTCCGCGTGACCATCCACCGCGTCCAGCGTGGCGGCGCGCAAGCCCGCCGCGCTTTCCTGGGCGGCGGCGCCCGGCTTGCGCGCCGCGCGCAATAGCCACAAGGGCACCGCCACGCAGGCCGTCAGCAGGGCCAGCGCGAACACCAGCGCGGCGGCGGGCACCCATTGCCCCAGCACGGCGGTCAGCACCGCGCCCGCCAGGATGGCGGTCGCCAGCGGCGCCAGCACAAAGAGAAAAACCGTGTCGAGCGCATCGACGTCGCCCGTCATGCGCGCGACCAGGTCACCGCTGCGATAACGCGCGAGTTGACGCGGCGTCAGCCGGATCAACGCCGAGAACACCGTGGCGCGCAGATCGGCCAGCAGGCGCAGGGTCGCGGAATGCCCGACCACCCTATCCGCGTAGCGCGACACGATCCGCAGGAAAGAAAGCCCGCGCACCAGCGCGGAAGGCGCGAACAGGTTGAAGACGCTCCCCGCGCCGGCCAGCGCCGCGCCGGTCAGGAACCAGCCGGACACGCCCAGCAGCCCGACGCCGGCGGCAACCGTCGCCAGCGCACAGAACAATGCGAGCAAAAGCCCGCTTTTTCGGCGCGCATAGAGCGGCAGGAGCAGCAACAGGTTCTTCATGCTTCTTCCAGATTGCCACGCGCCACGCGCACGACCCGGCCAAACCGGGCGGCAACGGCGGGCGCATGCGTCGCCAGCAGCAAGCTGCGGCCCTGGGAAAATTCCAGGATGGCGTCCAGCACCCGGGCCTGCGTGGCTTCGTCCAGATGCGCCGTGGGCTCGTCGAGCAGGATCAGGCCCGGATCGCGCAGGAACAGCCGGGCCAGCGCCACGCGCTGCGCCTGCCCGCCGGACAGGCCGTGGCCCCGGCTGCCCAGCGGCGTATCCAGCCCCTGCGGCAGCAAAGCCGAGAACTCCAGCACGCAGGCGCGCCTGGCGGCGTCCTGGACCTGTTCGTCCGAGGCATCGGGACGGCCCAGACGGATGTTGTCGGCGATCGAACCCGCCAGCAATTGAGGCCTCTGGCCGATCAGCGCGACCCGCTGCCGCAGCGCGGGCTCGCTCCATTCGGCGAGCGGCACGCCGTCGATGCGGATGTCGCCATCGGCCGGGCGCAATCGCGCCATGGCTTCGATCAGCGTCGTTTTTCCGATACCGCTCGGGCCCATCAGCGCCACATGCTCCCCGGGCGACAGTATCAACGATGCATCCTCCAGCACCGCCTGGTTGCGTCCGGGCGCGTCCACGCGCAGGGCGGTGATGGCGATGCCGGCGCTCTTTCCCGCGTGCGCTGGCGCCCTGCCCTGTTGGGTTGCCTGTTGGGTTGCCTGTTCGGTCGTCTGTTCGGTCGTCTGTTCTGCCGCCTGTTCGGCGGCATCTTGCGGAAGGCCGTCGAACAGCACCGCGATCTGCGTGACGGCGGCAAGCGCCGTGGCCCGATCGTGATAGTGCGCCGCGAACTGGCGCAGCGGCGCATAGACCTCCGGCGCCATCAGCAGACAGAACAGGCCGGCCTGCAAGGTCAGCGGCGTCCAGCGCAGATCCAGGAAGCCCAGATAGGTCAGGCCGATATAAACCGCCACCCCCGCCACGCCCAGCGCCGCGAAGAACTCCAAAATGGCGGATGACAGGAAGGCAATGCGCAGCACCGACATCGTGCGCTGACGCAGCGCATCGCTGGCGGCCACGACGGATGCGGCTTCGGCCTGCGCGCGGCCATAGAGCTTCAGGGTGGAGAGCCCGCGCAGCCGGTCGGCGAAGAATCCCGACAAGCGGGCGAAGGCGCGCAGGTGGCGGCGGCTGGCGCCTTGCGCGCCCCATCCCACCAGGGCCATGAACAGCGGAATCAAGGGCGCCGTGATCAGCAGCACCAGGCCGGCGATCACGTCCACCGGAAATAACAGCACCGAGAAGGCGACCGGCAGCATCGCGGCAGCGGCCATCGCGGGCAGGTATTTGGCAAAGAAGCCGTCCAGCGCTTCCACCTGGTCCACCACGGCGCTGGCCAGTTCGCCCGACGCCTTTCCCCGGCTCCAGTGAGGCCCCTTGTTCACGAGCCGCTGGAACAAAGACTGGCGCACATGACGCTTGATGCGTTCGGAAGCGTCCGCGCCCGCGCGCTCACCTGCCCAGCCGATGCAGGCGCGCAGCAGCATCAACCCCGCGATACCCAGAATGCCGCCCAGCAGTTCCTGCCGGGGTATTTGGCCGACGATCGCCGAATCCAGCACGCTGGCAAGCAGCCATGCCTGCACGACCAGCAAGGCGCCGCTGACCAGGGGCGCGGCGCCCGCCAGGATCAGCGGATAACGCGCCTCTTTGGCAAGCGCCATCAACCACCGCGACTGTTCGCGCGGCGGCTTCTGGAGGGTTGCCGACGGATCGTGCTCGAGGCTGCTGGCGCCGCTGCTCACTCGTCGCCGCGGCTGGCGCGCGGGTCATGGGACTGACCCTCGCGCAGCTCGAACCACATTGCATTGAGGATGGCGAACGCACACGCCAGGCCCAGGCCGAGTATCCACGAGAAATACCACATGGTGGAGGCTCCTTGATTAGTATGAATTGGGCGTGTCGCCCACCGAGTCGTGGGTGACCTTGCCGCGCATGACGCGATATACCCAACCGGTGTAGACCGTCACGATGGGCAGGAAGATGGCGACCGCGATGACCATGATCCACAGTGTCAGATGGCTGGAAGATCCGTCCCAGATGGTCAGGCCCGCCTTCGGATTCGTCGACGAGGGCATGATGAACGGGAACAGCGAAAAGCCCACCGTCAGGATCACGCCTGTGATCGACGCCGCGGACGACAGGAACGCCAGCATGTTCGCGCGCACCGTCAGCAGCAGGGCCGCCAGCAAGGCACCCGCCACGCCCAGCGCCGGCGCGATCCACATCAACGGCCACTTCGCGTAGTTGGCCATCCACGCGCCGGTCTGCACCGCCACCGTCTTGAGCATCGGATCGGATGGAGCCGCCACGTCCACCACGCTGGTGATCGTGTGGCCGCCGACGCCGCCCGCTACCCAGAACCCCCCCGCCGCGAACAACGCAGCGGTCAGCACGGCGGAGAGCCGCCCCCAGTTGCGCGCCCGCGACGAAATGGGATCTTCCGTGCGCCACGCCAGCAGGACGGCGCCGTGCATGGCCAGCATCGCCACGCTGAGCACGCCCGCCAGCAACGCGAATGGCATGAAAAGCTGGAAGAAATGCCCTTCATACATGGGCCGCAGCGTCTGGGGGTCGAAGGTGAAGGGCACGCCCAGGATGATGTTGCCCATGGCCACGCCGAACACCAGCGAAGCCACTACGCCCGAAAAGCACAGCACGCCATCCCAACTGTTACGCCAGCGCGTGCCTTCCATCTTGCTTCGGTACTTGAACCCCACCGGACGCAGGATCAACGCGACCAGGACGAGCATCATCGCCAGGTAGAACCCGGAGAACGACGCGGCATACAGCAGGGGCCATGCGGCGAAGATGGCGCCGCCCGCTGTGATGAGCCAGACCTGGTTGCCCTCCCAGACCGGCCCCACCACGTTGATCACCACCCGCCGTTCGGCGTCGGTCTTGGCGACCACCGGCAACAGCGCGGCGACGCCCAGGTCAAAGCCGTCCATGACGGCAAAGCCGATGAGCAGGACGCCCAGCAGCACCCACCACACCACGCGCAACGTGCCGTAGTCGAAAGGAATAAGGGTATCCATCTGCGTCTCTCCTTAAGCGCGCACGGCGGCGCGCACTGGATCGGCGGCAACGTCGCCCGGCGCCGGCCCATCGGATTTCGGTCCGGCCTTGATGGCATGCAGCATCACCTTCACGCCGATGATCAGCAGCACCGTGTACAGCACCAGGTAGATCGAAAGACTGATGACCAGGTCGGTCATGGTCAGGCCCGATGCCGCGTAGTACGTGGGCAGCACGCCTTCGATCACCCAGGGCTGGCGGCCGTATTCGGCCACGAACCAGCCGCTTTCAATGGCAATCCACGGCAGGGGCAGGCTCCATACAGCCACCTTGAGCAGGCCGCGCCGGCTGTCCAGGCGCCCGCGCGATGCCAGCCAGAAGGCGACGCCGAAGAACAGGATCAGGTACATGCCCACCGCCACCATGATGCGGAACGCCCAGAACAGCGGCGCCACGGTGGGCACGGTGTCGATCGCGGCCTGCTTGATGTCGGCCTCGGTGACCTTGCTCATGTCGGTCTGGTGGCGCTTGACCAGCAGGGCATAGCCCAGGTCCGGCCAGGTCTTGTCGAACACCATGCGCGCATCCACGTCCTTCGGGTTGGCGCGGATCTTTTGCAGGGCCTCGTAGGCCACCATGCCGTCGCGGATACGATTCTCGGCGCGCAGGATCAGGTCGTTGATGCCCAGCAGCGGCGTCGTCAGCGAACGCGTGCCGATGATGCCCATTACATAGGGAATCTCCAGCGCGAAGTCGTTTCTGCGCTCTGCCTGGTTGGGAATCGCGATCAGGTTGAAGGACGCGGGCGGGGGCTCGGTGTGCCACATGGACTCGATGGCCGCGATCTTCATCTTCTGGTGTTCAGTGGTGAGGTAACCGCTTTCGTCGCCCAGCACCACGACGGACAGCGCGCCGGCCAGGCCGAAGCTGGCCGCCACTGCCATGGAGCGCTTGGCCAGATCGGTGTGACGGCCTTTCAGCAGATACCAGGCGCTGATCGACATGACGAACATGGCGCCTGTCACGTAGCCGGCGCTGACCGTATGCACGAACTTGGCCTGGGCCACCGGGTTGAAGATCACCGCCGCGAAGTCGGTCATCTCCATGCGCATGGTGTCGGGGTTGAAGATCGAGCCCACCGGATTCTGCATCCAGCCGTTGGCGATCAGGATCCACAGCGCCGAGAAGTTGGTGCCGAACGCCACCAGCCAGGTCACGGCCAGATGGCTGACCTTCGACATGCGGTTCCAGCCGAAGAAGAACAGGCCGACGAAGGTGGCTTCCAGGAAGAAGGCCATCAGCCCTTCGAGCGCCAGCGGCGCGCCGAAGACGTCGCCGACGTAGTGGCTGTAATAGGACCAGTTCATGCCGAACTGGAATTCCATCACCACGCCGGTGGCAACGCCCAGGGCGAAGTTGATGCCGAAGAGCGTGCCCCAGAATATGGTCATCCGCTTCCAGATGGGGCGCCCCGTCATCACGTACACGCTTTCCATGATGGCCAGGATGAACGACAGGCCAAGCGTGAGAGGAACGAACAGGAAGTGATAGAGAACAGTCGCGGCGAACTGGAATCGCGACAGGTTCACGACGTCGAGATCAATCATTGGGCAGCTCCCAAAGCGTTGAAGTGCCGTGGCAACCGGCATGGTTCCCAGGCCGTCTCTCGCGCCATGTTAGGGGCGTTGCATACGACTTCATAGAGGTTTCCTGAAAAGATCGAGGCGGAACATGTCAGCCCTTGCCTCGCAATTTGCCGGCGAAACCCAGCACCTTCTGCACTTTCGAACCCATTTTCATCAGGCTCTGCAAGGTTTCTGGCGGCAGTCGTTGAACCTCATCGAACCATCCGGTGGACAGTTCGATGAGCTCCAGCATTTCGGTCATGCGTTGTTGCGCGTAGGCCTCGTCGGGGCCGGCCGGCGCCTCGAGCAGCGTGTCGCGCAACAGGGTGAGCGTGGGATCGATCTCGCGCTTGCGCTTTTCTTCCATCAGGATGCGGAAGATTTCCCAGACGTCCTTCGGAGTCTCGAAATAATCGCGGCGGTCGCCTACCTGGTGAATCAGCTTGACCAGGCGCCAGGACTGCAGCTCTTTCAGGCCAAGGCTGACGTTCGAGCGCGAAAAGCCCAGGGCTTCGGCAATGTCGTCCGCGTTCAGCGGCTGCGGCGCCAGGAACAGCAAGGCGTAGATCTGGCCGACGGTGCGGTTCACGCCCCAACGGCTGCCCATTTCACCGAAGTGCAGGACGAAGCGTTCGTTTTGCGGGGATAGCGCCATGGGGGTCAGTCAGCCAAGGAAACTGCGAGGTGCACTGCAAGACACAAGCAGTTACTCCGCTTTCAGAAATTACTGAAATTATCGAACAAACACTGAGAAAGCGCAAACCTCACTGGCAGCAGGGGCGAAAGCGCAAGCGGAAGCGATTGCGCGGGTCGACAGCGCAAAATACCGGCCGGACGTGACAATCACGCAACAAAAAGCCCCCGCTCACGGCGGCTGGCTGCCCCGGCAGGCATTTTTGTCAGGATGGCTGGGAAATAAAAATCGCCACCGGCCCGGAGGTCGGTGGCGATTCTTGGGGAAAAAACTTGCGGGTCAGCCCGCGGACGGTCCGCCCGCGATCGCGGGAAGGGATTCGGGAACGGATTCCGGGACGGCGGTCAGCCTGCCTTGACGGTCACGGCAGCGGACACGCGCTTGGCCTTGGCGCGCGCGGCGGCGACGTCCTCGGCCACCGCCAGGCCCACGCCCATGCGGCGCTTGACGAAGGATTCCGGCTTGCCGAAAAGCCGAATGTCCGTGCCCGGCTCGGCCAGGGCTTCGGCCACATTGTGGAAAGAGACCGCGGCGCATTCAACGCCGCCATAGATGACACTGCTGGCCCCGGCCTGGCGCAGGGTGGTGTCCACCGGCAGCCCCAGCAGGGCGCGGGCGTGCAGTTCGAATTCGTTCTGCGTCTGGGTGATCATGGTGACCATGCCGGTGTCGTGCGGACGCGGGCTGACTTCCGAGAACCAGACCTGATCGCCGGCCACGAAGAGCTCGACGCCGAAGATGCCCAGCCCGCCCAGGTCGGACGTGACGGCCAGCGCGATCTCGCGGGCGCGCTCCAGCGCGGCGGGCGACATCGGGTGCGGCTGCCAGCTTTCTACGTAGTCGCCATCGACCTGTTTGTGGCCGATGGGTTCGCAGTAGCGGGTTTCGACCTGGCCGTCGGCGCCCCGGGCGCGCACGGTCAGCAGGGTGATCTCGTAGTCGAAGCGGATGAATCCTTCGACAATGGCGCGCCCGCCGCCCACCCGGCCGCCTTCCTGGGCGTAGCGCCAGGCAGAGACCAGATCGTCGGCGCTTTTGATCACGGATTGGCCCTTGCCCGACGAAGACATGACCGGCTTGATGACGCAGGGATAGCCAATGCCGCCGTCGATGGCCTGGCGCAGTTCGTCCTCGGTGTCGACAAAACAGTAGGGCGAAGTCGGCAGCCCGAGGGTTTCGGCCGCCAGGCGCCGGATGCCCTCGCGGTTCATGGTCAGTTGGGCCGCGCGAGCCGTCGGCGTCACCCGCGCCACGCCCGCCGCTTCCAGTTCCACCAGCAAACTGGTGGCAATGGCCTCGATTTCGGGGACAATAACGTGCGGCCGCTCTTGTTCGATGATTTTTCGCAGGGCCTGCGGGTCCGTCATGGAGACCACATGCGCCCGATGCGCCACCTGGTGGCCCGGGGCGTCCGCATACCGGTCCACCGCGATCACTTCCACGCCCAACCGTTGCAGGGCAATGATGACCTCTTTGCCCAGTTCCCCGGACCCGAGCAACATGACGCGGGTAGCCAGGGGGGACAGTGGCGTGCCAAGGACGGGGCTGGGAATGCTGGACATGGAGCGGGCCTGGAAGGAAAGTTTGAAAGCCGTTGAATGACCCGCCAGCATGCCATACCCCCCTGCCCGGGGCAAACTAGCACACTGATATTAAAATCCCTGCATGACTGACCATCCCACCACAACGTCCGGCACCGCGCTGGCATCTGCGCGCAGAACGCTGCGAATCGAAAGCCAGGGCCTGCTCGACCTGTCCGCCCGGCTGGACGACAGCTTCGAGCGGGTCGTGGATCTGCTGCTGGCATGCCGCGGCCGGGTGGTCGTGAGCGGCATCGGCAAGACGGGGCACATCGCCCGCAAGATCGCCGCGACGCTGGCCTCGACCGGCACCCCCGCTTTCTTCGTTCATGCCGCCGAGGCCGTCCACGGCGATCTGGGCATGATCACCCGGGACGACGTGCTCATCGCCATCTCCTATTCCGGCTCCGGCACCGAACTGCTGACCATCCTGCCGGTGGTCCGCCGCATGGGCGCGGGGCTGGTCGCCATTACCGGCAATCCGCATTCGGAACTGGCCCAGCAGGCGGACATCCACCTGGACGCCAGCGTGGCCCAAGAGGCCTGCCCGCTGAACCTGGCGCCCACCGCCAGCACCACGGCGGCCCTGGCCCTGGGCGACGCCCTGGCCGTCGCCTGTCTGGAAGCGCGCGGCTTCGGCCCGCAGGATTTCGCCCGTTCCCACCCGGGCGGAGCGCTTGGCCGCCGGCTGCTGACCCACGTGCGCGACGTCATGCGCCAGGGCGACGCGCTGCCTATCGTCCTGACCGGGACCCCGGTGTCGCAAGCGCTGGAAGTCATGTCGGCCAAGGGCATGGGCATGACTGTCGTGACAGACGCGCAGCACCGGCCCCTGGGTATATTCACCGACGGCGACCTGCGCCGCCTGATCGCGCGGCACGGCGATATCCGCAGCCTGACAGTCGAATCCGGCATGACGCGGTCCCCGCGCAGCATCAATCCCGACGCGCTCGCCGTCGAGGCCGCCCGGCAGATGGACGAGCAACGGCTCAATCACATGCTGGTGATGGACAATGACGGCGCACTGCTCGGCGCCTTGCATATGCATGATCTGATGGCCGCTAAAGTGGTATGACTATGACTCTTCCTGCTTCCGTGACTCACCCGGCCGACGCGCTGGTGCTTGCCCGTATCCCTTCGACCGTGCGCGAACGCGCCGCCGCCGTGCGCCTGATGGTGTTCGACGTGGACGGCGTTCTTACCGACGGCAGCCTCTATTACGGCGAAAGCGGTGAACTGCAAAAACGCTTCAACGCGCTGGACGGCCACGGGCTGCGGCTGCTGATGGAGGGCGGACTGAAGGTGGCGCTGATGACGGGCCGATCCGGCCCCATCGTCGCGCGGCGCGCCGCCGAACTGGGCATCGCCGAGGTCATCCAGGGCGTGCGCGACAAAGGTGGCGCTTTGGCAGAACTTGCGCAGCGCACCGGTGTCCAACTGAACCAGACCGGTTACATGGGCGATGACATCATCGACCTGCCGGCCATGCAGCGCGCGGGCTTCGCGGCCAGCGTGCCAAATGCGCCCGGCTACGTCAGCCAGGCGGCGCACTGGGTCTCTGCCCACCCCGGCGGCAGCGGCGCCGTGCGCGAATGCTGCGACCTCCTGCTGGCCGCCCAGGGACGCCTGGGCGCGTTCCTGGCGGCGCCCGGGCTGCTAGGCCCCGGCGCCATCCAATGATCGCCCCGTCAACGAATACGCCCTTGCGGCGAACCTGATGAAAGAACGTTTTCCCTCATTGATCGCGCTGTTCCTGCTGCTGGTGCTGGTTTCCAGCTCGTGGTGGGCAGCCGATTACGCGCAGCGGGCCATCCAGGTGGACCCGCCGCGCCGCATCACGCATGAAATGGACGCGTGGTCCCGCAATTTCGTCATGCTGCGCACCGACCCGACCGGCAAGCCCATCAACCGGCTCGAAGGTGAATACGCCGAGCATTTCCCCGACGACGATTCGTATCACATCACCGCTCCCCGGGCCGTCGGCCAACGCGAAACCAATCCCGTTACGGTCGCCGTGTCCAAGACGGCCGTCATGGAGCAAGGCGGCAAGCGCATCGTCATGGACGGCGACGCCCACGTGCTGCGCCAACCCGACGCCGACAACGACATGCTGGACGTGCGCAGCCAGCAACTGATCATCCTGCCCGACGACGACGTCGTCTTCACCGACCTGCCCGCGGTAGTCCTGAAGGGCCGCTCGCGCATGACGGGCAAGGGCATGCACTACAACAACAGAACGCGCCAATTGCAGGTTTCGGCATCGACCGATGTGGAAATTTCCGGTTCGGAAGGCAAACAGCAGCGCCGCACCGAAATTCCAGCCAACAACACTGACCAGAAGAAACCATGACCGACCTCCGGATTCTCCTTGCCCCGACGACTCGCCTGATCGGCGCCGTTCTGTTGACGGCCTCGGCCCTTGCGCCGGCTTATGCGGCGGACCCGGCCCCGAAGGCGGCAGCGCCGGCCGAAGAGCCCAGCACGCTGATCCTGTCGGACACCCTGCACTACGACGACATCAAGAAGCAAAGCGTCTTCACGGGCAACGTCAATCTGACGCGCGGCCTCATGACGCTGTCCTCCGACACGCTGCAAATGACCGAGGACGCGCAGGGCAACCAGTACGGCACGGCCACCGCCGACAAGGGCAAGGTCGTCACCATCCGCCAGGAACGCCCCGACACCTTCGAACTCATCGAGGGCAAGGGCCTGCGCGCCGAATACGACGGCACCAAGAGCACTTTCGACCTGATCGGCCAGGCCGTGGTGGTCCGTTACGTCTGTGGGAAACCCTTCGATACCATTCGGGGCGAACGGGTACGCTACAACGAGAAGACCGGCACCTACGAAGCCCAGGGCGGCCCCAACTCCGCCGCGGCGGGGGGACGGGTACGTTCCGTGGCCGAACCGCGCGCCAAGGCGGACGCAGCCGTCGCCGAATGCCGCAAGCAGCAGGCAGCCAAGAAAGGGCGCTGAAGCGCTTCCCATGCAACACCACTCGCAGCCACGATGAACCAACCCTCAGTGCCGACACCCGTGACCTCCGCCCCTTCGGGCGTCAAGCAGGGCAGCCTGCGCGCAACCGGATTGCGCAAGACCTATAACGGCCGGACCGTGGTGCAGGACGTGTCCCTGTCCGTGGTCAGCGGCGAAGTCGTCGGCCTGCTGGGCCCCAACGGCGCGGGCAAGACCACCAGCTTCTACATGATCGTGGGCCTGGTGCCCGCAGACGCCGGCCGCATCGAGATCGATGGCGCCGTCATCACCGCGATGCCGATCCACAAGCGCGCGCGCATGGGCCTGTCGTACCTGCCCCAGGATGCCTCGGTGTTCAGGCGCCTGACGGTCGAGCAGAACATCCGCGCCGTGCTGGAACTGCAGCTTGGGCCGGATGGCCGTCCCTTGTCCACGCCCCGGATCAACGAGCAGATGGAATCGCTGCTCGAAGAGCTGCAGATCGGCCACATCCGCAGCAATGCCGCGATTTCGCTGTCGGGCGGCGAACGCCGCCGCGTGGAAATCGCGCGCGCGCTGGCCACCAGCCCGCGCTTCATCTTGCTGGACGAACCCTTCGCCGGCGTGGATCCCATCGCCGTCATCGAGATCCAGCGCATCGTGCGCTTCCTGAAGGGCCGCGGCATCGGCGTGCTGATCACCGATCACAACGTGCGCGAAACGCTGGGCATCTGCGACCGCGCCTACATCATCAGCGAGGGCAAGGTGCTGACCGACGGCCATCCCGACGAAATCGTGGGCGATCCCGCCGTGCGCCGCGTCTATCTGGGCGAACACTTCCGCATGTAACCGTGGCTCGGGAAGACCCTTAGGCGCCCCCTTGGACGGGGCTTCCTACCCCCTAGGGGTTCAGCCATAAAAATGCCATGTTCTTGCGCTAGGTCAGCTTGTTTTATCGGCCCGAGTCTATACACTAGTACTAAACGAACCTGCTTATTGAAGGAGAACGCCTAACGAATCCATCGCGCCTTTTGCGCAACCTTTTTCCTCTTTTAGAAGGAGAGCACACTATGAACCTGAGCATCTGCGGTCGTCACCTCGACGTCACCCCGGCAATCCGGGAATATGTCATGAACAAATTGGCGCGAGTGCTGCGGCATTTCGATCACGTCATCGATACCCAGGTCATGCTCTCGGTAGAGCCCCTGCGGCATAGAGCCGAAATCACCATGCGTCTAAGCGGTAAAGACATTCATTGTGAAGCAACCGATGAAAACCTCTATGCAGCGATAGACCTTCTTGCCGACAAAGTCGACCGTCAGGTCATCAAGCACAAGGACAAGGTGAGAAGTCACTCAGCGGAGTCCGTGAAGCGGCAAGCGGCGAGCCTTTCGCCACCCCAGCAGTAACGCGCTTCATGACCGCTCACCCTGAGCGACGAGCTATACAGCGATCCTAGGATCCTGCCCAAGTCCCGGTGTCCCGCTAGACTTCGCGTCCAGTTGGGGCATCGGCAAACTCCCTCCCGCAGCACCCCATTCCCCATCTGCCCCTAATTCCCGGTTTTTGCCGGCGGATCTGCGTTGCCCCGCAATTCCCCCCGTTTGGCCAGCCACTGGCCGCCCCCCGGCCAGCGAATGCCCACAATCGGGCGCTATCGGTCTATGCTGTCGCTCTTGCCGCTCCGTTGGCGCCCCGTTACGGGTCCGCCTCGGAGCCTAATTATTGCAGTGCGTCATATAACCATATAATGATCCGATGAATCATTTGTCGCGCATCCTCCCCGCCGGCAACGTCGTGCTCGATATGCTCGCCACGAGCAAGAAACGTGCGTTCGAACAAGCCGGCCTGCTTTTTGAAAACAACCATGGCCTGGCGCGCGCGCTCGTGTTCGACAGCCTGTTTGCCCGGGAACGCCTGGGCTCGACTGCCCTCGGGCAGGGCGTGGCCGTTCCGCACGGCCGCGTGAAAGGACTGGAGCAGGCGTTGGCGGCATTCATCCGCCTGGCCCAGCCCATCACCTTCGACGCCCCCGATGGACAGCCCGTGTCGATGCTGCTGTGCCTGCTGGTGCCGGAAACGGCAACCCAGCAGCACCTGGACATCCTGGCCGAACTCGCTCAGCTCATGTCCAACAAGGCATTGCGCGAGGCCCTGGCTACGGAGCCCGATCCGGCCATCGTCCACAAGATGCTCACCACCGGCCAACTCTGATCCCACGCGGAAACGCTGCCATGCTCACGGTGCAGGAACTCGTCGACGACAACGCCGACAAAATCCCTTTCAACTGGATATCGGGTCAAGGCGCCGCGGACCGCGCGATCCCCGATGATGGCATGGCGGCCGCCGATCTCGTCGGCCACTTGAACCTGATCCATCCGTCCCGCATCCAGGTGTTCGGCCAGGAAGAGCTTGCGTACTACACGCGCTTCGACCTGCGCCGCCGCATGCACCACATGGACGAACTGCTGATTGGCGGCGTGCCCGCCATTCTGCTGGCGGACGGCCTGACCCCGCCTCAGGACCTGATCGACCAATGCGACCAGCACCAGGTGCCGCTCCTGTCCACGCCGGTAGCCGCCGCGCAGCTCATCGACCTGCTGCGGATCTATCTGGGCAAGAAGCTCGCGCCCACCACCACCGTGCACGGCGTCTTCCTGGACGTGCTGGGACTGGGCGTGCTGATCACCGGCGAATCGGGCCTGGGCAAGAGCGAACTGGCGCTGGAACTGATCTCGCGCGGTCACGGCCTGGTGGCCGACGACGCCGTGGAATTCTCGCGCACCGCGCCCAACATGATCGAAGGCCACTGTCCGCAGCTTCTGCAGAACCTGCTGGAAGTCCGCGGCCTGGGCCTGCTCGACATCCGCACCATCTTCGGCGAGACCTCGGTGCGCCGGAAGATGCGGCTCAAGCTCATCGTGCACCTGGTGCGGGCCACCGCGCAGGACAAGTTCGAACGTCTGCCGTTGCAGGACATCACCCAGGACATGCTGGGCCTGCCCGTGCGCAAGGTGATGCTGCAAGTGGCTGCGGGCCGCAACCTGGCGGTGCTGGTCGAGGCCGCCGTGCGCAACACGATACTCAAGCTGCGCGGCATCGATACGCTGGGCGAATTCATGGAACGCCAAGCCATGGCGATCCTCCAAAGCAGCAAATGAAAACGCGTCGTCGCCCTGCGGCATCGTGAGCCTTTACGAGACCCTGGCCGACGAGATCGCCACATCGATCGCGGCCGGCGTTCTTCGCGCTGGCGACAAGCTGCCCTCGGTGCGCGACGCTTGCGCGGCGCGGGGCGTCAGCCCCTCCACGGTGTTCCAGGCCTACTATCTGCTCGAGGCGCGCGGCCTGATCCGCGCGCAGCCACGCTCGGGCTACTACATCAACGCGCCCGCGGAGTCGCTGCCGCCCGAGCCCGGCGCCTCGTGCCCGGACGGCGAATCGACCGAGCTCGCGATCAGCGAGCGGATCTTCGACATCCTGGGTTCGGTGCGCAACCGCGACGTCATTCCGCTGGGTTCCGCGTTCCCCTCCCCCTTGCTGTTTCCGCTGCCCCGGCTGGCGCAGGCCATGGCCGCGCATCTCAAGCGCCAGGATCCGCGCGACACCGTGGAAGACCTGGCCCCGGGCAATCCCCGGCTGCGCAGGCAGATCGCGCTGCGTTATCTGATCGGCGGCATCAATCTTCCCGCCAACGACATCGTCGTCACCAACGGCGCGCTCGAGGCGCTGAACCTCTGTCTGCAGGCGGTCACGCAGCCGGGCGATACCGTCATCGTGGAGGCGCCCACGTTCTACGGCGCCCTGCAGGCCCTGGAAAGACTGGGCCTGAAGGCACTGGAAGTCCCTACCCACCCGCGCACCGGTATCGATCTTGACGCGATGGAAGCGGCCATCGAACGCCACGCTCCCCGCGCGTGCTGGCTGATGACCCAGTTCCAGAATCCGCTGGGCTGCCTGATGCCGGACGAAAGAAAGCGCCAGCTTGTCCAGCTTCTGGGCCGGTACGGCATTCCGTTGATCGAGGACGACGTCTACGGAGAGCTGTACTTCGGATCGGCGCGGCCCGTGCCGGCCAAGGCCTACGACACGCAGGGGCTGGTGCTGCATTGTTCGTCGTTTTCAAAGTGCCTGGCGCCGGGCTACCGCATCGGCTGGGCCAGCGCGGGACGCTACGCGCAGCGCGTCCAGCGCCTGAAGCTGTCGTCGACGCTGTCCGCGTCCGGCCCCGCGCAGGGCGCGATCGCCGAGTATCTGGAACAGGGCGGCTATGACCGCCACCTGCGCCGGCTGCGCGAGACCTTGCAGGCGCAGCAGGAACGCATGGCCGATGCGATCGCGCATGAGTTTCCCGCCGGCACGCGGGTGACCCGGCCGCAAGGCGGTTTCTTCCTGTGGCTGGAACTGCCCGCGGGCGCGGATGCGCTGGCGCTGCACCGCGAAGCGCTGGCCCGCGGCATCAGCGTGGCGCCTGGCCCTGTCTTCTCAGCCAGCGGCCAATTCGGCCGCGCGCTACGCCTGAATTACGGACACCCCTGGGATGCCGGCACCGAGGCCGCTGTCCGCATACTGGGTGAACTGGCGCGGAAGGCCTGTTCCCAGTCATCACGGGCGGGTTAGGCCCGCCTGGCAAGGGCCGCGCGGGCCCTAATTCAGCGTCGACGAGGCGCGCGCGCGCTTGACGTCCAGCGGCGTCACGCCGCCCGCTTCGTTGCCCCAGCTATTACGGATGTAGGTCACCAGCATCGCGATGTCATTGTCATTGAGCACCTGTCCGAATGGCGGCATGCCGTGCGGCCGGGGATTGGCGCTGGTGGCGGGCGCATAGCCTCCATCGAGCACCATGCGGATCGCGTTTACCGGCGACGGCGCCGTCACGGTGGGATTGCCGGCCAGCGCGGGCCATGCCGGTCCGCTGCCCTCGCCTTTGGACTGATGGCATTGCACGCATTGCTGGCTGTAGAGCTTGCCGCCCAGCTCCATGGCGGCAGCCGAGGCGCCGGCCGGCGGCCGGTCACCGGTAGCCGGCGTGGCGGGCAGCGACTTGATATAGACGCCGATCGCCAGCGCGTCCTCGTCGGTCAGGTGCTGCGTGCTGCCCAGCACGACTTCGGCCATCGGCCCGCTGACCGTTGAGTGCTTGGAGATGCCGGTCTTGAGCAGCGTGGCGATATCCTGCGCCGTCCAGCGTCCCATGCCCGTCCGCATATCGTTGGTGAGCGGCGGGGCATACCAGTCCAGCACCGGGATGAGACCGCCGGTCAGCGCGTCGGCCGAGCGCGTGGCGCCCAGGCTGTTGCGCGGCGTGTGGCAGGCGGCGCAATGCCCCAGGCCTTCGACCAGGTAGCGGCCGCGATTCCATTGCACCGACTGGCCGGCGTCGGGTTCCTGCACCCCCGGCTTGAAATACAACGCGCGCCACGCGGCCAGCAGGACCCGCTGATCGTAGGGAAATTCCAGTTCCGGCGGCCGGTTGGGCTGGCTGACGGGCGAGACGCTGCGCAGGTAGGCGAACAGGGCGTCGGAATCGGCCCGCGTGACGCGGGTGTATTCGGTGTAGGGAAAGGCCGGATAGAGCAGCGTGCCGTCCTTGGACTTGCCGTTATGCAGCGCCTGCCAGAAATCATCGGCGGTCCAGGCGCCGATGCCGGTCTTGTCATCGGGCGTGATATTGGGCCCGTAGACCGTCCCGAACGGGGTGGGAATGGGCGTGCCGCCCGCCAGCGCCTTGCCGCCGCGGCTGGTGTGGCAGGCCATGCAATTGCCGGCCAGCGCCAGGTAGCGTCCGCGTTCGATCAACGTGGCGCCATCGGCCGCCTCCGCGGCAGGGCCTGTGGTGGCGTCGTCGCGCGTACCCAGCCAGTACAGGCTGCCCGCCACCACGGCCGCCAGCAGGAGCAGGACGCATAGCACTTTCTTCATGAGTTTCATCCGGACCCCCGCTTACCGTTGCGCCTGGCTGCCGCATTCCGCGGGCAGCCTGACCGAATCCGCAGCGTCGGGCGCATAGGATTCGGCGACGGGTTGCGACGACAGCCACGCCGCCAGGGCGCCGATGTCGGTAGGGGTGAGCTTGTTGGAGATGTCCGCCATGCAGTCTGGCGCGGCGGCGCGGCGCAGGCCGTTCTTCCAGCTGCCGATCTGCGCGCCGATGTAGTCTCGGGGCAGACCCAGCAGGCCCGGGATGGCCGGAAGCATGCCGCCCAAGGCGGCGCCGTGACAGGAGGCGCAAGCGGGCAGGCCGCGCGCGGCGTCGCCCTGCATGGCCAGCTTGCGGCCGGCCTCCAGCGTGGCGGCGGACACGTCCGCGCGCGCCGGCGCCGGGTAGGGCACGTGCTGTCCGGCAAAATGCGCGGCCATTTCGCGCAGGTAGTCATCCGGCAGGCCGGCCAGCAGATGTGTCATCGGCCGGTACTGCCGCCGGCCATCGCGAAAATTCAGAAGCTGGTGATAAAGATAGTCCTGGGGCTTGCCGGCCAGGCGCGGGTAATAACCGTCGGCCCCCGCCTTGCCCTGCGCGCCGTGACAGGCCGTACAGGCCGCCACGCGTGCCGCCATGGTGTCGGGCCGCAAGGTCTCTTGCGGTTGCTGGGCCAGCGCTGGCGAGGCCATGAAGACCAGGGCCACGGCAGCTGACCATCGCGGAATCGCCCGAAACCACGCCAGTGAAACACTACGAAAGGAAATGAGGGCTAACATCTAGGTCGAATTCCAATCCCCCGCATCGCATGACGGCGGGGCGCGTAAAGTGAATCTGCTGAGTATCCGGGCCCAAGCTTACGCCAGGCCACGCAACGGGGTACAGGCGCAGATACCGAGTTTATGGCCATATCAGATGCTATCCCGCCGGCATCGTCCTGGAAAAGCGTGCCACAATCATGTCCATGTTGAAAGTCGTCCTCGTCACCGGTATTTCTGGCTCGGGCAAATCCGTCGCTCTGCGCATGCTCGAGGACGCCAGCTACACCTGCGTCGACAATCTTCCGGTCCGGTTCCTGACCGAATTCATCGCCAATGCGCGCGATGACGGCATGGAGCGGGTCGCCGTCGCCATCGACGTCCGGTCCCCCGGCGAACTGGCCGAACTGCCCGACGTGGTGACCGCGCTGCGCGCGATGGGCACCAGCCTGCGCGTGGTCTTCCTGGACGCCAGCACCGCAACCCTGGTGCAGCGCTATTCCGAATCCCGGCGCCGCCATCCGCTGACCGACCGCCTGCAACGCGGCGGCACGGCCCCGTCGCTGGCCGACTGCATCGCCCTGGAACGCGAACTGCTGGCGCCGCTGCGCGAGCAGGAACATGTCATCGACACCTCGGACCTGACCCCTGGCCAGTTGCGCGCCTGGATCCGCGACCTGATCAAGGCCGATCGCGCGCCGCTGGTGCTGACCTTCGAGTCATTCGCCTACAAGCGCGGCGTGCCCGGTGACGCCGATCTGGTGTTCGACGTGCGCTGCCTGCCCAACCCTCACTACGACCGCAACCTGCGCCCACTGACGGGGCGCGATGAACCCGTGGCCACATGGCTGGCCGGGTACGAGCAAGTGGGCCAGATGATCGACGACATCGCTGGTTTCCTGAACCGCTGGCTGCCGCAATACACGCAAGACACCCGCAACTACCTCACGGTGGCCATTGGCTGCACCGGCGGCCAGCACCGTTCGGTCTATGTGGTCGAGCAGCTGGCGCTGCGCTTTGCCGACCACGACCCCCTGCTGGTCCGCCACCGCACCCAACTCCCCGACGAATCCGCATGACGTTGTCCCGCCCTCTACACCTGCTACTCGTTCTGCTGCTGGCCATTGCCGTGGCGGGCTGCTCTTCCACCGGCGGGCGCAAGAAAGGCGGGGGCTACTACAAGGACGACGGGCCGGACGACAACCCTCCGTCCAATCTGGATCAGGTTCCGGATGCGGTGCCCAGGCTCGAGCCCTACGCCAGCGGCGCGAACCGTCCGTACGTTGTCTTCGGCCAGCGTTACGTGCCCGACACCAGCGGCCAGCCGTACAAAAAGCGCGGCACTGCCTCCTGGTATGGCAAGAAATTCCATGGCAATTCCACGTCGATCGGCGAGTCCTACGACATGTACGCCATGACGGCCGCCCACACCACGCTGCCGATTCCCAGCTACGCGCGCGTCACCAGCATGGTCAACGGCAAGACGGTCATCGTGCGCGTGAACGACCGCGGCCCTTTCCACAGCGACCGGATCATGGACCTGTCCTATGTCGCGGCCTACAAGCTGGGCATCATCGGTCCGGGCAGTGGCCAGGTCGTCGTGGAAGCCATACCGCAAGATGAGATCCGCCGACTGGCCTCGCAGGGCGCGCCCGCTGCGTCTGAGCCGGAGCCGGCATCGGCGACGGGATCCGCGCCTGTCCTGGCGCCCGTGGCCGCTGCGCCCGTGGCGCTCTTGGCCGACCCACCCACGGCTCCCGCGCCCGGCTCGGCGCCGGTACGCCAGATGCCGGCCGGCGCTGGCGGCAGCGTCTATCTGCAGGTGGGTGCGTTCAGCCAGCCCGCCAATGCGCAGTCGCTGGTCAGCCGCATCAACACGCAGCTAGGCGCCGAAGGCGCGCCGCCCGCATCCGTCGAGCAGGCCAACAACCTGTACCGCGTCAGGATCGGCCCCTATCCCGACCGGCAAAGCGCATTGAATGCCGTGCCGCTGGTATCGGACCGCATCGGCATCCTGCCCAGCATTGCTTCTCAGTAGTCAGGGATAAAACCCTACAAAGGCAGTTCGGTCTGGCCGTCGCAAACGCGGCGCGCGCGCGCGTTGCGGCTCAGGTAGCGGTTGCCTTCGTGAGCCAGCAGCGCCTGTTTGCGCGGCAGGCCGCCCCCAAAGCCGGTCAACGAAGTATCGGCGCCGATCACCCGGTGGCAGGGAATGATGATGCTGATGGGATTGCGGCCAACCGCGCCGCCCACCGCCTGAGCGCCCTTGGGCCGCTCCACGATACGCGCCAGCTCGCCATAGCTGGTCAGCACGCCGAAATCCAGCGCGCACAGCGCGTGCCAGACCCTGTGCTGAAAGGTAGTGCCCACGGGGTCCAGCGCCACGTCGAAGGTTCGGCGCGTTCCGGCGAACCACTCGTCCAGTTCGCGGCGCGCCTGTTCAAGAATGGGATCGGATTCCGTGCGCGTCCAGCCTTCTGCCGGCGGCAGCAGTTCCTGATCGGTGAACCAGGCGCCGCGCAAGCCCTTGGGGCTGGCGACCAGGCGCATCTCGCCCAGCGGCGTGGGCATGTCGCGGTAGACGATCGGCTCTTGCGGATCGGCGGGCTTGTTGGACACGACGGTTGCATAAGCCATGTCTTATTCCAGCGATTTCTTGCGGGCCAGAGCCCGGTTGTACAACACGTCGCGCGGCTGGCCGGAGACCTTCGCGGCGACGCGCGCGGCGTCGCGCACGGACAGCGACTCCAGCAAGGCGTCCAGCAGGACATCGGTGCGCGGGTCCGCGTCGTCGTCCTCGTCCTGTTCCTCCTGGGCATGGGCGATCAGCACAAATTCGCCCTGCTCGCGGTGCGAGTCCGCCGCCAGCCACGCAGCCCCCTCGCCCATCGCAAAGGTGGCGATTTCCTCGAAGCGCTTGGTCAGCTCGCGAGCCACCGTCAGTTGGCGGCCGGGTCCGCAGACTTCCAGCAGGTCCGCCAGGGTGGCGGCCAGCCGGTGCGGCGACTCGAACATCACGACGGGTGCCGGCAAGGCGCACCACTTGCGCAGCCAGCGCTGGCGCGCCACCGCCTTCGGGGGCGGAAAGCCGGCAAACGCATAGGCAGGGTTCTCGTCCGTGGTGACGCCGCTGCCCATCAGGGCCGCGATCACCGCGCTCGGCCCGGGGACCGGCACCACCGCGAACCCCGCGGCGCGCACCGCCCGCACCACCCGCGCGCCGGGGTCGCTGACTGCTGGCGCGCCCGCATCGGACACCAGCGCCACCCGCTGGCCCTGGGCCAGGCGCTCGCAGATGGCCTGCGCCGCCGTCGCCTCGTTGTGGCGGTGGGCGGCCATCAGGGGCGTGCTCACGCCCCACGCATCCAGCAGCGTGCGGCTGGCGCGCGTGTCTTCGGCGGCGATGACATCGGCCCGCTGCAAGGCATGCCAGGCCCGCAGTCCCAGATCGCCCAGGTTGCCGATGGGCGTTGCCACGACGTACAGCGTCGAGGCGGGCCAATGCTGCCCCGCCACGCGTTCGGCAACGCGGGACCAGGCATCGCCGGCCATCGGGGAAGAGACATTTTGATTCATTGCAGCCTGCCGACACGGAAAACCATGTCAGTGTAGCCGCCTATGCCCGTTGCCTTTCCGGAGCCCCATGACGGACGACACCTTGCGCCTTGCCTGCGAACTGGCCCTGGCGGCCCGGCGCCGCGCCGCCAAACGCCGGCGGCGCGCAAGCCGCGGCACGGCGCCCGACCGCCCGCCCCCGCGGCGCTCGCCCATGCAGCGCCGCGGCGACCATCACGAAGCGGCGGCGCTGCGCCTGCTGGTGGCGCAAGGCCTGACGCTGCTGGCGCGCAACCTGTGGTGCCGCGCGGGCGAAATCGACCTGGTCATGCGCGACGGCGACACCCTGGTCTTTGTCGAGGTCCGGGCACGCGCCCAGACCCGCTTCGGCGGCGCCGCCGCCAGCATCGGCCGCGAAAAACAGGCGCGGCTTGCCCGCGCCGCGGCGCACTGGCTGCCCGAACTGGCCCGCCGGCATTGGCGTGGCGCCCCCCCGGCCGCCCGCTTCGACGCCGTCGTCTTCGACGCCGGCCATCCCCAGTGGCTGCGCGGGGCTTTCTGGCTGCCGTGACTGGCACGGCCCCGGGCCGCCCGCCCGGCGGCGTCTCGCGGCACTGTCGTTACGCATCGACAGAACGGCAGCGCTGCCCCGTGAGATAATCGCGCCCATGGATATGACCTCTCGTATGACGTCGCACTTTCGCGACGCCATGGCCGCTTGCGAACAAAGCATGAACGTCCTGGCCGAACCGCTGGCAGTGGCGGTGGACGTGCTATTCGGCGCCCTGGCGAACAACGGCAAGATTCTGGCTTGCGGCAATGGCGGCTCGGCTGCCGATGCGCAGCATTTCATCGCCGAACTGGTGGGCCGCTTCGAACGCGAGCGCCTGCCGCTGGCGGGCATCGCGCTCAATACCGACACCTCGATCCTCACGGCGGTCGGCAACGACTACGGCTTTGACGAGATCTTCGAACGGCAGGTCAACGCCTTCGGGCAGGCCGGCGACGTGCTCGTGGCCATTTCCACCAGCGGCAATTCGCCCAACGTGGTCCGCGCCATGGAAGCCGCCAGCGCACGCGAAATGCACGTGCTGGCCCTGACCGGCAAGGGCGGCGGCGTCATGGGGGAACTCATTACGCCCATGGACGTCCATCTATGTGTTCCCAGCGATCGCACAATGCGCATCCAGGAAGTCCACATTCTGCTGCTGCACGCGCTGTGCGACGGCATTGACGCTCTTCTGCTTGGAGACACCGAATGATTTCTGACGTCAGAACCGCAGTCCGCCCGCTGATGCTCGCCGCCGCGCTGTCCACCGCGGCGCTCTCGCTGTCGGCCTGCGCGCCCCTGATCGTGGGTGGCGCCGCCGCCACCACCGCGGTCGTCGTGACGGACCGCCGCACGTCCGGCGTCCAGCTCGAAGACCAGAACATGGCGTTCAAGGCGCAGAGCCAGATCTCGCAGAAGCTGGGCGACACCGCCCGCGTCAACGCCATGGCCTATGGCGGCCACCTGCTGCTGACCGGCGATGTGCCCACCGAAGAGGCCAAGAGCCAGGCCACCGCCATCGCCCAGGGCATCGAGAACGTCAAACAGGTCATCAACCAGTTGAACGTGGGGCCCATCGCCTCGTTCGGCGTGCGCTCCAACGACACCTGGCTGACCTCCAAGGTCAAGACGACCCTGATCAACACCAAGTACGTGCCCTCGGGCACCATCGCGCTGACGACGGACCACAGCGTCGTCTACCTGATGGGCAAAGTCACGCAAGCCGAAGGCGAATACGCCGCCAACGCCACCGCGGATGTCGGCGGCGTGGTCAAGGTCGTCAAGCTCTTCGAGACCATCAGCCGCGAAGAAGCCATCCGGCTGTCGGGTAGCGGCTCCAAATCCGACTCCACCACGGAAACCAAAGCGCCCATCGAAAGCGGCGCCGGCGCGGCAAGCGACAGCGCGACCGGCACCGGCGGCGGCGTAGAGGCCATGCCCATCAAATGAAGAAAGCCATCGTAGCCCTGGCCGTCCTGGTGGCGGTCGGCATCGGCGCCTGGTTTGTCATGCGCCCCGCTCAGACCGCCCCCGACGTCACCTTCACCACCCTGGAAGGCAAGACCTTCTCCATGCAGGACTTGCGCGGCAAGGTCGTGCTGGTCAAATTCTGGGCGACCAGCTGCGTGACCTGCGTCAAGCAGATGCCGGACACCATCTCGGCCTACAACGAATACATGGGCAAAGGGTACGAGGCGATCGCGGTCGCCATGAACTACGACCCGCCCAACTTCGTGCTGAACTTCGCCGAAACGCGCAAGCTGCCGTTCCCCGTTGCGCTGGACACCAAGGGGGACATCGCCCGCGCCTTCGGCGATATCCGCCTCACGCCCACGGCTTTCCTGATCGATAAACAGGGACGCATAATCAAGCGCTATCTGGGCGAATACGACAAGGCGGAATTCCACGCGACCGTGGAAAAGGCCCTGGCGGCAGGCTGAAGCCCGCCCCGGTCCGCAGCCCGACGACCGCCCGGCAGGGCGGTTTTTTTCGCCCCGCCGCGCTTGCCCGGGCCCCGGGCCGTCCGCCCAAAAACAAAACCGCCCGAATGGGGCGGTTCCGTGGGACCGGGGAGGCCCGGCTTCAGAAAGCCGGGATCACGGCGCCCTTGTACTTTTCCTGGATGAACTTCTTCACCTCGGGCGAGTGCAGCGCATTGACCAGCTTCTTGATCCCCGGCGCGTCCTTGTTGTCGCTGCGGGCTACCAGGACGTTCGCGTATGGCGAATCGGCGCCTTCGATGAACAGCGCGTCCTTGGTCGGGACCAGGCCGGCTTCGAGCGCGTAGTTCGTGTTGATCAGCGCCAGATCCACGTCATCGAGCGAGCGCGGCAGCATCGCGGCTTCCAGTTCGCGGAACTTCAGCTTCTTGGGATTTTCGACCACATCCGCGGCGGTGGCCAGGATGTTGGACGGATCCTTGAGCTTGAGCACGCCCTGCTTCTGCAGCAGCACCAGCGCCCGGCCGCCGTTGGACGGATCGTTGGGGATCGCCACCGTGGCGCCGTCCTTGAGTTCGGACAGGCTCTTTATCTTCTTCGAGTAACCGCCAAACGGCTCCACGTGCACCAGCGCGACCGGCACCAGCGTGGCCTTGCGGTCCTTGTTGAAGGAATCCAGATACGGTTTGTGCTGGAAGAAATTGGCGTCCAATTGCTTATCCGCCAACTGCAGATTGGGCTGGACGTAGTCGCTGAACACCTTGATGTCGAGCTCCACGCCGTCCTTGGCCAGTTGCGGCTTGACCACTTCCAGGATCTCGGCGTGCGGCACCTGCGTGGCGCCCACCACCACTTTTTCCGCATGGGCGGCGTGGGCCGCCACCAGGAAGGCCGACGCCGCCAGGGCGGAACGGACGAAGTTCAAACGCATGTTTTGCCTCTTTTATGGGTAAAAATAGGGGATCGATGCCCCGCCGGTACGGAGCGGCCCCCTTTTGCGGGGCGTCCCGTTGCGAAAACGCCCCCAATTTACCTGAATGCCGGTTATTTGTCGGGCATATGGACATAGGTTTTAGGCATATGAAACCTGCGGGTACTACAATCCGTCGTATGCTTGCGCTACCGCGTCCCGAACGCGATTTTGTGCAGGCATTTTTTCTAACCACTCATACTTATTTGCCGACTTAGCTGCCATGACCGACACCCCCGACCCTGCTGCCGTTTCGTCTCCCGCTGTCAAAGCCGCTGTGCTGTCCGAAGCGCTGCCGTATATCCGACGATTTCACGGCAAGACCATCGTGGTCAAGTACGGCGGCAACGCCATGACGGAAGAGCGATTGCAGCGCAGCTTCGCGCACGACGTCGTGCTGCTCAAGCTGGTGGGATTGAATCCGGTGGTGGTCCACGGCGGCGGTCCGCAGATCGATGACGCGCTGCGCCGCATCGGCAAGCAAGGCACCTTCATCCAGGGCATGCGCGTCACCGACGCCGAAACCATGGAAGTGGTGGAATGGGTGCTCGGCGGCCAGGTCCAGCAGGACATCGTCATGATGATCAACGAGGTCGGCGGCAAGGCCGTCGGCCTGACCGGCAAGGACGGCGGACTGATCCAGGCCCAGAAGAAGCTGATGGCCAATAAGGACAATCCCGCCGAACCCATCGACATCGGTTTCGTCGGCGACATCACCATGGTCGAGCCGGCCGTGGTCAAGGCGTTGCAGGACGACCAGTTCATTCCCGTCATCTCGCCCATCGGCTATGGCGAGGACGGCACGGCCTACAACATCAACGCCGACGTCGTCGCCGGCAAGATGGCGGAAGTGCTGGGCGCTGAAAAGCTGCTGATGCTGACCAACACCCCAGGCGTGCTGGACAAGGCCGGCAAGCTGCTGCGCAGCCTCTCGGCGCAGACCATCGACGAACTGTTCGCGGACGGCACGATCTCCGGCGGCATGCTGCCCAAGATCTCGTCCGCACTGGACGCCGCCAAGAACGGCGTGAACTCGGTTCACATCGTCGACGGGCGCGTGCCGCACTGCCTGCTGCTGGAAATCCTGACCGATCAAGGCGTGGGCACGATGATCAGCTCGCACTGATGCGGGCACAGCGTTACCTGCTGCGGCCGGCGGTGCGCATGCGCCGCTCGCGCCGCGTCGCCACGGGCGACTCCGAACGCCTGTGGCTGTTCGATCTGGACAATACCCTCCACGACACGTCGCACGCCATCTTTCCCAAGATCGACCACGGCATGACCATGGCCGTCGCGGAAGCCCTGAACGTGGATATCGACACGGCCAATCGCGTGCGCTCCCAGTACTGGAAGCGCTATGGCGCGACGATGATCGGCATGGTCCGCCATCACGGCGTCGATGCCCATGACTTCCTGCACCGCAGCCATGATTTCGACGTCGGACCGCTGGTGCGCGCGGAAAAGGCGCTGGCCTACAAGCTGCGGCAGTTGCCCGGCCGCAAGGTGCTGCTGACCAATGCGCCGCTGCACTATGCGCGCGCCGTGCTGGCCCGCCTGGGCATCCTGCGTCAGTTCGACAGCCTGTGGGCCATCGAGCACATGCGGCTGCATGGCGAATTCCGGCCCAAGCCTTCGCCTGCCCTGCTGCGCTACGTACTGGCCCGCGAGGGCGTGCCGGCCTACCGGGCGGTTCTGGTGGAAGACACGCTGGCCAACCTGCGGGGGGCGCGCATGGCGGGCTTGCGCACCGTCCATGTGTATCACCCCGGCACCCCGTTCTCGCGCGGGCGATCCCATCGCCCGGCATACGTCGACTTACGGGTAAACTCCGTCAGTGATTTATTGTTACGCCGGCGCCCCTTGCGGGGATAGCGGCGCGCTCCTCCCCCCTCCTTTCACCGTCAGCCTGCGCAGAGCAGACCCTTCCATGGCGAGCAAACCCGGCGAGCGCAAGACCCAGATTCTGCAGACCCTGGCCGAGATGCTGGAGCAGCCGCACGCGTCCCGGATCACCACGGCCGCCCTTGCCGCGCGCCTGCAGGTATCGGAAGCCGCGCTGTACCGCCATTTCGCCAGCAAGGCGCAGATGTTCGAAGGGCTGATCGAATTCATCGAGACCAGCATCTTCACGCTGGTGAACCAGATCGCCACCGCCGAGCCCTATGGCCTGGCCCAGGCCCACAAGACCGTCGCGATGCTGCTGACCTTCTCGGAACGCAACAAGGGCATGACCCGGGTGCTGACCGGCGACGCGCTCGTCACGGAAGACAACCGGCTGCAGGAACGCATCAACCATATCAACGACCGGATCGAAGCGTCGTTGAAGCAATCCCTGCGTATCGCCATCACCGACGGAGGCCTGCCCCAGGAGTCCAATGTGGCCGCCCATGCCAGCCTGCTGACGCATCTGGTGCTGGGCCGCTGGCTGCGCTATGCCCAGAGCGGCTGGCGGGTCGCGCCCACGCTGCACCTGGACGAGCAACTGCGCCTGGCGCTGGGCTGATCCGCCGTATCGATGCCGCATTCCAGGCTTGCGGCGTAAACGGGGCGACGAGCATAATGCCCGGAACACGGTTCCACAAGCGCAAAACCTATTCCGCTTGATCTGTATCAATACGGGTTTTCCTCAATGCCGTCACGATCATCCTGTAGCGTCGACATACCGATTTGATTGATCCCGTGCTCGCGGGCGGCGTGTCGTCAGTTTGACCTCAACCGGAGAAGGATATGGCCGCGGAAACCGCAGTCCCTGCCTCGCAAGCCCCCAAGAAATCCAAAATCCCCATCGGCCTCTATGCCGGCGTCCTCGTGATGATCGGCGTACTGATGATGCCGCTGCCCGCCGATCTGCCGGTTGCCGGCCATCGCATGCTGGCAATCCTGGCCTTCGCCGTGGTGGTCTGGATTACCGAAGCCGTGTCTTACGAAGCCAGCGCGATCATGATCACGACGCTGATGGCCTTCCTGCTGGGCACGGCTCCGACAATCAAAGACCCGAACGTGCTCTATGGCACGTCAGCCGCGATCAGCATGGCGTTGGCGGGCTTCTCCAATTCGGCGCTGGCGCTCGTCACTGGCGCTTTGTTCATTGCCGCGGCCATGACGTTCACCGGGCTGGACCGGCGCATCGCGCTGGTCACGCTGTCCAAGGTGGGCACCAGCACCCGCCGCATCCTGATCGGATGTATCGC